>ENA-USUG01003057-USUG01003057.1-human-gut-metagenome-genome-assembly--contig:-NODE-3057-length-23683-cov-21.296069_pt1 | contig 23683 bp, 24 predicted proteins | sample MGYA00250059_ERZ773394 | MGnify/ENA primary metagenome ERZ773394 (study PRJEB29103, sample SAMN06111957) | human gut metagenome | biome: human gut; feature: ankylosing spondylitis patient; material... | reverse complement strand
CTGAAGCAGGAGCACGCCAAACATCCCAGCAATCCGTGGATGTTCCCGTCCGGCAGGACCGGTGAAATGTATCACCCCGACTCGGTCGTAACACTCCACAAGCGTATCCTGAAGGACGCTGGGCTGCCGCACATCAGATTTCACGACCTGAGACATACGTTCGCGACCTTGGCACTCCAAAACGGTGTGGATGTCAAAACCGTCAGCAGTATGCTCGGCCACTACGACGCGGGCTTCACGCTTCGCACCTACACCCACGCCACTCGGCAGATGCAGCAAAAGGCCGCAGAGAAAATGGGCAGCTTCATGGCGCAGGTCATGTAAGCAGTAAAAGCGCCAAAATACCGGAGAGAAAGCAAAAGCTTCCTCTCCGGTACTCTTTCATCCTTTCCGTGCATTTCCGCTTGTGGGTCACGGTGTGGGTCAGGCAGTTGACCCACATTTTGACCCACACCATTTTCAGCGTTTTTGCAACAAAAAAGCATCGAAAACCGAAGTTTTCGATGCTTTTTGGAGCTGGTGGTGTGACTCGAACACATGACCTGCTGATTACGAATCAGCTGCTCTACCGACTGAGCTACACCAGCGCATTCGTTCAAATGCAAATGGAAGTATAGCACAAAGATTTTTTCGCGTCAAGCGATTTTTCAAACTTTTTGAAAGCGGCGGCTTTGCCGCCGCTTTTTCATTCTTTCCGCCGTCTGCGGCGGATGCGGTTGATGTGGCGCTCGAAGTCGCCGCTGCCGATGAGCTCGGCAAGCACATACTGCTCAAAGACCGGCACGGTGCAGGAATAGAATCCCACCTCGCGCCGAAACTGCTCGGAGAGCACGGGCGGCAGCACCATGTAGCCCACGCGCATCGACGGCGCGATGGTCTTGGAGAACGTATTCATGTAGATGACCGAGCGCTCGGGTTCGAGGGCGAAGAGCGTATCCTCGCTCTTGCTCGACACGCTGAATTCCGAATCGAAGTCGTCCTCGACAATGTAGCCGCCGCGTTCTTTCGCCCAGCGGAGGTATTCGAGCCGCTTGCCCGCGCTGGCGGTCACCAGACTCGGGAAGCTGTGGAACGGCGTGACATGCAGCACCGTCGCGCTCGCGCGGGTGAGCTCATCGGAGCGGATGCCGTCGCTGCCGAGGCGCAGCATCTCGCACGTGACGCCGTGCGCCTGATACACCCTGCGGATCTTGTCGTAAGACGGGTCTTCGAGCGCAAACACGCGCTCGCGCCCCAAAAGCTGCACGATGAGTCCGTAGAGGTATTCCGCGCCCGAGCCGATCACGATCTGTCCCGGCTGGACGCTGATGCCGCGCGAGCGGGAGAGATACGCCGCAATGGTGCCGCGCAGCTCGGCGCAGCCGTTGTTCGGCGACTTGACGAGAATACTCTCGCCGTACTCGCTGAGTACACGCCGCATCGTTTTGGCGAGCGACGGGAACGGAAATTCATCCTCCGTGCCGTGGGAAACGGTCATGCGGCGCTCGGTCTCCGTCTCGGAGACCGGGAAGCAGTCCGCCGCGGCGAAGCTCACGAAAAAGCCGCTGCGCTCGCGGGATTCCAAATACCCCTCGTCGCATAGGATCGCCAGCGCATGCTCGACCGTGATGACACTCACTCCTGTCTCTGTTGCGATCAGGCGCTTGCTGGGCATTTTCGTTCCCAGCGGGTAAACACCGCTGACGATGTCGCGCCGCAGCTGGTGATAGAGCTGTAAATACGCGCTCTGCGCGGCGGTTTTGTCGATGTGATAGTGCATGGTTACGATTTTTTCTCCTGCTCAGGCGTTTCCACAGTGGGCGCTTCCGCTGCGCGCTGCACGCGCCTGACGTAAAGGTTCACTCCGTTGTCCTTCTTCACCGCGAGCCGGTAGATGAGGATCCCCGTGCAGACCAGCACCATCACAAGGGAAACTGCCTGCGACACGCGGATGCGCTGACCAAACAGCGTCCAGTGGAAAAGATACAGACTGTCGGTGCGCAGCCCCTCGATCCAGAAACGGCCGAGACCATACCAGATGAAGTAAAAACAGGTGTTCTCCCCGTCGAAGCGGCGGGCGCGGGACACAACAAAATAGAGCAGCAGCAGACCGATCACATTCCACAGGCTCTCATAAAGAAACGTAGGGTGTACGTCCATATACGTCGTGGTCGACGTCCAGAGCCGCATGCGCCAGGGAAGCTCCGTCGCCGCGCCGAAGGCTTCCCGGTTCATAAAGTTGCCCCAGCGGCCAATAGCCTGCCCAATGAAAAGTCCCTGCACGCAGCAGTCCGCCAGCGCCCAGAAGGAGATCTTGCGGCGGCGGCTGAAAAGATACGCCGTCAAAAAGCCCGCAATGACGCCGCCGTAGATGGCAAGGCCGCCGTCCCAGATGCGGTAGGTCGACGACCAGTTGATCGAGCCGTCGCTCCCGCGGAACAGGTCGAGGTAGAAAAGCACATAATAAATCCGCGCACCGATGATGGAAAACGGGATGACCCAGAGCACCGTGTCGATGATATTATCCTCGCTCAGGCCGTATTTCGGTGCCTGCTTCATGCAGAAATAGAGTCCCAGCAGCATGCCCACGGCAATGATGATGCCGTACCAGTAGATGCCGTTGCCGATGTTCAATGCCTTGGACGGCACGGTGAACTGCCAGTCGCCGAAAAGGCCGGGAAAGCTGATGGGCGCGTCAGAAAAGCTCATGGGATCGTTATCCTTCTTTCTTGGGTTCGATGATGGAGATGGCGCGGCGGCTGTCCGTCAGGTTTTCGCGCAGGAAGCGCTCGACATCCGCTTTTTCGATGCTCGCGTACGCCTCGGGGAACCGGAGCGCATCGAATCCGCGGAAGTAGCCGTCCGCCATGGAGATGGCGATATTTTCAAACGAGTTGAGCGCGCGCAGCGTCGCGCCGAAGCTCGCGCGGCGGATCTGCTCGAAAAAGTCAGGGTCGATGCCCTCGCGCGCGAGGCGCTGCGCCTCTTCCAAGATCGCGTCGCTCACCTGCTGCGGCTGCCCGCTCTCGCCGCCCGCGCACAGCACCGCGACGCCCGGCAGCTGGTCAAAGCCGCCGCCAAAGCTCGAATTGATGAGTCCCTCGTCGTAAAGGCGCTGGTAGAGCGGCGACGAATCGCCGAGCAGCACGTCGCTCGCCATCTCGCCGATGAGCGACTGGCGCAGGAGGTCGCCCTCGTTCGTCTCGCACTTAAAGCCGACTAAAAACTGCGGCAGCGCGACCTCCATCTGCGTGACGGTCTCCTTCTGCGCGGCAGCGCCGTCCTCTTCCTCGCCATAGCAGCGCGCGATCTCCTCGCCGCGCTCGCGGGGCAAGACCTCCTCGGCCAGCGCGATCACCGCGTGGGGATCGACGTTGCCGACGATGCACAGCGCCATATTGGACGGACAGTAGAACGCGTGGTGGCAGTCGTACAGCGTTTCCGCCGTGATGCCCGCGATGCTCTCGACCGTGCCGGCGATGGGCACGCGCGCGGGCGACGAGCGGTACAGGCAGGCAAGGAGCCTTTCGTAGACCTGCCAGTCGGGCGAATCCTCGACCATGCGGATCTCCTGACCGATGATTCCGCGTTCCTTTTCCACGCTTTCGTCCGTAAAGTACGGAACGGAGACAAACGAGAGCAGGATGCGCAGGTTTTCTTCAAAATGCTCGGTGCAGTCAAAGTAATAGCCCGTCATCGCGTTGGAGGTAAAGGCGTTCGGCTCTGCGCCGTTTTGCGAGAGTACCTGTAGGGCGTTGCCGTCCTTCGTGTCGAACATCTTGTGCTCTAAATAGTGCGCGATGCCCGCGGGCGTGTCGCACTTTTCGCCGTTTCGGATGAACTGCATGTCCATCCCACCGTAGCGCGTGGCGAAAAAGGCGTATTTTTTGCGGTGCTGGGGCTTGGGGACGATGAATATCTTCAAGCCGTTCGGCAGCGTCTTTTCCAGGACCGTTTCCCCGATGCGGGGGTAGCTTTTCTCATTCATCCTTGCTGTCCTCCCCTGTCAGGAAATACACCGTGTCAAGCGTCATGCTCTGCGCGGCCTCGGCGATGCGCTCGTTCGTCACGGCGCGCAGCGCCGCGATGAGCTCATCCGCCGTCTCGCGGATGCCCGTGGCCGCCTGACCGAGGGCGTTTTCCTCCATGCGGCCCGCGCTGTCGCCGCGCGATTCGAGCGACGCGATCAAGCACGCTCTCGCGCCCTCGACCTCCCATTCCTCAAATTCGCCGCGCTGCACGCTTGCGAGCTGGGCAAGGATTTCACGCTTGGCGGTCTCCACATCCCTGCACTCAATGCCGGACGAGACCGTCACGATGCCCTTGGAGCGGTGATAGGCGGAAGAAGCATAATAGCAGAGGGACAGCTTTTCACGCACATTCAAAAAGAGCTTGGAATTGCTGTACCCGCCGAAAATCAAATTTGCCAGCATCATCGCAGGCGCGTCGTTCGTCGACGCGCGCCAGCCCATCGAGAGCTTTCCCTGCGTCACATCCATGCGCTCGGTGATCTCGCGCGGCGTCTCCGGCGCGTTTTTCTTCTCCGCGATGACCGGCGGCACGACACGCCCGCGCTGAAGCGGCGCAAACGCGCGGGAGATGGCCTCCTCCACGCGCTCGCGCTCAGCGCTGCCGCAGTAGAAGAGCTCCAAGTGCGCGGTGGAGAGTAACTCCTGATAGTAGCGGAAGAGCGTCTGGTTCGTGATCTTCTCAACGCGCGCGATGGAGCCGAACTTGTCCACCCCGTAGCGCTCGCCGCGGCACATCTCCTGAAGTAAGCGCAGGTCTGCGTAGTCGCGCTTGTCGTTGATGATGCCGCGGATGGCGTCGATGAGGTTCTGCTTCTCGCTTTCGACATAGTCGTTCAGGAAGCGGCCGTTGCGCGTCACGGGGTCGAGCAGCAGCTCGCCCAAGAGGTCGCACATCGGCTCGAGCAGCTTTTCTCCTCCCGGGACAAATTCCTCGTCGATGAAGCTCGCGGCAAAGCCGATGCACTGGTTTTCACCCTTCTTGCGCACCGTGCAGCCGATGGACGAGCCGTAGAGCAGGTCGAGCGCGGTGGAAAGTGAGCGCATATCGGGGTGCGGCATCGTGCCGCGGCGCAGCACGCTCGGCAGCAGCGCGCCAAAGCTCGCCGTTTTTTCGTTGATCGGCGTGATGAGCTGCACGCTCAGCGTCCCCGTTTTGAATTTATCCGAGCGCACATAGTCGAGGTTCACCTCGGGTGCGATCTCAAGTCTGACCGGTTCCATCACGGATTCCTCCTGTGGTCATTTTTCAGAATTTGTCCTTAGGATACCACGAAACTGTGAACAATTCCACTCTTTTCTGCTTACACCGCACTTTCCGGCGCAAAAACGGAAGAATTTTCTGCTCGCATGACGTTTTTCTTGCGATTTTTCCTTGACAATTTTGATAAAATCATGTAAACTGATTCATGTTGTAAAGGTATAAAACTTTACATAAGAATCTGCACAAGGAGGAACTTCCCGTGAAAAACCAGACCTTTCGTATGACGATGCTCTTCGACTTTTATGGGGAGCTTCTCACCGACCGCCAGAAGGAATTCTACGATCTCTACTATAATGAGGACCTGTCGCTCTCCGAAATTGCCGAGAACTACGGCATCTCCCGTCAGGGCGTGCGCGACGTCATCGTGCGCGCGGAGAACTACATGACCGAGATTGAAGACAAGACGGGGCTCATCAAGCGCTTCATGCAGCTTCAGCCCCACGTGGAAAAGATCACGGACGCGGCCGAGCAGATCAAGCAGCTCAACTTCCGCCGGTATGAGGACCGCCAGCTCGAAGAGCTTGCCGGCGTGATCGAGGCCGAGGCGGCGGCACTCAAGGAGTAATACATCCATGGCATTTGAAGGACTGAGCGAAAAGCTCAACGCCACATTCAAACACCTGCGCGGCAAGGGCCGCCTGAGCGAAGAGGACATCAAGCTCGCAATGCGTGAGGTGCGCCTGGCGCTCCTCGAAGCAGACGTGAGCTACAAGGTCGTCAAGGACTTTGTCAAGACCGTGTCCGAGCGCGCCGTCGGCGCCGAGGTGCTCGACAGCCTGACGCCTGCTCAGCAGGTCATCAAGATCGTCAGCGAAGAGCTCACCGCGCTCATGGGCGGCGCCAACGCGAAGCTGACCTTCGCCTCCAAGCCGCCGACGGTTGTCATGATGGTCGGCTTACAGGGCGCTGGTAAGACGACGAACGTTGCCAAGCTCGCGGGCTACTTCCGCAAGCAGGGCCACCGTCCGCTGCTCACCGCGTGCGACGTGTACCGTCCCGCGGCCATCACGCAGCTGCAGGTCGTCGGCAAGCAATTAAATATCCCCGTTTTTGAAATGGGTCAGATCGACCCCGTTCAGATCGCGCAGGAGGCCGTCAAGTACGCCGGTGACCACGGCAACGACATGGTCTTCCTTGATACCGCAGGCCGCCTGCACATCGACGAAGCGCTGATGGACGAGCTCAAGCGCATCAAGGCCGCCGTCAAGCCGACCGAGATCCTGCTCGTCGTCGACGCGATGACCGGTCAGGACGCTGTGAACGCCGCCACCGCCTTTGATGAGGCACTCGGCATCGACGGCGTTGTGCTCACGAAGCTCGACGGCGACGCCCGCGGCGGCGCAGCCCTCTCGATCCGCGCGGCGACCGGCAAGCCCATCAAGTTCATGGGCACGGGCGAAAAGCTCGACATGATCGAGCCCTTCCACCCCGACCGCATGGCGCAGCGCATTCTTGGCATGGGCGACGTGCTGTCGTTCATCGAGCGCGCCGAGCAGAGCATCGACGAGGAGAAGGCGAAAAAGCTCGAAGAAAAGCTCAAAAAGAACCGCTTCACCCTCTCTGATTATTACGACCAGCTCGTCCAGCTCAAGAGCATGGGCAGCTTTGAACAGCTCGCGGGCATGATGCCCGGCCAGCTCGGCAAGCAGATGGCAAACGCCGAGCTTGACCCCAAGATGATGGCGCACACCGAGGCGATCATCCTCTCGATGACGCCCTACGAGCGCGAGAATCCCGCGGTGCTCGGTGCCAGCCGCAAAAAGCGTATCGCTGCCGGCTGCGGACTCGAGGTCGTGGATGTCAATCGCCTGCTCAAGCAGTTTGAGATGATGCAGAGCATGATCAAGCAGGTCACGCGCGGCGGCAAGATGCCAAAGGGCATGGGCGGTTTCGGCGGTGGCCGGATGCGCGGTTTCGGGCGCAAGAAACGCTTCAAGTAATTTCCGTTGATAAGTGCACAAGCATTTCATCATAATACAAAATCATTTACATTATTTTTGGAGGTAGTAACCATGGTTAAAATTCGTCTGCGCAGAATGGGCGCCAAGAAGGCTCCTTTCTATCGTGTTGTCGTCGCTGATTCCCGTTATCCTCGCGACGGCCGCTTCATCGAAGAGATCGGCACCTACAATCCCTGCGTCTCCCCCGCCGAGATCAAGATCGACGCTGAGCGCGCTCAGGAGTGGATCAAGACCGGCGCTCAGCCCACCGACACCGTCCGTGCGCTGCTGAAGAAAGTCAACGCGCTGTAAGACCCGGGGTGCAAGAAATGAAAGACTTGCTGCTCTACATCGCCCGCAGCCTTGTTGAGCATCCCGATGACGTCACCGTCACGGAGAAGCAGGGCGCGGACGAGCTTACGTTGGAGCTGCGCGTCGCACCTGACGATATGGGCAAGGTCATCGGCCGTCAGGGCCGCATTGCCAAGGAGATCCGCACGGTCGTCCGTTCCTATGCTCAGCGCACCGGCGTAAAGGTGTCTGTCGACATCGTAGACTGAACTGCAAAAACGTTCCCGAGAAGCTCTCGGGAACGTTTTTTATTCTTGCCATCCCCCGCCGATTCCGTTATACTGGATGGATAGAACAAAATAAAGGAGCATGACAATGGGTCTCTTTTCCAAAAAGGGTGCGCCGCAGCCGAGCGCGCGCCCCGAATATATCGAGGTCGGCCAGATCGTGAACACGCACGGCGTGCGCGGCGAGGTCAAAGTACAGCCCTGGGACGTAAGTCCTGAACTTCTGTGCGGGTTCAAAACGTTCTACATGGACGGCGCGCCTTTCCGCCCGACGAGCAAGCGCGTGCAGGGCGACATGGTGCTCATGAAGCTGCCCGAGGTTGACGACATGGATGCTGCCGCCGCGCTCAAGCGCAAGGTGCTCTCCATCCGCCGCAATGATGTCCAGCTCAAGCCCGGCGAGCACTTCGACGCCGAGATCATCGGCATGAACGTCTACAACTACTTCCCCCACACGTATATCGGCACGGTGGTGGACGTGCTCTCCTACCCCGCCCACAAGCTCTACAAGGTCAAAGGCGAGGAGAAGACCTATCTCATCCCCGCGGTGAAGGATATCTTCATCACGGACATCGACGAGGAATCGCGTGAGATCAGCGTGCACATGATCGAGGGGTTAGAGACCGATGAGGATTGATATTTTAACACTCTTCCCCGCTTCGGTCGACGCGATGATGAACGTCAGCATCCTCGGCCGCGCGCAGGAGCGCGGCTACATCACGATCAAGACACATCAGATCCGCGACTACACGACGAACAAGCAGATGCAGGTCGACGACTACCCCTACGGCGGCGGGCGCGGCGCGGTGATGCAGGCAGACCCCCTGTACCGTTGCTGGACGCATGTGTGCGAGGAGGCTGGCAGCCGCGGGCATACGATCTACCTCTCCCCCTGCGGACGCACGTTCACACAGAGCGTGGCGCGCGAGCTGAAGGATAAGTATGACCACCTCATTTTAGTCTGCGGCCACTACGAGGGCATCGACCAGCGCTTTATCGACGAGTGCGTGGACGAAGAGCTCTCGATGGGCGACTTCGTCGTCACGGGCGGCGAAATTCCCGCCATGGCCGTGACGGACGCCATCTGCCGCATGGTCCCGGGCGTGCTGCCCGAGGAGGAATGCTTCACCGAGGAATCGCACTGGGCAGGGCTTTTGGAATATCCGCAGTATTCCCGTCCCGACGAGTGGCACGGCCGCCGCGTGCCGGACGTACTGCTCTCCGGCCACCACGAAAACGTGGCCAAATGGCGCAAAAAAGAGAGCTACAAGCGCACAATGCTCCGCCGCCCTGACATGTGGGCACAGTTCGACGAAAAGCAGCTCAAAACAAAGAGCGAGAAAAAAGTCCTCGCCGAAGCCAAGGCCGAAGCAGAAGCCATCCGCGCCGCGGAGGTGGAGAAGGCTGAGAACGCCGTAGAATCGCCGGTCGAATAAAAAGCCTCGCAGAGTTTCGTGCTGCGCACAGCACGAAATAAAATCAAATTCGTTTTCTGCCGCGACATGTGCGTGGCAGAAAACACTTTGCGCGAAGTGAGTGTCGAATTGTCCGCTTTTAAGCGGACAACCGAGGCACAGAATGCAGCGAAACCTTCTCAAAAAAGTGGCTTTGCCACTTTTTTGAATACATAAAGAAAGCGGAACAGCCTAAGCTGTTCCGCTTTCTTTATGTACTTTTACGCGATGCGCTTCGCGCCGACGTAGCGGGAAGCATAGTAGCTCGCGGACAGGCTGTCGATCATGACCTTGCCGACGCTGTAGCGCGCGTGGATGATCTGACCGTTGCCAATGTAGATGCCGACGTGGCCGATGGCGTGTGAGGAATCCGAGAAGAACACCAGATCACCGGGCTGCAAGTCGGATTTGGCGACGGCGTAGCCGCAGTTCTTATACTGGGCGGTCGCCGAGTGCGGCAGGGAGTAGCCGAGCTGCGCGTAGAGATACATCGTGAAGCCCGAGCAGTCAAAGCCGTTGGGGGACGCGCCGCCGGAGCGGTAGCGCGTGCCGAGGAAGGGCATCGCCATGGAGACGACCTTCGCGCCCACCGTGCCGTCGAGGTCGGCAGGATCGCGCAGATATTCACCGAGCAGCCAGCCGGTCGTGGAGTCGAACGTGACCTGATACCAGCCGTTCGATTCACCGACGACGGTGACCTGCTTGCCGCTGACCACCTGCGTGATCTTGTCGTAATTTGTGCCGGGGCCCGTGCGCACGTTGATCGTGCCGCCCGTGACGACCATGGAGACGGTCTCGGTCTCGCTCACATCTTCCTTGGCGTCAGCCTTGTCTTCAAGCTCCGCCTGCATTTCATCGAGCTTGGCGAGCTCTTCTTCGTTCGCGCTCTCGGTCTGAACGGATTCCGTCAGCACCGTCACGCGGTCAACGAGGTTGCGGATCGAACCGTCGTAAGCGGCCTGCGCCGAAGAGAGCGGCGCGAGCAGGCTGACGGAGAGAATGCCCGAAAGCAGGAATGATAAGCATCGTGAATGGTTTCTCATAGCGGAGTCATCCTTTCGTGAATAAAATCAGGGGGCTGCGCGGCGGCTATTTACATCTTGCCGCTCAGCGCGCGCTCAAGCCAGATGGAGGCAAATTCCATCGCCTCGCCAAGGCTTCCTTTTTCCGTCGAGCGGACCACACGGTCGCGCGAACGGAGGCTTGCGTCCGTCATCTGCAACTGAATGGAAACGCGCTTGGCAAGCGTGATATCCTTGAGCGGTGTGGTATCCAACACCTGCATCATCACGATATATTTATCCGCCATCGAGCCGTAGTAGATGAGATTATCCACACGGCGCAGCGGGTGTCCGCGGTAAACGAGACCTTCCGTAGCTTCTGCCATCTGACTCACTCCTGTCCTTGTAACCAATTTGTAACTTTGTAACCGTTTTGTAACTTTTTGCAGTATAGCATTTTTTGCCCCCCTTGTCAATAAAAGTGGGGCGAAAAAATGCAACAAACCCTCGGAGGCCGCGTTCACGGTCTCCGAGGGTCGTTATTTTGACGGTTTTCGCTTACTTGCCGAGGTAGCTGCGCACAAGCGTTTGCAGCAGCTCGTCGCGATCCAGCTTGCGGATCAGCGTGCGGGCGTTGTTATGGTTCGTGATATAGGTGGGGTCCTCCGACAGGATGTAGCCCACGATCTGGTTGATGGGATTATAGCCCTTATCCTCCAGCGCGGCATAAACGGTGGTCAGAATATGACGGATCTCAGCGTCCTTTTCCTGCGCAACATTAAACTTTCGGGTAAATTCTTCCATTGGGAGAGTCCCTCCTTTCCATGCAGACAGTATAGCAACGCAATTTTGAAAAGTAAAGAGAGCGCTGTCAACTGTAACCAAATCGTAATGTTTCCTTAAGGAATTCTCAGCGGAGCACCGCGTTGTGGTCGGCCTTGAGCGCTGCGAGGATGGACTGGACGTCCTCATCTGCCTCTTCGCCGGTCAGGCTGCGGTCATCCGCGCGCAGAACGAGGTTGAACGCCACGCTCTTCTTGCCGATGGCCACGCCGGGGCCGCGGTAAATGTCAAACAGCGACACATCCTTGAGAAGGCCCTTCGCGCCGCGGCGGATGCTCTCTTCGAGCGCGCCGACCGTGACGGCCTCGTCGCACACGACGGCGATGTCGCGCGTGACGGCGGGGAACTTCGGAAGCGGCTGGTAGACAGGGATGTCGCCGCGCTTTTCATACATCGCATCGAAGCTCAACTCTGCGGTGTAGACCTCGGTGTCCATGCCGTAGTTCGCCGCGACGAGCGGGTGGATCTGGCCGAACACGCCGAGATACGTCTCGCCCGCATACACTCTCGCGCAGCGGCCGGGGTGATAAGAATCATTGTCGGTGCAGGCGACGTACTTGACATCCGTGATGCGCAGCTCGTGCAGCAGCGTCTCGATGCTGCCCTTGAAGGAGAAGAAGTCCACGCCGTCGCCGTAAGCGCCGAGGGAGAGGTACTTCGGCTCGTCAGCAAGGCCATCCTCGCGCGGCAGGTAAATTTTGCCGAGCTCATAGAGGCGGGCGGACTTGTTGCGGTAGCTGTGGTTGCGGGCAATGATCTCGAGCATGCTCGGCAGGATCGTCGTGCGCATGATGGAGGTATCCTCGCCCAGCGGGTTCAAAATCTTCAGGGAGTTGCGCAGCGAGGAATCCTTCGGCATGCGGATCTTATCGTAATAGGTCGGGCTGATGAAGGAATAGGTGATGATCTCATCGTAGCCCAGCGCGCGCACAGCGCCGCCGATGGCGCGGTCGAAGCGCTGCTGCTCGCTAAAGCCGCCGCGCGTGGTCTCGCCGCGCATGAGCGTGCAGGGAATCTTATTGTAGCCGTAGAAGCGCGCGACCTCTTCGGCAATGTCGCTGTAATGCTCGACGTCGCCGCGCCAGGACGGCACGTAGATGTCGTCGCCATTCAGGATAAAGCCGAGGGAGACAAGAATTTCGCGCATCAGGTCTTCGCTGAGTTCCGTGCCGAGCAGGGCGTTGATCTTGTCGGGTTCGAGCTTGACGACCGTGGGGGCCTTTTCCTTGGCGACCACGTCCATCACGCCGTCGACGACCTCGCCGCAGCTGAGCAGCTCCACGAGCTCGCAGGCACGCTCGACGGCCTTGATGGTGTTCATCATGTCGAGGCCCTTTTCATAGCGGGAGGAGGCGTCGGTGCGCATGCCGAGGGCGCTGGCCGTGCGGCGCACGGAAACGCCGTTGAAGTTGGCGGACTCAAAGAGCACCATCGCCGTGTCGCCGACGATCTCGCTGTTCGCGCCGCCCATGACGCCCGCGACGCAGACGGGCTTGTGCTCGTCGCAGATGCAGAGCATGTTCGGCGTCAGCTTGCGCTCGTTGCCGTCGAGCGTCTGGATGGTCTCGCCCTCGCGCGCGGTGCGCACGATGATGTGGCCGCCTTCGACGCAGCTGAAGTCAAAGGCGTGCATCGGCTGGCCGTATTCGAGCATCACATAGTTCGTGATATCGACGATGTTGTTGATGGGGCGCACGCCGCTGTTGCGCAATCTCTCGCGCATCCAGCGCGGAGATGGAGCGATCTTGACGTTTTTCACCATGCGCGCGGTGTAGCGCGGGCAGAGGTCGCCGTCCTCAATGTCGATGTCGACAAGGTCGGCGATGCTGCCGCCGCAGCCGTGCGGCTCGGGCGTGTACAGCTTAAGGGGGCGCTTGAACGTCGCGCTCGCCTCGCGGGCAAGGCCGATGACGGAAAGGCAGTCGGGGCGGTTCGGCGTGATCTCAAACTCGACGATGGAATCGTCAAAGCCGAGGATGTGCGCCATGTTGAGGCCCGGCTCGGCGTCCTCTTCCTGTAAGACAAAGATGCCGTCGGCGATGCAGTGAGGGAACTCCTTCTGCTCGGCGTGCAGGTCCTCGAGCGTGCAGATCGTGTCGCTCTTCGTGTTGTACGCGACAAGGTCGCCCTCGTGGAGGTTCGAGCAGGCAGTCTTCGCCGCACGGGTGACTGTGCCGTCGTTCACGCGGACATTATAGCCGCCGTCAACGCTCTCCACCGCCTCGACGCGGCCGCAGAGCACAGGGCCGTAGACCTTGTCACCGGGCTTGATGTCCGCGGGGATGGAGGGCTTCGCGGGGTCGATGGGATGATAGTCGTTCAGAAGCGCCGCGGGCGTGATGACGGCATAGGGGAAGTCATGCTCCGCCGTCATGCTAAGCTCCTTGAGCGAGCAGAGCATACCGTCGGACTCTACGCCGCGCAGCTTGCCCTTTTCGATCTTCACACCGCCCGGCAGATGCGCGCCGTGCAGCGCTGCGGGGACATAGTCTCCCACATGGATGTTCCACGCGCCGGTGACGATCTGCACGGGCTCGGCCTGACCGACGTCGATCTGGCAGACCCACATGTGGTCGGAGTTTTCATGGCGCTTCATCTCGAGAATTTTGCCGACGACCACGTTCTTGAGGTTCTCGTCGGGACGCTCGATGGTCTCGACCTTCGAGCCGGAGAGCGTCATCTCGTCGTTGAATTCCTTATCGGTGATATCCTTGAGGTCAACGAATTCGTTGAGCCAATTACGGGATAGGATCATATTTGTATCCTCCTAAGAAGTAACAATCAAATTTTGTTTTTTGTGACGACATGCGCGTCACAAAAAACACCGCTCAGGGTGCAAGCGTGCGAGCAACGCGAGTGCGGCGCAGCACCCTGCGAAAGAGATCGCAGAAAGCGGCTCGCCGCTTTCGCGAGGAATATTAGAACTGTTCGAGGAAGCGGACATCGTTCTCGAAGATCAAACGCAGGTCGCTGATCTTGAAGTGGCCGAGCGCCAGACGCTCAAGGCCCATGCCGAACGCCCAGCCGGAATAGACCGTGGAGTCGATGCCGCAGCCCTCGAGGACCTTCGGGTGGATCATGCCGGCGCCGAGCACCTCGATCCAGCCCTCGCCCTTGCAGGTGGGGCAGCCTGCGCCGTGGCACTTGTGGCACTGAATGTCCATTTCGCAGCTCGGCTCGGTGAACGGGAAGTGATGGGGGCGGAAGCGCGTGACCGTGTGCTCGCCGTAGAGCTGGCGCACGACCTCGTTGAGCGTGCCCTTGAGGTCCGCCATCGTAATGCCCTTGTCGATGGCCATGCCCTCGATCTGGTGGAACATGGGCGAGTGCGTGGCGTCGACCTCGTCCTTGCGGTACACGCGGCCGGGGGCGAGAATGCGGATGGGCAGCTCGCGCGTCTCCATCGCGTGGATCTGCATCGGAGAGGTCTGCGTGCGCAGGAGGATCGAGCTGTCCTCGGTGAAGTAGAACGTGTCGCTCCACTCGCGGGCGGGATGGCCCTCCTCGACGTTGAGCTTCGTGAAGTTGTACTCGGCAAGTTCGACCTCGCGGTCTTCGAGAATTTCAAAGCCCATGCCGACGAAGATGTCCTTGATCTCGTCGAGCACCTGATACATCGGGTGCTTCACGCCGATCTTTTCCTGCTTGCCGGGGATGGTCACGTCCACGGCCTCGGACTTGAGCTTGAGCTCCATGGCCTTGTCGGCGAGCTCTTTCGTCTTTTCCTCGATGTTCGCTTCGAGCTTGGCGCGCACGTCGTTGGCGAGCTGCCCGATCACGGGGCGCTCTTCGGCGCTGAGCTTGCCCATCTGCTTCAAAACGGCGGTCAGCTCCCCTTTTTTGCCAAGGTAGCGGACGCGCAGTGCTTCGAGGTCCTCCGCCTTGCCGGCGTCGGAGATCGCATCGAGCGCCGCCTTGCGGATCGCTTCCAGTTGTTGTTTCATATCATTTCTCCTTTTCAGGTAATAATTTGCAGAATTTCAAAAATCGGCGGCAGGGGCAAAAAAAATAGTCTTTCCTCCCGACACTCTCGGGACGAAAGACTTTCTTCCGCGGTACCACCCTGATTCGCGCCCAAAGGCGCGCGCTCGTTGCCCGTAACGGGGGCTGACCGGCCGCGCATTTCCTCGCGGCTGCTCGGGGGCGAACCAAGCGACATCCCGCAGACCGGCTCCCAGCCGCCGACCGGTCCTCTCTACGCGGAACAAACACGCTATTTTCCCTTTCACAGCATTTGTCTAAGTGGTACTTATATCACAGAAAAAAGGAACTTGCAAGTGGGAATTTGCCCCTTGCCGGCAAAAAAGCGGCAAAAGCGCAAAATATCGCGCATTTTCCTCTGCGCACTCCCCTTTTCCTGCCCAAAACGCGGAAAAGCCGCACTTTACAACGTGCAAAAACGTGATATACTATAATAGTTGTTTACAAACCCACCGTGGCTGCTCTCGCAGCCGGATAAGGAGAACGATTATGGACGAAAGAAAGCGTCTTTACAAGTCCCGCAACAACAAGATGATCTGCGGCGTCTGCGCAGGCATCGCAGACTACTTCAACATTGACCCGTCGATCGTGCGCGTGCTCTGGGCGGTCCTCGCTCTGGCCGCCGGTACCGGCGTGCTCGCCTATATTGCCTGCGCGATCATCCTGCCCGAGGGCGACACCGAGGTCTGAGCGCTTGACAATCCGCGCAAAAAAGATATACTAAATCCTGTTTGCCGCGCGAAACGGCAGAAAAAGATGTAAAACGCGAAGGGAGCTTCCTTTTATGGCGACTTATCCGATGCATGTCGCGGGTCTTGACCGCGACCTTCCCATCTGCAAGGTAACGGACGATTTTTATATCGGTGCTTTCATCATGTTCGGTGATGCGGAGCTGACCGTGCGCTGCGCGGAAGAGCTTTTGAAGCTCGCCGAGGGCATCGACTACGATTACCTCTTCACCGCCGAGGCCAAGTCCATCCCCCTCATCCACGAAATGGCGCGCCAGAGCGGCGCGAAAAAGTATTTTATCGCGCGCAAAGGCCCCAAGGTCTACATGCCTGCCCCCATTTCCGTGGAGGACAAGTCCATCACCACCGTCGCCCAGCAGAAGCTTTTCCTCGGCTCTGACGATGCGGACCTCATCCGCGGCAAGAAGATCCTGCTCGTCGACGATGTCATCTCCACGGGCGGCTCGCTTAAGGCGATGGAAGCACTCGTCGAAAAGGCGGGCGGCACCGTTACGGGCCGCATGGCCGTTCTCGCCGAGGGCGGCGCAGCCGACCGCAAGGACATCCTATTCCTTGAAAAGCTGCCCGTCTTCAACGCCGACGGCAGCGTGAAGTAAAAAGATTCAATCACAGAAGCGCAAAGCGCCTTTCAAAGAGCTTTCTTTGAAAGGCGCTTTCTCTGTTATTCGGTGATCTCCTCGCAGACCGTCGGCGATGTAGGCCTTGCTTCGGCCTCCGGCGCTGTTCTTAGTCCGCTCAAACCGCGGCGGCAGAGCACACAGCCCGCCGCGCATACGGCGGCCATGACGGCAAGGAACTGCCACTTCTCCGCAAAACCGTCCAAAAGCCCCAGCGGGTCGTTCATTGCGTTGAACGCGGCGTGCGCGGCGATCGTAGGCAGGATGCTCCCCGTGCGATAGCGAATATAACCGAAAAGCAGGCCCATGAGAAACGCGTAGCCGATCTGCACCGGCGTTCCGTGAATGAATCCAAAGAGTACCGCTTGCAGTACAATTGCGATCCACACCGGCATGGCCCGTTCCAGCCGCGACTGGATGACGCCGCGGAACACGAGCTCCTCCGCAAGCGGCGCGCCGGCCACCACGGCAAGCGCCGGGATCAGCCCCGTCTCTGTGCTCAGGCGCATGGCTTTTCCATATTCCTCCATCCAGCTTTCCGGCAGCAGGGCAAGCACCAGACTGACCAGCACATAGAGGCCGACCGCGCCGAAGGCGCAGAAGCCCACCGTCCAGCCCGAGCAGTGACGAAGGCCCGCCGCCTCGGATAGCGGCTTTTTCCGCAGCAGGAACCACAGCAGCAGTACCGCGGCGATGATCAGACACGATAGCAGCGTGAGCGTCGACAGGCCGTCAAGAAGCCGCTCCGCCACCGCCTGCGCCCCCTGTGCAAGGTCCGCTCCCCTATTGATCGCCGCATCGGCAGCGATACCGATCCCATAGACAAAGGGCAGCAAAACCTGCACCGCCACGAAAAAGAGCTGATACAAAGCGGATCTCCCCAGCGCAGCCAAAACGCCCTTTGCGGAATAGGAATGCTCGGTTTTCATATCTTCCCCCTCCTTGTCCGGCCCTAAAATTGCCGCAGCCTCCATTTTGTGTGCGGGCCACTTCAAGCAAACCCGGCGCAGTGAATGCCAGCGCGTTTTATTCGTCTTTTAGTTGAAAATATTCATTTATCTCTATACCGTTTGTTTAATTATACTGTATTATCCGATGCTTGTAAACAGCATTTTGTGAAAAGCAATCTTTCGGCAACGGCCTGTATTTGTCCGGTCCATCATACAGTTTATGATACAGTGAACTTCTGCGTTCTTCTCACTTTTCGTCAGTTTTACTAAAATTATTTTAGCTTTTTCTGCTGGACAAGTGCAAAAGAACGTAGTATCCTATAAAAAATAAACGAGGAAGATGGATGATTCATCCGATAAACTGGTCAAACACAACAAAATAAGGAGGAAAACGCATGGCATACCGGGAAAGCTACGCAGGAAAGATCAACCGCAAGCTGAACAAGAAGCTCCACGTCGTCGAGGTGGCCTCGGGACGGCAGAAGGCCGACCTCGTGCTCAAGAACGCGACGTATGTGAACGTCTTCTGCAACGAGCTCAGTCATGGCGACATCGCCGTGGCCGAAGGGCTGATCGCAGGCATGGGCGAGCATTACGAGGGCGCGGTCGAGATCGACATGGGCGGCAAGCTCGTGCTGCCCGGCTTTGTCGACGCGCACATCCACTTAGAGAGCGCGCTCGTTTCCCCCAAGGAATTTGCCAACGCCGTCATTCCGCACGGCACCACGACCGTCATCACCGACCCGCACGAGATCGCCAATGTCATGGGCACCGACGGCATCGAGTATATGCTGCAGGCGACGGAAGATCTGCCCGTTGACGTGCGCTTCATGCTCCCCTCCTGCGTGCCCGCAACGCCGCTCGACGAATCCGGCGCGGTGCTCGATTACCGCGCGATCGACTCGTTCTACGAGCACAACCGCGTCGAGGGTCTGGCCGAAATGATGAACTATGTCGGCGTCGCGAACGCCGACGAGCAGGTGCTCGAAAAGATCGTCGCCGCGCAGGCGCACCACAAAAAAATCGACGGCCACGCCCCCGGCCTTTCGGGCAACGACCTGAACGCCTACATCGCCGCCGGCGTCTATTCCGACCACGAGTGCAGCACCGTGGAGGATGCCATCGCCAAGCTCGAGCGCGGGCAGTACATCATGATCCGCGAGGGCACGGCTGCGCGCAACCTTGACGCGCTCCTCCCGCTGCTCACACCGCAGTACTACACCTACTGCATGTTCTGCACCGACGACAAGCACCCGAACGATCTTCTCGAAAAGGGCCACATCGACTACATCGTGCGCCGTGCCATCAAGTCGGGCGTCGACCCGATCATCGCCGTCAAATGCGCGAGCCACCACGCCGCGCGCTACTTCCTGCTCAACAACCGCGGCGCAATCGCACCGGGCTTTCTTGCGGACTTTGTCGTGATCGACAATTTCGACGACTTCAACATCCTTGAGGTCTACAAGAAGGGCAAGCTGATGTTCGACGGCAAGACCGTCACGCCGTTTGAAGCGCCCGAGATCGATCCGCACCTCGTCAAGCGCTCGCACGAGACGTTCCACGTTGCGCACCTTGAGGCCACGGACTTTATCGAGTCCCGCCCGCGCGCGGTGCTCGGCATGGTGCCCGGCGAGATCGTCACGACCGATGCGGGCTACGCCGAAAAGATCAGCGTTGAGGACGACATCTTGAAAATTGCCGTCATCGAGCGCCACAAGAACACGCACCACATCGGCATCGGCTACATCAAGGGCTACGGCCTCAAGTCCGGCGCGGTGGCGACATCCATCTCGCACGACAGCCACAACATCATCGTCGTCGGCGCGAACGAGGAGGACATGGCCGCGGCGGTCAACCGCGTCGTCGAGCTCGGCGGCGGCATCGTCGTGATGGACGACGGCAAGGTGCTCGGCGAGCTCCAGCTCCAGATTGCAGGCATCATGAGCGAAGCGCCGCTTATCGAGGTCAACGAGGCGCTCGAAAACGCCAAGGAGCAGGCCTTCAAGCTCGGCGTCTCGCGCGGGGTCGACCCGTTTATGACGCTCTCGTTCATGGCGCTGACCGTCATTCCAACGCTGCGCCTCACGACGCGCGGCGTGTTCGACGTCATCAATCAGCGCTACGTGTGATCTTACATTGTGAAAGGCTCCGGTGCAGTGCGCCGGAGCCTTTTTTCGAAAAGTTTTGCTTGCAAATGCTCCCTGCATCGCATATAATAATTGTTGCACCTGCCGGTGTGATGGAATTGGTAGACGTAGCGGATTCAAAATCCGCCGGTGGCGACACCGTGTGGGTTCGAGTCCCACCACCGGCACCATCCACTGAAACGCTTGATACCTCAGCATTTGAGGCATCAGGCGTTTCTTCTTTTCTCCCATGAAAAGCATCCATTTCGCTCTGTTTTTTCACAGTTCTCTCCGCAGTTCTCTCCACAATCCTCTTTCAAACGCTTGTGCTGATGCCTGGTTCAATGATAACAACATTGCTCATCTTCGATGCTGAAGTGTTTTTTGACGATGTGTCCAGATGTGCGTAGATATTTGCGGTCGTGTTATAGCTACTGTGTCCAAGCCACTCCTGTATATCCTTCATTGGCACGCCATTTTTTAGCAGCAGCGAAGCGCAGGTATGTCTCAAGTCGTGAAAGCGAATATTGCGCAAGTGATTTTTCCTCAAGATGAGCTTGAAATGCTGTGTTACATAGTTCGGCTGATAGGGTGCTCCCATATTGTTTACAAAGATATACTCGCTTTCTGTATAACAATTTCCACACAGCTTCCGACAGTATTCCTGCCGTACTTTCATACGCAGCAAAAGGTCGCGGTATTGCGGAACCAACGGCATTGAGCGGCAGCTTGACTGATTTTTTGTACGATCCTTTTCGACCGTGATGGTCGTCCCATCGCACATACACTGAACAACTGTATGGTCAATCGTAATTAGATTGCTCTCAAAGTCGATCGCTCTCCACCGGAGTCCCATGATCTCACTTCTTCGCAGGCCATAAAAGGCTGCCATTAGAACAGGGAACTCGCAAGGATCACCCTTCACCGCCTGAAAGAGCGTTTCTAGTTCCGACACAGAATAAAATGCTCCAACATACCTTTGGCTCTTTGGCCGCTCCACATTATCCATCGGATTCGAGGCAATTAAATCGTGTTTACGAGCATACTTCATTGCCTTATGGATATTCGCATGAAAACGCTGAACCGTAGTTCCTTTTAGGTGCAGTTCATTGAAGCAATAGCTGTAAAAATTCTCCACATCCAGCGCAGTCAGCTCTCTGAGCAGTATTCTTTGTCCACGAAAATATGGGACAATTCGCTTTTCAACATTGTTTACATATCCCGCATATGTATCTACCTCCACAGAGTTCTTGATGATACCCAACCACTTGATCATGTAGTCAGAAAAAGAAATATCTTCTCTGCTGATCACGAGAGATACTGCACAAGGTGATGCAGCATCTTTATAGGTGCATCTGGTTTCGGCTAACATTTCTTCCGCCAACTTTGCACTTTTCTTCCCAGTTGCCGGTATCCCTGTTGAAATCCATTTGGACTTGCGATTGCCATCTTCGGATTTCAAATTCAGCACCATGTAATAGTAACCTTTTTTTGTTTGCAGATGACCCGCTACCATGTTGTTCCTCCTTTTTGTAGCGGTACAACCTATCTGTCAATGGCAGATCAATTATACCATAAGCAGCTGTTCTCTCCAATGTGCCTATAAACTTTATTTTGAAATCCTTGCGCCGAAATTTTGCCGTCAGCCAAGCAGATACTCGATCACGCAAATCTTTGGTATCTTAAATAACTTACCAATTTTCAGATGGTGAATCTCACCATTCGCCAACAATTTGTAAGCTGTTTTCATGCTGATTCCGCCCAACATGATGCACATCTGCCTAACGGATACCACATCAGGATATTCTGCAAACAGCTTTCCTTGATACGTAAGAGCCATGACACAACTCCTCTCTCAAATAATATTGATTGACAGGCAAACGACAAAGGAGATGCCCCCGTTCGTCGGGGGCATCTCCTTTTTATCAGCCTAATCATACCATAGTGTCATATGACACTTCAAGTACATCGGCTCGGACATTTTTAGGACATTTTCAAAAATCAGACTTGAAACTGATCGGAATAGGCATACATCTCCACGAGGTTTTCAATGGCAGTACGCTTGATCCGGTCGATGGTGCGGTAGGTCAAGCCAAAGCTGGTAGCAACTTCCTTCGTGGGAATTCCGTCCACAAACACCAGACGAATCACCTCAGCCTGCCGCTTATCCAATAGACCAATAAAATATGTCAGGCGTCTCTGCTCACATTCCAAGGCAAACAGTTCCTTTGCAATTTCGTGTGCTGACTCTGCATTCATGCGTTCCGCCTGTTCTTCGTAATTGAGCGCAATGTAAAGGGTCTTATTGGAAATATGTCCCGCACTATGCCCAAGGCTATCGTCATGTCTGAAATTCATGGCTTCAATCTGTTCTGCACGGCTGACTGTGGTCGGGTGCTCCAAATTATACCGAAGCACCGCAATCTTGCGTTCACGCTCGTTATAGCTCTCCAACAGCTTCAAAACGTACTTACTCATAGCGCTTTCCTTTCTGTTATAGATTTTTGATTGCCATGAGCGCTGCAGGCGGAGAACGGCAGCGAATCTGTCGGTTGCCTGATATGGCAAAGCAAAAGGCACTTTCACGGATATCATAACCCGCGAAAGTGCCTTGAGAAAATATGGAGTTATCCCAACTACGGAAGCGCAATGATCCATGGTTGAAATCAGAATCGTACAGAAGCCGACGCACACTCTCCCTGTGCGGCATCCCGTACTGAACGGCTGTCAAGAATATCTCTGCTGGCTTGTCCTCCGGAAAATATGCGTTTAATATCCTGCCAATATGCTGCAAAAACTCACATAGAAGTGCCGTAGCATACGTCTTGCGGTAGAACTTCATCCGCCGTTTATGGAGAAGATACTGCAATCCGTATGCTACGAAGGCATCATACAAAGTCTCCTTCCGTTAATGAAGTATAGAACACCTTTGTATGCTGAATTAACGCATTCATACTTGTCATACTGCATTATAAGATTATGTCGAGGTGAGTTATAATGCAGGTAGCGAAGATTAACTTAGGCAGGGTCGTTCGCATAGCCCGCAAGCGCAAGAGGATCACACAGGACTATCTTGCAGAAAAGGTCGGGGTTCAGCCACGAACGATTCTGGAAATAGAGAATGGCAGGGGAAACCCCCGTTTTGAAAATCTGTTTGTGATGGTTCGCCTGCTGGACATCGCCCCTAATGATATTTTTAATTACGATTGCGGTCTGGCTCAGGATACCGAACAGCTTTTTCAGGAGTTGTCCAGTTTTAGTGAAGAGGAACAGCGCATGGCTGCAGCTGCCGCCAGAGCAGTGCTGCAGCAGATCCGCTATGAGAAGGAACACTGCAAAGAAGAGGTTTCAAACAAAACGAACGGCTGGGAGAAGGTAAACGCCTCTCCCAGCCGTTTTGCATGATGGCTCATAGCAGCGTCTAGCTTTACTTGATCATTTCGGACTGCTTCACTTACACATCAAAATGCGATATATAAAACTCTTTTGTGTCTCCTACTATACTTATTACGATGAAGTCCTCCTATTTTGGACGCTTCCAGAAAAGTTATCGCCTTTTCTTTTATTTTCAAGCGGCTCCCCAGTACAGACAAGTCATAGGCTTCAAACCGATCCAATAGGGGGGGAACTTGCTCTTCGAAAATCCGTTACAGCATTTTTACAATACTCGCGCAGGATATGGCAATCATATCAGTAGCCTTCATTGACAACTTCCCAATGGCCATTGACGAACTCTAAAAAGATCGTTCGATCGGGCTCCTGCACGATGCCGCCTTTGCTCACGCAGACGGAAAAAGAAATTTCATTTTCTGTCCGGCTCTTCAATTCCAAAGAGACAACTTCAAAGACTGTATTCTCATAATAGACTCTGGCTGCTTCATCTGCTATTTTCAATTCTTCATTTCAATTGTACTTATTATATCATATATGTATAACAAAAGTATCGTTGAAATATTGCACATATCTATGTAATCAAGCGGCTTGCACCACTTAGTCGGATTACCTGCTCCGACAGCAGGTTTTGGGTTTAACCAAAGAGGCCGGAGAACAGGATAACCAGAGTGATGCCGATGAGAGCCACGCCGCCGGCCATCAACTGTTTTATCCCCAATTAGGTGTAAAACTCTGCTCGATGGCGGGCGGCGGCGTACAAAAATCTATATGGTGTTTTTA
>ENA-USUG01003052-USUG01003052.1-human-gut-metagenome-genome-assembly--contig:-NODE-3052-length-23704-cov-7.963474_pt1 | contig 23704 bp, 26 predicted proteins | sample MGYA00250059_ERZ773394 | MGnify/ENA primary metagenome ERZ773394 (study PRJEB29103, sample SAMN06111957) | human gut metagenome | biome: human gut; feature: ankylosing spondylitis patient; material... | reverse complement strand
CTCAGGTGTTCCAGCCCTGCATCCTTTAGGATCTTCTTGTGGATGTTGACCACCGAGTCCGGGTGGTACATCTCGCCTGTTTTCGGTGATGGGAACATCCACGGGTTGCTCGGGTGCTTCTGATGCTCCGCAATCAGATAATCGACGGCATCTTGCGGGATTGAGATTTTTCTGATCGAGTTTTCTGTTTTCGGGCGCGTGATGTCCGGTTCGCCTGCGTTGTTGCGTCCGGCCTGCTTGCTGACGGAAATGGTCTTATTTTCGATGTCCAAGTCCGACCATTGGAGAGCTACCAGCTCGCCTTTACGTAAGCCACTGATAAGTTCCAGATAGAACATCGGCAGGACGCCGCGCTGGTCGGCTGCGGTCAAATAGGACTTGATCTGCTCTGGCGGCAGGATCTTCATTTCGTACTTTGGGATTTTCGGCGGGACGCAGTCGTCTGCCGGATTACGCACGATCAGCCGTTCTTTGACTGCCCGGTCGAGCGCGTTGTGCAGCATCGTGTGGATGCCGCGAATCGTCGAGTCGCTGAGACCAGGTTGCTTGTTCTTCTGCGCTTCGCGGAGCCGCCCGTGTTCCTGTAGGTCTTTGTAGAGCCATTGCAGATCGCGCCCAGTCAGCTTTTTCAGCGGAATATCCCCGATGCGCGGGACAATGTGTAACTCGATTCCACGCCGGTAATACTCGGCAGTTGAGAATCGCAGATGTGGCCTCGCATAGAGTTCATACCACGTTTGCAGCCATGTGCCGAGCGTATATTCGTCCAACCGACGAGTGTCAAGCGTTTCCACTTCGGTGATCGCTCTGGCGAGCTTCTCTTTCACTTCTGCCTGTGTCTTGCCGAGAACGCTCTTGATGATTCGCTTGCCTGTCTTTTCATCATATCCGGCAGTGTAGCGCCCTTCCCAGCGCCCGTCCTTTCGTTTTCGGATGTTGCCTTCCCCGTTCGCTCGTTTCTTTGCCATGTTTGTGCCTCCTTCGTTTGGTAGCACAAACAACTACCACAGAACAGGCACAAAGTCTACTGATTTTTTCGGAAGATCGGAATATTTTTTAGCCAGATTTGTACACGGCAGAAAACCCTATTCTTTGTTTACTGCGGCGCAGTTTTTACGCCATTTCAGATATCGAAATACAATTTTTAAGAAAACTTAGGACGGTTAAAACGGTGCTTTTTCTTGCAGCAAAGAGAGCCGGTAAACGCGTTCGCCGGTCTTTTCATAATGCAGATCCAGCTGCTTGCAGGCTCCCTGTAAATCATTCTTTCGGACCGCTTCCAACAGAAGTCTGTGCGATCCCAGGGCTGCTCCGCCTCTGGCCAGCGTTTCAGAGTCGCTGATCTGATTGCCGAATCGGTTGGCGTTTTGCACGGAAAGGAACATCGCACCGTTGAGCGGGCTTAAAAGCTCCCACATCTTGGTCAGCCTGTCGATCTGTGCAGACTGGACAATTTGCTGATGAAATTTTTCATCAGCGCGGACCGCCTGCATCAAATTCCCTGCTTCATCTGCAATTCGAAATTCTTCAATGCTTGTCTCCATGATGAGAAGACCGTAGTCGCTGACATGGCAGTTGCTCTTCTGGATCGCCAGCTTTTCAAGGCTGCCTCTCAGAAAAAACACCTCATACGCATCTTCCGGCGAGAGCAGCGCGACCGAGCAACCTTTGTTGGGCTGATAATCCACCATCCCCTCCATGGCAAGCTGCTTGAGCGCGTCACGGACCGGTCCGCGGCTGGTTCCGAACTGCTGCGCGATCTCTGCTTCCACCAGCTTTTCCTGCGGTACAAGCGTTCCGTTGATGATCTGTTCACGCAGCGCCTCCAAAATCATCTCCGATGTGGTTGCTTTTGCTGTTTTACGTTGTTCCCGCATACTCACCTTCCAAAATTTTCAGAATAAGCGGCAAACGCTTCTGCAACGCGCTGCATATCCGAAGGCTGATAGCGCTGATCACAGGGAACGGAAACAATATGATCATAAATGTACGTAACCGACGGATGCCCCTCTGGATGTACCATAGGACCGACCGGCCAGTAGACGGTAGAGCGGATCTGACGCTCTGCCAAAAATGCCTGGAACTCGTCCCGGCGCTCAGCATACAGGCAGAAATGGCTCGGAACTGCCGCGTCTGTCAGAATCGGGAACACAGGCCGAATGCCATGAAGCTCCTTGGGCAGTCCGTTTAAAATAGCGCTGAAGTTTGCTCTTCTTGCTGTGCAGATCGCATCAAAATCCGCATGCCGCAGAATATACTCCGAACGCTCATCGCCGGCAAAACTGTCGAACATCTGTCGAAGGCGCATTTCTCCCTCCCAGAATACATCCGACTCCGCTGTTTCAATGGCAGCTTCCCGCTGGCGAAGGTGCGTGGGATCCACCGGCAGAAGCGGTTTCGCAAATTTCCCGTTTCGCTTGACGGCAATACCGCCGCACGCAATGCCCATCCATTTGCGGAAGCTTCCAGCAAAATAATCGCAGAGCGGATCAATTCCGTCGGCGGAAAGCATGGAATGCGTCACGTCCTCCAGAATCACAATGCCACGTTCCTTGCAGGCGCGGATGAAGGCGTGGTCATAATTGCAGAAGCCATAATAGCCGCAAAGCGACAACACGCTGATCTCATCAAGCGCCGCTGGGTCAAACACACTGCGCAGGTTTTCATCAATATCATAGAATTTCAGTTGATAGCCAGCTTTTTCATAGGAGCTAAGAACGGTTTCGCAGGTGTACATAGGAATATATGCGACCCTGCGCGTGTCTTGCAACATAATATCTTCCAAGCAGTAATACAGACCGCAGCGGCCAGACATCGTAAATGCCAAATCCCCGTCTGGCGGACAAACTCGCTCAAAATATCCGTTCTCCGCGACCTTACAAGGTTCGTAATAAAACATTCCACCTATTTTTTTCATCGTCGTGTCCTCCTGAATTTAAAAAAATGCAACATCTATAGGCAAACTACGTGTACATTGTAATACTATTATAGTGGAAGGTTAACAAAAATGAAAGTGTTTTTTCTATGTTAACTTCACAAATAAATTGTTGACAATTTTGCACAATTTACACTATACTATGTCATAAGAAACAGGGAAATCTGTTTTGCATTGGCCTATGAAGCCAATCCCTTAGGAGGAAACAGGAGGTAAATCAATATGCACAAGTATGTCCTCAAGCGCTTACTTATGTTGATTCCGGTCATCATCGGCGTCACGTTTGTAGTGTTCTTTATCCTGAACCTTGCGCCTGGCGATCCCGCGGCCATCATTTTAGGTGATCAGGCGACGGCAGAAGCACTCGCCATGAAGCGAGAAGAGCTTGGTCTGAACGATCCGATTTTTGTCCGCTATTTCCACTATATGAGGGATCTGCTTCATGGAAGCCTCGGCGTCTCTTATAAAAACAGTATTCCGGTGTGGGATCAAGTGGTCGAGCGCCTGCCAAACACTGCAATTCTTGCTTGTGCAGGTATTCTGGTAGCGCTGCTGATTGGAATCCCGATTGGCATTATCTCGGCTAAAAAGCAGTATTCTCTGCTGGATAATGTTTCTATGGTCTTCGCGCTGATTGGCGTATCTATGCCGAACTTCTGGTCCGGTCTGCTGCTGGTTATGCTTTTTTCTCTGACGCTTGGCTGGCTTCCTTCGCAGGGTATGGCGTCCGGATTTGGACCAATGCTGAAAAGCTTGATTCTGCCTGCGCTCACACTGGGCTTTAACTCCGCCGCTATGGTTGCGCGAATGACACGATCATCCATGCTTGAGGTCATCCGGCAAGATTACATCTCCACGGCGCGTGCCAAAGGCGACGACGAGCGAACCATTACGTTCCAGCATATGCTGAAAAACGCGCTGATTCCAATTATCACGGCGGTTGGTCTTCAGTTTGGTAACCTGCTCGGCGGCGCGATGCTCGCTGAAACGGTATTCTCCTGGCCCGGTCTTGGACGTCTGATGGTAGAATCCATTAAATCAAAAGATATTCCGATGGTGCTTGGATGTGTTATTTTCCTTGCGACGATGTTCACTTTGGTGAATCTGCTGGTCGATATCATCTACGCCTTTGTCGACCCGCGAATCAAATCGCTTTACAAAAAGGGACGGTGAGCCATATGCACGAAAAGAACAAATTGGAAAACAGCCTGGCAACAGACGAGAAAAAGCAGAGATCGCTGTGGCAGGAGGCCTGGCGGCGCTTCCGTAAAAACCGGATGGCGATGATTGGTCTCGCGTTCATCACGTTCCTTGTCGTCGTGTCCATTACGACGCTGGTGATTGATCTGACCACACACAATGCGGTCTATAACGAATACGTTGTCAAACAGGATCTGTTCAACCGTCTGAAAGGTCCAAGTGCGCAGCACATTTTCGGTCAGGATGAATTTGGCCGCGATATGCTGCTGCGTATGCTCTGGGGCGCGCGGTATTCCCTGTTTACCGGCGGCATTGCCATTTTGCTGGCGCTGTGCGCAGGCGGTATTCTCGGCGCACTTTCCGGCTATTACGGAGGCCGGACGGATACGATTATCATGCGCGTAATGGACATTCTGCTGGCAATCCCCTCGATGCTTCTTGCAACGGCAATTGTCGCCGCGCTCGGCACAAGTCTCTGGAACGTTATGATCGCCATTGCAATTGCGTATATCCCGACGTTTGCCCGTACCGTCCGTGCGGCGGTCCTGACCGTCAAGGACCAGGACTTTATTGAAGCGGCGCGTTCCATTGGCTGCAACAATACCTCAATTATTTTCCAGTATATTATTCCCAACTCGCTCGCGCCGATCATCGTGCAGGCAACGCTTGGTCTCGCTGGCGCAATCCTGTCCATTGCCGGCCTGTCGTTCCTTGGTCTCGGCATTCAGCCGCCGACGCCAGAATGGGGTGCCATGCTCTCCAACGCGCGTACCTACATCCGTGATGCATGGCACGTGACCGTAATTCCAGGGCTTGGCATTATGCTGACAATCCTCTCGCTGAACCTTATGGGCGACGGTCTTCGCGACGCGATGGATCCGAAGCTCAAGACCTGATGAACGCTGCACTATAAAGGAGGGATGCGCAGTATGTCAGATACTCTGTTGGATATTAAGAATTTAAACATCGTCTATTCTACCTCAGACGGTGTGGTTTACGCGCTGAACGATGCGAATCTGCAAATCAAGCGCGGCGAAGCGCTTGGTCTTGTCGGCGAGACAGGCGCAGGCAAAACAACGCTCGCACGCGGTATCATGCGCCTGATTCCCAACCCGCCCGGAAAAATTCTCTCCGGCGAAATTCTCTACGAGGGCAAGGATCTTCTGAAGCTTTCGGAAAAAGAAATGCGCCAGATGCGCGGTCGCCAGATCTCGATGATCTTCCAGGATCCTATGACATCGCTGAACCCGGTTATGACCGTCGGCGAGCAGATCCTCGAGGTTATCCGCAACCACCATCCGGAGCTCTCCAGGCAGGAAGCCAAAAAACAGGCGGGCGATATGTTGGAAATGGTTGGCATCACGGCTGGCCGCTATGACGACTATCCGCACCAGTTCTCTGGCGGTATGAAGCAGCGCGTCATCATTGCCATCGCGCTTGCATGTAATCCGCAACTTCTGATTGCGGACGAGCCGACCACCGCCCTGGACGTTACCATTCAGGCGCAGGTTCTGGAAATGATCCGGGATCTCAAGAAGAAGAACAATACCTCTATGCTGCTCATCACGCACGATCTTGGCGTTGTTGCGCAGAATTGCGACAGTGTCGCGATCATCTATGCCGGTGAGATCGTGGAGTACGGCACGCTATGTCAGGTCTATGAAAACGCCATGCATCCTTATACTGAAGGCCTGTTCGGCTCGATCCCGAATCTGGAAACGAACAGCCGTCGCTTGGCCGCCATCGACGGCATGATGCCGGACCCGACTGCGCTGCCGGAGGGCTGTAAATTTGCTGACCGCTGTAAGTATGCCACCGAGCATTGCCGCGTGTCGTCGCCGGAACTTGCGGAGCTGGAAGACGGCCATAAGGTGCGCTGCTTCCGGTACACGACCTGAAAGAGGTGAGAAGATATGGCAGAACAGAATCGTGAAATTCTGAAAGTAGAACACCTGAAAAAATACTTCCCCGTTCCAAACGGCATGCTCCACGCGGTAGATGATATTAGCTTTACCATTGAACAAGGTAAAACGCTCGGCGTTGTCGGTGAATCCGGCTGCGGCAAGTCTACAATGGGCCGTGCCATTCTCCGTCTGCATGAACCGACCAGCGGCAAAGTCTATTTTGATCAGAAGGATATTCTTTCGTTCAACGATAAGCAGATGAAAGATATGCGTCGTGATATGCAGATTATCTTCCAGGATCCGTTTGCATCGCTCAACCCGCGCATGACGGTTAGCGAAGCGATCGCTGCGCCCCTGCTTGTTCAGAAAATCTATGACCGTAAGGACAAGGATGGCATCCAGAAACGCGTACGCGAGATTATGAATATGGTTGGTCTGGCAAGCAGACTCATCAATACCTATCCACATGAACTTGACGGCGGTCGACGCCAGCGCATCGGCATTGCGCGGGCATTGGCACTGGAGCCAAAGTTTATCGTCTGTGATGAACCGGTTTCCGCACTGGACGTCTCTATTCAGGCACAGATTTTGAACCTGATGCAGGATCTGCAGGACAATCTCGGCCTGACCTATCTGTTCATTACGCACGACCTCTCCGTTGTCAAGTATATTTCCAACGATATTCTGGTCATGTATCTGGGTCAGATGGTAGAAAAAGCACCGTCCGACAAGCTGTTTAAAAAGCCGATGCACCCGTATACGCAGGCCCTGCTTTCGGCCATTCCGATTCCAAACCCGAAGGTTCCTATGAACCGGATCACCATGAAAGGCGAGCTCACCTCTCCCATCAATCCCGAAAAGGGATGCCGCTTTGCAAAACGCTGCCCCTACGCGACAGATGCATGCCGCCAGCAGGACATGGTCCTGACAGAAGAAGAGCCCGGTCATTTCGTGACCTGCCTTCGTGTGCAGAGAGGTGAGATTTAAGTTATTTTGTTCATCGTCATTGCGCCGCTTTGCCGATCGCAGTGATTTTGAAAAATGTTTCGTTTATACGGAAAATCAAAAACAGGAGGAAAATGTATGAAAAAGAGCTTTGTCCGCATTATGACCCTGGTACTGGCGCTGGTTATGCTGCTATCCCTCGTGGCCTGTGGCGGCAAGCAGTCCACTGCCGCAACCGAAACCGACGCGTCGGCAGAAAACGACGGCAGCACGGAAGCGACTGCCACCGCTTACAAAGACACACTGATCTGGGCGCAGGGCGCTGATGTCACCTCTCTTGACCCCCATCAGGGCAAAGAAACACCGGCAGTTGAGGTCACCTGTCAGATTTTCGACACCTTGGTGACAGTTGACGCTGAAACCAATGAGATCGTTCCGCAGATCGCCGAAAGTTGGGAGCAGACGGATGCACAGACCTATGTGTTCAAGATTCGTCAGGGCATCAAGTTCCATGACGGCAGTGATCTGACGGCAGAAGACGTCAAGTTCTCTCTGGATCGTGCTCGCAACTCCGCAGCTGTCTCCTATATCGTCAACTTTATTGAAGATGTTACTGTCGACGATGAATACACTGTTACAGTGAAGACGAATGCTCCTTACTCACCGACCCTCCGCAACCTTGCAATTCCCTTTGCGGCGATCGTTCCCAAAGCTGTTGTTGAAGCAGATGAGGACGCCTTCATTCTGAACCCCGTTGGCTCCGGTCCGTATTGCTTTGTCGAATGGAAACAGGGCGATCATGTCACACTCAAGGCATTTGATGACTATTACGCCGGTAAGGCCGCAACGGAAAACCTGATTATGAAGGTCATCCCTGAAACGTCTCAGCGTTCTATCGCTCTGGAAACCGGCGAAATCGATCTGGCCTATGATCTGGCGGTCAATGACATCCCCAAAATCAATGACAATGATAAGCTGATGGTTTATGAAATTCCGTCTCTCACCTGCTGGTATGTTTCCATGAATATGAACAAAGAACCGTTCAATAACCCGCTCGTTCGTGAGGCTCTGGTCATGGCAATCGACCGCCAGACCATCATCGACACTATCAACGCAGGCAGTGGCCAGCCCGCCGACGCGATCATCGCTCCGGCAGTTTTCGGCTACTACTCTACCGGAGTTCCAGAGTACAACCCTGAAAAGGCGAAGGAACTGCTTTCCGAGGCCGGTTATCCCGATGGTTTCTCCACTACGCTCTGGGTCAATGACAATCAGTCCCGTATTGAGATGTGCCAAGCAATTCAGGCTATGCTGCTCGATATCGGTGTGCAGTGCAGCGTAGAAGTTCTTGAGTTCGGTAGCTACATTTCCAGAACTACCGCAGGTGAACATGATATGGCGTATTTCGGATGGACGACTTCCAGCGGAGACGCAGACTACACCTACTACTCCCTTGAGCATTCGACGCAGCAGGGTGCTGCTGGCAACCGCAGTTTCATCGCGGATCCGGATCTTGACGCTCTGATTGAAGAAGCTCGTTCCAACACAGACGAGTCCACACGTAAAGATCTGTACAAAGACATCGCCATTATGCTGGCTGAGATCAACAACAATATCCCCGTGTTCTACAGCGCCATCAACGTTGGCGCCAACAAGAAAGTGGAAGGATTTGTAATGGATTCCAACGGCTACCATAATCTGAATCAGGTTAAGGTTGCCCAGTAATTGACGGGTGGCGGGCTATCCGACCTCCGGATAGCTCGCTTTTCTGCTCAAAATTGTGTATAAAAAGGAAGTAAAAAATATGAGACTTGCAAATCTGACCTGGCCGAAGGCACAGGAATACTTTGAGAAGAACGATATGGTGCTCATCTCCATCGGCAGCATTGAGTGCCATGGTCGTCACATGCCGCTTGGAACCGATACCCTGATTCCGGATTTTCTGCTGGAAAAGATCGAGCAGAAGAGCGACGTTCTGATTGCTCCGACTATCCCCTACGGCGCCTGCCAGTCTCTGGCCCCGTACCCCGGAACGATTGACATTGACAACGAGGTTCTCTATCAGTTCTGCCGTCAGATTTTTCTGAGCCTGTACCGTCACGGCGCAAGAAAATTTGTCTTCCTCAATGGTCACGGTGGCAATATGAAGATGATTGAGCGCTTGGGACTGGAATTTGAGGATAAAGGCTGCCTGGTTGCGATGCTCAACTGGTGGCTGATGGCGTGGGATATGAACCCCGCATGGAAGGGCGGTCACGGCGGCGGCGAAGAAACGGCTGCAATCCTTGGCATCGATCCGTCTCTGGTCGACAAGAGCGAAATCGGCGGCGAACTGCAGTTTAAGCACCTGACGGAAAACCTGAAGACGACCGGCTTCCGCTCCGTCGAGTATAAGGGCGTTTCGGTTGAGATTCTCCGCAACACCCCGCACGTCACCGACAGCGGCTGGATTGGGCCCGATCATCCCAGCACCGCTACGGAAGAATGGGGAAAGGAAATGCTTGAGACCACGGCGAACTACATCGTTGACTTTATGGAAGAATTCAAGAAAGTCAAGCTTTCGTAAAGAGGTATTACAATGGATAAAAAAACGACGCTGGAAATGATTGCAGCAATCTCGGACGCAAATGGTACGTCCGGCTTCGAAGATGAAGTAGTGGCAGCGATCCGACCCTATGCAGAAGGACTTGGCGAGATCACAGAAGATCATATGCGCAATCTCTATATTCGTCGAAAAGAAAACAACGGTAAGCGTCCTGTTGTTCAGCTTGACGCCCATAGCGACGAGGTCGGATTCATGGTACAGGCCATCTGCCCGAACGGAACACTCCGTATTATTCAGATCGGTGGTTGGGTCAACAACAACATTCCGGCACATAAGGTCTGGGTTCGTAACAAATTTGGAGAATATATCCCGGGTCTTACCGCTAGCAAGCCGCCTCATTTTATGACCGAGCAGGAGCGTAAGGCTCCACTGGAGATGAAAGATATTACGGTAGATGTTGGTGCGGTTTCCAGAGAAGAAGCTATTGAAAAATTCGGCGTGAGAATCGGAGAGCCTGTTGTTCCTGATGTCACCTTCTCGTACTCAGAAACAACGGATCTGATGGTCGGTAAGAGTTTTGACTGCCGTCTGGGCTGCGCGGCCATTCTAAAGACGATGCATACGTTGGCGGGTCAGGAACTGAATGTTGATATCGTCGGTGCCTGTGCTGCGCAGGAAGAAGTTGGTGTGCGCGGCGCAACCGTGACATCACAGGTTATCAAACCGGATGTTGCAATCGTCTTTGAAGGCTGCCCGGCGGATGATACTTGTGTTGAACCGTATATGGTCCAGACTGCTATTAAGCATGGTCCGATGCTGCGTCACATTGATGCCAGAATGATAACAAATCCACGCTACCAAAGATACGCGCTTGGCTTGGCGGAAGAACTCGGCATACCGGTGCAGGATGCCGTTCGGAGTGCTGGCTCGACAAATGGCGCTGCAATCCATCTGACCGAGAAAGCCGTACCCGTGATCGTGATTGGTGTTCCGGTTCGCTATGCTCATACGCATTATGGAATTTCGGCCTATGCGGATTTTGACAACGCAGTAAAGCTAGCGTGCGAGATCCTCAAAAGGCTTGATGAAAAGCTGATTATGAGCTTTTAATAAAAGATTATCGTAGTGCTGCTAGACAGAAACTGCACCGTTTAAGAGTCCAAATTATTCGTGACAATATGCGGGGCACTCTATAGATAAAATAAAAGCAGCTTGCAGATTTTGGATTTGCAAGCTGCTTTTTCTGCAAGGTTAGGGCGGGCTTCGGTTGGCACAGGATCTACAGAAATGAAATCGGGGCATTAATATTGCGTGTGTTTGTCTAAAAGTGAAATTGACTTGGTTTGTAAGTGCTACGGTAGAATGAGCATCTTGACTCATCAGAGAAAAAGTCGCCGTGATTTCGTACTTAAAAAATTGGAATCATTTTTGGGCGAATAAGAAAAAGGAGATGTGTGAATATGACGTATTATGGAGCGGCATAGTGAGACATGCGCTGCGCAATGCAGTTCTTCCGTGTATGAACGCTGATGGCGACAAATTTGAGCGGATTGATTTGCGGAAGTTTTGCTATTGAAACTATCTTTTCATGGAATGGCATTGGTAAATTTGCGGTTGAAAGCGTGAAAGCAAAGGACCTTCCAGTTGTCGAGGGGTATATTGTCACTGTCGCACTGACATATATCGTCATCAATTTGATCATGGATATTCTCTATTCTTATATCAATCCAAAAATTCAGCTAGGCAGGAACGAAATCAGATGAGATCAGCAAATAGGCAGACAAGCAACACGCAAAAAGTTCTGCACCGATTCTTAAAAAACATACCGGCAGTCATTGGCGGTATTATCCTGCTGGCATTTGTTCTGGTTGCTGTTTTTTCGACGTTTTTAATGCCGAACGACCCAAACGAATTGCATCCCGAACTGCGCATGGCCGCACCAAGTTAAACATGTCCATTGGGAAATGACCAACTTGGCCGATGCATTCTCTCCCGTTTGATTGCCGGAACAAGTACAACACTTGGAAATGCTATGGCTGTACTGGCAGGAATCCTGATCATTGGCGTTCCACTTGGCGTGATTGCCGGATACAAGGGCGGTATGATCGACGGAATCATCATGCGCATGGTGGATATTGTATGTACATTCCCATCCTCCTTGGTTGGCTTGGCCGTTGTAGGAATCCTTGGCCCGGGACTGCAAAATATCATGCTGGTGCTGGTTTCTCTCTGGTGGGCACCGCTTGCTCGTATGGTGCGCGGAGAGGTTCTTCAAATTCGGAAAAAGGGTTATATTACGGCTGCAAAAGCGAACGGCCTATCTGACGTGGTAATTATTTTCCGCCATGTCATTCTAAATGTAATGTCACCGGTTGTTGCCTATGAATCAAAAGCATACAGCGAGAGTGTCCGGGCAGAGCTTTCCGACACAACGCTCCTTGCTGCGTGGAAAGATGTGTTTTCAGATACGCTTCGGCATGTGAGGATAAAATGCTGAAAACTGTGGATGTCGGAACCGGTCCGGGGTTCTTCCCGATTGTCCTTGGGCAAATGGGGTATCCTTGCATCGGCGCGGGCTTGTATGTTTCCCATCCTGTGAAATAATTATAACGTCAATAGCAAAAGCAGCATGATATAATTTATTAGAAGTCTGTACTATTTTATGCGGGGTAATGTATGAACCAAAAGAAGATTTTTCTGATTTTAAGGATTCTGACCGGTAGTTTCCTCTATGCCGTTGGATTTAATGTTTTTGTTGTTCCATTCGGCTTATTCAGCGGCGGAGCCGTCGGCGCAGCGCAGCTGATCTGTATTCCTGTGGCGCGGGCATTTAGACTGAATGCAGAGCAGTTCGTCAGCATTGTCTACATACTACTTAATATTCCGCTATTTTGGATTGCGTGGCACGACATCGGAAAACCATTTTTATATAAAACAATTCTTGGCGTTGTGTCGCTTGCGCTGTTTCTTCGTCTGATTCCGGCTGCAACAGTCTGGATTGAGGACGAACTGGTTTCCGTACTTCTTGGCGGTTTGCTTTCCGGCTTCGGCATTGGACAGATTCTGACGACTGGCGGAAGCGCTGGCGGTGTGGATATCCTTGGCGTGTGGGCGGTTAAACGCATGCGAGCGAAAAGCGTTGGCAGTATTTCTTTGGGCGTAAACGCCGTTATTTATCTTTTATTACTCCTGAGCTTTCGTTTTGAGACGTTTGTCTATTCTATTATCTATCTGTTTGTATTTACCTTGACACTGGATCGTACACATTACCAGAATATCAATTTAAGACTGATGATTTTCACGAAGCACTGCGGTGTGGACCGGGTCATTATGGAACGAACCGGTCGTGGCGTGACCGAATGGACAGGTATCGGAGCTTTTACAAAAGAGGAAACACATATTTTGGTCACTTGTATCAATAAATATGAATACAATGCGTTTGTAGATTTAATTCACACGATTGACGCGCAGGCATTTATTATTTCGGACGAAAACGTTCGTATCTGTGGGAATTTTGAGAAACGCCTATAATAGAAAAGATATCTGATCTGATTTCCTATAGCGGCTTTTGACTAGCGTTTACCTTTGCAGACAAATATGTGCGTTCCGAATTTACAGACTTTGTTCATAGCCCTGTGCCTGCTCATGGTCATCCTGTTTATGTCCCATTGCCAGCCGTTTCTGCATGAGCTTTTTGCGTCGCTTGGAGTCCACGCGGATACCCATTGGATTGCTGGGCGGCGCAGCGTTTTCGCGGAAGATTTGCACCATCTGATGGAACAATCTGATAGTTGAATTCAGCAGATACTCGGATGGAAGCCGCACAGAATGAGAGGTTGGGGACGAAGTATTTTCATCTGCAAGCGTCGGATTTGTAGAAGCGTCTCTAGAAGTTTCTTCCGCAGACGGTTCTTCACCCTGTGAAGATTCCTGCTCCATCTGCTGCCGCAGACGCTCCGCTTCCTGAATGATTGCGTTCTTGATGGCTCGGAATTCTTTCTGCTGTGAGAGTGGGTTGTGCTGCCTAGGACTGTTCTTGTAGTAGCCCTCCAGTGTGTCGCGCAGACCATTCCAGACGGAATAGTACGCCGCCACCTCCGGCAGATTTTCGAGTTCGTCTACGATGGAATCCACCATATCCTTGAGTGGCTTTTTGAGATATCCATACTGCTTTTTACCGTTGACCGTGTGCAGCTCCAGCGCAAGCTCCATGAGCTTTTGCCGAATCGATTCCGGCGGATTTTCAACTGTTTCTAGCTGGTCAACAATTCTGCGCATGGTTTCCCGCGCCGCTCCGGTCACGTCTTTATAGGCAATATCTTTTTGAACATAGACCGCTTTCAACTCATCCGCATAGATCATGTTCGTCAAAACAGACTGCAAATGCAACAGCTTATCTTTGCGCAGAAATCCGTATTTCGGGTCATCTGACCAGAGCATCGTGTGAATGTGCGGATGATCGCCTTCATCATGAAACGCGGCATACCAGTGAAGCTGCGACGGTGGAATTTGCATGGCTTCCGCAAAGTCTGCCTGTTTGGATTGCAGAAGCGCCCGCCAGCTTGCAGCATTGTCATAGCCAAGCCGTGCGGCATCTTCTCTGCGGAGCGAGTAAATAATCGTCCATACATTGCCTTCATGCGCGTTTAGCTCTTGCATGGCCTGTTTCAAATCGACGTGCGCTTCTGCTCCGAACAGGCCATGCCCTTCGTGCTTTTCTGCGCGTGGTCGAGTTGCGATGTAGTGCATATAAATGCCGTCTGCGTCCTCGTCCAAAAGCTCTACACCGTCACGGGTGGCAATATAATTCATGTAGCGCCCTGCGCGTTTTGGATTCAGAAAGCCTGCTTTTTGAATCAATTTTGACATTTTCACACGCCCCTTTCGCCCAACAGTGCATCTTCAAAGTCGATTCTTCCATTCGTTCTTTTGACTTCATCCATGCTGAGTCCACGCATTTTCTGATAGCTCCGCGCATCAATATCCGTATCCGAAGCGAGGATATGATTGTTGACATTTTGCTCCACCGCCAGCTTGAAAAGCTGCCGTCCAATGCGCTCGGCAAACCGTTCCAGCGTCCCGGTAAGAATCTGCTGCAAGACCTTGGGCAGATAGTGTTCCGCTTTCTCCGCATGCAGGAAACCGGAATAAAACCAAACGGCTTTTTCGATATACTCGCTGCGGCTCTGGCATTGATCGTCTGCATAGCAATCGTCAACGAGCTGCCGACACTCCGGCGTCAGCCATAACGCGAATTTTTCTTTTCCTTTTACCATCTTTCTGTATTCACCTCGAAATTTCGTTGGAACTCCGCTGTTTTTCTTGAAACAGCGGGCTTTTTTCATTCTGCAACGCCCTCCGACTGTTTTTCACTGCTTTTGGAACGCCCTCGCAAAAGCCCAAAACTGCCCGCACGGCGGGCAGATGTGACCGCCGCGGGGCGCGCACGACCCCGCGGCTTTGTCCTGCTTTCTCGCCGCGGCGTCCAAAATCTCTCGATTTTGCCCGTTTCGGCGTGTTCCCGCATTTGCCGCAAGCGGCTTTTCCTGCGGCCATCTCGTCCTGTTCCGATGTTTTCTGCCAACGCTCCCGTACAGCGGCGCAACGTCCGGTTTTCAGGCTTCCGGTGGGGACACGCTCGACTGTGTCATGAAAGCCGCACAAACCGCCGACACGGGCGCGACGGGCGTGACTGGCGTTTCGGCTGTGCGATCAACCTGTGTTTTCAATAAAATCGGCATATTTCCTCTTTGCCATGTCCTCATCCAGCTTCTGCATCTGCCGGTCGTAGTCCTGCTGAAGCGCCGCTTGAATCGGTCGGATTGTGAACAGCAGGTTGCCATTGCGTTTGCAGCCATCCTTCGTCGTAACCATCGTCGGTTCTGTGACGAGCAGACCGCGTTCTTCGAGCGCCCGGATGTGTTTGTGGATCGTGTTCGGACTCAACCCAACTGCATCACCGATTTTCCGATAGCTCGGCCAGCATTGGAAAGTCTGCCGATCTTCGCAGAACAGAAGGTAGGCGTAGATTGCGATCTCTGCCGCGCTCAGACCCAGCGAGAAAATCTCTTTCGGTAGTGGGAAGTAGTCCTTGACCGAATCGCGTGTCGGCCAGAGATTTCGCTTCACTCAGTTCCTCCCGTGTGCTGCTCCACCCATTGGATGAATGTTTCCTTCGGAACGACGATCCGATTACCGATTCGCAGCGCGGGAAAATCTTTTTCGTGCATCAGTTCGTAGCTGCTGGACGGCGCAATGCCCAGCACTTTTGCTACTGTCGCCGCGTTCAGGAACAGCGGCAGTTCGTCATAGCTTTTGTAGTTTGATTCTTTCATGTTGTCCTCCTTTGTTCGTGTTCATTTTTCCTGTCTGTATTTTGTCTGTCCGAAAAAACACCTCCTACCCTTTATCCGTATTCAGAGGGCTTTTGTACCAAACTTTTTTCAAAAAAATTTGCCCTCACTTTTAGTTGCACAACTTTTGCGGCGTTTGTACGAAAAAAATTTGGTTGTCGAAAAAAAGCCTCTCATTACTGATAGGGATAAAAATCGCAGTTTTGACAGCCTGCTTTCAAAAAACTCAGAAATTATTTCGCCATTCAAAACATCCCCCTATTTAATCCGACACTAAAAGCCGTTTTTGTTACCCTCCTTCGCAAATTTTCTTATTCAGAGGGGAAGATATTTTACGTCCAGCAATAACGCCCTCTATTTGATCCGACAGATTTTTGCGTTTTGAGCGGTGTCTCACCGAAAAAAATCCCCTCACTGCATAGGCCACGGGAACGCGATTTTTAGAAGCCTTTTCGAGAAAATTCACAGATCATTTACATTTCCGCGCCTGCGCTGCCTGTTCGCGTCCCTCCAAAAAAATCCTTCTATTTAATCCGACAGAAAATCGCGTTTTGAACAGCCTGTCTTTAAAAATTTTTTAGGCAGCATAAAAAATAACCGCCGCCTTGATCGGCAGCGGCGTGTTCGGTATGGGTTTCCTTTTGATAAATGTGCGTTTCTATAACTTGTAACCATCAGTAATTTGGTGTATACTCTAACCATAGAGATTCTGCTATTTGTGGAGGGAGGTTCTTGTTTATGCGGGATCAGATTTATTCTGTCGGTGATCTGCGCGCGATCATTGCACCGATTGCCGCGCGGCACGGCGTGGAGCGTATTTATCTGTTTGGCTCTTACGCAAGAGGCGAGGCCACAAAAAACAGTGATGTCGATCTGCGCGTCGACAAGGGAAACCTTCGCGGTATGTTCGCTTTGGGCGCGCTCTACAGCGATCTCGAAGACAGCCTTGGAAAAGATTTGGATTTGCTGACAACAGGCAGTCTGGATCAACGGTTTCTGGATCAAATTGCCGGGGAGGAAATTGTTTTATATGACCGCACAAAGTCGTGACACGCAGATCCTTGAGAAAATTCAGGGTTATTGTAATGACATCATGTTTACGCATACTGAGTATGCGCATGATTATCACACCTTCTGCACAAATCCGACCTATCGCAACGCGATTGCGCTCTGCTTGATGCAGATTGGCGAGCTTGTAAAGCATCTGTCTCCGGAATTTATCAGCTTACATACCAGTATCCCCTGGCGCGCCATCCGGGGTATGCGAAATGTCGTTGCGCATGAATATGGCAACATTGACCTTGAAACCGTTTGGGAGACCTCCGAGGCGGGAATCATGGAACTGCGCGATTTCTGTGACGAACACATTGCCGCAAATGATTTTGAGATAACCTTGCTTTAAATTTTCTGTAATCTTTGATTACTGCGGCACAGTTTTTGCGCGTGGTGGGCGCTCTTGTTAGGCTGAATTTCAGCACAGGCAAGGATCGCGCTTGCGTGAGAGCCCGTCTTCGGAGGTGTCTTTACACGGTGGACTCGTTAAAGCGGCTGACCCACACCGTGACCCACACGCGGAAACGAGCGGACGGAAGCAGTGGAAACATGGGTGCGAAAGAGTATTTTAATTCTAGCGGAAACGGTCAAAAACGTCTGGAAAACAATATTTTCAGAATTTTTCTACTCTTTGTAATCAGCAGGTCGGGGGTTCGAGTCCGTCTACCAGCTCCAATCTTTCCGCAGCGCAGCAAAGTGAATATGGGGGAATTCCCGAGTGGCCAAAGGGGGCAGACTGTAAATCTGTTGTCAGTGACTTCGGTGGTTCGAATCCACCTTCCCCCACCAAAATCCGCACTGAAAAGTGCGGATTTTTGCTTTATCCGAACTTTTTGAAGAAGAACCGAGACTGCCGACGCGGCGTGTTTTTGCGCAGGCAGGCTTGATTTTTCTTCGTTTCACGCGGCTGTCGTCCGCACCGTAAGGTCAAGGCAACTTGGGCTGATGTCTTCCACTCAGAGACATTGACGCCAACCCTGACGCCAACGGCGATGGGACGAAACGTGCCTGGTTGGACAAAATGAGATGAAAACGAGAATCCCGGCTGCTTTTTTCAGCAGCCGGGAGTTTATTTTTGCTGTTTTCAACGCTCTAGCATCTTTGGCATTGCGTTTCCGACGGTTCGCGCTGCTTCCTGCTGCATCCGGCTGGTCGAGTGCGTGTAGACGTTCAGCGTGAAGCCCGCGCTGCTGTGGCCGAGCATCGTAGAGACTGTTTTCACATCCACGCCGCATTGCAGCGCGGTCGTAGCGAAGCTATGTCTCAAGTCATGAAATCTGACGTGCTCCAATCCAATGTCCTTGCAGATCTTGCGGTGGATCTTCACGATGGCGTCCGGGTGATACATTTCACCGGTTACCGGGGAAGGAAACATGTAGGGATTTTTCGGGTGCTTTTCATGCTCCTGCTCCAGCAGCTTTGCAGCTTCCTCCGGGATGGAAACGTAGCGGACAGAGGTGCTTGATTTGGGCGGGGACACAGTGCCCTGACCATTGTAGAAGAGATATTGTTTTGTCACATGAATCGTCTGCGTCTGCGCGTCGTAATCCGACCAGAGCAGCGCCGCGATTTCCCCTTTCCGAAGTCCCGTAGCCAGCTCCAGATAAAACATCGGCAGGACACCGCGCTGTTCGGCGGCTGTCAAGTAGGACTGATACCGCTCCGACGGGATCACCTGCAAGTCCGGTTTTGTGACCTTGGGCGGGATGCAGAACTCCGCCGGATTGAATGGGATTAAGCGCTCCTGCACGGCTCGCTTCAACGCAGATTTCAGCATGACATGGATGCCATGCACAGTTGTGCTGCTGAGCCCCGGTTTTTTGACTTTTGTATCCTCACGAATTCTGCCGTTTTCCAACAGATCTTTATAGAACTGCTGAATGTCCAGCGACGTCAGCTTGTTTAACGGAATATCGCCCAGACGCGGGAGGACATGGTGATCGATATAACCCTTGTAGTAGCGCGCGGTCGTTTCGCGCACGTTTGGCTGCGCATACAGCGAGTACCAAGCCTGCACCCAACCTGCCACGTTATATTCGCCGGATTTGACCACATCGATCTCGGTTGCTTCTGCCAGTACTTCTTTCAGTTTGGTGCGAACCTCAGCCTGTGTTTTGCCGAGAATGCTTTTTCGAATCTGCTTTCCCGTCTCTGGGTCACGACCTGCAATGTAGCGCGCTTCCCAGCGACCATCTTTTCGCTTTCCAATGGTGCCTTCGCCATTGACTCTCTTTTTTGCCATTTGCATTCCTCCTTTCTGGCAGCTCAAACGATTATCACAAAGACAGCGAAATAGCTAGTCCTAAGTGAGAGAACTTTCCGCGGTCTGCTTTTCCAGCCAGTCCAGAAATTTTTCTTGTGAAATAACGATCCTGCGTCCAACCCGGAACGCAGGAAAATCTCTGCTGTGGGCGAGTGTATAGGCTCCTGCTTTGGAAATGCCGAGGACGGACGCAACGTCCATCATGCTCAGCATAAGCGGAAGTTCTTGTAATGATTGATAGGTTCTTTTCTCCATGTTGCTCCTTTCGCGTTACGCGCTCCAACGCGCGGTTTTTATGATTTCCAGTGCAGCGTTCCTGTCGGGACGCAGAAAAGCCGACACGCGGGCGCGTGTCGGCTGACGGCTGTTTCTATGGAGTCGTTGCGTAAACTGACGCTTGTCTTTCTGTTTCAGGTTTCCTTTTCCTCGAATAGTGCCCGGAACATACTGGGGAAACCGCCAATCAGTTTCGGGTAATGATAATAGATATAACGGCAAAGCTGTTTGGACAATTCACGGAAACGGGCATCGTCACCGAAATCAATTACCCGGTCCAGCAGCCTGTCGATCTGCGCTTCATCGGTAAGCCGCCCGGCTAAAACCTCACCCACAGCCTGTTTGCACAGTTCATAAACCTGTGTCTTTGCACCTTCAAATTGGGTAACGCTTTCCTCGATCTGCGCAAACAAATCCATATCCGGCATCGGTTCAGCTGCCAGCAGCTCTGTCAGTGTACGCGGTGTGTAGTGCATATAATCCATCATGCAGCCGACGTTGATAAGCCTGCACGGGATCCCCAGCGCCCATTGTTCACGTTTCCACTTCTCCACGAGCAGCCACTCTCTTGAATTATGTACATGCCCGTATAGCATCGTCGCTCCGTGGTGTTGGTTTTTATAAAACAGCATCGGGTAATGGTTCAGAATGACCAAGCGGTTTTCGTCATTGACTTCTGCGTACTGCATAATGCTTTCCCAATAAAGGCGACGCCTGCCCTTGACCCGATCATGGTTGCCTTGAATCAGATGCTTGTGTCCTTTTAGCTGTTGTGGGATTTTCAAGCTGTTTTCTTCGTTTTTCCAGAATGCATCTCCAAGGACATAGACGGTATCATCGTCTGCGACACGAGCGTTCCAGTTCTGGACGAGCGTTTCGTCCATTTGCCCGATCTCCGAAAACGGTCGGTCGTCAAACCGAAGCACATTCTCATGCCCGAAGTGCGTATCTGCGATGTAAAAAATCATAAGTACTCCTGCTCATAAGTGTGTTTCCTGTTTTGTATTATACAGGATTTACGGTTCAAAGTCGCGCAAATGATGAAAATGTAATCTGTTTTTCTGAAATTATATTTTTCCTGGAATTTTCTTCATTTTATAGAGTCATATTGCAGAAAACGCTTGTTTTTTCGTATTGCCTCTTTCGATGCAATCAACAGATCCAACAGAATGCGCCGCTCAAATTCGGTACAGTCAAAAGTAACAGCGGCAAAGAAAGAATTGGAGATTTGCTCCGAATTTTTGATGCTGTCGATCAAAAGCGCGTCCGCTGGTACGTTCAGTGCGTTGGCAATGGATACAAATGTTTCGAGACTCATGCCACGCTGCCCGGTTTCAATGCTGCTGATGAATGTAGGTGCTTTTTCAATCTGTTCCGCCAACGCCATTTGGGAAAGACCACGTCTCCTTCTAATTTCCCCAATACGCAGTCCCAATGTCTCTTTGTTGAATGCCATAAATAAATACCTCCTTAAAAAGTCGGAAGTATTATAATGAGAAGAAAAATCAGTCAGTTGACCTTGTATAGTGTCCTGTTATCATATGGAGTCACATGCATAAAAGGCTAGCGCAGTTGTACCTTCACTGGGAGTGGATATCTTCACGCTCAGTTTATTTCTTTTTATATCTGTGCGGGCTAAAATACAGTCAAAGGATTTTATTATTGCATGGGGAGGGATACGGAATGTCTGAGACTTGGAATCAAATAGTAGTATCCGAATCTGAAGACGAGGCGTTTTCAATGACGCGGGATTTGCACCGCAATTTTGCAGAGCAATCTATACAAAAATCTGAGCGCTCATCCAACAGGGCATTACTTAACGGTCTTCGGGGAGAACGTCCGAATCCGAAGCAGCATTACAAGGTCGGAATCTATATCCGGTATTTCAATCAAACAAAATATGCGGACTATCTGGACTATCATGTCAAGCAGTACCAGGACACGATGGCGCTCTGCCCGAATTGGGAACTTATTGATTTTTACATTGACGAAGGGGCCACCGCACCGAATATGGAAAGTGCACCGGAATGGTGTAGACTCCTACGGGATTGCTTCCGCGGCAACGTCAATTTAATCATCACACAAAAGGTATCCAACGTTTCCAAAAAGGACTACGAGATCACATTCCTTGCAAGAATCCTCGCGGCGTTAGAGAAACCAGTCGGCATCTATTTTGTATCCGAGGATATTTTTACGATGGCTTCCTGTTATCAGGATACCTTGCACGATTGGGGCATGTTCCCCGATCATTGGTCAGTCCTCCCGGACAGTATTTCCGAGGAAAGCCTTCTTTTAACAGGAGAACATTCAGATGCATGATTCAGCAGCCAGAAAACGTAGGGAACGGCAAAAGGAACAGATCAAGCAGCGATACAATGTGGTGATCGATCCTGAAAACTATGAATACATCCCTGCGAAAAAGCAGGTTGATTATTATGACAATGAAGTGAACCAACGAGTCGCTATTTATGTTCGGGTATCGACGGATGACGTTCGGCAAACAACGTCTTATGAGCTGCAAAAGAAGTATTACGAAGAGTTTGTGACCCGTCACCCAAACTGGACGCTTGTGAATATTTACGCCGATGAGGGGATTAGCGGGACTTCGCTGAAACATCGAGATGAGTTCAATCGGATGATTGCGGACTGCAGGGCAGGCAAGATCGACATGATCGTAACGAAGAGCGTTTCACGCTTTGCGCGCAATGTAGAAGATTTCATCGGAACCGTTCGGTCGCTGGCCGAAAGACGACCGCCCGTTGGCGTTTTCTTTGAATCGGAAGCGATCTTCTCCCTGAACGACGATTCACAAATGGCACTTACTTTTCAGGCGACAATGGCTGAGGAAGAATCGCACACCCGCAGCAGGAGTATGGAAACATCCCTGCGCATGCGGCTTGACCACGGAGTTCCGCTTACACCGAAGCTGTTTGGATACACCCATGATGCAGACGGTCATCTTCAGATCAATCCGGAGGAAGCGCCCACCGTAAAGCTAATTTTTTATATGTATCTTTATGGCTACTCTACCCAACAGATTGCTGATGCACTGACCAAACAGGAACGAAACACATATTTTGGAAAAACATGTTGGTCATCCAGCGGAATCGTTTCAATCCTTCGCAACGAGCGGCACTGTGGCGATGTCCTTACAAGAAAAACCGTCACAGAAAACTACCGAACACACCGGTCGCTAAAAAATCGCGGTGAGAAACCACAAAGCCGCTACTATAACCACCATGACGCCATTATACGCCGTGATGATTTCAACGCGGTTCAGCGAATGCTGGACAATGCAAAATACGGGAACAAGTCCATTTTGCCGGAGCTCCGGGTTATTCATGACGGCTTGCTGAAAGGCTTTGTTTCCATCAACCCAAGGTGGTCCGGTTTCAAGGAAGAAGACTATCTGAATGCTGCCAGAAGCGCATACACTGATGTTTCCACAGCTAGTACGACCACACAGGTACAGGAGAACGCAACTTTTGCGGTCAATGCGGGTGATTTTGATTTACGCGGTTTTGAAATAACCAGAACCGAATTTTTGGGCGCGCATAGTCAGTCGTTTGTGACGTTTGCAGACAAAAAGGTTAAATTCAGCGCTGCATGCATCAAGCATTTCGGTGCAAAGCGATGTGTGGAGTTGCTAATTAATCCTCTTGAAATGAAATTTGCTGTTCGACCTACAGATTCGACAAATCGAAGCGGAGTGGCTATTTCGTCGAACTATAACGGCAAGCCACAGCCACGCGAAATATCAGCTGCTGCATTCAGAGACACAATTTTTCACCTGTTTGGCTGGAATACAGCGTGCAAATATCGTATAAACGGAATTCTCTGTGAAGATGCCGGGCAGCTTGTTTATATTTTCGATGTTGCTGATTCCGAAACTTTTATCCGATCACAGGAGCTTTCTGCGCGGACAGCAAGTGCAAGCGAAGAAACAATCCGGCCTCTTTCTACACTTGGAAAACGTGTCCGGGCAATCCCTGAGCAGTGGGTCGGTACATTCGGAAAAGAGTTCTATCTGCATGAGTGTTCTCTATCGGCTTTAGAGCATATGACTAGATCAAAGTGGGCGCTCAATCTTCAAGGGCAGCTCTTTGAAACAGGAAAAAAACTTCACGTTACGGATTTTGATGAATTGAGACAATACATTATGAAAGAATTAACATATGCATGTCATGTTATTTATAGGTTGATTCTATCGCTTTGAATATCTCATGGATC
>ENA-USUG01003051-USUG01003051.1-human-gut-metagenome-genome-assembly--contig:-NODE-3051-length-23719-cov-8.430463_pt1 | contig 23719 bp, 17 predicted proteins | sample MGYA00250059_ERZ773394 | MGnify/ENA primary metagenome ERZ773394 (study PRJEB29103, sample SAMN06111957) | human gut metagenome | biome: human gut; feature: ankylosing spondylitis patient; material... | reverse complement strand
CCGGAAAAATGCGAGTGGAACATGAAGTAAAACATACCCACGAGGCGATCCTCGCCCTGCCCTGCCTCATCGGTCGGGGTGACACGGCCGAGATCGTCCACCGCAACCCACGTAGAGTAATCCACCGGGAGAGTCGCCTTTGTCTCTGCCGGAACAACATCCACATGGCTGTACGTGACGTTATCCACAAAGCCGCGCGTGGAGTGAAGATTGACGGTGGCATAGCCTGCGCCGGGGGTATGGGGCGCTTTTGCCGTCACGTCACCGCAAGTAAGCGTCTGCGCGTAGGAATCGTATCCGACCGATGCGACAATCTTCCCGTCACACAGCACCTCCAGTGCGGCAACGGCATCCCGGAATACCATCCGGTGTGCGGATCCGTCCGCAAAGACAATGCCGGTATCAATATCCACGGCAAAGCCGTCCCGCTCGCGGACGGTCATATGCCCGTCCGGAGTCAGCGTGAAAACAATGCCGGAATAGGTGGGCGCATCGTTTTCCAGCATCTGCCGCAGGGTGACGGACAGGGAGCCTGCCGTCAGGGAGAGGTCAAAGGCAAGCTCGCCGCCGCGCAGTCCGTAGTTGTCGCCCAGGATGCGCCGGGTGAAGAAGGAGCAGTCACGGAACGCCCGGCAACGGAGCTGCCCGTCCACGACCAGTGCATCAGACAGACCGGTAAATCCAAAGTCCAGACCAATGTGATACTTCTCCGGCGATCCGGTGAAATCCATGGCGTAGTCATACTGACGGTACAGGTAATTGAGTTTTCCGTTCGCGGTCAGTTTCCCGTCCGCAGGCTGTGCAGCCGCATCGGCGCGCTGGTAGGTGCTGTAATCCGGGGTGGGCTCTGTCGGCTTCTCCGGCTCTTCCACCTCATAGTCGGCGAAATTATCCCGGAACGCGGCGGCTGCCTCCTTGGTACGGAACAGAGCCATATACGCAACGTCTGCATAGTGTGTCCCCTTGACCGACGGGAACACATCATACCGGACAGTCTTGAGCAAGCCCTTATAAAGGGAATTGCCGCCGAGATTGATCAGAACATACTGCCAATCGGTGGTACTCTGATAGGTGAAGTGAACGGAAGCCGGCTCCGCGATGGAGGTCTCGTCCGTGATAAAATACAGCTGTCCCTTAAGGGGCGCGTCTGCATCCAGCCGCACCTTGATAAGCAGATACTTGTACTCGTCCGTCTTAACGGTGGAGCTGGGCAGATCAATAAACGCATACGGATCGCCGGCGTCCGTGTCCGGCTTGAACCGGGTGAAGGCGACGCCGTTCTCTTCCATAAACGAAGTGGTCAGCGCATTGCAGCCGCCGATGTTGGCGATCCCCTTGTCTGTGTCGAACCGTAGGGCGGATGCCATATGCGGCGCGTATTCATTGATATCCTCGACTGCGGGGGCGGTAGGCTTTCCGTACAGCCCGGCGGCGGGGTCGGAGGCGTATTCCGCCGTCAGACGAAGTGCGCAGGACTTGTCAAGCCGTCCGTTCCGATACACGAACTGGGATTCGTGCGCACCGGAAGCCGGCAGGGAGAGGTTGCCTGCATCATGGACTGCCAGCACATACTCGCCGGCAGGCAGAGGCTCCTTGTCGGGGAACGAGATCACGACCCACCCCTTTGCCTTCACCGTGACGGAGACTTCGGCAAGCGGCTCCTGCAGCTGCGAAATGTCGGCGTCATCGCGGAAGCGAAACAGGCTGACCGAAACCGTGCCGTTCCCGGACACCTCCAGGGCAAGCGTTCCGGCAGGGGCTGTCGTTACAAACTGCGCGGCAACCGTGTCCTCCGCGCTCAGCTTCACGGATGCCGTTGCGCCCGAACCGGCGAACAGCGAAACGGATGCCTGCGGGGCAACGGCAGAAAAAGCGGCAGTAATGACATCTGCCCCCTTTGCCGGAAAAGCCAGCGGGAACGCCAGCGCGGGGAGAAGGAGGGCGGTTGCGGACAAAATGGAAAGCAACTTTTTCATAATACTATTCCTTTCAAATTATCATTTAGACCGTCAGGCGGTACTCAGCTATCAGCTGTCGGAAAACGTGTGGGAATCAAAGAAACTCTGAATGGCGGATCGGCTCGCCGCGGCGCGCCCCTGAAGCATCTCGGCAGAGCCGCCACCGCGCGCATTGAGCGTTTCACGAATCGTCCCAGTGAACCGGCGCAGATCCAACGACGGATCGCGCCGCCCGATGACGTAGGCATATCCCGCCTCATCGGAACCGGTGAATACACCGCAGACGCCGCTGCACTTGTGGACGGCACGATTGAGAAGTTGACGCAAACCGTTCATGTCCAGTCCCTCCTCAAACAGGCAAAGGTTCCCGTCCGTCTCGGGCAGGGCAGCGGCGCGCAGATCCTGCATCTGCCGGCGCAGGGACGCAAGGCTGTGGCGCAGTTCCTCGTTCTCGGTCTGCACGCGTCGGAACGCACCGACCGCATCCTCCCGGCGGACAGACAGCGCGACCGCAATCTCTGAGATGGCGCCAAACTGCTGCCGGTAATCGCGCAGAGCGCGGCTGCCCGCCAGCATATGCACGCGGATGCCGCCCTTATAGTGGATACAGTCCAGCAGCTTAATCAACCCGATTTCGCCGGTATTGCGCACGTGCGGCGCACAGCAGGCGCATCGGTCGCACAGCAGGTCGCCGTCCCCGATCTCCACGATGCGCACATTCTCGGTCAGCGCGAGCTTGGCGCGGTACTGCAGGGTGGCAAGCTCCTCCGGGGCAGGATAGAATGCCCGCACCGGCAGGCAGGCGCGGATGTAACGGTTTACGGTATCCTCGATCCCGTTCAGCTGTTCCCGCGTCAGGACACCGTCAAAATCCAGCGTCACGTCCTCATCGCCCAGATGAAAGCCCACGTTGTGAAAGCCGTACTGCGCATACACAGCGCCGGACACGAGATGCTCCCCCGAATGGCACTGCATCCGTTCCAGGCGGACAGCCGCGTCCACCTCCCCGCGCACGACTGCGCCGGGGGACAGCGGGGCAGGCAGTGTATGGCAGATAACGCCGTCTGCGCTCACCTGCACATCCCGGACAAGTACCCCGCCCAGCGTGCCGCGGTCGGCATCCTGACCGCCGCCCTCCGGAAAGAAGGCGGTTTTATCCAATATCACGGCGTACTCCCCTCCCGCCAGAGGCTCGCAGGAAAGGACGGTCGCGTCAAATACAAACAAATGGCTGTCTGCGTCAAACAGACGTGCGGTGGCTCGCATAGGTGGCTCCTTTCTTTCAACGCATAACGGGCAGGCAATCCGCACGCCCGTTACACGGACCACCCCGATTGTACCATAAATAAACCGCGCTGTCAATGGGTAAACGGAACTTTTAGGCAGAATTACTATTCGGGGCGGCGCGCCCACGCGTTTGATCCGGCAGAATCATCCAACAAACAGGCAGAACGGGCATGCGCCGTACCGCATGGGTACAGCGCACGCCCGTTCTTTAGGAAACGCTGATTATTATGCTGTCGGCGTTCCGGGCGACAGGTCAGGCACGCATCAGCCCTTGCTGTTGGCGATTGCCTGATCGATCAGCTTCTGGAGAGTCTCCGCCTGCTTCTTGCCTGTTATCGCGCCGACGATGGGCTCGCCGACGATATTGCCGTTCTTATCGACCACGTAGGTCGTGGGGAACGAGAACAGACCGGCGGTGAACTTGCCCGCATCGCTTTTGGAATCGAACCAAATGTTCCGGTAGGACACGCCCTTCTTGGAAAGGATATCCTTTGCTTCCGAGATAGCCGTCTTGTCGCCGTCCAGCGTAAAGGAGTTGACTCCGACGACAGCACCGCCCTGCTCGGCAAGTTTCCGGTTCAGAGCCTCCAGGTCGGCAAGCTCGCCCACGCAGGGACTGCAGGTCGTGAACCAGAAGTTCACCACCGTGACGGTGTTGCCGGAAAACAGCTCACTGCTCTTCACGTCGTTGCCGTCCAGATCCTTGCCCTCAAACGCGGGGAACTGCATCAGATCGCCCTTCCCTGCGGGCTTTCCGTTCTCCGCCGGCACGCTCGCCCCGTCGCCGGACGGCTTTTTCCCGCATCCCGGGTACTTCTGCTCCAGGAGCGTCAGCTTGCCCTCAATCTCGCGGATCTGCTGTGCGCCGTCCCGCAGTATCTTCAACTCGTCCGCCTTGAACTGATCCTTGGCGCCTTCAATGGTGCTGAGCAGGAAGTCTCCGTAGTTGCTGCCATTCTCAATCATGGACGAGCCCTTGTTTGCGGACAGGAAGACCTTCTCCCAAAGCGCGTTGTTATCGGACAGGATCGCCGTTTCCTGCGCCATCAGATCCTGGTGCAGCTTGGTCGCCTCTTCCATGGACTTCGGCTCCATCGCCATCAGTGAGGCGATTTCTTTTTTTCTGTCCCCGTCGTTTGTCTTGTCTTTTCCGGCATCGTTGCAGGCGACAAGACTGCATACCAGCAGGATAAGGGTAAGTACGGTTAAAATTTTGGTTGCTTTCATTGTTATGACCATTCCTTTCTTTCTGTCGCGGAAGTTTGGGGCGGTTCCGGCTTGCCGGAATGGCAGTCACGCCGACTGCCAAGGCACAAAACTTCCTGCCTGAAAATACTGCTTCAGACTTGCTCTTTTTCCGTTTCTGTTTCTGCCGCTGTTGTCTTCTCCCGGTTCGCCGGTTCCTTCTTTTCCGCTTCCCCGGCAGGGCAACCGTCTTCCTTTCCCTTACAGAAGCCGTACCGGAAGCTGACGGCTTTGGTGGGGCAGGCACGGACGCACATACCGCAACGGATACATTCGGTGTGGTCGGGCGTTTTCGTTACATCCACATCCATCTTACAGGCTTTTGCGCATTTCCCGCAGGAAACGCATTTGTGCTTGTCCACCTTCATTCCGAGTAGGGACACCTTGTTCAGAAGCGCGTAAAACGCGCCCAGCGGGCACAGCCACTTGCAGAACGGACGGTAAAACAGCACGCTCAGCACGACCACTGCGATCAGTATTCCGAGCTTCCAGGAAAAGAGTGTACCCAAAGCCGCCCGTATCCCGGAATTGACCGTGGCGTGCGGTATCGCGCCTTCCAGAACGCCCTGCGGACACAGATACTTGCAGAAGAACGGATCCCCCATGCCCACATCGTTGGTGATGAGTATCGGAAGCAGAACCACCATGACCAAAAGGACAACGTATTTGATGTAGGTCAGCGGCTTCAGCTTGCTTGTGGAGAGCTTTCTTGTCGGTATCCTGTGGAGCAGCTCCTGAAACCATCCGAAGGGGCACAGGAATCCGCAGACAAAGCGTCCCAGCAGTACGCCGATCAGGATGAGAAAGCCGGTGATATAATAGGAAAACCGGAATTTAGACGAGCCCACCACCGCCTGAAACGCTCCAATGGGGCAGGCGCCGGATGCCGCCGGGCAGGAGTAGCAGTTCAGTCCCGGCACACATACGGATTTCCCTTTTCCCTGGTAGATACCACCCTTCAGAAAGTTCGGGAGATGAATGTTGGTAAGCAGTGTCGCGCCCGCCTGGATCCAGCCTCGAAAGCGCGACAGGATGTGCGATATGCCCGCCTTCTTCTTCGGGGCTTTCACTTTTTCTGTCTTCCCCGCTCGTTTCCTATCCAATGCCCACACACTCCAGACATAAACGGATCGCCTTGCTCAGCACGGTGGCGACTTCCCCGCGCCAAGCACCATAGCCCAGCATCGCCGCACCGCAGGCAAGCAGTGTAACCTGAAGCACGGCTTTCTTCGACCGGATCAATTCGATCCCCCCTTTCCTCGTGCTCCCATTGTAGCACAAACGATATAAAATCTCCGTTAAGAACCGAAACTTAACAGAAATCTTACATCTTTGTGTTATAATAAGGTCGCATGAACTGCGAAACGCAGGCAAGGAGGGCTTTTCTATGCATATTTTTGTCGTTGAGGATGAGCGTGCGCTCTGCGAGACTATCGTCCGCAGTCTGCGCCGTCTTGCATACAGCGTGGATTATTGCCATGACGGGGAGCAGGCGCTCGGTCTGCTCTGCGTGGAGCGGTATGACCTCGTACTGCTTGATCTGAATCTGCCCGGTGCCGACGGCATGACGGTCCTGCGCACGCTCCGCAAGACGGATCGGGACACGCGGGTGCTGATCCTTTCGGCGCGCAGTGAGGTCGCCGACAAAGTGGCGGGGCTGGATGCCGGCGCCAACGATTACCTTTCCAAGCCCTTTCATCTGGCAGAGCTGGAGGCGCGGATACGCAGTCTGACTCTGCGGCAGTTCACGCAAAATGACGTGATCCTGTCCTGCGGGGCACTCTGCTTTGATACCAAGACCCGCACCACTACTGCCGCCGGTCAGGTGCTGACACTCACAAGGAAGGAGACCGGCATACTGGAATACCTGCTCCTGCATCGCGGACGCCCGGTGAGCCAGGAGGAATTGATTGACCATGTGTGGGACAACAGCGTGGACAATTTCAGCAATTCGATCCGGGTACATATTTCCGCGCTGCGGAAGAAGCTGCGTGCCGCTCTCGGCTACGACCCTATCCGCAACCGCATCGGCGAAAGATACGTCATGGAGGAGGAAGGCTGAAAATGCATTTTCAGGCAGGAAGTTTTGCGCCCTGACAGTCGGCGTGACTGCCATTCCGGATAGCCGGAACCGCCCGAAACTTCCGTGTTAAGTAAGAAAGGAATGGTCAAAACCATGAAAAAGCTGTCCCTGCAATGGCGCATCACCCTGATGACTGTGCTTCTCATCGGGGCGACCTGCGTCGCCATGAATCTTCTGCTCAGCTATTCCGGCAGGCGCTATATGGACTCCATCGGCTCCTACATGACCAACTACGGGGAAACCGACAAGGGCGAACCGGACTTTTTCGACCCGGAGCGTGAAAAACTCGATCAGGATCTGACCATCGTCATTCACGGAGCGCAGGACTCCTTTGCCACCACCGGCTGGTACATCACGGTGGCAGTGACGGTGCTCAGCGGCGTGCTTGCGTATTTTTTCAGCGGTCATGCCCTCAAGCCCCTGCGTACCTTCGCGTCCCAGGTGGAGCAGGTACAGCCGAACAATCTCCCGGATATGAAAATTACCGAGGATGTCCTGCCGGAATTCCGGCAGTTCAGCAAACCGTTCAACCGGATGCTGGAACGGCTTGACGCAGGCTTTACCGCCCAGCGGCAGTTCACCGGAAACGCCGCCCACGAATTGCGCACGCCGCTGGCGCTGATGCAGGCGCAGTTGGATTTGTTTTCCGCAGAGCATCCCGACCTTCTTCCGGAAACGGCAGATTTTCTCCGGCTTCTCCGGGAGCAGACCGAGCGGATGACGCAAATGACCAAAACCCTGCTGGAGATGAGCGAGCTTCGCACGGTTCCCTGCACCGACCGCATTGAGATCGCACCGATGATTGAGGAGGTCTTTACCGACCTTGCCCCGCTTGCGGAAAAGAGCGGCATCACGCTGGAAAGCGCCGGGGACGGCGTCATGACCGGCAGCGATACACTGATATACCGTCTGCTTTTCAACCTGACGGAAAACGCCATACGCTATAACCGCCCGAACGGAAAAGTGCGTGTGACGGTATCAACGGAGGCGAATCGGCTTGTCATCCGCGTATCCGACACCGGCAGCGGCATACCGGAGCAGTATCGGGACAGCATCTTCCAGCCGTTTTTCCGTGTGGATAAATCCCGCAGCCGGGAGTACGGCGGCGTAGGGCTTGGGCTGTCGCTGGTGTGGGAGATTGCCGCACTGCACGGCGGTGATATACGCGCGGAGCAAAGCTCGGAGGCCGGGACAACCATGACAGCCCGATTCCCGTTAGATGAATAAAGTTGCCTGCGAAAAACCGCAGACCGGCAGTCCTGCATTTGCGGATTGCGTACCTATGCAAGAGCACCGGACACGTCCCTTACGGAAACGTGTCCGGTGCTCTCTCTTGCAGGACTTCAGGCAAGACAGCGAAGCGGTCTGCCTGTGCCCTTATACAATCCCCTGTGCCTCCATGGCATCGGCGACCTTGGCGAAGCCCGCGATATTGGCGCCGGCAACGTAATTGCCAGCCATGCCGTACTTCCGGGCGGCAGCGTCCAGATTGTGGAAGATATTGACCATGATGTTCTTCAGCTTGGCATCCACTTCCTCAAATGTCCACTGCAGGCGTTCGCTGTTCTGACTCATCTCCAGCGCCGAGGTCGCAACGCCACCCGCATTGGATGCCTTGCCGGGGGCAAACAGAACCCCCTTCTCCTGCAGGTAGGCGGTTGCGTCCAGCGTAGTGGGCATATTTGCACCCTCCGCAACGGCTATGACTCCGTTTGCCACCAGCATCTTTGCGTCCTCCAGTGTCAGCTCATTCTGCGTTGCGCAGGGCAGTGCCACGTCTGCCTTCACACCCCAGACGCCGCGTCCCTCGTGATAGATTGCGCCGGGTCTTGCTTCTGCGTAAGCGGTCAGGCGCGCGCGCCGGACTTCCTTGATCTCCTTGAGCAGTTCCACGTCAATGCCGGCGGGATCATATACCCATCCGGTGGAGTCCGAGCAGGTCACGGGCTTTGCCCCCAGCTGCCATGCTTTTTCGATGGCATAGATCGCCACATTGCCCGCGCCGGACACCGACACAACCTTGCCCGCAATGTCCGTGCCGTTGGCTTTGAGCATCTCCTCCGTGAAGTAGAGCAGACCGTACCCGGTCGCCTCCCTGCGCGCCAGCGATCCGCCATAGGACAGTCCTTTTCCGGTCAGCACGCCTTCGTACACGTCGCGGATACGCTTGTACTGCCCGTACATATACCCGATCTCCCGCGCGCCGGTGCCGATGTCACCGGCAGGCACGTCGGTGTCCGCCCCGATATGCCGGAACAGCTCGGTCATAAAGCTCTGGCAGAACGCCATGACTTCACGGTCGGACTTTCCCTTGGGGTCGAAATCGGAGCCTCCCTTACCACCGCCGATGGGCAGACCGGTCAGCGAGTTCTTGAACACCTGCTCAAAGCCCAGGAACTTGATGATTCCCAGATTGACAGACGGATGCAGGCGAAGACCGCCCTTATAGGGACCGATGGCGCTGTTGAACTGGACGCGGAAGCCGTTGTTGACCTGCACCTGCCCCTTGTCGTCCACCCACGGAACGCGGAACAGAATCTGCCGTTCCGGCGTGGTCAGACGCTCCAGCAATGCCTCGCGGCGGAACTTCTCCTCGTTTGCCTCCACAACGGGGCGCAGGGATTCCAGAACCTCCCTGACAGCCTGATGGAATTCGGGCTGAGCCGGATTCTGCGCGACTACGCGCTCAATGACCTCATCTACATACGACATAGGGGAACACTCCTTTGCTTTTTCGTTATCGGATCGTATTATACACCAAATCCGCCCGGAATGCAAGAGGGTTTCCGGAATTTCTGCAAGAAAAATAAAAAATATTTCATTTTGTCGCCGTTTACAGGCTAAATTGTCAAATGTCTCGATCGAAAATGAAGGAACGCAGTGTCAATCCACCATTTACGGCAAACAATCTGGCTTCGCGCGCTCACCCTTCCCGGATCAGGCTCACGGCGCCGGGGTGACAGTATATGTCAACAGCACTGCCGCCCGCCGCCTCCTCGCCATCCAGCGACCAGACAGTCGGCTCCGGGAAGGTGAACCGGGCATGCTTGGCATGCAGAAAGTCTATCATGGGATTATCCGAGTAGTTGCTGGCAAGCAGAGAACCGATGATGCGGTTCAACTCGCTCGGTGTCCGCGGCTTGCGGATCAGGAACACCTCCAGTTCACCGTCCGTGAGCGAAACGCGGTCGGGCGGGAGCTTGACCATGCCGCCTGCCGAGGTCGTGTTGGACATGGCGCCGAAAACATATTCGCCCTCCAGTCTGGTTCCGTCCGACATCTCCACTATCAGGTGGCAGGGCGCGATGTTGGCAATGTCCCGGATGCCGCCCAGCACATACGCCACGTGACCCATGACATTCTTGGCGGTCTGAGAGGTCGCATAGGAAGTCTCGGTGAATGCGCCGAAGGAGGCTATGTAGGAAAAGAAGCGCTGATTCCCGCCGTCCGCCGGGCAGAATTCGCCGATATCCAGCGTGAAAGACTCCTTCCCGCCGGCAACGCGCGCGGCGGCGCGCAGGGTTGACGGCAACCCGATGCTGGCGGCGAAATCGTTGGTGCTGCCCGCCGGAATGTAGCCGAGCGTCGGGCGGTTTTCGGGCGGTATGTGCATCAGCCCGTTGAGCACCTCGTTCAACGTCCCGTCCCCGCCGCAGCACAGGACGCGATCATAGCCCTCCGCGACGGCTGCCGATGCCAGCTCGGTTGCGTGTCCCCGGTACAGTGTCGTACAGACCGTGACCCGGCGGTCGGAGGCAGGCGTGCCGTCCGGGAGATGGTACAGCTCATCCAAAATATCGAACAGTCCGGGTCGGGATTTCATCTTCCCGGATACGGGATTCAAAATAAGCAGAATATGTTGTGCTGTCATGCTTTTCCTCCATTCACGGTCGATTCTTCCATGCGCGTTCCTGCCGTCAGTGTCCGCAGAATCTCACCCGCCATAATCATCCCCATCACACCGGGCACAAAGGGCAGACTGCCGGGCACGGCGCGCCGGTCGCCCCCCTCCTGCCGGACAGGCAGAGGAACCTCCTCCGAGTAGACCACAGTCTGATGCCGAATCCCCCGCTTCCCAAGCTCCCGCCGCAGGACGCGAGCCAGCGGATCGGTATTGGTTCTGAACAGATCGGCAATGCGGAACTGCTCCGGGTGGCATTTGTTACCCGCGCCCATCGCGCAGATAAGCGGCACCCCGGCTGCCTGACAACGCAGCACCAGCTCGATCTTGGCGGCGACCGTATCCACCGCGTCCGCCACGTAATCGAAAACGGAAAGGTCTATGCTGTCCGCGGTTTCGGGCAGGTAGAACATCTCATGTACCGTGACGCGGCAGGCGGGATTGATATCCAGGATGCGTGCCCGCATGACCTCCACCTTGGGCTGTCCGAGGGTGGAGTGCAGGGCGACAATCTGACGGTTGAGATTGGAGAGCGAGACGGTGTCCCGGTCGATCAGATCAATCTGTCCGACGCCGGCGCGCGCCAGCGATTCGCACAGATGCCCGCCCACGCCGCCCACGCCGAATACCGCGACGCGTGCATCGGCAAGATTGGCAACGGCGTCCTCGCCCCAGACGCGCGCCGTGCGGGAAAATGCTTCGGGAATGCGGTCGATGGATTCCATACTGTACAGGTTTCCTCCGAAAGAATCATGATACTTTGTATTTTACCACAACTGCGTAAAAATTTCAAGATTCTTCTTTACAAAATGCGGCACTTGATTTATAATGTGGGTATAGTTCGGATAAAAAATCGCACACCGATACGAAAGGAACGCCCACACATGAAAGAATTGTCTTATTTCCGCGAAACCCGGAAGGACAGCACCCTGCTGTACGACGGGAAGGTTCTGCACGTTTACAAGGATACCATCAACCTGCCGAACGGAAAGACCGGGATGCGCGAATACTGCCGCCACGGCGGTGCCGTCGCGGTCGTACCGCTGACACGCGAGGGCAAGGTGGTCTGCGTCCGGCAGTACCGCTACGCACTGGGACGCGTCACGCTGGAGATTCCCGCCGGAAAGCTGGATCACCCCGGCGAGGATCATACCGAGGCAGCACTGCGTGAGCTGCACGAGGAGACCGGCTACCGCACCCCCGCGCTGACTCCCATCGGGGAGCTGGCAACCTCCCCCGCCATACTGACCGAAATTATCTATATGTACCTTGCCGAGAATCTGGAGCCGGGCGAGACCGATCCGGACGATGATGAATTCCTGGAGCTTGTCGAGATCCCGCTGGAGGAATTGGTCGGGATGATCCTTGCCGGCGAGATACAGGACAGCAAAACGCAGGCTGCCGTTCTGAAGGTGTACCTGATGAAACAGCGTGAGCAGGAGGCAGGCAGATGAATCAGGCAAATCCTGTCCGGACCGATCTTGCGCATCTGCGCACCGAGGCACGCAACCCGCGCACCCTGCACATCGACACCCTGCCTACGCCGGACATGGTGCGGCTGATGTGCGAGGAAAACCGCGTTGTGGAGGATGCCGTCGCGGCGCAGGCAGATGCCATCGCCGCCGCCATTGACATCATTGCCGCCCGGCTGGATGCCGGGGGACACCTGATCTACGTCGGCGCCGGGACATCCGGGCGGCTGGGCGTGGTGGATGCGTCCGAGTGCCCGCCGACCTTCGGTGTGAATGACCGACTCGTCCGGGCTGTCATCGCGGGCGGGCACGAGGCGATGTTCCACGCCATTGAGGGTGCGGAGGACAGCGCCGAGCGCGGCGCCGCCGAGCTGGAAGCCGACGGCGTGGGCGCGGGAGACGTTGTCGTCGGTCTGTCCGCCTCCGGCGGAGCACCGTATGTGCTGGGTGCCCTGCGCCGGGCACGCGAGCTGGGCGCGATACCGATGGGCATCACCTGCAACCCGGAAAGCCGGATGCACCCTCTGTGCGATGTCATCATGGCACCCTACGTCGGACCGGAAGTCATCACCGGCTCCTCGCGTCTCAAGGCAGGGACAGCGCAGAAGCTGATCCTCAATATGCTCTCCACCGGAGCGATGATCCGCACCGGCAAGGTTGTGGGCAATCTGATGATAAACGTCCGCCCCACCAACGTCAAACTGCGTGACCGGTGCATCCGCATCCTCATGGAGCTTGGCGGGTGTGACCGCGATACCGCCGCCGCACTGATCGACGATTGCGGCGATATCCGGACAGCGCTCGGCAGGCTGGGCAAATAAAACAGGGGCGCCCCGGAGGCTCTTCCTCCGGGGCGCTTTGTCTCAGACCGTTTACGGGTTCCCTTGGTTCGGATTGTACGGCACGAGGTCAATGGACAGCAGCCACTCCAGCGTGGGAACCGTCTCCACATTATAGATTGAGACGGTGAAGGCGTCCTTTTCGGTGCTCCAGCGCATGAACACGCTATCCGGCATCGTGTCGGACACGCGCGTCCCGCTCTGTGCCTGGGACTCGTCCACAGAAAGCAGGTAGTGCAGGAAGATTGTAACGGTTCTGTCACCGTCCTGCACCGTCAGGCGGGTCAGGCGGCTTGAAGCTGTCCGGAAGGTAGACGTGACGCTCTCGCACGGGACGCCGTCAAAGGTTCCCTCCGTGCGTTCCCTTGTCGCGTTCTCGTCGGACGTCATCGCCATCATCTCGTCCATATACCGACTGTGCTGACCGAACGGGTTGGCAGTCGGTTCGGGATGGATCACGCGGTATGCCGCAATGTCCGTGCAAGTCAAATCAAGCATCTGCTTGCTCCCCGCCTGGGAGGAGATGTAGTAGCCGTACTCGGAGCCCCGCCAGGACACACGATACGACTGTGCGACATCGGCAGGCAGAGTAGGACGGTACAGCCGTGCCGTATCCACCGTCAGAATGCCGCTTTCCGTGCGGGAGAAGATGGTCTTTATTGTATTCTCGTGGGAAGAATCCGCGCCGCGGGCGGCATCGTAAAAGGCATCGACCGAGTCAAACAGGATCTCGCCAAGCTGGCTATTCCCTGCGCTCTTGTCGGGCGCGTTGCCGTTGACAAAATTCATGTAGTAAACGCCGCCCTTCTCGGTCACAGCGAGGCGGTCTGTTGTAAAGCTGCCGTCCGGCGGCGGCGCGACGGCGGCGGCTTCTGTGGCGGTTTCCGTATCGGCTTCCGTGCCGGTTTCCCCCTGGGTATACGCGGAATCTTCCGCCACCGATGCGGCAGCGCCGATTTTTTCGGAGAACTCTTCAGGAAGCGCGCAGGCAGCCAGGCACATGGCAAGCAGGACAGCGACTGACAGTACGGGTATTCGTTTCATGTGGATACCTCCTTCTCACGTTCTTATCACCCGTGGATGCTCACGTGTGAACGCTCACGTGTGGACGCTCACGCATCTACGCAGGACAATGCAAATCCAGGCACGGCAGACATGTGCATCTTACAGTTATATTATACCAATGTCGGAGCACAAGTCAATATACAATATTAATAAAAAAAGTATGTGCCGACTGGTCATTGCGCCGAGAGCACCGTTGATTGGACATCAAATGAGATCAACATGGCAAGAAGCCATGGGTATCTCATCACGACAGACGCCGGAGCCCCCATTTTTTGTTTGACATTTCGCGCAAAATGTGATACAATATGAAGAAAGACAGTCGGTAAAACGGCTTTGCCCCTGCAGGGGTGAGCCGCCCGACTGCCCCCCCCGATCAGGGGAACTGTCAAAAGGATACACGATCATGCAATACGTTTTTTCGGATAAGATTGCCAACCTGCGTCCCTCCGCCATCCGTGAGATCCTCAAGGCGCCGTCGGACGCGAACACGATCAGCTTTGCCGCCGGGAATCCGTCCCCGGAGTCCTTCCCTGTCCGCGACCTGGCCCGCCTTGCCGCCGATCTGTTCGCGCAGGAATCCACCACCGCCCTGCAGTACGGCGTAACCGAGGGCTACGAGCCGCTCCGGCGCGCGGTCGCCGAACGCCAGCGGAAAGTCTTCGGGATCGGCAGATCGGGCGCCGCCGGGGACACCTTCCGTGACGAAACTGTCATTGTTTCGGGCGGTCAGCAGGCAATCGAGCTTGCCTGCAAGGTTTTCTGCAACGAAGGCGATACGGTTATCTGCGAGGAGCCTACCTTTGTGGGCGCGCTCAATGCCTTCCGCTCCTGCGGGGCGCGCCCGGTAGGCGTCCCGCTCCGGGATGACGGTCCCGACATAGAGGCACTGGAGCGCCTGCTCCGGTGCGAGCCGCGCGTCCGGCTGATCTACCTTATCCCCACCTTCCAGAACCCGACCGGACTGACCACATCATATGAAAAGCGGGTGAGGATATATGAACTGGCAAAGCAGTACGGCGTCATGATCCTGGAGGATAACCCCTATGGGGAGCTGCGCTTCTCCGGTGGGGATGTTCCCACCATCAAGAGCATGGACACCGAGGGGCTGGTCATTTACACGTCCTCCTTCTCCAAGATACTCTCCGCCGGTATGCGGGTCGGTTTCGTGATCGCGCCGGAGGCAGTGGCATCCAAGATGGTGGTCGCCAAGCAGTCCGAGGACGTACACACTAACCTGTTTTTCCAGATGCTGTGCTACCGCTACATGACCGAATGCGATCTGGATGCGCACATCGCCTCCATCCGCGCCCTGTATCGGCACAAGTGTGGGCTTATGCTGGATGCGCTGGACGCCGCCATGCCCTCCTGCGTCACCTTTACGCGCCCGGCAGGCGGACTGTTTATCTGGGTGACCTTGCCGGAGTATGTGGATATGCCTGCATTCCTGAAGGCGACCGTCGCGGCAGGACTGCGGGTTGTACCCGGTGCCACCTTCGGCTGTGACCCCGATGCACCCTCGCGCTGTTTCCGGCTCAACTACTCTACCCCCTCGGACGGGCAGATCCGGGACGGCATCCGGCGGCTGGGGACAGTCGTCCGTGCCGCCGTCGGGGATGATACGGAAGGAGACAAATCATGACACACTGCTATACGGATTTTCTTCTGCTGTGCGCGCTCGGCACCGCCAGAAAAAACGAGGCACTGGCAGATGCACTGACAAACACGGACGCACTGCTGTGCGGATGCCTGACGGAGGACACTCTGATTCACGGGCTGACCGTCCTGCAAAACGAGGGCTACATTTCCCTGCCCGGCGGCGAAGCGGACGCAGACACGGTCTGCCTGCTGACCGCCAAAGGCAGGCAGGCGATAGCCGTGCCGGTTCTGAGCCGTCTGTTCGGCAGGCGGGATGCCGCTCTTTTCGCGCGGGAAGACGCATTCCTTGCCGCGCCCGCCGGGAACGGCGGAGCTACGGTCGTACTGCGCCCCGGCGCGTTCGACACCGTGCACAGCCGCCTGCTCCGCGCCGCCGGAGCGAACGGGGATTACGACGGTGCGCCATGGATCACGGTCGCCCGCTGTGAGGACGGCATGGCGGTGACGCTCCGGGTTCCGGGCGAGGAGGGACCGGACGAATCGGATGACAGTGCCGCTGACAGCGGCACTGTCAGTAGCAGTGACAGCAACGGTGGCGGATCGTATGACGGCGCAGCCCCGGAGGACGCCCTCGCCATGTCCGATTCCGTCCGGGCGGTTTACCCGGACGGGCTGTCTGCCGGGCGTTTCACGGATCTGCTGCTGGCAGTGCGGGACTTTTTCTGCGGCAAGCCGCAAGTGCGCAAGGCGGCGTTGCCTGCCGGCACCGACCTGTACGCCGTTTCGCTGATCCGCGAGGATGCCGAAGCGGTCAGAGTCTCCGCCGCACCGATACGCTTCAACAAGCAGCGGTTCCGTGGCGGGCGGGACGGAGAACTGGACTACGCCCAGTGCGGCGATGACGTGCTGTACTTTACGGAAGACGGGTATCGGCTCGCCGGGGTGCTCTGCGCGGCATACGCCTCGGTGTGGGAGTTGCTGGAGGACGGGGAGCGCGCGGCGCTGAACGAGCTTCGGCGGCACATTCGGTGACTGTTTGGTCGCCGGGGTGTTCAAAAACTCATTTGGAGTTTTTGAACACCTTTTTTGCAGGCAGACCGCGCCCCGACACCGCCGGAAATCCGGCATGAACCGGACAAGCGCCGCATACAATCGGACAGACCACAGGTCACCCCCGCGCCCCCGCCGGGACAATCCGCCGGCACCCGCGGAGGTTCTCCCCAAGAAAGGACGATACCGTATGCAGACGCTGACCCGCTCCGCCGTTTCGGCGGGTTCTGCACATCCCCATCCCCATCCCCTGACCCCCGCCGAAGTGGAAGCATCCCGCCGCCGGGGCGGAAGTAACCGCCTGACGCAAAAGCCGCGGCGGGGCTTCTGGCGCAGATTCCTCGCCAATCTGGGCGATCCCGTCATCCGCATCCTGCTGTGCGCCCTGGGGCTGAACCTGCTGTTCGCCTTCCGGGGCGCAGACTGGTTCGAGACGGGCGGCATTGCGCTGGCAGTCTTTTTGGCAACGCTGATCTCCACGCTGTCCGAGCACGGCTCCGAAGCGGCGTATGCCCGGCTGTCCGAGGTCTGCGCACGCACTGTCTGCCGTGTCCGGCGAGCGGACGCCGCAGGGCAGGAAAGCGTGCGGGAGATCCCGACGGAGGACGTTGTCTGCGGGGATATCGTCACGCTTGCCCCCGGCGAGCAGATCCCGGCGGACGGGCACCTGCTGACCGGTGAATTGGCGGTGGATCAGTCCGCCATGACAGGCGAGAGCCGGGAGGCACGCAAAAGTCCTGCTCCGTCCGACGCCCCCACACCGGAGCGGCTATCACCCGCCGACTTCTCCTCCCTGCTCCGGGGCTGCACCGTGCTGTCCGGGCAGGGGGAAATGCTGGTCGAGCGGGTCGGCGACCGGACGTTCCTGGGCGAAATATCCGACGAAGTGCAGACCGACACGCGCGAAAGCCCGCTCAAGCTACGGCTGACCCGGCTTGCGGGGCAGATCAGCCGGATGGGCTACCTCGCCGCCGCGCTGGTGGCGCTGATCTTCCTGCTGAACGCCTTTCTGTTCGACACCGGGTTTGACCGGGCAGTCATCCTTGCACGGCTGTCCGACTGGCGCTGGGTCTGGAATACCTGCTTCCATGCCGCCACGCTGGGGCTTACCGTACTGGTCGTGGCTGTGCCGGAAGGACTGCCCATGATGATCGCCGTTGTGCTGTCCTCCAACATCCGCAAAATGGTACGCGACCAGGTACTGGTGCGCAAACCGGTCGGGATCGAGGCGGCAGGAAGCATGAACATCCTGTTCACCGATAAGACCGGGACACTGACCGAGGGGGTGCTGTCGGTCGGCTGTGCCGTGCTGGGCAACGGGCAGGAATTTCCCGACCTTGCGGCTCTGGCTACCGACGCGCCCGGACTGTACGCCTGCATAGCGGATGCCTGCATGACCAATACGCAATCGGTACCCGGTATCCCGGCAGACGGCATCCCGGGCGGAAGCCGGAAGGTCGCGGAAGCCCCCCGCCTGCGGGCGCTGGGCGGCAACGCCACCGACCGGGCATTGATGGACGGCGTGCTGGCAAATCCGCCGCTCCCGACACCGCCGACCGGGCGCGTGCTTGCCCGCCTGCCCTTCGACAGCACGAACAAGTATGCCGCCGCACTGATCGGGCGGGGCGGCAGTCGGTACCTGTATGTCAAGGGTGCGCCGGAGCGCCTGCTTCCGTGGCTGGATGGTGCACTGGCACCGGACGGAAGCCGGCTGGGGCGGGCGGACGGCTACGATCGCGGCGGATTTGAGCGCCGCATCCGGGCAATGACACGTGCCGGCGGTCGCGTCCTCCTGCTGGCACAGAAAGAAATTCCAGCCGGGCAGCCTGCCCCGCGCCGGCTGTCCCCGGACGGCGGCGGCTGGGAGGGACTGACGCTGGTCTGCGCACTGCTCCTTGCCGACCGGCTACGCCCGGAAGCACCTGCGGCGGTGGAGAAATTGCGCCGGGCGGGCATCCACGTGGTCATGATGACGGGGGATAACCGCGATACCGCCAGTGCCATCGCGGGTTCCTGCGGCATTCTGGGTGGCGGCACCGATCTTGTGCTGGAGAGTCGGGAGCTTTCCGACATGACCGACAACCGCCTGCGGGAGCTTCTGCCGCGCATCGCCGTCATCGCCCGCGCGCTCCCGACAGACAAATCCCGCCTCGTGCGGCTGGCGCAGGAAGCGGAGCTGGTGGTGGGTATGACCGGGGACGGCATCAATGACGCGCCGGCACTCAAACGGGCAGACATCGGCTTTGCCATGGGCGCCGGGACGCAGGTCGCCAAGGATGCCGGGGACATCATCATTCTGGATAACAATCTATCCTCCATCGCCCGTGCCGTCCTGTACGGGCGCACCATCTTCAAAAGCATCCGGAAATTCATCACGCTCCAGCTGACCATGAATCTGTGCGCCGTCGGCGTATCCATGATCTGTCCCTTCATCGGCATCGACGCGCCTGTCACGGTCGTACAAATGCTCTGGATCAATCTCATCATGGACACGCTGGGCGGTCTTGCCTTCGCGGGCGAGGCTCCGCTGGAATCCTACATGGAGGATCGTCCCAAACGGCGCGACGAGCCGATACTCAACCGATACATGATCCACGAAATCGCGTGGTTGGGGTGCTTCACGATCGGACTTTGCCTGCTGTTTCTCAAGCTGCCCGCCGTAGCGGCTCATTTCCGGACTGCAGAGGACAACATCTACCTCATGACCGCCTTCTTTGCTCTTTTCATCTTCGCTTCGGTTTTCAACTGCTTCAACGCCCGCACCGATCGACTCAACCCGCTGGCAGGGCTGTCCGAAAACCCCGGCTTTACCGGCATCATGACCGCTGTTCTGCTGGTACAGATCCTGTTCGTCTACCTCGGCGGCTCGGTCCTGCGCACCGCCCCGCTGACGCTTCGGGAGCTGAGCTATACTTCCCTGCTGGCGCTGACCGTCTTCCCCGCAGAACTGCTGCGCAAGATCCTGCGCCGGCTCCGCGGCAAAACGGAAGGGTATTGAAGGAAAAAAGTCCATGCAACCAAAAAAGGAACCCCGCGGGGTTCCTTTTTGGCTGGCGTCCGATGCTCAGTCGGGCTTTGTCTCGCTGAGGTAGCGGGTGCCGATATAGCAACGCTTGCCGTTATACTCAATCACAACATAATTGTCGTAGTCCTCCAAAATGACCACACGGTCGCCCTTCTTGAGGTATCCGACGATGTTGCTCGCGGAGCTGAAGTCCGGCGAGGAACGCACATTGAGCGCAGTCGCGGTCACGTACCGGACAACAGTCTGCTGCGGTTCCTGCGCGGTTTCCGTGGCAGTCCCGGTCTCAGTCTCAGCGGGCACATCGACATCAAACAGGTCGCGGAAGGACACAGCCCGGCAGGTATCCGCGCCGGTCGGAACGCCGATGGCTTCGGTATCACCGTAGCTGTATGAGCAGATGATCTCCACATCCTGCCGGTAGGTATCGCCTTCGACGGTATATGTCATCGAAACGCGGAAGGAGGAGTCGGCAAGACTGCCGTTCGCATTCAGTGCAGCGGCGCCCGTGACCTCAGTCAGCGTCACATTGTCCGCAAGGGTTTGCAGGGACTCCAACAGCGCATCGCGGTACTGATCCCGGACGCCGGATACCGTGACCGATTTGCCCGATGCGTTCAGCGTCTGAACAGCGACAGGATCAAACGGCAAAAGTCCCGGTGCGATGACGCTCTCATATATCCATGCGACCTGCGGCGCGGTCAGCGCGGGCACCTTCACGCCAGCATCGGTCAGGTAGAACGTGCTGCCCTGCAGCGTATAGCCACCGGTTCCGGACTGCGTGCAGTTTCCGCCTACCCGGCGCCATTCCACGCTGTTTTTGACTTCGGTGGACTGCCCCGCGCCATCGGTCAGGCGATTGACGCAAACGACAGTCACATGGGCGCCGTCGGTATTCGCTGTCCGCACGGCGGCGGCGATCAGCATCCTCTGCGGCTCCGTAAGCACATCGACCGGCTCCGTTGCGGTCGCGGTTTCCGAGGAAGTGGGGGACGCAGTAGCAGGATCACGCGTGGTCTGCGTGCTGTCCGGTTTATTGGTCGAAGGCACGGGGGCCTCGGTCACCGAACTCGTTGCGATCGGAATATTGGGCACTTCCGGATAGACGACAGAAGCGGTTTCCCCGTCCCCTTTCGTTTCTCCGCAGGCAATGAGGGACAAGACCAGCGCAAGGGTTGCGACGGCACTCACAAGGGACACAGCAGCTCTGATTTTCACGGGATATTCCTCCTATACGAAATAATTCAGGAAACACCGAGTCTTCCAGCCGCCCGCACCTTCCCTGCCCCCGCGTACGCTGAGACAGTCGACCGGCGCCTGCGTCCAAAGTGAACGGTGCTACTTTCGTACTTCTGCTCAATTTGCTCAATAATTATATCATACCTGCGTACAAAAGTCAAGTGGCATATTCAATTCAAGCAGCCTCATTGACGCAGGGAACCTCTGAAAATTCCACATCTATACGCACGCATAGGCGCCCCCTGCCAAAGCCAAAATTTCCCGAAATATATTGACAAACGAGAGGAAACGTGGTATGATATCAGCGTGGTTACAAAATGCTGTTGCATCGTTGGTCATTTGGTGACGATGGAGCGATTTGATGATTACCGCAAATACTGCGTTTGGAGGTGTTGTTATGCATAATAGAATAGTTTTTTATTTCAGGATACTGTTTATGCAGGCGGCACCTACGTTTGGTGCGGTGTAAAATAGTTGCCGGTGTGATATACCGAGGCAGGCTGAAATGGAGATTATTCATTTTAGTCTGCCTTGTTCTTTGTTGACTGAAATGAATAAAGGTCATTTTGCCTTGGCTTATCCATGCAACCTGAAATGGAGTTGATTCATTTCAGGTTTTTGATTTTTAGTAACCACAAGCGTTAATTTACGAATTCAATAATCGAAAGGGTGAGGCTTATGAATCGTCTGAAACACTATCTGTTAAACATGCAAAGCAACACGACCACATACAGAGAAATGTATGACGGGGAATCAATTCTCGTGTTTCCCAATCCCGGTCAGGATCCGGAAGTTCAATATGATCCTGTATATTGGCATGAGGACATATCCTGCGAAATCTCCTATACTCACAAATTGGCATACAGTAAACCGACGCTCACATGGAGCATCCCCGTTGAAAAGCTGGGCTTTGATACGGTTACATCTGCCGCGGCGGATTATTGCCTGCGTGCTTTTGTACCATATATTGACAAGCTCAATGCCGGACTTTATAACCGCTCCCGTCCCGATGACGAAAACGGAAAGTATTATATCCATAAACCGGGAGGAGAGGTGCTTGTGCGCAACACGGCGTATTTTGCTCTTCGTCCGCAAAAGGATTATATAAACGGGAGTGGAAACACGGTATATTTGCCGGACGATGACGTTTCCCGTCCTCCGAAAATGTGTTTTTGCATTCGTATGCAGGTACAACTGCCCAAAGGAAAGCTCAGAAAAGCAATTCAAATGCTTTGCCGCGACCTGCCCGCCGCTGTGGATATGTTTATTGCGCAGTTTGACATCGTAAAGTTCAATCAAACCATCGCACTTTCGACCAAACAAGCGGACATCCGAGCGTGGCTTGAAAAGAGTGACTACTGTGCCTTCATTGCCAATGGCAGTATTCTTCCGCGTGCCAAGGCGACCGATCTGCCTCTTACGGGTGCTATTCCGTTTTGCTCGACGCCAAATGACGAGATTGAAGTTTGCGGTGTGCGAGGTATGGCGATCCGGCGCGGGGTAACCGTCATCACCGGTGGCGGCTATTCCGGAAAATCCACCCTGCTCGATGCCATATCCGCGGGTATCTATGACCATTGCCTTGGCGATGGCCGCGAGCTGTGCATCACCGACGCTTCAGCCATGACCATTTCGGCGGAGGACGGGAGATCCGTCAAATCGGTCAACATCTCTCCGTTCATCAAGTGGTTGCCGGGCGGAGACACCCGCGATTTTTCCACCGATCACGCCTCCGGCTCAACCTCGCAGGCAGCGAACATTATGGAAGCCGTGGACTGCGGTGCGAAACTCTTACTCATCGACGAGGACCGAAGCGCTACCAACTTTATGATTCGTGATCGGATGATGAAGGAACTGATAAAGCGGGAGCCCATTACCCCGTTTACCGACCGCGTAGGCGAATTGTACGTGTCCTGCGGAGTTTCCACCATATTGGTCATCGGCGGAAGCGGGGAGTATCTGGCTGTGGCTGACCGCATCTACTTGATGGAGGACTACCTCATCCATGATGTGACTGGGCGCTCGCGGGCTATATGCGAGGCATGCGGTGTTTCGCCCGACCTGCCTCCCAAGACCTCGTGGACGCAGGCGCGCACGCTCTACTCAACGAACTTTACTTCCTACCCCAAAGGGAGTGGAAGTGAACGGCTGGAGGTATCCGATATGGGCTTTATCTTCATTGGCGATGAGAAGATTGACATTCGGGGGCTTCATGATATTGTGTCCAAGCGACAGCTGGATGCCCTCGGGTATATGCTTCGCTGGATTGAGCTTCGCACCACCGATTGTCGCGTTCAGCTTGATGCCGTTATCGATGCACTCTATGACACGATTGCAGCCGAAGGTCTGGACACGGTGTTCTCGTCCTTCTTTACCACGACAGAACGTTTTCTTGATTTGCCGCGGAAGTATGAACTGAAGTCGGTTATCAATCGTATGCGAGAAATTACCTTTCAGGCAGGTGATGTGCAGTGAAGGATGCCTCTGTCAGCGCGGAATAGGGAGTGACGGCAACGTCATACTCCTGCAACCGACCAATGAGTTCTCCCGGACCGCGATTTTTGCTTTCACCTTGAGAATTTGCGAAAAAACTTTTCCGAAACCTCTTGACAAACGCCTCTGATCGTGGTATAATGTGCAAGTCGTCACGTGAGGCCCCATAGTCAAGCGGCTAAGACGTCGCCCTCTCACGGCGAAGGCGTGGGTTCGATTCCCGCTGGGGTCACCAAACGAAACAAATCCGAACTATTTCGCAGGTCGAAATTGGTTCGGATTTGTTTTTTACTGTCTGCTTGGCAAGGAGCGCACCGCGCGGTGCGCTCAATATATTACTGGTTCAATGCATCCAGGCTCTTCAAAGCTATAACGCTCGACATATATTAGAGTGTATGTTTGTCAATGATGTGAGACCAAAAAGAAGAAAAAATAATCAAGTCCAAAGAATCGTGAAACGCCCTGCGGG
>ENA-USUG01003028-USUG01003028.1-human-gut-metagenome-genome-assembly--contig:-NODE-3028-length-23902-cov-4.574481_pt1 | contig 23902 bp, 24 predicted proteins | sample MGYA00250059_ERZ773394 | MGnify/ENA primary metagenome ERZ773394 (study PRJEB29103, sample SAMN06111957) | human gut metagenome | biome: human gut; feature: ankylosing spondylitis patient; material... | reverse complement strand
ATGAAGATCACCATCACACCCAACCCGAACCACGGCACGCTTCCCGCGTCCGACAAGCTTGGCTTCGGCTCTGTTTTGATACCCGCGCCCGGGAATCTGTCATCTGGCAAATATCATCCCATGCATACTCTTTCTTACCGGGAATCATCTCACAGGAAAGGCTGTAAGCATCCTCAAGCACCTCGCAGACCCTCTCTTCATAATATCGGATCTTCAGTTCCAGCACGGCATCCACCCGAATCATCCGAGGCTCGCCGTCGTAATCAGCCTGCAGTTCCATATCTGCTCTCAAAAGAGTCACTTCCGTCCTGCCAGTGAGATCTCCTCTGCTCATCTCGCATTCTGTCTCATTGCGGAATGGAATCATCTTTTCTTCCCACTGTACCGGTATCTCCGTCCCGTCGCTCTCATAGAGAAAGAAGACTGCCAGTTCTCCCTTGACCAGAATTTTCCCGTCTTCCTGTCTTGCTTCGGCTCCCTGAAGCCTTACCTCCCGCCATAGAATCCGCCGAATGTTTGGCTTGCCCGGAGATATCGTCACATCTTCCCTCACCCGCACGGTATCTTTTTTATGCAGCATCTCCTGCTTCAGACTCACCGGGCTGGTTTTCAGGTACAGATCTTCCGCTGCTTCCGGCTGCTCAAGCAGCGGCACCGGTTGCTCACGGTAAGCCTCCGCCGAAAATGACAGCACGCATTTCATATTGGCCTTTCTGGAATGTACTGCTGATACCCGGAAATCTTCCTGTTTCCAGCTCACATCCAGCATATCACCCTCTTCCAGCCCGTTCAGAAAAACAGTCTCATCAACAGGCACGCTTCCTTCCAACATCTCCGGCATCCGGTCCACATTTTCACTGATATAAAGAATGCGGTACAGAAAGATTCCACGCACCTTGATCTTACCGGTCTCCCCCTTGATCTCATCCGGCCGGAATTCTCCCTGTCCGTGAATGATCTTATAAATATCCGGTTTCTGGTCCGGCACATTCAGATCTTCCTCCATGGTCATCTGACTGAATGCCTCTCCCTTTCGGTGATTCAGATTTACATATCTTCGCTCCAGTTCCATTCTTTTCCTCCCCTTTTACTCAAATACGACAGAAAGTCCCGGATCTTCCAGTTTCAGCACAATATACGGGCAGGTAACAAGACTTTCCGTCTTCTCCGCATTTCCCGGTCCCAGCAATTCCGTATCCACATACACTGCATTTTCCGTCAGATACAGATCCTTTACCGCAATGCTGTATCCGCTGCTTTTCTGTTCTCCATATCCCTCACAAATATACAGATATCCTTCATCCTTATAGGTTACCTTGAAAGGTGATGTTTTCTTCTCCTCCAGCACATTCAGCAGTTCTTCCGGCATTTCTTCCGGTGCAAGCACTGTGAAATCAAGACTTTTCAGTTTCTTCGGACTCTGCTTTTCAATTCCACACCCACAGAACAGGAGCGCTGTCAGAAGCAACAGACATATTTTTCGCATAGAACCGTTTCTCTCTTTCTTATTTGCTCTAGTCTATGAAGAAAAAAAGCATTTAAGACCAGTCTTCTTCCTTGTATTCCGGTTGCCAGTAAAGTATAATGTTACGGACAGGATATTCACAAAAAAGTATAAAAGGGAGTACATAAACGATGCATTTTAAAATAGCTGCTGAGGACAAAACCAATCACCGCTACAGCGGAGTCCTCGCTCATCCGACTTCCTTCCCATCTCCTTATGGGGTCGGTGATATGGGGAAGGAAGCATACAACTTCATTGACTTTCTGCACATGGCAGGTCAGCATCTCTGGCAGGTTCTGCCCCTTGGCCCTTGTGGCAATGGAAACTCTCCTTATCAGAGTTTTTCGGTCTTTGCAGGACAGCCCCTTCTCATCAGTCCGGATCTTCTGATTGAGAAAAAACTTCTTACCAGAGAGGATCTGGAACCGATTCCGGAATTCAATCCGGACAAAGTAGAATACACAAAAGTCACTGAGTATAAGACCGGACTGTTTCGGAAAGCCTATCAGAACTTCCGCCACACCTCAGATAAGGATCTGCTGGAGGAATATGATTCCTTCCAGAAAAATAATGAATTCTGGTTGGAAGACTACTGCCTCTACATGGCAGGAAAAGACTATCATGAGAATCTGCCCTGGTATGAGTGGGAAGACAGTCTCCTGGATCCGACACCTGCCGAGCGCGCTGCCTGGCTTAAGCTTCTGGAAAAAGAAGTCGACTATTACTGCTTCGTACAGTTCTGCTTCTTCAGTCAGTGGTATGCACTGAAGGATTATGCAAATGAAAAAGGAATTGCCATCATCGGTGATATTCCGATCTTCACCTCCCCGGACAGTGCTGATGTCTGGGCAAATAAAAGTATGTTCTGCCTGGATACCAAGGGACATCCGCTGGAAGTAGCCGGAGTTCCGCCAGATTATTTTGCTGCTGAGGGACAGCTGTGGGGTAACCCCCTCTATGACTGGAAAGCACATAAAAAGGACAGTTATCGCTGGTGGATTGAACGCGTCCGCCACCAGCTGGATCAGGTAGATTATGTCCGCATCGACCATTTCCGCGGATTTGAAGCTTACTGGGCAGTTCCGGCAGGCGAGAAGACTGCTATGAACGGTAAATGGAAGAAAGGTCCTGGCGAGGAACTGTTCCGTGCCATTGAAAAAGCATTAGGCGAAGAACTCCCGATTTTTGCAGAGGATCTTGGCATTATTACACCGGAAGTAGAAAAGCTGCGAGATTCTCTCGGTTATCCGGGCATGAAAGTCCTGCAGTTTGGTTTTGATGGACTTGGAGAGAGTTCTTTCCTTCCCCATCAGCTTGACACCCGGAACTGTATCTGCTATACCGGAACCCATGACAATGATACAACCCTTGGCTGGTATCAGCATACAGCCCATCAAAATCAGGACAAAGTGCGCCGTTATATGAATACGGACGCTTCCAGCATCAGCTGGGATTTCATCCGCATCTGCCTGGGTACCATTGCAAGATATGCCATTTTCCCGGTACAGGATCTTTTGAATCAGGGAAGTGAACACCGCATGAACACCCCTGGTACCGCAGCCGGCAACTGGGAGTACCGCTTCCGCGCCGGACTTCTGAACGAAGGCATGGCAAAAGGACTTCGCCAGATGACCGAACTGTTCGGCCGTTTCGGTTGATACATACCGTTTTAAGGAGTTTTATATGATACGTTTAATTTTAATAGCAACGATTCTGATCCTTTACCTGATCATCGGCATTCCGGTTCTTCTGATCGAATGGGTGATTGGTAAATTCAATCCCCGCGCAAGAGATATCAGCAGTCTTCGTATGGTACAGGCAGCCTTCAAACTCATGCTGTGGATCACCGGTTCCGATATTACCTATATCGGTCATGAAAATGTGCCAAAAGATCAGGCTGTTCTCTATGTCGGAAATCACTGCAGCTATTTTGATATTCTGCTCACCTATTCCATGTGTCCGGATCTGACCGGATATGTGGCGAAGGCAGAGATGCTCAAAGTACCACTCCTGCGCGACTGGATGAAACGGCTTTATTGTCTTTTCCTGGATCGTTCCAACGTCAAGGAAGGATTAAAAACCATTCTGACTGGTATTGAATATATTAAGAAGGGAATCTCTATCTGTATTTTCCCGGAAGGCACCAGAAGTAAGGACGGAAACATGATTCCGTTCAAGGAAGGCAGCATGAAGATAGCGTCCAAAACCGGATGTCCCATCATTCCTATTGCCATCACCAATTCCGCGCAGATCTGGGAAGCACATCTTCCTTATATCAGACCTGCCCATGTCATCGTAGAATACGGTGCACCCATTTACCCGAAGGAACTTTCCAAAGAAGACCAGAAGTTTCTTGGGTCCTATGCCCAGCATAAAATTCAGGAAATGCTGGATCAGCATAAACAGGAGGATTGATTATGAAAATCGTAGTTCTTGCAGGAGGCATCAGTACCGAACGTGATGTATCTCTCTGCAGTGGAAGAAATATTTATGAAGCATTAAAAGGAAACGGACACGATGTGGTTCTGGTGGACTTATTTCTGGGTCTGCCGGAAGAAAAAGAACCATTAGATCATCTGTTCACAGATGATCGCGACTGGTCTGCTTCTGTTGGTACCATTGCAGAGGATGCCCCGGATATCGCCCATGTAAAAGCGCTCCGTCCTAATTACAGAAGTCTTCTGGGCCCAAATGTCCTGAAACTCTGTGAACTGAGTGATATGGTATTTCTGGCTCTTCACGGAGAGAACGGAGAGGACGGCAAGATTCAGGCCCTCTTCGATCTGATGGGCATCCGCTATACCGGAACCGGACACACCAGCAGCGCCCTCTGCATGGATAAAAATATTACCAAACAGATGTTCCGGGGACGAAATGTTCCGACACCTCCTGGTATCACCGTTCAGAAAGGAAAACCATTCCGTCTTCCGGAAAGCGTCGGTTATCCCTGCATGGTCAAAACCTGCTGCGGCGGTTCTTCCGTAGGTGTTTACCGTGTAAATGATGCCTCCGAACTGGAGAAAGCACTGGATGAAGCCTTTACCTTTGAAGATCAGGCCATCATTGAGCGCTGCATTATCGGCCGTGAATTTTCCATTGCCGTTATCGAAGGGGAAGCACTCCCGATCATTGAGATCGCACCGATCAGCGGCTTTTATGATTATAAAAATAAATACCAGCCCGGCAGCACCATCGAGACCTGCCCGGCGAAACTTCCGGAAGAGACCGCTGTCCGCATGCAGCGTCACGCAGAAGCAGCCTGTGCTTCCGTAGGAATCGAAGGATATGCCCGTGTGGACTTCATGCTGGATGACCGTACCGGTGAAGACTATGCACTGGAGGTCAATACCCTTCCCGGCATGACCCCTACCAGTCTGATGCCCCAGGAAGCACAGGCGATTGGTTACTCTTTCCCGCAGCTCTGTGAGTGGATTCTGAATGTTTCCATGAAGAAATACGCGAATACGGAAAGGAACTAACCCATGAAACATTTTACTGTCAGACAGTTTAAAGATGCATGTCATGCACGTTATTTTGGACCGGAAGAAGCGCTCGACCAGGAACTTTCCGGTGTGGAGACCGACAGCCGCGGGGTCACGAAAGGCACTCTCTTTGTCGCCATTCCCGGAGAACGTGTTGATGGCCACAAATTCATTCCGGACGTCTATGCCAAAGGGGCTGCCTGTGCCTTAAGCCAGCAGGAGCTGACCGATCCAGCAGGCCCTTATCTTCTGGTGGAAGATACCCAGCAGGCCCTGAAAGAGGCCGCTGAAAGCTATCGCCAGACACTTGGCATTCCGGTCATCGGTATTACCGGAAGTGTAGGCAAGACCAGCACCAAGGAGATGGTAGCTTCCATTTTGAGCCAGAAATATAATGTTCTGAAAACCCAGGGAAATTTTAACAATGAACTTGGTGTGCCGCTGACCATTTTCCGTATCGGAGAAGAACATGAGGTGGCAGTCGTCGAGATGGGGATGAACCATTACGGCGAGATGCACCGCCTAAGCAAAATGGTGCGCCCGACCCACTGTCTTTTCACCAACATCGGCGTTGCCCATCTGGAATTTCTTGGTTCCAGAGACGGTATTTTAAAAGCGAAATGTGAGATGTTCGATTACGCTGCTGACGATGTAAAAGCATTCGTCAACGGGGACGATGATAAGCTGATTACATTAAAAGACATTGCCCGTACTTTCGGTATGGACCCGTCCCGCGATGTGTGGGCGGATTCGGTAGAAAAGCTGGGATTCGACGGTGTCCGCTGCCGGATTCACACAGACACAAAAAACTCCTTTGAAACAGTCATTCCCCTTCCCGGCACCCACATGGTCTACAATGCCATGGCAGGTACCTGCATCGGATTGGCCTTAGGACTTTCCATCGACGAAATCCGTGCCGGCATCGAAAGCCTGAAGCCGCTGCCCGGCCGCAGCAATATTCTTCATACCGAACATTACACATTGCTTGATGACTGCTACAACGCAAACCCGGCTTCCATGATGGAATCCCTGAACGTGCTGGATGACACCCACTCCCGAAAAGTAGCCATCCTTGGTGACATGGGAGAACTCGGTCCCCAGTCCGACACACTCCATGCTTCCGTGGGCAAGCATCTGAAAAATCTGCATGTGGATATTCTTGTGACTATCGGAACTTTGAGCGCCGCTCTTCACGAAGCAGCAAAGAAATCTGCTCCGCAGACCAGATGCCTGCACTTTGCAGATGTGGACAGTTTCTTAAAAGAAACCGATCAGATCTTAAAATCCGGCGATGCCGTTCTCGTAAAAGCGTCCCATTCCATGGGATTTACAAAGATCGTGGAGGCGCTGCAGTAGCCCGAGGTGGCTATTGCACCATCCACATCTGACCTGGCAAACAAAAGTGCCATTCTGCGAAAAGAACCGCTCTCGCAGGCTGGCACTTTCTTTATTGTGAGGATGCCGGGGATCTTAACGATGTTGGGCAGATGGCTGCTTCTCTTCGCTCAACACCCAGAAGTCATGTAGCCAGAAGCTTATTTTTCCCTGTATTTCGTCATATGACAGGGAAATTTGGCATATAGAAAAATCTCTATCGTCTCCACCCAAATATTCCTGCTTTTCTGGGTGTAGTGGCCTGCAGATTTCTTATATCGCCAATCAGACTTTCAAACCCGCTTTTTTCTAGAAATTCCAGCAGTTATCACGAACTCTCTGGGCAGAGATGAAGTTTGTTTTTCTATCTGCCCGGCAAATAAAGTTCTTAAAAAACAGGAAACGCCGCACATATCCAGGGGTAAGGGATGTGCGGCGTTCCTGTTATTCAACTTTATGGCTACATACTTGTTACCGTTTTTGCAATATTTTCTGCAGATAATCCATAGTGATCTGCCAGTTCAACTGCCGGTCCGGACTCACCGAATGTAGTTAATCCAATACGCTCTACCTGTTTTGGATCGTTCTCTACAACCAGTTTGCTGATATAGGCTCCAAGACCTCCGTGAATGTTGTGATCCTCTACTGTCACAATTTTCTTTGCCTTTTTAATCTCGGCAATCACTTTTTCCGGATTTGCTGCATTAATAATATTGATATCTGCAACTGTTACATTAATTCCCTGTTCCTTTAACAGTTCTGCTGCTTTCAGAACCCGATTCAGTACAAAACCGCTGGAACAAAGTAATGCATCATTTCCATATTCTTTTAATACCCGGATACCATCCATAGTAAACGGAACATCCTTCTCGTATACATCCGGCTCTCTTCCGCTTCCAGCTCTTACGTATACAGGTCCTTCAATTTCAAGAGCAACTTTCACTGCATGATAAGTCTGTGCTGCATCTGCCGGAGTCAGAATTGTAAAATTAGGAATATTAGATAAAATACCAATATCTTCATAAAACTGATGCGTTACTCCCTCACGTTCTCCACCCAGAAGTCCGGAGTTGATACCTACAAATTTAACATTTAAATTCGGATATGCTACAAATGTTCTCATCTGCTCACATGCTCTCATAGTCATAAAACCTGCATAAGTACCAACAATAGGAGTTAACCCTGCTGCCGCCATTCCTGCTGCCGCTGCTACTGCATCCTGCTCTGCAATTCCAACCTCCACATAACGTTCCGGATACAGTTCTGCAAATTTTGTTGCTCTCATTGCTTTTAAAGAATCCGGTGATACAAACATAATTTTATCATTCTCTGCTGCTGCATCTATCATTGCCTGTGCAAATGCTTCTCTTGTTCCCTTGAATTCTGCCATTACTGTACCCCTCCTAACTCTTTCTTAGCAAGTTCAAACTGTTCATCAGTAGGAACTCCTTTATGCCATGCATTATTATTCTCCATAAATGACAGTCCCTTTCCTTTAATACAATCGCAGACAATCACACTGGGCTGTCCTTTTACCGCTTTTGCTTTTGCAATTGCATCTTTAATTGCATCAATATCATGACCGTCAATTTCCTGTGCATGCCATTTGAATGCTTCAAATCTCTCCTTGATATTATTAGCTCCCTGAATATCATCAACAGAACCACCACTCTGCCAGCCATTCTTATCGACAAATACAATTAAGTTATCCAGCTTCTGTGCCGCTGCTGAATTAATGCCTTCCCAACAGATTCCCTCCTGAAGCTCACCGTCGCCAACAATTACAAATACATTGAAGTCTTTTTTCATATATTTTCCAGCTACAGCCATTCCGCTTCCGATTGCAATTCCATTTCCGAGAGATCCGGATGTCATATCCAGTCCCGGTGTCTTCTGCATGGTAGGATGTCCCTGGAATGTGCTTCCGAGTGCTCTCAGCTTGAAATCTTTTACTTTTTCGCCAAAATATCCTTTTTCTGATAATGCTGCATACAGGATCGGACACGAATGACCTTTTGAAAGAATCAGTCGATCTCTGTCTTCCCATTTCGGATTCTTAGGATCAATTCTCATCTCATCAAAGTACAGAGTCGCTATGATATCTGCAATTGATAATGCCGGACCCGGATGACCATCTTTCCCCTTATAGACCATTTCTACCGCAGTAAGCCGAAGCTGATTTGCAATCTTTTTCAATTCTACCGAATTCATTTTTTACCTCCACATACATTAAATCAGTTTTTACCTTTTCCCTTTGTTTCTGCCATGGCTTTTGTTTCTTCGTTTATTTCATCTGATGTTTTATATATATCACATCTGTTCTTTTGTGTCAATAGATATGATCTATTTATTTATAATATCCGTATTTTTGTCATTTTTACTAATTTTTATAGCATATTTTTGTATATTCATCTGATGTTAATTCTTGTATTCATCTGATTAATTGCAAAATAAAATCCTCTGTTCATTAGAACAAAGGATTTTATCATCACACTTTTATAAGTTTATTTCCTGCAGCTTTCATAAGTCTGTTCATGATTGCAGCACCTATTCTGGCTTTTTCGAATGATTCTGAATAAATTTTTGTTACATTTGTTTCATCAAATTTTCGAAGCGCTTCAAACAAATGTCTGGCTACTTCTTCATCTTTTTGCCTGGAGCCAACACTGATCACTTTCATTCCCGAATAGCAGTCCGCCGTCTCGTCGGTTGCCAGAATTCCAACAACATCACCATCAGCTTCCGCTTCTTGTGCCAACTCTGTGATTTTTTTCACCACTGCACCGGCTTCTCCTTCTACAACTGTCAGATCAGCCTTGGGCGCATAATGCCGGTACTTCATTCCCGGTGCCTTTGGTTTCACCTTCGATCCGGGTTCAATAATTGTCTGATCAACTTCTACCCGTTCTGTAATCTCTTCCACCATTTCTTTCGTGATTACTCCGGGACGCAGTACCACCGGCGGATCTACACTGACGTCTACAATTGATGATTCCAGTCCTATAACAGCCTGTCCTCCGTCCAGAATCATATCAATTTTACCCGACAAATCCTCAATGACATGTTCTGCCATAGTTGTACTTGGTCTTCCGGACACATTTGCACTCGGAGCGCTGACAAAACCGCCAGACGCTTTAATAAATGCCGCGGCCACAGGATCACTTGGCATTCGCACCGCTACTGTAGGAAGGCCTCCTGTAGTTTCATCCGGCACCATACTTTTTTTCTTAAAAATCATCGTCAACGGCCCCGGCCAGAACGCATCTATCAGTTTTCGCGCTGTATCCGATACTTCTGCCGCTACCTGATATAAATCTTCTTTATCTGCGATATGAACAATCAGCGGATTGTCCGACGGACGTCCTTTTGCCGCATAAATTTTTCTGGATGATTCCGGATTCAGTGCATCTCCGCCCAGTCCATATACAGTTTCGGTCGGAAAAGCAACCAGCCCTCCCAACCGAATGATTTCTCCTGCTTTATGGATTACGTCCATATCAATATGGGCGTAATCCATTTTTACAATTTCAGTTTTCATCTCGTAAACTAACCTTCAATCAATGCAATCGCAATATCATTTACATTCGTTCCTGTCGCTCCTGTGATTACCAGACCGTCACACTTCTGAAGGGCATGGTAAGCATCATTTTCGCGCAGAACATCGTAAATTTTCACGCCCTGTTCAGCGAGCACAGACTTGCTTCTTCCATCCACACATCCGCCTGCCGCATCCGTAGGACCATCCGTGCCATCAGAACCAACAGATATAATCGTAATATTATCATATCCCGCAATTTTCTCTGCCGCTGCCAGCGCAAGTTCCTGATTTCTGCCGCCCATTCCTTTTCCGGTCAGATGAACAATCGTTTCTCCACCGGCAATCAGCGCCGTCTTTTCACCCTTTCCAGACCGATAACGCGCCATTGCCGCCATAAACCACCCTGCTTCCCTCGCTTCACAGTCAAGAGTATCGGCGAGGATCACCGGGTGATATCCATATTTTTCGCATTCCTCCGCAGCAAACTGGCAAAGAAGGGACACTCCTCCCGTAACCATGATTTTTACATTATCAAGTTCTTTTGGTGTTTCCGTTTTCAAAAGTTCCAAAGCGCGATCCGATAATTTCAGTTTATACTTATCTACAAGTTCCAGCGCCTCTTCACAGGTAGACGCATCCACACAGGCCGGACCGGAAGCAATCATTCCCGGATTGTCTCCTATAATATCAGAAAGAATAATAGACTCTACATGAGCCGGAGCGCAGGCAAGTGCAAACCGGCCTCCTTTTACAGCAGAAAGTCTTTTTCTGATTGTATTAATTTCTACAATGTCAGCTCCGCATGCCAGAAGCTGCTTTGAAATATCCGCAAGCTCTTCCAGAGAAACCAGTGGTTTTTCAAAAAGCGCCGAGCCTCCGCCGGATAACAGGAACAATACCGTATCTTTTTCATCAAGGTCTGCCACTGCTTCCAGAACCTTTTCTGTTGCCTGCAGAGAACTCTCATCCAGCACCGGATGGCTTGCCTCCATAATTGTAAAACCAGGAATTTCACCATGAGAATGTCCATGTTTTGTCACAACAATTCCTGTATCAATTTTATTACCAAGAACCTCTTCAGCTGCTTTTCCCATCTCCCAGCCAGCTTTTCCGACAGCAACTACAATCACTTTGCCCTCTCCAAAGGTTCTTCCTTCAAGTGCCCGCCGGACTGCTGCATCCGGAAGTGCACGTTTTATTGCCTCTGTGCAAATTTTTTCCGCAATTGCCTTTAATTCCATCGTGTTTTCTCCATTCATCAGATCTTTACATTATTCTTTCTAAGATAATCGCTGATCTTCTCACGCGCGCCCCAGGTTCCCCATAATTTTGCAGCTTTTTTGATCGCATATCCCATATACAGGAAATCCTTGTTTTTAATCGCCTCTGTAATTTCAAGGTGGTCATCAAGCGCTGACTCTGCATCCTGACCATTTTTATAATTTTGAGAAATAACAGCTCCAAATATATCAAACGTAAACGTGTACACGTCACTCATAACCGTATTATGCATCGCCTGTGCCAGAGTCTTATGAAAGCTCATATCAAGTTCAAACAATTCTTCCGGATCATCTTTTTCCAGAATAATATATTCCTTCAGTTTTCCATTGCACTGTTCCAATGCATGAATATCATTTTCATCAGCATTGCTGATGGCAAGCCTCATAACAGCCATTTCGATAGATTCTCTGAACCCTATCAGCTCCTGCATTCGGCTCTCTTTTAATACAACTTTAAGAAGAAGCGGTTCTGTAAACGAAATTCTGTCCGGATCAGAAATGTATGTACCATCTCCTCTTCGGATATCTATTATATGACTGGATTCCAGCACTTTCATTGCCTCACGAATACCGCTTCGTCCTACCCCTATCAGGTCGCAGAGTTCCGGTTCTGTCGGCAGTCTGTCTCCAACATTCCACTCCCCCTCTAATACCTTACACTTAAAATACTCTATTACTTTTTCTGTAGCCGTCATATTATCACTATTCATTTTCCGCTCCTTGCATTTCCGAAAATCACTTATCACATCCATACCTAAAGGTTATCAGATACATCAGATGTTCGCAACGAATTTCTGTGATTTTCGGAATGTTTAGAGCTTTTTCTATTTTCTATTTTTATACTTATACCCTTACATCATAATACTTGGAAGGAACGTAACCGTCTGCGGTAAAAAGATGATCAACAATAGAACAACCACCATCGCAGGCAAATATCTTAATGCTTCTTTTGTTACATCACTGACTGAAATTTTAGCTACATCTGCAACTACAAAAAGACAGATTCCAAACGGAGGTGTAATAATACCGATAATCAGCGCTACAACCATAATGATGCCAAATACAATCGGATTGATTCCAAGTGAATTTACAATCGGCATCAGAATCGGGGCAATCATCAGAATTGCTGCCGTTGTATCTAGGAAACATCCTGCAATCAGCAGGAAGACTGTAATTACCAGTAATCCAACTGTCTGATTATTTCCAACAAGCGGTGTCAGAATAGAGTTAAGTAACTGCGGAAGACCCTCTCTTGTTAAAATCCAGGTGAAAAATCCGGCAACTGCAGTAATATACATAAATGTACCTGCTGCCGCAACTGTCTCTTCCAGAGTCTCCCAGATTGCCTTAAAACTTACTTCTTTATAGATGACCCCAAGAAATACCGCATAATCGATTGCAAGAACAGCTGCCTCAGTCGGAGTTACCAGACCAATAGAAATTCCACCAATGATAATCAGCGGGCAGCACATCGGAAGGATACCTCTTACCACAGATTTGATCACCTGATCTCCCGGGATCTTTTCTACCGGCCATGTCCGACCTCCCTCTGTAAAATGCGCTCTCCACCATACATTAATCATTAATGCTGCAGCCATTAAAACTCCGGGAATCACACCGCCCATGAACAACTGTCCTATGGAAATTCCAGCCGTCGCTCCAAGAATAACCATATTTACACTTGGCGGAATAATCGGTCCAAGCACACTGGATGCCGCCGTTACACCAGCTGAAACTTTTCTCTCATAACCGGCCCGGTCCATCATCTCCATTTCCAGCTGTCCCAGACCACCTGCATCACCAACTGCAGTTCCCGACATAGAAGCAAACATCATACTTGCCACAATATTGGTATACACAAGTCCGCCGCGGAAACGTCCAACCAGTGCATTTGCCAGATCAAAAATTCGATGCGTTACACCGGTTCCGTTCATCATTCGTCCAGATAGTAAAAACGCCGGAAGTGCAATAAGAACGTAGTTTGTGAGTGGATTTGTTGTCTGGTGCGCAATAAACTCCACCGGGACACTTCCGGTATTCATCAGAAAATAAATCAATGTAGGTATTGCCAGTGAAAAACACACCGGAATTCCCAGCATCAAGAGAACCAGAAATACAACAAGCATCATCCCAATCATATTTTCTGTACCTCCTTACCTTCATTCATCCATTCTTTCACAAACTCTATGGTATCTGCCAGATACATACAGAACATCATCACAGAGGAAAGTGCAATCGGGAAATAATAACAATATTTGGGAATTCTCAATGCCACACTTACATGCTGCATCGTCGGGAATAAAATAAATGCTCCAACGACCAGCAATACAAAAAAGGCAAGAATTAATATGTTCGACAGTAATTTTACTACATTATTCACCTGTTTCGGCAGCTTCGTCACAAGGAAGTCCACAGATACATGCCGCTTCTCATATGTTGCAAGCGTCGCTCCTAAAAAAGAGAACCAGATAAATAAGAACGTACACAACTCTTCCGTCCAGGTAAACGGCTGCCCCAGGAAATAACGCGCTATTACCGCAATCGTAATTACCACCACCAGCGTCCCGAGTACAAATGCACCAAGTTTCTTACTTATAAAATAAAATATGGAATTCAGTTTTTTCAATGCATTCATTTTCTACACCCTTATCTTGTGGCACCGGCCTCAAATGACCGGCGCCTTTTTGTTCATTTTTATTTTGCAAGTGCCTCAATCTGTTCGTACATTCCAGTACTCCAATAAGTTCCAGCTGCATCCAGTTCAGCTGTTCTTGCCTGAATCTTTTCTCTCATAACATCAACCTGATCATCCGGCAGAGTTGTAATCGTTGCTCCTTTTTCTTCCATTGCAGCCAATGCATCGTCGCAGGCCTGAGAAATCTGCTCCGTATACCAGTCACCTGCTTCCAGTGCAGCCTGTGTCAGTGCGTTCTGCTGATTTTCAGATAATCCCTCATAAATCTTATTATTGATCATAACCTGCATGCTGTCTCTGTTGTGCTCTGTAATTGTGATATACGGAGCTGCCTCATAGAAATTCATGCTGTACAGATTATCAAGAGGTCCTTCTGCTGCATCTACAACGCCCTGCTGCAGTGCAAGATAGGTCTCGCTCCATGCTACCTGTGTTGCCTTTCCACCAAGTGCATCTACTGATTCAAGATATCCCGGAAGATCCGGCACACGAATTTTCATTCCTATGAAATCATCAGCAGTAGTAACCTGTGTCTTTGTAACAAAGCTTCTCGGTGCACGGTACCAGTTGCTGGCAATAATTTTGACGCCTTTCAGATCGCAGAACTCATCTTCCATCTTCTTATTTAAATCGCTGTTAATATATGCTGCATAATGTTCTGCTCCATCGAAGGTGAACCACATACTGTCAATAGACTTGTCCTTCAGGAAGGTTCCCATCCAACCCGCATCTACGAACATATCCTGTGATCCCATACTCACTGCTTCGATCTGTGCAGTCGCATTTCCAAGCTGAGATGCCGGATATACTTCAACTGTAAGACTTCCTCCACTCAGTTCTCCTGCTTTCTCTGCAAGCATATATAATGCCTGTGTTGAAGGATCTTCTGTCGTCTGAATACCTCCTACTTTTAAAGTAACCGCCTTATCATCGGATGCTGCTGCAGTTGTCGTTTCTGCACTTTTTTCTGTAGTCTCCGTACTGCTGCTGTTTCCTCCACATGCAGTCACTGATAATGCTAATGCCAACCCCATCAATACACACAATTTTTTCTTCATGCCTTTTCCCCTTTACCTTTTCCTTTTTAAATGTTCAGCATCTTTTTTACTTCATCAGGTGTTGCAGCTTCTCTTCCGCAGGCTTTTGCCATAGCCACAATCTTCCTGATTAATTCTTCATTTGCAGGTGATCCTATTTCCCCATAATCATAGTCACCTATTCCAATCGCGATGTTTCCGCCCTGTTCCAGAATATATGGTGCCATATGCAGCAGATTTCCGCCCTTACAGTTGACACTCCAGTAACACTCTTCTTCCGGAAGTACTGATCTCAACGCATCAATTCCCGCTTTCGTACAGGGATGCCCGGTAATAAATCTTCCTTCTGTCAGATGAAAGAGAAAATATCCGGGTTTTGTAATTTTTCCCATCTCGATCAATTTGCTTCCCCGCCGGACAAACCCCATATCCCAGCAGGTCATTTTTACTTTTATATGATCTTTCAGCATTTCATCTGCACAATATTCCAGTACATTTGTCGGATTACTGTAAACAGAACCGGCATCTTCAAAACACTTTCGCTCCTCATCCCACTGTTCCAGATTTGCTGTACCGGTATCCAGCGGAATGATATCCGGTTTTGTTTTCTCATCCTTTGCAAGTTCTTTAATAATACGAATTCTGTCATTATCCTTATCATTGCTGTTAAAGCCAAGTGTGGGAAGTAACAGAATATCGGTTTTCTCTCTGACTTTCCTGATTATCTCTGCATAGACTTCAGGATCATTAGCAGCTCCACCATCAGCTGTTCTTGCATGGAAGTGCATGATGGCTGCTCCTGCCTCGCGGACTTTGCAGGCCTCTTCCACAATTTCATCCACGGTCCAGGGGACATTCGGATTTACAGTCCGCATATTGTATTCATTAATTCTTGCTTCAATAATTACTTTTTTCACTATTCTCAATCCTCATCAATAAAGAGAATCTTTCCTGCGCCATATTTAAGCTGATCAAAAGCTTTATCATACTGATCAAAAGCAAAACGATGAGTAACAACATCCAGCAGATTTACTTTTCCGGATGCCATCAGCGCTGTAAGATGATCCCAGGTACTCCAAATCCGGCGGCCGAAAATTCCTTTAATTCTGGCACCTTTCAGGTTAATACTCTTGGTTACATTAATGCTTACCGGTCCACCAGGATGGCCAACTGTTACAACCCTTCCTTCCAGACGAATCATATCAAAAATACTGTCATATGCTTTAGGTGATCCGGAAGTTTCAATTACTACGTCTGCTCCGCCTCGAAGCTTACAGATTTCCATAACTTTTTCAACATTATTTACCTTGGTAAAATCAAACGCTACAGCTCCCAGCTTTCTCGCCATATTCAGACGATAATCATCCATATCAAATGCAAGCACTTTTCCTGCTCCTGATGCCTGTGCAAGCAGAATTGCAAACATTCCAATTGGACCAGCTCCATTTACAACCACGGTATCACCCGGCTCAATATTTGCTTCTTCCACTGCTCTCATTGCCACACCTGCCGGTTCAAGCAGCGCCCCTTCCTCATAAGTTACTTCATCCGGAAGTACATAAGCAATTTTCTCATCTGCTACTGCATACGGTGCGAAGCATCCATCACAACTGGTTCCATATACTTTCATGTTCGCACAGTTATGTGCTTCCCCATGCATGCACTGGAAACATTTTCCGCACGGAATATGCGTTTCCAAAGCAACTCTTTCGCCAACCTTCCGATTCTTCACGTCACTTCCCACTGCAACGATTTCTCCTGCACATTCATGTCCGATAATAAATGGAAACTGCACATTAAATTTTCTTGCAAAATCTTCTGCCGACTGATTCCACTTATAATAATGAATATCTGTTCCACAAATAGATGCTGCATGTACACGGATCAAAACCTCATTTGGTTTCGGCTCCGGTTTCGGCACATCCAGATAAGCCAGTCCCACATTCGTATCGTTTTTTACCACTGCTTTCATTTTTCCAGCTCCTTTTATACATCTGCTCAATTTTTTCTCTCGTCTGATGTTTGACGTCTCAAACATCTGTTGTTTGTAATTCAGATTATTACATATTAACTGTCATTTTGCAATGGTTTTTTCTAATTTTTTAACGTTTTAGTGCTATTATCTAAATTTATATCCTATTTTTTGTACAATATGCTTCCTGTATTGTTTTCTCAATCATTCCATTACATCTGATGTAATATTTGTATTCATATGTTCTTTTCCAGTTTTTTACATCTCAATATACGCAAAAGAACTGATGAAAAGCAGATCCAACATCAAATCTGTTTTTCATCAGTTCCCATTCTCTTCCTATTCTGTTTTACTTTTCAGACAATCGCACACGGAATCTGGGATATAAACATCTCTTTCAACTCCTGCTTGGTCTTTCCCAGCACAAAAGCCAGTTCCCCACACAGTGCCTCTTCTACCATTTTCTGATAACGCTCGTCCACTGATGCAATTCTCTTACCCGTTTTCAATCGATCCTGTTTGCGTTCATACAATGTTTTCAAAAGTGATGCCCATATTTTCTGGTTGCCGGAATAAAGAGCTTTCTTATAGGTATCTTCCCGCAATTTTTCGATTCCAATCTGTATCTTCTCAATTGTAGGAAATTCTTCCAGAAGGCATAACGCTTCCTCCTTTGTCATCAGATATCTGGCATTCCTATTTTCACGATCCGCCGGATAATAGATTCTGCTTCCCCTTGTCCCTACAGGCACCAACACATAGTACAGTTTCTTCTCATCTGCTTCTGACATATTAAGATGGGTAATATCCTCTACCAGACAAATTCCATGCTGTCCATAGACAATATATTCCCCTTTCTGAAACATCAGCCTTCCTCCTTTCCATTTTTCACCAATATACATTAATATTACCAATTTTTTCGCAAATTAGTAAGTATTTTTTTGAAAAAGAGAAAATTTCAGCATTTTTACCTACCGAGAAGATGCATTTTTTATTACTTTTTCCTATAAAAATTACTGTTGATTCAGATACGCACAGGCTGCAAGTGCCGCTACTGCACCATCTGCAGCAGCTGTTGCCAGCTGACGTACTTCCTTTGTACGGCAGTCTCCTGCCACAAAAATTCCTTTCACATTTGTGTGACAATTTTCTCCAGCTTCTACATATCCATGTGCATCCAGTTCCACCATTCCGGCAAATTTTTCATTCTGCGGCATCTGGCCGATAGCCACAAAGACGCCGGATACCGGGATGGTCTGTTCCTTTTTTGTCTCTACATTTTGTACGATAAGAGACTCCAAAGAATCGGTTCCATTTAATGCCTTCACTTTACTGTCCAGGACAAATTCTACATTTTTCTTTTGTTTCAGGGACTGCACAAGCTTCTCTTCCCCACGGAATTCTGATCTCCGGTGGATGATATACACTTTGCTGCAGTAATTAGCGAGAAATGCAGCATCTTCCAATGCGGTGTTGCCACCGCCAACCACTGCTACCTCTCTTCCCCGGAAAAACATGCCGTCGCAGGTAGCGCAGTAAGACACTCCCGCTCCGATGAGTTCCTGTTCACGCGGCAGGGAAAGAGGGCGATTCTTTGCTCCCGTCGCCAGAATCACACTGCGGCATTCATAGGAATCTTTCGTTGTCTTTACCAGTTTCCTGGATTCTGCCGTTTCAATAGCGGTGACCTGTTCAAAGCGGATCTCCGCTCCCAGATCTTTTGCCTGCTCATACAGATTTTTTGCATATTCAAATCCGGAAATTTCTTTAATTCCCGGATAATTCTCTATCTTCGGTGTATTGATAATCTGGCCGCCATAGGTCTTCGCTTCCAGTACCAGCACACTTTTTCCTGCACGCACTCCGTAAATAGCTGCCGTCAGGCCAGCAGTTCCCGCACCGACAATGATAATATCATACATGATGTATCTTCCTTTCGTTTCTTTTCTATCAGTATACCCCAGGCAAAGGAATACTTATGTGACTTTGTCACAGATAAAACACATTTTTCCGGTATAATAAGGATTATAAGACAAAAGAATTCAAGAGAAAGGGGTACAACCATGAATACAATACAGATAACAAAAGATAATTTTGAGCAGGAAGTCCTTTTATCCGACAAGCCGGTACTTCTGGACTTCTGGGCATCCTGGTGCGGACCCTGTGCCGCAGTCAGCCCGATTGTGGAAGAGATTGCAGAAGAAAATGCCGACACCCTGAAAGTCGGAAAAGTCAATGTAGACGAACAGGTAGAACTGATGCAGCGCTTCCACATTGCCAGCATCCCCATGTTTATCGTCATCAAAGACGGTGAAGTTGCAAAAAAGTCTATTGGACTGCTTAGCAAGGAAGAACTGCTGGATTTATTAAAATAAAGATCATTATTTAGAGCCGGGCATGTACCCGGCTCTGAAATTAAATATTCACTTCACAATATAAACTAATATACTCTTGCAAACTGGCTGCGGCTTCACTATATCTTCCCTCGAAGTTTTTTCATGTCCAGTACACGAAGAGTTCCACGGGATTGTTCTATGATCCCATCTTTCTGAAATTCTTTTAACACTCTGGAAACTGCCTCTCTGGCACTTCCAATATAACGGGCAATCTGTTCCTGCGTAACCTTTAATTCACGGGATTCTCTCCGTTCTGTCTCATCCATCAGGAAAATAGCAATCCGTTCTTCCAGACTCATAAACAATATCTGTTCCATGACCCACATGACATCCCGGAATTTCTCCACGGTTTTCTCATAGGTAAAGTTCTCTACATAAATATTCTGCTCTTTCAGTCGGCGATAGGCACTGGAAGGAATCAGCCATGCTTCCATGTCTGTCTCCGCATCAATATGTGCTTCAAAGGTCATACCGCCCAGACAGCAGGCCGCAGAAATCACGCAGACTTCTCCAGGGCCCATGCGGTACAGGGTAATTTCCCGCCCATCACGGGACAACATATAGACACGCACCCAGCCACTTTTGATGAGCAACACTCCCGGGCAGTCGCAGTCCATACTGTAAATATTGAACCCCTTCCGGTAGGATACCTCTGCCACATTATCTTCCAGAAACTGATTTTCTTCTTCTGTCAGTTTGTCTACAAATGCAAGTTCCTGCTTTGCTGCTTTCCATCCCTGCTGGTCTTTCATGCCTGTCATCTCCTCTTCTGCCTCATTTCTTTTATTATACACGCGCCTTTGCAAAACTGTCCAGCATCTGCAATCATGAGCCGTCTGCACAAAAGATCCGACATACAGCTTTAAATTTTCTCCTATTCTGCACTATTACGAAGGCCATTATTTTCTGGTACAATAAGCAACTGTATTGAAACTATATCGTAATCGAAAAAACGCAGTGAGATTGCACACGGCAGTGGAGATCGCAACGAGTTTGCCCTCTTCCGCTGCTTTTTTGTTGCCAGTTTTGCTGTTCAAATGAAGAAAAGGAGAATTTACATTATGCCACAGAACAAACGCGAAAGTCTTATTTTTACGATTATCATGTGCTTCACCATGGTCTTATGGATGAGCATGTACAATGTCACCCTGCACATGGGCGGTTTTTCCATGACTGTCCTGAAAGAAGGATGGCTGGGATTCCCCTTCGCCTACATTTACGCCATGTGCTTTGACTGGTTTGTCGTATCACATCTGGCTAAAAGTGTCGCATTCCGTTTTTTTGTTAAACCGGACAGTGCTCCGCTTAAGAAAGCCATTGCTGTTTCCTGCTGTATGGTGATTCCTATGGTCATCGTCATGTCCTTTTATGGAAGTCTGGAAGCCTGTGCAAAATCCGGTATGTGGTCCCTGCTGCTTCCGGTATGGATCACCAACATTCCGAAAAACCTGATTATGGCACTGCCGTTCCAGCTCATTGTTGCCGGACCTTTTGTACGCAAAGTATTCCGCAGCGCATTTCCGGAAGGAAAAGTGCTGGCATAAATTTGTGCAGAAAAAAGCTCCGCAAACCTTTCGGTCTGCGGAGCTTTCCTACATTCTATTCCATTATTTTTCAGCAGCTTCTTCATCTGCATCTTCAGCTTCCGGAATCGGAGCATTATGCGGAACGGTTACCGTTACAACAACTGCGTCCGGATCGGTAGCAAGAACAACATCTTTATCTGCCGCGATAGCAAGATCTTTTACTTTTACCACATCACCCGGTTTTAATCCGCTTAAGTCAACTTCAACGGTCTCAACCAGTGCTTCCGGCAATGCCTTATATGCGATCTCTTCCAGTTTCTGTTCTACAACACCGCCAGCAACTTTCTCATGATTTACAAGAACGACTTCTGCAACGGAGTGAACTTTTTCACCTTTGACCAGTGCCTGAAAATCCATCTCGATAGGCTGTCTCTTCAATGTATCAAAATCAACTTCCTTGATCAGCACATCATACTGAGTACCCTCTACATCCAGCATGATCTGGCTTCCTTTTTTCTTTTTCTTCAGGATGTTTTCTGCATCATTTTTTGCAATCTTAACGGGGATAGAACCTTCAATGTCATGTCCGAATACATTACCGGTGACATATCCTTCTCTTCTCAGTCTTTTTGCTTTTGTCTCCATGCTTCTTTTTTCAGCTTTTAAAGTATCCATTTATCTATTCCTCCAAAAAACTGATCTGTTAGCAAGGCATTTTTTAATTTGTGTCTGTTGAGCAGGTCTTTTATTTGTTACAAGTGCATTATAACACTTATGGCAGAAAATACTGCACAAACATGGAAAAAATCGGGCATGGTTTCTTTTAAAAATACTTGTAAAAGGGCAGGAAATGTAACTCAGTCACTTATTTAATATACGACTCTCCCAGTCCTCTTACTTCCCCTTCCATCTCTCCGAGCAAGGAAAGTCCGGCTGCTCTTGCCGTCATGACTGCAGTCTTTACCGCGCTGGTCTCGCCGCTTAATGCCACGATCACTTCATTGGTATGACTGGTACCCTCATCCGGCGTCATATATTTTACGATGTCCACATCGGCTGCTTTCACCGCCAGATCCGCCATGACAAAACCGATCGCTGCCGGAGATCCGCAGACAAATCCAAAGGCTTTTCCTCTGGGAATGTCGAAGGCAAAACCAAGTGCCTGATCCGCCCGTGGGGAATAGGCAAATTCCAGATGTCCGGCATCGCTGACATAGATCTCCCCGGCATTACGCTTCGTCTTTTCCAGTGCAATCTCCACCGCTCTTCTGGCATCTGCCACGGTCTCTGCGCCGATCACAATGTAGTTTCCATGTCCGCCCCAGCCTTTGGTATCTCTGGGCAGCATAATGGAAAGCACTTCTGTGTTCGTCTCTTTTACCGCATCGTCTACCGCCGTGATCTGACCGGCTGCACCGGTTCTGGAACTGATGATTCCCACACTGCGGTAATTCTCTTTTATTTTCATTTTCTTCCGGAGCTCCGGGTCTACACTGGCAATGACAAGTCCAATGGTGTCAAGCACGGTAGTTCCCACAAACTCCGGCATGGTATTCTGTTTCATTTGTTCACAATTCTCCGTTTTACTGACTGCAATGATTCTTTTATCATCTTATCATAAGTACTTCTTTTGTGAAAGCTTATTTTCTGTCGCAAGCCCGAACACAAACTTTCCAAACACGCAGGTGCACTTGTGGGTCTATATAAAAACAAATGCTCACCAGTTCCTGTTTTTATTCTTCACAACAAGCTTTTTCAAGTGAAATGGGCCAGGATACCAGGTAGTGAAGGAAAAATTCCTGTCTTTTTTAAAAAGACAGGAATTTTTTTTAACCAATTGCGCCAGAGACCCACAGGGCCGGCAGCCAAAACAATATGGCACACCACAACAGGTTCCAAAGTCTCACGTCAGGCACACCACACAGCAAAAGAAAAAGCCTCCGCGGATTTTCCGCGAAGGCTCTGTTCCAACACTTATTTCATAAAGAATTTCTGCAGATCTGCCTCTGTAGTATCCTCACCGATGGTAATCAGCTCGGTTCCTGTCAGACGTACAAACATCGCGATATCATCTCTGGTCAGCGCCGATGATACGGAAGTGATCGCCCATATCTACCATGGTTACCTGGATACCATCTCCGGTTACACCGTCAAAGATCAGACGGGCCGGATCTTCTTTTCCGCCGATTCCAAGCGGGATCACATCAATTTCCGGTTTGGTTGCTGCAAATGCAACCGGTACTTCCAGCATAAAAGTAGAAGATTCACTGGTCATTTTGTCACTATTTAACATTTTACATTTTTGCCGCATCAAAGGAAAGCAGACAACTTTCCTCTTTTCTAATGCTGTATTTTCTGTATTTCTTTCCATTACTCTTGACCATTCCACTACAAAAAGATAAAATTTATCAATAAGAAAAGTACATCAGAAAGGACAAAAGACATGACTTTACGAGACTTACCAATTGGAAAGACAGCCACCATCCGGTCTGTGGGCGGTGAAGGTGCACTTCGCCAGCATTTTCTGGACATGGGACTGATTCCCAAAGGTGATGTAACTATGGTAAAATACGCCCCCATGGGTGATCCTATGGAGCTTCGTATTCACAGTTATGAACTGACTCTGCGTCTTGCAGATGCTGAAAAAATAGAAATTGAAAATATTCGGGATACCAGTGAGGAAACAGTCACACGTAACCGTGAAAATATTCCTCATCCCGGTCTTGGTGAAGGTGGAAAATATCATCAAAAGGAAACAGAACATCCTCTTCCGGATGATGCGCCCCTCACCTTTGCACTGGCCGGTAATCAGAACTGCGGAAAGACAACCTTATTTAATCAGCTGACCGGTTCCAATCAGCACGTAGGAAATTTCCCCGGTGTAACCGTAGACCGAAAAGACGGTGCTATTCGCGGCAAAGCGAATACACTGGTCACTGATCTTCCGGGCATTTATTCCATGTCACCTTATACCAGTGAAGAGATCGTCACCAGAAACTTTGTGCTGAACGAGCATCCAAAAGGAATTATCAATATTGTGGATTCATTAATACCGTATCCGTCAATAATTCTGTCTGGTACTGCAAATGTAACATCTG
>ENA-USUG01003019-USUG01003019.1-human-gut-metagenome-genome-assembly--contig:-NODE-3019-length-23992-cov-15.818482_pt1 | contig 23992 bp, 21 predicted proteins | sample MGYA00250059_ERZ773394 | MGnify/ENA primary metagenome ERZ773394 (study PRJEB29103, sample SAMN06111957) | human gut metagenome | biome: human gut; feature: ankylosing spondylitis patient; material... | reverse complement strand
CTGTATAATTATGCGATGCCTATGCTTAGATATGATACTGGTGATGTGGGAGCTTGGGAAAAAATAGAATGTAATGGTACAGAAAGAATGGCTATAGGTAATTTTGGAGGACGTGTTGTTGATATGATTTTTAATTGTAACGGAGAAACTATATCCCCTCACTCAATTTCTACGGCGATGTGGAAATATCAAAACGTAGAACAATACCAGTTTGCTCAGATTGGTAAGGGTATTTATGAGATTCGATTGAATATTGTTTCAAGTACAAAAATAGACGAAGAGGAATTAAAGAGTAGTCTAAAAGTTATTGTTGGAGATGGATCTACAATAATGATTAAGTATGTGAATGAAATTCCTGTTTTAGCTTCAGGTAAAAGGCGTTATGTTGTAAATGAGTATACAAATGAATTATTTTAAATATTTCAAAAAAGCTTATCTTGCAAATAAATCAGCTGGTGACGGAGTGTTGTCACTTCTCAAGTTTTTTTTGTATTATGTAAAGTATGGTTATTCTATTCGTGATTTTTTCTCATGTGAATTCTGTCATATGAGAAATTCTGAAATCTTAAATTTTATTTCAACACGTGAGATTTTGTTGTTTTATAAAAAATTCAATGATTTGTTCATGGAGAGAAACCTAATAAATAATAAAGAGAAAACGTTGGATTTATTTAGCTCTTATATTTATAGAGATTGGGTGAGTGGTATAGATGATAAGCGTTTAGAAGAATTTTTGAGTAAGTATGATAAATGTATTGTAAAGCCGTTGGAAGGTAGTGGTGGTTATGGAATTGAAATTGTTGATACTGATTTAATTAAAGATGGTAATTATTCTGTTGAGGGGAAATTGATAGAAGCTCTTATTATACAACATGATGAAATTAATAAACTATATCCTTATGCGGTAAATACATTGAGAGTATTTAGTTATTATGGTCATATTATAGGCTCAGTTCTTCGTGTGGGTAGAGGGGGAATGAATATTGATAATGCCTCGTCGGGGGGATTATTTGCAGAGGTTGATATTAATAACGGTATTATTAGACGTAATGCAGTAAATTATCAAAATAAGGAGTATGTTGTTCATCCTGATACACAAGTCCAATTTTTGGGTTTTCAAATTCCTATGTGGGATGACATCTGTAATCTAATTTGCGATGCAACAAAACTTGTTGAAGGTATACCTTTATTGGGTTGGGATATAGCGATTACAAATATAGGTCCTGAAATTGTGGAGGTTAATGCCCAACCAGAAATTGCACTTCTTCAAATAAGTTCAAAAAGGGGGTTAAGACAAATATTAAGAAAATATGATCTTTATTGGTGATATCGCTTGTCCATCTTTAAAGGTGGATTCTTTTATCTCTAGTATAAGAAGTCTTGGAATTTTTAAAAATGAGATTGTTGTGTTAAATCTCGAGGCAAATATCCTTGATGAAAAAGAAAATAAAAGAAGTTTGACATTATTTAATTCTCCGAAGGTTATTGATGCATTTACAGATGCAAAGAAAGTAATTGTTACTATGGCCAATAACCATATGTATGATTATCCTTCAAAAATACAAATAACAGCATCTTATCTGAGAAGTAAAAATATAGGAGTTTTTGGTATTTGTGAAAAGGATGGTTCTGTTCTTCCTTTTGAATATGAAGAAAATGGGATTAAGTATGCTTATTTCGGTCATTGTTGGGGATTATATACACGTACGAATACGAATAATGAAAATAATGTACGTATTGTTGATCATGATTACGATATTTTTGCAAATATTGTTTTGGATTATGTTAAGATGAATCCAAGAACAAAAGTTTATTGTTTTATGCATTGGAATTATGATCGGGAGAAATTAATAATGCCGATGCATAGGAAATTTGCTCATTATTTAATAGATCGAGGTGTTGAAGGTGTAATTGGAAGTCATTCACATAGGCCTCAGGGGGCAGAAATTTATAAGGGGAAGCCTATCGTTTATGGGCTTGGTAATTTTTATCTTCCTTCTGGTATTTATTTTGATGGCAAATTAGTTTATCCAGATTATGCCAAAGAAACTTATGCTCTTAAGATTTCAGGGGAAAATTCGTCTCTTGTCTGGTTTGAAACAGATAAAGATGATAAAGTGATATCATTAATGTTGGAGGAATCTTTGTATGGAGAAAAAATCTCAAAATATTCTCCATTTTCTAATATGTCAGATGCTCGTTATGTTTCATACTTTAAAGCACATCGAAGTAAAAGTTTGTTTGTTCCAATATTTCGTGATTTCCAAGGAAAGAAATATCATTTTAATGAAAAATGGGCAATCTGTCGAGTGAAAGTAATTAGATTTATAAAAAAACTAGTAAAACGATGAATATTCTTTTTTTATCATTATCGTTTAGTACTAGTAAACATAAAAGTTTTTATGAAGATCTTCTTTGTGAATTCCAAAAAAGAGGTAATAAAGTTTATGTTGCATGTGCTAATGAAAGAAGTAGTGAAGAGCAGGATGGTTTATATGAAAAGGATGGAATGACAATTTTGCGTATAAGAATTGGAAACATTACGGGAAATATTGGAATTATTGAGAAAGGAATTTCTACAATGACAATAGATTCTTTGTTTCTGAAAGCAATTAGAAAAGTGTATTATGATGTAAAGTTTGATTTAATTATATATCCAACTCCTCCAATTACGTTGGTAAATACAATTACTAAAATAAAAAAGAGAACAGGAGCAAAAACATACCTTCTTTTAAAGGATATCTTCCCACAGAATGCTGTGGATCTTGCTTTGATGCAAAAAAATGGAATAAAGGGATTGATATATAAATATTTTAGGAGAAAAGAGAAAAAATTGTATGCAATATCTGATCATATTGGTTGTATGTCTCCAGCAAATGTAGAATATGTGCTTAAGCATAATCCAGAAGTGAAACGTGACATTGTTGAGGTTTGTCCTAATTGTATAGCTTTACCAGAAGTTAATCCTGTCACCCAAAAGAAAGAGGTATCAGATTTGAGGATAAAGTATAATATTCCTAAAGATGCAAAAATATTTATTTATGGTGGAAATTTAGGGAAGCCTCAAGGTATTAAATTTTTGGTAGATTGTTTGGATAAGGAAAAAGATAATAAAAAAGTATTCTTTATTATTATTGGTTCGGGAACGGAGTTTGGTCGGATCGAAAATTTTATTAAAAAATCCCAAACGAGAAACACTCTTCTTTTAAAATATTTGCCTAAAGAAGAATATAAATTGATTGTTAATCAGTGCCAAGTAGGTATGATTTTTTTAGATTATAGATTTCAAATACCTAATTTTCCTTCTCGGCTTCTTTCTTATATGGCAGCTGCAATGCCAGTTATTATTGCGACAGATCCTAATACTGATATGGGTACTATTGCAGAAGAGAATGGATTTGGCTACAAATGTCTAAGCAACGATGTTGAAGGTTTTTCCCAGGCTGTAGATAAGATTATAAATTCGAATATTGAGGAAATGGGTAAAAATGCATGGGAATATCTTGTAAAGAACTATACTGTTTCTACTGCATACAATATTATAACAAGACATTTTAGTAAATAATTTAAAAATACATAATGATGAAAACGATTCTCGTTACGGGTATCGGTGGGTTAACGCCTCGTTCTCTTGCCGGTATTATTCGTGAAAACCATCCTGATTATAAAATCATCGGTTGTGATATAGAAAAAAAAGCTGTCGGTTTTTTCATGGAAGGACTTTTGGACGAATATTTTATTTGTCCTCGTTGTAATACTCTGGAATACTTTCCTTGGATAGAGAAGCTTGTCAAAGAAAAGAATATTGATTATGCTTTTGTGCAACCAGAAAGTGAAATTGTTGAGTGGGGAGACTATTATGAGAAAAATGGTAGATTTCCATGTCCTGTGTTTATGGGATGTAAAGCGCTCTCTGTTTCATTGAAAGATAAGGCTATCATGGCGGAACTTCTTGAGGGAACAGAATTTATTCCTAAAACTATCAAGGTTACACAGGATAATCCGCGCTATGAAGATGTAGAAAAAGTTATTGGTTTTCCCTGTTGGATTCGTGCAACTAACGGAACAGGGGGATTGGGATCTCTTCGTCTCGATGATATCTGTAGTTATAAAAGTTGGTTGTTTATCAATTCTAAAATTCCGGAGTTTACGGTAAGTGAATTTCTTGCAGGGCGTCATCTTGCTAACGAGATGCTTTATTATAACGGAGAATATATAAAGGGTGCTGCTTTGGAGTGTGTAGAATATGTGATGGCCAATACGGCTCCTTCTCATGTTACAGGTAATACTCATTTTGGGCGCTTCCTCAATGAAGATCAGATTAATAAGTTTTGTGATGATTGTGTTAAGTATTTAGAAAAGAAACTTGGTGTATCTGCACATGGTATTCTTTCCTTTGATTTAAAGGAAGACAAGAATGGTAATATGAAAGTTACGGAAGTGAATATTCGGCATATGGCATATACTGGAGTTATGGCTCATGTAGGATTCAATCTTATTGAAGATACAATTAAGATTATGGAAGATGGGAATTGTGATAGGGTTGAGAAAGCTCCTTATTATCATTATGAAAAACCCTATGTTTTTTTGCGTGATGTAGATGTGGAACCCATTATTTTAGAGAGTGAACAAGTCTTCAATCATCCTTTTCAAATATAGTAAGAATGGATAAACGTATTTATCTCTGTTTAGCACACATGAGTGGTGAAGAGCAGAAATTTATAAAAGAGGCATTTGATACAAATTGGGTTGTACCTCTTGGACCCAATGTGAATGGCTTTGAGGCAGATCTTGAAAGATTCATAGGGGAAGATAGGCGGGTTGTAGCTCTTTCTGCAGGTACTGCGGCTTTACATCTAGCATTATTGGCTTGTAAGGTAGGACAAGGGGATGAGGTAATAGTGCAGTCGTTCACGTTTTGTGCTTCTAGTCATCCAATTACCTATCTTGGTGCTTCTCCTGTTTTTGTGGATTCGGAATTAGATACGTGGAATATGGATCCTGTTTTATTGGAAATAGCTATAAAAGACCGTATAGTTCAAACAGGACGTAAGCCTAAAGCCATAATTCCTGTAGCTCTTTATGGTATGCCGTATGATTGTGAACGAATCATGGAAATAGCGAATCGTTATGATATTCCCGTAATTGAAGATGCTGCAGAAGGGTTTGGATCTAAGTTTGATGGACGTATGCTTAGTACCTATGGGAAATATGGCGTTTTATCATTTAATGGTAATAAAATGATTACTACTAGTGGAGGAGGTGCGTTAACTTGTACTAATGATGAGGATAAACGTGAAATTATGTTTTATGCAACACAGGCTCGTGAGTCATATCCTTATTATCAGCATGAAAAAATAGGCTATAATTATCGTATGAGTAATATTTGTGCTGGAATTGGTCGCGGGCAGATGTTTGTGGCAACAGATCATATTGCTCATCATAAACATATTCAATCTCTTTATCGGGAATTGTTTAAAGATGTAGATGGTATTGCTTTGCATGAAAACCCATCTTCACGTTATGATAGTAATTTTTGGCTTTGTACTATTATTCTTGATCCAAAGTTGCAAGTGAAAGGAGAAAAAGATGCTTATAAAAATACGATTCAAGGAGCAGTTGGGGGAGCTGCTGGTGTAACTCATGTTACTTCGATTTTGCATACAGATTGCGAACCCAATCTGAATGTTGAAGCTATGCGTAGAATGCTTGATATTGCAAATGTTGAGAGTCGTCCTTTATGGAAACCGATGCATAAACAACCGGTTTATAAAACAGCAATATCTTATACGAATGGAGTAAGTGAAAGTTTATTCAAGAGGGGACTTTGTCTTCCAAGTGGTCCTTATGTTTCTGATGATGATGTGAAGTACATTGTAGAGCAAATCAAAGAGAGTATTGGTTAATGAACTGCTTTAATTGTTGAGCGGCATTTGTAACATAAGAAAGTTTCTTAGATAAAATATAAATAATAAAATATTATCATGTCCATTTTTAAAGACAAAGTTTTAATGATTACCGGAGGTACCGGTAGTTTTGGTAATGCCGTGTTGAAAAGATTCCTTCGTACTGATATTGGAGAGATTCGTATTTTCTCCCGGGATGAAAAGAAACAGGATGATATGAGACATGAATACCAAGCGAAGTTTCCAGAGGTAGCACATAAAATTAAATTTTATATTGGAGATGTTCGCTCGTTGGAGAGTGTGCGGGCTGCCGTGCCGGGTACAGATTACATTTTCCATGCGGCAGCCTTGAAACAGGTCCCTTCGTGTGAGTTTTTCCCGATGGAGGCTGTTCGTACGAACGTGGTTGGGACGGATAACGTGTTGACGGCTGCGATTGAGAGCGGGGTGAAGAGTGTTATTTGTCTTTCCACGGATAAGGCGGCCTACCCGATAAATGCTATGGGGATTACTAAGGCCATTGAGGAAAAGGTGGCTGTGGCTAAGAGTCGTTTGTGTAATCCTGATAAAACAAAGATTTGTTGTACGCGTTACGGTAACGTGATGTGTTCCCGCGGTTCCGTTATCCCTCTTTGGATCGAACAAATTCGAGCAGGACTTCCCATTACTCTCACGGAACCATCAATGACTCGTTTTATCATGAGTCTGGATGAAGCAGTTGATCTTGTTCTTTTTGCTTTTGAGCATGGGGCTAATGGTGATATTCTCGTGCAGAAAGCACCGGCTTGTACGATACGAGTTCAGGCGGAAGCTGTTTGTGAACTTTTTGGAGGAAAGAAAGAGGATATTAAGGTGATTGGTATTCGCCACGGGGAGAAGATGTACGAGACACTTCTCACGAAGGAGGAATGTGCCAAGGCGGTGGATATGGGGAATTTTTATCGAGTCCCGGCAGACAACCGGGATTTGAATTACGATAAATTCTTTACCGAGGGTGACGTGAAGCATGTTACTATCGAGGAATTTAATTCCGATAATGCCTATCGGTTAAGTTTGGAAGAAACTAAGGCAAAAGTTGCTTCATTAGAGTATATTCAAGAGGAACTGGCAAAAAAGAAATAGTATGGCAGAATTTAAGAATAATGGTAAATTGAAGTTGCTTATCATCGTGGGGACAAGACCGGAAATTATTCGTCTGGCTGCCGTGATAAACAAGTGTAGGCTGTATTTCGATTGTTTGCTGGCTCATACCGGGCAGAATTATGATTATAATCTTAACGGGATTTTTTTCAAAGATTTGGAATTGGCTGATCCTGACGTGTATATGGATGCAGTGGGGGCAGATTTGGGGGAGACAATGGGTAATATTATTGACAAAAGTTACAAGTTGATGGTGGCAACCCGGCCGGATGCGGTTCTTGTGCTTGGGGATACGAATTCTTGCCTTAGTGTGATCGGTGCAAAGCGTTTACATATTCCGATTTTTCACATGGAAGCGGGTAATCGTTGCAAGGATGAGTGTTTGCCGGAGGAGACCAATCGTCGGATTGTTGATATTATTTCCGATGTTAACATGGCTTACAGTGAACATGCTCGTAGGTATCTTGCGGAATGTGGACTGCCCAAGGAGCGCACTTACGTGACGGGTTCTCCGATGGCTGAGGTGTTGCATCAGAATTTGGCTGAAATAGAGGCTTCCGATATTCACGAGCGTCTCGGACTGGAAAAAGGGAGGTATATCCTTCTCTCGGCTCATCGTGAAGAAAATATTGATACGGAGAAGAACTTTCTTTCTCTTTTTACGGCGATAAACATGATGGCAGAAAAATACGACATGCCGATTCTTTATAGTTGTCATCCAAGGAGTCGTAAACGTTTGGAGGCTTCCGGTTTTCAACTTGATCGTCGTGTGATTCGGCATGAACCATTGGGATTTCATGATTATAATTGTTTGCAAATGAATGCTTATGCCGTTGTTTCCGATAGTGGAACGTTACCCGAGGAAAGTTCTTTCTTTATTTCCGTGGGACACCCATTTCCGGCAGTTTGTATTCGAACCTCTACAGAACGTCCGGAGGCTATCGATAAGGCTTGTTTCTTTATTGCCGGGATTGATTCCGATTCTTTGTTACAGGCCGTGGAATGTGCTGTTGATATGAACAGAAACGGAGATCATGGGCTTCCGGTGCCGAATTACGTGGATGAGAATGTTTCCACGAAAGTGGTGAAGATTATACAGTCTTATACCGGTATTATTAACAAGATGGTTTGGAGAAAGTTTTAGCATGAAAATACTTGTTACGGGTGCAAAAGGATTCGTGGGTAAGAACCTTTGTGCCGAATTAAGAAATATCAAGGACGGAAAATCTCGTTGTTGGGGAGATGTGGTTATTGACGAAGTTTTTGAATACGATGTAGATTCTACTTCAGAGGAGTTGGACGAGTGGTGTAAGGAGTGTGATTTTGTCTTTAATTTGGCGGGAGTCAATCGTCCGCAAAATCAAGAAGAGTTTATGGAAGGGAATTTCGGTTTTGCTTCCACGTTGCTTGATTCTCTCAAAAAGCATGGGAACGCGTGTCCGGTGATGCTTTCATCTTCCCAACAGGCTTCATTGACCGGACGCTTTGGTAATTCCGAGTACGGTCGTTCGAAAAAGGCCGGAGAGGATTTATTCCTTGATTACGCAACGGATACCGGGGCTGAAGTGTTGGTCTATCGTTTCCCAAATCTGTTTGGAAAGTGGTGTCGTCCGAATTACAATTCGGCTGTAGCAACGTTCTGTTATAATATTGCGAATGATTTGCCTATTCAGGTGAATGATCCCACGGTTGAGCTGGAATTACTTTATATTGATGATCTTGTGGCGGAGATGGTTTCTGCCTTGAAAGGGGAGGTGCATCGCTGTGAGTTTGACGGGTTGGAGGTGGTACCTTCCGTTGCGGGGACATATTGTTACTGCCCAATAACTCATAAGATAACGCTCGGAGAGATCGTAAGTCTGTTACATGAATTTGCCGATCAGCCTTCGACATTAATGATGCCGGAGATCCCTGCCGGTTCTTTTGCAAAGAAATTATACTCGACATTTCTGAGTTATCTGCCGGAATCTAAAGTGGCTTTCCCGCTTAAAATGAATGTGGATGCTCGTGGGTCTTTCACGGAACTTTTGCATACTGCAAAGTGTGGTCAAGTCAGTGTCAATATTTCTAAACCGGGAATCACGAAGGGGCAACATTGGCATCACTCCAAGTGGGAGTTTTTCATTGTTGTTGCTGGGCATGGATTGATTCAAGAACGTAAGGAGGGAACTGATGAGGTGCTTGAGTTCGAAGTTTCGGGAGATAAGATACAAGCGGTACATATGCTCCCAGGTTACACTCATAACATCATTAATCTTTCAGAAACAGAGAATTTGGTGACGGTGATGTGGGCAAATGAAATCTTTGATCCTACGTATCCAGATACCTATGGGGATCCAGTTATGAAGTAATCTGGTCTTGAAAAGACTGTAGAAATAGTATTATTCTTAAAAGGGTATAACGAGAGTGATTTACACTTTTGTTATACCCTTGTTGTTTATAGGCATGCCGGTGTGGCGTGCCTTTGTTGTTAAAGGTCATCTCACGAAATTTAAAAATACGTGAGTTCGAAATAAATCAGCATAAAACAAGAAGAGCGCCCACGCAAGGACTTGTAAAGAATTAGAAGAGATAATTATGGGGAAATAATCCGGTGTATAGTCCGATTTAATACATGAAATCAAGATTGAAACATGATTACATTCGGAACACTACCGTGTAAAGCGCTATTAAAGCGCTATTAGAACCCTATTAAAACGCTATACGGAATAGCGTTTTAATAGCATTCTAAAAGCTTACTAAAAATTTTATATATGGTAGAGATCTGCTAGTGATTATGATTTGTTATAGTTCTGTCATTTTAATAGGATATCTACATAGCATGAAATGCTACAATACATGCCGAATACTTTTATCACTATGCTTGTTGATTTCTTGGATATCGGGAAGGGGTAGAGGATAAGGAAATGTAGGAAATTTGTTGTAAACCATTCTTAGGGGATGACCTTATTAAAATTATTCGTTACTAATTGGTGTGTTTGTGAATGCCAACGAGAGTCACATTTACGCTACTTAAAGCAAAGTATGTAAAAAAGTTCATGGATAATTTGAAAAGTATTCATATATTTGCATATATGACTTAATGACGGTAGGAAAACCTGCCTTAAATATATGTGAGTTTGTCCAAATGAATAGTAACCTAAACGAAGATATGAAACTAAAAAATGAATTTATTCAACATCAACTAGCTCTTTTAATTTGACGTTAAGCCCTCGGCTTATTTTATAAAGAGTACGTATTGTTGGATTCGTATTACCAGATTCAAGTCTAGCAATATTTGCATTATCCATATTGGAAGCTGCTGCAAGTTCTTCCAATGTCATAGGTTTAGAAAGCCTAATCTCCTTTATTCTTTTACCAATTTTTAAAATTAAATCTCTATCATCCATTTTGTTCTATCATAAATGATAAAAACAAAGGAAAGGATATAATATGGTTAAGTTTCTATCATATATGACAGGAAAATAAGTTATAGAAAATTGTTTAACAAATTAATGATTAAACCAAAAACAATTTAAAAGGAAAGAACAGAAGAAAATATTCTTCCTCGGGAAGAACAAACGAAAAAAATGAAAGAGGGGTGCATTCCTCGTCTGGAAAACACAGAATAGCACCCCCTTACATTAATTAACCTTAGTAATTAACGAATAATCAAAGTTATGAAAAAAACTTATGACAGGAAAGGTTTTAAGCAAAAGTTACTATCGAAGAGAAAGACCGTCGTCACGGTGACTCGCTTGCTGATCGTCTTATTGCTCGGGTGTCCGCTACTGGCTCGGGCCGGGATGAGAGATTCAACCCGCTTAGAAGGTTATCGGGTGCAGGGAACGGTTGTCGACGAGAAAGGAATCCCCCTACCCGGGGTTACCGTACGACTGGATTCTACTATGCTAGGCGTCACGACCGACAATGAAGGGAAATTTCTTTTACGTTTACCACAGGTTCGGGGAGTCCTCGTGTTCTCGTTTGTGGGATATAAAACCGTGAAAATGAAATTTGAACCGGACAAACTATTGTACGTTCGCATGAAAGAGGATATTTCCGAACTGGATGAGGTTACCGTGGTGGCCTACGGGGAGCAATCGAGGCGGGATGTGATCGGGGCCATGTCAATCGTGAAGGCCGCGGACATTAAAGATATTCCCTCGCCTTCCCTTGCTAATCTACTGCAAGGCCGGGTCGCCGGGATGAGCGTGATCAATGCCTCCGGGGCTCCCGGTGGTGGAGGCATCGTTACCACGATACGGGGATTTAACAGTTTGTCGGTGGAAGCCTCCCAACGTCACTCGGAACCTTTGTGGGTGATCGACGGGGTGCCCATGTATTCATTCACTTCTCCCATCTCGGGGTTGAACACGCTGTCTGAAATCGATCCGAAAGACATCGAGACGGTACAAGTGCTTAAAGATGCCGCCTCGGCTGCCATCTACGGTTCGCGTGCCGCCAACGGGGTAATCCTGATTACCACGAAGAAAGGACGATTAAACCAGAAAGCAAAAGTCAGCCTGAATGTTTCGCGAACATTTATTTTTCAACCGAATCTTCCCGATCTCACGGGTGGGAACCGGGAAAGGTATCACAGGATGGAGGCCCTTAAGAACCAACAAGAGGCCTACCTCGATTACGAGAATAACGTTTACAAGTACCCGGAAAGCTACTGGGAATCCTACGAGAACGGGGTAAAGTACAATTATTTCTGGAACATGGGTGATGGGGCAACCATTCCGCTCTATCAAGATAGCCTGAATCCGTTTTACAATAATTCGACAGATCTGTTCGACTATTATTTCAGAACAGCCAAGGTTACGGATGCCAATATTCAGGTTTCCGGTGGTGGCACAAATATCGCCTACAACATCGGTCTGGGATATTACGATGAGAAAGGCGTGCTGAGAGGCACGGGGTTCAGTAGGGTGAAACTGCTCTCCAATCTCTTCGTGAGCCCGGTTGAGAAGATGAACATGAATCTGCGGTTCTATCTTGCTCGCACGGATCGGAGCCGTTCGTCAAGAGACCAAAACGGGTACGACTTTTCAACCGGTAGCGACTTGGAAACAATTCCTTCCGAGTTGCTGACCACCTCAACGCTATGGCCGGGAAAAGGAACGCCCGCCTTCGAGGAGATGATTAACCGATTCAAGGGGACGATCGAGAAAAACGACTCGTACAGGGCGAGGGCCAGTTTTGACGCGAGCTACGAGTTCGTGAAGGGATTGACGTTCAAAACCTCTGTTGCCGCGGACTACTCGCAACAGAACCAAAACCTGTTCCGCCCCTCGTATCTTGACGAGTACAACGAATCATATTCCGGAGGACAGATCGCGAGAGCGATGATGTTGTTGAACGAAAACCTGCTAACCTACAAGCACACTTTCAAAAATGATCATAACGTGGACATTTTACTAGGCCATTCGGTGCAAGTCAACGAGAATCATCTTGTCGGTGGTTACGGGAGAAAGGCTCCCAGCGATCTGATTCACTACGTGTCGTGGTACGAGAATGTCTACGATGTTAATGCGAACCGTGTTCTGAAAGATTTTCACTCGGACAAGGAGAGAAGTACCATGGTCGGGTTGTTCGGGCGACTGAACTACAACTACCGACAGAAGTATTTCGTTTCCGTCACCGTGAGAAGGGATGCCTCGTCCAAATTCGGCGAGGACGTCAGGTGGGCCACCTTCCCGTCGTATGCCATAGGGTACGCGTTCTCGGAAGAGCCGTTCATGGAATGGGCCGGAGGGATTCTGGATTTCGGGAAGATCAGGGCAAGCTACGGGAAGTCGGGCAAGCAATTCGACCAACCTTACATCGCTTACGGCCTGCTTACCCCGTCAAAGTCCTTTCTCGGACACCCCGGTGTGCAGCCGGAGTGGTTCGACGGGTTGACCAACAAGAACCTGACATGGGAAGAAACGAAACAGTATGATTTCGGTATTGATCTCGATTTCTTCGACCACCGCGTAAGTCTCACGATGGATTATTACTACCGGTTGACGGATAAATTGTTGTACAACATTACTTTGCCGGGTAACTATTCCGGTTATGACCGTCAATGGCAAAACGCTTACGCCATCATGAACGAGGGGCTTGAGATTCAAGTGAAATGGGATATTTTTCGGGAAGAGAAGTTGTCATGGAATATGACGTTCAATATTGCACGGAACTGGAACCGTTTGAAGAAAAGTACGAACGGGATGGATTTCCAAAACCGGAACGGGAGTAATAATTTCTCGGACAACCTGAGCGTGATCGGGAAGCCGTTGAATGGGATTTACACCTATAAGGATAATGGGTTTTACGATGATGATAATGAAGTGCCGTATTATTTTCTGAACGGGAGAAAAACGTATCTTTTCGGGAATAATACTCAACGCTTCTATCGGGCAGGCGATCGGATCATTTACGATGCTGATGGTAACGGGCAGATCAACACGCTCCAACCCTTGCAAGACGACCGGGTGTATTCCGGTTCTCCCCTTCCTATTGCCAGCGGGGGGATCACGAGTTCATTGGAGTGGAAGAATTTCGATTTGAATATGCTGTTCAGTTACGTGATCGGACGACATATTCTGAATGCCGGGAAAGGGGCTTCCGTGGGAACCCGCTTGGGAATGACCATCGAAGACACGGCTACCCCCATTTTTGCCAACCTTGATAAGATCAGTTTTTGGCAAAGACCGGGAGACCGGACGGATTTTCCAGCTAACAGGTTAGAAAACGGTTTATCCAATTTTGCCACAAACCTGTATTCCAACGTGGAAGACGTGAGTTATATAAAATTGAAGACCATCACGCTGGGTTACACTCTTCCCTCGACCATCGCATCCAGAATTGGCGTCGGGGCAAGGATTTTCATCTCGGCGGAAAACGTGTTCACGATAACCAATTATAGCGGACCGGATCCGGAGTCTGTTGATCTCGTGACGGGAATTGATTATTTCGGGAACTATCCCCTTAGCAAACGGGTTACTTTGGGTCTAACTGTAAATTTTTAAACGATGAAAAAGATTATATACACCTTATTCGTTCTTCCGTTTTTCATGCTCGGTATCTCGTGTGACGATTTCCTGACCGAAGAACCGGAGAACTCCGTTACGAACGGGAATTTCTGGAAGACAGAACAGGATGCAGAATCGGCAATTTATGGACTACACAGGTTATTTCGCACCACATTCGGCTCGATCAATTACGTGTACCGGGATCGGGGATTTCCTTTTGATTTTATGAATCCCTCCATCTGGGGAGCCTCTTCAAACGGGACGCCGGTGTGGACCAACTCGTCAGCACAGCTTACGTGGGAAGGAGAATACGAGGTTATCGCTCAATGCAATCTCCTCATTGACAACCTGCAGAAGGTGGAAATGCCCGTGGATCGATACAATTTCTACCTGGGACAGGCATTGTGCATCAGGGCATACGTTTATTTCTATATTCTCAAGACTTGGGGTGACGCTCCCTTGATCAAAGAGTCTGTGGACATCGGGGAAAAAGCGAGAACCCCGTGGCAGGAATTGGCAGATTTTGCCATTGCCGATTTACTGAGAGCCAAAGCAATGTTACCCGCGGCCGTGGAACTCGTCGGTGCTGACGGTCAACCGATCACCAGCAAGCAAATCCCCTCGAAAGGGGCAGCGTGGGCCACGTTGGCTCACCTGTACGCGTGGAAAGCATCCTTGAATGAAGAACCGGAGTTGAACAAACTGGCTTTGCAGGCCTGCGACTCGGTCATCGCGGATAGGTCCTATCGATTGGCAGATAACGTGGAAGACGTGTGCGAGAAAGTAATTCGGGGAAACAGCCCGGAGGGGATTTTCGAACTGGATTACCAGAATATTTCCGAGGACGATTTGAAACCATCGGGTTCTTACGCGGCAGGGGGATTCCAGAAATGGCCCGTGGAGCCGCTGACAACTCCATCGACGAGACGTAGCCTGCTACGATTGAATAACTCCACAGCTATGGCTATGTTCCCCGATCTCTCGGATGAAAGAAGGCAGGAGTATTTCTATCAGCTGGATGAGATGGCACAAGAACCCGTGTCAATCACACAAGGGGCCGCTTATATCCGGAAATGGCGGGGTGTGATTACCTACACGGATGGTCCGGATGCGGGAAGAATAAAGGCCTACGAGGATAACGAGATTCTGTTCCGGCTTGCTGATATTATTCTGCTCCGGGCAGAATTGAAAGAATTGACGGGTGACACGCAAGGGGCCATCGAGGATCTGAATTCTGTACGCGATAGGGCAAAGGCCCATACTTACACGACCGACGAGGGGGAACTGAAGAAGGTGATCGCGCTGGAAAGGGAAAAGGAGTTGTTCCTCGAATACGGGGCTCGTTATTATGACATCGTGCGTAACGGGACATTCCGGGAGAAACTACGAGGCAAGTACAAGACCCTGACAGACCAAGACGTGAAGGACGGCGCCTTGTTCTTACCCGTGGGAAGTAAGGCTTTCAATGATAATACTCTTATGAAACAAACACCTTATTGGTTCAGAAACGGGTATGCTTATTAACTCATTAAACGATATGAACATGAAAAAATGTGCGTTATTTATAATAGGATTCATGATTATTTTCTGCGGTTGCGGGAAGGATTATTTTCACGATACCGGGCTGGCTAACGGTAAACACGATTGTACGATTTGGGAATATATGCAACAGGATCGGGAAAACTGGGACTCAACAATACTCGTTATCAAACGGGCCGGTCTCCAATCCTTGTTTGACGGGACAGATGGCGAGAATAAAGAGATCACGTTTTTCGGACCAACAAACATGTCGATCATGCAGTTTCTTTTCAAAACGGTGGATGAGGAGTATGAAATGATGTATTCATCCATTGATGACATCCCCGTGGAGATCTGCAGGCAATTCATTCTTTCCCACGTGATTCGGGAGAAATGGCTGAGTACCGATTTTGAGTTTGAAAACAAGGGGACCTTGACCGGAGGATCGGAGGAAACGAATTTGGCAGGAAACCCGTTGCGCATTTATCGGACAAAAGGAGAGTACATGGGAATTCCCGGCATCGGGGCAGAGACCTTGTACGTTCATTCCCTGACATTCGGACACATTGTCTTGATCGCTTCATCAAACATTGAAATGACGAACGGAACGGTTCATTCACTAAGTAATTCGTATCAATTTACCGAACTATAAATCAAATTCCATGAAAATATTTTGCAAGTACATCATTCCAATTTTGTTGCTTCTAGCGGCAATCAGTTGTGATAAGACTACCGTGGGGTATTTGTTTGCCGACAACCTGACCTACACGCCCGATTCGATCGTCGTGAAAGCCGTGCTTGACCCGGTGGAGGATGAAGAACAAATCGACAAGGAAATGCCGTGGCAATCCGTGGCGTTGGAGGGAGTGCAAGGCACATCACCAATCAATTATGCCATTGAAAATGTAGTAACCCCGGATGGGGATCCTGCATCCGTTTCCCAATTTCAAATGGTTCGGAAAGGGGTGATCGAGTTACCGTGGAACCACACCGTACCTCCCGGTCGCTACGTGATCAGTATTCGGGTATCCAATGAAGGACGATCCATTGTGAAAGATTCGGTATACACCGTGATTGTCAAGTAGTCGTCCCTTGAGAAGTATTTCAGCGAAACATCTCTTTCCATGGGTGTTTCGCTGATTTTATAATTATTCATTATAATGGTGTTATTAATACTTGTTGAAATGAAACTTTGCAGCCTTATCACATCCCAATTACCTTTCTAACCGTATTTGCCGTTCTGATTGTCAGTTTACCGCTAATGTTTGCACTCGCCGTTTTCGACCACCAATTTGTCTTTTGATAATTCTTTCGGTTGAAAGACCAGAATATTGCATTCCTGTAGCTCTTTATCTTTTCAAATTCTTCTTTAGGTTTACCTATTTCACGACAAACCTCGACAGGTGTTGTCGGTGGCATGATAAAGATCAGATTATCATACGTCTCCTTGTTGTCATCTCCCCACCAGTCGGGAGCGTTATTCAATATATCTTCCAGTTCTTCTTTTGATATAACAAAAATCGGTATGTCCAAATTGAACCTTTCGTTTATCATTGCTTCAAGCCGACCGGAAAAATCTTCTTCGTCATTTCTGTCACGAGAAAAGATCACATTCCCGCTGTTTAGCCATGTTTTAACTTCTGTCAATCCCATTTCTTCAAAGCTTGCCTTTAAACAGCTCATCTGGATTTTATTTTTACCACCAACATTAATGCCCCTTAAAAATGCGATATATCTTTTCATCTTACAGATTTGTTTACAGAGTGTGCAACTTGTGCTTGTAGCGTGGTCTGAATGATATTGATATGATTTACTAATGATTCAAAGTTCATATTTGGGTACTTTGTGCAAAGTTACTATTTTTATTATCAAAGTTTTAATATTGGCACGATTGTTAAAGGATATTTACTGCGTGAAAAAACTGCTTTAATTCATAGAGAAAATCATCTGCCATACGATAAATCTTTGTAATTTTGGCCTCAGAGAACTTAGTGGTAACTCTTAAATTTGTACTTTATATTGAATTCACGTTAAATATGAATTGAATGAATAAGATTCTATATAAGATTCTTGTTTTCTTGCCTTGCCTGCTGGTTTTATGCAGCAGTTGCACGGACGATAGCGACAGACCGTGGTATCAGGATGTCGAAGCATTGGAAAGTTGTTATTTGGCGGCGGTACGGGATGCGGAGGAAGCGTTGCCGCAGGAAATATGTCGCACGCTGCCCGCCATCGTTTCGCCGGACAGCCTGGATGATCTGCGACAGCAATGGATGGTTTCTGCCGACGGGAAGGCGTTCGTCCTGGTCGGTTCGATGATGTCGTCCGCGGAGGCGGAGGGGTATCCCGCACCATCCGACGAGCTTTTTACGATGGATGGACGGATGCCGTGGGTGACGCTACCTTACGACCTTGCCGACCACTTGCTGGAACGGCTTCCGGTCTGCAGCGATTCGCTGGAGTGCCGCATGAGGCTCGTGCAACTGCTTGGACTTCCGCCCGCTTGCGATTACGATTGCATCACCTTTTTCTACGCGGAGGCGGATGGGCTTTTCCGTCCGACTCCCGATAACGAGACGACCGATCACGAAGCGGAGTTGGACTTTCCGGCCTCTGCCACGCCGGATTACCGCGAGTGGTTCGAAGAAAACAGGCAGTTCTCCTACTTTTCGGATACGCCTTACCCGTGGACACGCCTGGGGTACACCTACGACTGGCACGGCGGCACAAGTAGCCACGTCGGTCCCGGGGAATTCATTATCAGGGAGGGAGCAACTGTCAGGGTAGCGGCGAAAACGGGGATATGGAGCTGGTACCGGGAAATAAGCCGACAGACCAACCGTCAGCCGGGCATTTGATGGGCGATTCACTAACAATCTAAATAAGTCATTCGTATGAAAACAGTATTCATTACAGGCGGTTCTACCGGTATCGGTGCCGCTTCGGTTAAGAAATTCATCCAACAGGGATGGAACGTGGGGTTTATGGACATCAATGAGGAGGCGGCTCGCGAACGGATGGAAGAGATAAACCGTCCGGAACAATTGATTTTTGTGCCGGGCGACACTCGGAACCGTGCAGACATCCATCGTGCCGTCGAAGAAACCGTGAAGAGGTTCGGCCGGCTGGACAGCGTGGTGGCCAACGCGGGCATCCATCGCTGCAACACGTTGCTGGACATTTCAGACGAGGAGCTGGACTTGATGATCCAGACCAATATCTACGGTACGGTGAACACGCTCCGCGAGGCGGTGCCGCACATCATTCGTGCGGGAGGAGGGACGGTGGTTATCAACGCTTCGGACCAGTGGTTCGTTGGTAAGGCGCATAGTTTCGGCTACGGGCTGACCAAAGGTGCGCTGGGACAAATCACCCGAAGTCTCTCCATAGACCTTGGCCCGAAGAACATCCGTGTCAACGCCGTGTGCGCGGGGACCATCCACACGCCTTTGGTGGACAATCTGTTCGAGAAGTTTGCTCAAGAGAATCATTGCAGCATTGACGACTATTGGCGCGAGGAGAACGCCCTGTATGCAAGAGGTTCCGCGGGACGTCCGGAGGAGGTGGCGGAAATGGTGTACTTCCTGGCTTCCGATGCGTCAAGTTTCTGCACGGGAGGGCATTATCTGGTAGACGGAGGTCTGGTGGCACATTGATTCTGTTGCAAATTTCAAAAGGGACTGTCTAATAAGTTAGTCTTTTAATAACTACCTCCCCTAACCCCTCCTTGCACAGGAGGGGAAACCGCTTGGTAAGCAACTCTCCCCCTGTGTAAGGGGGAGTTGGAGGGGTAGCTTGTTGATAGGAATAAGACTTGTTAGACACTCCCTTTGTTTTCCTCCTATTCGATGAATCTTGTTATTTAACCGACTTCACTTCGCCCAGCTTTTCACCCATCAGGATGTGTTGCCATGCGTTGTCTCCATCCTTCGGAGAGGTCAGGCGAAAGTCCGCATCTTTCTGGAATACCAGCACGAAATCCGAACCACCGAACAGGAAATAGCCCAGTTCATCGCCTTTTTTAACCCGATCACCGACTTGTAGTCCTTCCGTGAAGTTGACAGAAGCCACTTGCGACATACCGATCGGCATCACGGCCACCAATCCATGTGCGTCAGTTTCGATGATAGCCAGTCCGCGCGTTTCGATGCTTTGCCAACCCGGAACGGAACAATCTACGACATATTGCTTCAAATCAGGCTCCCAAGTGATTTTTCCACCCAAAGCGTCATCTCCCGGAATGATGCGAAGTTCGCAGATAACACCCGATAACGGGAAGTGATAGCGGTGGTAGTCATTGGCATTGAGGAAAGCGTGATAGAACGTACCTCCGGCAAAGGCATCGCAATAAGGGCTGTCCGGGCCGATAAGGTTGCGTACGGAATTGAACACGCGGGATTTTACCGCGATCTTTTCATCCGTGATGATGTAGGATTCGTCATCAATCTTCCAAACTCCCTGCGGGATACAATCGGCTGGAGAGGCCACGATGGAATTATCTTCCGGCGAGGTGATAGGCCGTTGGTCGGGAGAGGCTAAGCGACGGCAGAAAAAGTCGTTGAATGAATGCCAGTTCGACGGGTCTTCATACCATCCATTGGTCATGCCTAGTTCTTCTTGCTGCATCATCAGTTCCTCGTATTCCTTGTTCCAGGATTCCGGTGACGAGAGGAAGCTTCCCCACGACTTGCAGTAATCTACCAGCCAGCTGCGGTAAGGTTCCACGTATTGCACAGAATTCGTAAACAGCGTTTCGCCTTCCAACGCCTCCAGCGGCATGCAGTTGATGAAATAGCAATAGCACAGAGCCTGATACATTCGCCCGAAGATACTGGGCTGCCCGGGACAGAAAATGACATCCCACGGCATGGCGGTCTGCGAATGGTCGATGAAGTTATAGTATTCTTCCAGCGATTGTGCCGGGTTGGTGGAGGAGTCAGGATTGATTTTCTTGCCTTTCTCGATGGCTTCCGTGAGGAGTAACTTGATACGTTCGTCGCTCTTCACCAAATCGACCAGCTTTTGTGTGGTAGGGCTGTACTGTTTCTCTTCCTTAGCCTTATCTTGGCACGACAGGAGGATCATAAGCAAGAATGCCGATAATAGCATTCTTAACGAGTTGTTCATTAAGTTTCTCATATGCTAATATGTATATTTTAATTATGATGTGTGCAAATTTATATATAAATCACAATTTACACCAATAATCCTGCAACCTTTCCGTGAAGTTGACCGAAATAATGCTTTTTACACGATTGCACTATAATAGTGCAAAAAGAAAATGAAAATGCACTTTAGTAGTGCGAAATTTGTTTTTTTTGCAAAAAACGTGATCGTGATGGACAAGTTATTGAATTGCGGTTGAGACAGGTTATAAACCAAACGCTGGAGAACGATATTCCGATGTATGCCAATATGAATGTAGCGACCGGAAGAAAGTTGAAGCAATTACTCGCGATAATATCTAAAAGTGCACCGTTCAAACCTAACATGACTAAAATAGCCGATATGCTATCAGCCAGCCGCAACAATATTTCGGATTATTGCCTGTATATTGAAGAGGCGGGCATGATCGCTCAGCTAAGGGATAATACAGGCGGCATTCGCGGATTAGGCAAGGTTGACAAGGTATATTTGGATAACACGAATCTTATTTATAATCTTGCTGATGGCACTTCCAATGTCGGGAATATCTGCGAGACGTTCTTCTTAAATCAAATGCGGGTTAAGCATGATGTATTTGCATCTCCTGTCGCCGATTTCTTGGTGGACGATAAAACATTCGAAGTAGGGGGTAAGAAGAAAGGACAGAAGCAGATTAAAGAGGTCGAGAACGGATATATCGTAAAGGATGATATCGAAAACGGGTATCTGAATATTATTCCGCTGTGGCAATTCGGATTAACGTATTAATGAGGTGGGTATCGGGTGGTTTTGTTTATGTCCTTTGAATTCACTATATTTGTAATAAATATTTTGGTTATAGTAATCATGAAAACGACGAAGGAATATTTACTGTTGTTGCGGACGTATAAATTGCAGTCTGCGATTCGATATGGGATTTCTCGCATCGGAATCTTTGGCTCCGTAGCTCGTGGAGAGCAACAAGAAGGGAGTGATGTAGATGTTTACGTCGAGCTTTCCTCTCCTGATTTGTTCTGTCTGGTACATATCAAGGAGGAATTACAGCAACTTTTCGGTTGTCCTGTCGATATTGTTCGCTTGCGAGATAATATGAACGAATTATTAAAACGTTCCATTATAGAAGAAGGAATTTATGCTTAAAGAAGAAATTTTGATAGACTCTTTGCGTAAGATAGAGCAGGCGATTGATCGGATTATAAAAAAATCTGCTTGTATGGATAGCTATCATTATTATTATAATACGCCATCCGGGATGGAACGTTTGGAAAGTACTTGTATGTTACTGATAGCTATAGGAGAAGGATTGAAAGGTGTAGATAAACTTACAGACAAACAATTGTTAGTACAATATCCTGAAATAGATTGGAAAGGTGCGATGGGAATTAGAGATATTATCGCTCATCATTATTTCGATTTGGATGGAGAAATCGTTTATAGTGTTGTCAAGACAAAACTTCCTGATATGTTGGTTACCATTCGTGCGATATTGAAGAAGATAGAATAGAATTTTATAAAAAAACTCCCCTCACTTTACAAACGTAACATGAGGGGAGCCTAAATGATATTTACCTACAAGACTATTTCTTCATAATCTCTCCGAAATATTTGTAGAATAACGGAATTGTCGTGATTCCATTAAAGAATTGCTCCAGTGGGTAATTCTCGTTCGGGGAGTGGATGGCATCGGAACCCAAACCAAAGCCCATCAGTACGGACTTGATTCCCAACACTTCCTCGAAAGTGGCAATGATTGGAATACTACCACCGGAACGAACCGGAACCGGTTGCTTGCCGTACACTTCCTCGTATGCCTTCTCGGCAGCCTTGTAAGCCGGCAGATCAATCGGACACACGTAAGAAGGTCCGCCATGCAGGTAATCCACTTTTACCTTCACGCAATCCGGAGCAATTGACTCGAAATACTCCTTGAACAATTTTGCAATCTTCTCATGTTTCTGGTTCGGAACCAAACGGCAACTGATCTTAGCGTAAGCCTTAGAAGGCAACACTGTCTTGGCCCCTTCTCCCGTGTAACCACCCCAGATACCACACACGTCGAACGTTGGACGAATACCTGTACGTTCGTTGGTCGTGAATCCTTCTTCGCCCTTCACTTCCTTGATGTCTAGAGATTTTTTGTAATTCTCCAAATCAAAAGGAGCCTTCGCCATCTTGGCACGCTCTTCAGCACTTACTTCCAGCACGTCATCATAGAATCCGGGGATCGTGATATGCCCTTTCTCGTCCTGCATATCGGCAATCATCTTACACAACACGTTGATCGGGTTTGCTACAGCACCTCCGAATATTCCGGAATGTAAATCGGCATTCGGACCGGTAACTTCAACCTGCCAGTAAGCCAAACCTCTCAATCCCGTAGTGATTGAAGGAATATCACGGCCAATCATACTGGTATCTGAAACCAGAATCACATCCGCTTTCAACATGTCCTTATGATCCCGGCAGAACTTCGGAAGGCTCGGAGAACCGATTTCCTCTTCTCCCTCGATCATGAACTTCACGTTACAGTTCAATTTTCCGGATTTCATTAAATATTCAAACGCTTTGGCGTGCATGAAAGCCTGACCTTTATCATCATCAGCCCCGCGAGCCCAAATCTTACCATCCTTAATAACCGGCTCGAAAGGTTTCGTGTTCCATAATTCGATCGGGTCAACCGGCATCACGTCCATGTGCCCGTACACCAACACCGTAGGAAGAGCCGGATCAATGATCTTTTCCCCGTAAGCAACTGGATTTCCTTCCGTTTCATACACTTCTGCCCGGTCCGCTCCGGCGGCTAACATGATTTTCGTCCATTGCTCGGCACAACGATACATGTCTGGCTTATGCTCAGACAATGACGAGATTGAAGGGATACGAATCAACTCGAATAACTCGTTCAAGAAACGTTCCTTGTTCTCTTCCACGTACTTTTTGATTTCTTCCATTTATTTGAAAATATATTGATTAATAAAATTAACATACTCCACATGGTAACAAGTACAAGTCCTGTAATTGTTCCAACAACATCTTTATTGGAACAAATATAATATTTTCAGATGAAGGAATCAAACAACTGTTCCACAAATTCCTTTGGCGGAACAAAATAATTTCATACTTTTGCCTGGTGTTTTCAACTAATGAATTAGATATGTCAAATCTTCCCGAAATTAAAGTTTTCGCCGGTGAGAATAGCCAATATATCGCAGAAAGTATTGCTAGTTCTCTTGGGCTGGAACTCGGTAAAAAAACGTTTACGAGATTTAGTGACGGAGAATTCGT
>ENA-USUG01003012-USUG01003012.1-human-gut-metagenome-genome-assembly--contig:-NODE-3012-length-24019-cov-6.893117_pt1 | contig 24019 bp, 24 predicted proteins | sample MGYA00250059_ERZ773394 | MGnify/ENA primary metagenome ERZ773394 (study PRJEB29103, sample SAMN06111957) | human gut metagenome | biome: human gut; feature: ankylosing spondylitis patient; material... | reverse complement strand
CTCATCGCAGAGAAGGCAGTCCCCGCGCAAAGAAATTTCCAGAGGAAATTTGCTTTGCGCCGAGTCGGGTCTTACAAATTTGTCGTACCCCCGACTATAGAGTACTCAAAAGTACGTGAGCACGCTCGATTCGTAACATGCTAGTGCCGGGCAGCTCGGGGTGCCAGAGGGGCCGCTGCCCCTCTGTTCCGGAAGAAGTCCAGAGGAAACCCTTTTGAAGGGTTTCCTTTGGGCAATTTCTTCGCGGCGGCTCGACACGGCGCTTCTTTGCGCAGCTAAGAAGCGTGGGGTCGAATTGAACCAGCTGGCAGGTTTCTTCCAGAACCAAGCTGGCGCTTGCCGCCACGGACGGCAAAAACAAAAAGTGCCTTTCGGTGGGCCATGCCGAAAAAAAGAACCTGCCTCCCGGCAGGTTCTTTTTTTGTTTCAACTTACTCCTCGTCCTCATCGGCGGGCGCGAGCAGCGCACGGATGGAGAGGGAGATACGCTTGTGCTCCTGATCGATGTCGATGATCTTCGCGTCGACTTCCTGACCCTCGGACAGGACATCCTCGGGCTTGCCGATGCGGCGGTCAGCGATCTGGGAGATGTGGATCAGGCCGTCAACGCCGGGAATGATCTCAGCAAACGCGCCGAACGTCATGAGCTTGACGATCTTGACGGTGACAACGTCGCCGACCTTGTACTCGTTGTTGAAAATCGTCCACGGGTTCGTGGCCTCGGTCTTGTAGCCGAGGGAGATCTTCTTCTTTTCCGGATCGAGTGCGATGACGAAAACGTCGATCTCGTCGCCAACCTTGACAACCTCTGCCGGGTTCTTGATGCGGTTCCAGCTCAGCTCGGAGACATGCACCATGCCGTCCACGCCGCCGATGTCGACGAACGCGCCGTAGGAAGTCAGGGACTTGACCGTGCCGTGATACTGCTTGCCAACCTCGATCTCGCTCCAGATCTTCTCCTGTGCGGCCTTGCGCTGCTCAGAAGCGACCGAGCGGATGGAGCCGACGACGCGGCGGCGGGCACGGTTGACCTCGGTGATGCGCAGCTGGACAGTCTTCTTTACGAGCTCGCCCAGATCGCCGCCCTTGGCAACGCCGGACTGGGAAGCCGGAACGAACACGCGGATACCCTTGACATTGACGACGATGCCGCCCTTGTTTTCCTCGGTGACAACGCCCTCGACGATGTCCTTGTTCTCCGCAGCAGCCTCGATCTCTTCCCAAGCCTTACCAGCCTCAAGACGCTTCTTGGACAGACGGACAACACCCTCACCGTCGTTAACATGGACAACGATCGCTTCGATCTGGTCGCCGACCTTGACAGCCTCTTCAGGCTTGACGTTGGGGTCGCCGGAGAAGTCTTCCAGCGGAATGTACGCGGTGTGCTTCGTGCCCAGGTCGACTTCGATCTCGGTCGAGCCAACGGCCATAACCGTACCGGTTACCTTATCTCCATTATTCAAAGTCTTGAGGGACTGCTCGAGAAGCTCGGCAAAATTCTCCTCCATTGCAGTTTCAACTTTCAGTTCTTCGCTCATTTTGTTGTTTACCTCCTTAATTATCCACGACGGCGTCGATGCGCCTGCCGTAATCCCCACAGTATTTGCGCCGGAAAAAAGGCTCATCTCCAGATCATCTGCCTGATCGACCAGTGAAACCTTTTTACAGTACTGCTCGCAGATCATCGCAAGCCGCCCCGTATTGGAGCTTCTTGCATCACCGACAACGACCATCGCATCACACTTTTGAGAAAGAATCGCTGCTTCTTCCTGTCGCATTTCCGTAGCTCTGCATATTGTATCAAATATTTCGCAATTTGTACACTCTTTTTTTGCGATTCTTACGCAACTTTCCCACATTTTCTGTGCGCTCGTCGTCTGGCTGACCATGCTGATGGGCAAATTTCGACGTGAAGGCTCCTCCGCGAGCCAATTTTCAATCTCCTCCGGGCTCTGCACGATCGTTGGCCGGTCGCAGAAGCTCGCGATGGCCTCGACCTCCGGATGCGCGGGAGAGCCGAAGATGAGGATTTTCCGCCCTTTTTCCGTTTCGTTTTTGACGATCGTATGGATTTTCTTGACGAACGGACAGGTCGCATCCAGCACGTTCGCGCCGCTACCGGCGAGTTTTTCCTGCACCCGCTTTGGAACGCCGTGGGCGCGGATGATGACCGTCTCGCCCGGCTCGGCTTCCTCGGGTGCGGCAATCTCTCGCACACCGAGCTTTAAAAATTTATCCACCACGTGGCGGTTGTGGATGATGGGGCCGAGCGTTGCGGTTTTATTCCCGCTTCTGACGCTTTCCGCCACCATCTCGACCGCCCGGTCAACTCCGAAGCAGAAGCCCGCTGTCTTCGCCAATATGATCTGCATAGGTATCTCCGCCCAGCTTGTAAATTTTGCGCAGAAGCGCGTCCGCCTCGTGCTGATACGCGTCGTGTGTCCAATGATCGCGCTGTTCCACATAGTATGGCTCGCCGAAAATGACGTTGATGGGACACCACGGCGTTTTGTTGCGCGTGATGAATACCGGCACGACCGGCGCGTCTGCCTCGACTGCCATCCGGACCGCACCCGTCTTCGCGCGTACGTGCTTCTTCCCATTGCAGCGCGTACCCTCGACGAAGACCATCATTTTTTCATCATTTTCGAGCGCCTTCACGCCCTCGTGATAGGCCGTTCCGTCATGTGCGGCGCGGTCAACGAAAATGATCCGGAACTTTTCCATGACCCAGCCGACGATAGGGACGCTTCTAAGCTCTTTTTTTGCAATAATCCGGCACATTTGCGGCGCATCGAGCGCCAGCAGCAGCCAGATCGCGTCCGCGCAGCCGGAGTGGTTCACGCTGAGAACGGCCTTCCCCGCCGGGACGAGCTCGCGCCCCACAACATGGAACACCGGATGCCAGAAAAACAGGCCGATCCGGCAGATCCACCAGCAGACCCGGTACCAGAACGTCATCATCCGAGCTTCCTCCTGACGATGGCGAGAATTTCAGAAACCGACTGCTCGATGGTGTTCCCCGAGGTGTCCAGCTTTACCGCGTCCGGCGCAGGCTTCAGCGGCGCAATCGCGCGCTCGGAGTCCTGCTTGTCGCGCTGCTTCATGTCCTGCAAAACCTTCTCGTAGCTTGCCTTCTCCCCTTTTTCCGTCAGCTCCTCAAAGCGGCGCTTGGCCCGCTCCTCGGGGCTTGCGGTGAGGAAGATTTTGACCTGCGCCTTGGGCAGCACGACCGTTCCGATGTCGCGCCCGTCCATGACAACGTTGTGCTTTCTCGCAAACGCGCGCTGCATGTCCAAGAGGAAATCGCGCACGCACTTCTGCGCGGATACGCCGGAAGCGTACTTCGACATTTCCGGCGTGCGGATCTCTCCCGTCACGTCCTTGCCGTTTAAGATCATGTGCTGCACACCGTCGTCCTGGTGCTGAATTTCGATGTTCACATCGTCCAGGCACCTGCGGATACCGTCTGCGTCTCTGGGCCCGATGCCCATCAGCCACATATGATAGCCTACCGTTCGGTAGATCGCGCCGGTGTCGACATAGAGGTAGCCGAGCTCCTTTGCCACACGCTTTGCCATCGTGCTCTTGCCCGCGCCCGCAGGCCCGTCGATGGCGACCGAAACATACTTTCCCATGCTTTATCCTTCCTGCGCGGAAGCACTCCCCGCCAAGCGGCCGGTTGCCCACGCAATCTGTAAATTAAATCCGCCCGTATACGCGTCCACGTCCAGAAGTTCTCCCGCAAAGTACAATCCCTTCACGAGCTTCGACTCCATCGTCTTTGGGCTGACCTCCGAGACCTTCACGCCGCCGGAGGTCACGATCGCCTGCTCGACCGGCGCGCAGGACGCAATATCGATCGTAAAATGCTTGATCGTCTCGAGAAGCGAACGCCGCTCAGCCTTCGTCAGCTCGTTGACCTTCTGCTGCGAGGATAACCCGGCCTTTTGGATCGCCGGCACGATCATCGAATGCGGCAGCAGCTTCACGAGCGCGTTCGCCAAATCCTTGTTCTGAAACTCCGCAAAATCGCGCAAAAGCCTTGCATCCAGCGTCTTTTCGTCCAGTGCCGGTTTTAAGTCCATGGCCACCCGGTAGCCATCCTTTCCCCGCTGCATATGGCAGCTGGCGGACAGAATCACAGGCCCCGAGAGGCCGAAATGCGTAAAAAGAAGCTCGCCGAACTCCTCGAAGACGCATTTTCCTTTTGCGTCCAGAAGCTTCACGTTCACGTTTTTGAGCGCCAGCCCCTGCATGGCCGCGCATGTATGTCCTTTTTCAACCAGCGGCACAAGAGACCCGCGCGGCTCGATGATCGTGTGCCCAAGCCGGCGCGCCATCTCATAGCCGTCCCCGGTCGAGCCGGTCGCGGGATACGAGCAGCCGCCGGTGGCCAGAATGACCTTGTCTGCCGGGACGACTCGCGTTTGTGTACGAACGCCCGTGACCGCGCCATTTTCCGTCAGAATTTCCAGCGCCCGATCCCACAAAATTTTTACGCCCGTTTCCTTTAAAAACCGGCGCAGGGCGTCAATGACGCTTCCGGCCTGATCGCTTTCTGGGAAGACGCGGTTGCCGCGCTCGGTTTTGAGCTTACAGCCGTGCGCTTCAAAAAACGCCATCGCGTCTGCCGGAGAAAAGCCTGAAAGGGCGCTGTATAAAAAGCGCGGATTGACCGGCACGTTTTTCAGAACCTCGTCCGATGTGCAGTTGTTTGTGACGTTGCACCGGCCCTTTCCGGTGATGAAGAGCTTTTTTCCGAGCTTTCCGTTCGGCTCCAGCAGCGTCACATGCGCGCCCAGGGACGCGGCCGTCCCCGCCGCCATCATGCCCGCCGCGCCGCCGCCGATGACAACGACGTTATTCGACCCGCTCATAGACGTCATACTCATCCCACAGCGTCTCCAGATCCTCATATGTCTTGGCCATCTGTGTCTGCTGCTCCTGCGCCAGACTCACGACCATGGCGTTTACCACGCTCATCGGCGCGACCAGCGAGTCGACGACCGAAACCATGTCGCTCTTTGCAACCAATACATGGTCCGCGACCTTGCCCGCCGGTGCGTCCGGCTTATCGGTCACGGCGATGCACGTCGCGCCCGTGTCGTGGGCGTACTGCATGACCTTGACGGTGCGGCTCGAGTACCGCGGCAGGCTGAAGCCGATGACGACGTCCTCCGGCCCCACGCGCAGCAGCTGCTCAAACATCTCGCTCGTCGAGGTCGACCCCACGAGACGCACATTTTCAAACATGTTGCGCAGGTAGAAGTTCAAAAATGCCGCCAGCGCAGCAGACGAGCGAACGCCCACGATATAAATGCTCTTCGCCTTCAAAATTGCCTGCACGCACGCGTCCATCTCGGCGCGGCTTAACGCTTCGCTTGTCATGCGGATGGAGTCGATGTCGCCCTGCAAAACCGTCGACACCACGTCCTGATTGCCGAGGCGGTCGTTCGTGACCTCGATGCGCTGCACACTGGTTAACTTATTTCGCACCAGCTCCTGCAGGGTTTTCTGCATACTGGGATAGCCGTCGAAGCCGAGCTCGACCGCGAAGCGCACCACCGTCGACTCCGAGACCTCGACCATTTTGCCGAGCCTGCTTGCCGTCATAAACGCGGCCTTGTCGTAGGATTCCAAAATATAATTTGCAATCCGCTTCTGCCCCTTCGAAAAAGACGGCAGGTCGCTGCGGATCTGCATTAAAATGTCATTCATGCCAGTTCTCCGTTCCGAGAAAAATTTTGCGCTAAGCGCAAAGAAAAAAGACCTTGTACCATAATACAAGGTCTTTCCGATTTTTGCAAGTCCGATTGCAGAAAGATGCAAAATTTTCTTGTGGTTTCCGTCTGGCTTTACGAAAGTCCGGCAATCTCCTCTTCTGTGAGCACGCGCCACTGTCCGGGCTTCAGGTCGCCCAGTTGGAGAGAACCCTCGGCCACACGGCGAAGCCTTGTCACCGTGACGTTCGCCCGCTCGCAAAGTCTGCGGATCTGCCGGTTGCGCCCTTCGTGGATCGTGATGCGAAGAAGCGCCGTCTCCCCGTCCTGCCGGAGTTTCTCCACCTTCGCGGGGTTCGTTGGTCTGCCGTCAATTTCGATGGGACTTGCGATCGAAGCTTCGCAGCCCGGTATGTACTGGCTGAGCCAGACGAGGTAGACCTTGTCCACCTCTTTTTTGGGGTGCGTGAGCCTGTTTGCAAGTTCCCCGTCGTTTGTCAGAAGCAGAAGCCCTTCGGAATTGAGGTCCAGCCGCCCGACCGGATACACCCGCGCGCCGCAGCCGGAAACGAGCTCCGCGACATTTTTGCGCCCCTTTTCATCTGAGAGCGTGCACACGTACCCTCTCGGCTTATTGAGCATCAGAACAACGCGCGCGGGCTGTTTTTTGAGACGCACGCCGTCGACCTCGATCACGTCCTCTTCGTCATCCGCCGCGTCACCGAGGCTTGCCGTGTTGCCGTTGACGCGCACGCGGCGGTCTATGATCATCTGCTCGGCCTTCCGCCGGGAGGCTACGCCGTAATTGGATAGAATTTTTTGCAGCCGCTGCTCCATGTTACCCTCCGAATATCCGTTTCCAAAATCCGCGCGCGGGCGCAGTTTCCTCCGCCGTCTGCGCATAATATACCGGTGCCTGCGAAACCTGCTCGCCGTCTACCAGAACTTCCAGCCATCCGGCCACACCCGGCAGAACCGGCGCGTAGGAAAACTCCGGCGCGTGCAAAATGGTCTGTACCGTCTCGCCCTCTGCCACAGGATACGAAAAATCCGCCCCGGTCACGAGCGAAACGCGCTGCGTTTTGCTTCCAACGACCGGTACGCTTCCGACCGTCTCCCCGGCCGTCACAATCGTCTGCGCCGGAAATTCAGAAAAGCCGTACTCCAGCAGCGCCTGCTGGTCGCGCCAGTCGTCGGGGTCGCTGATCGTCACGCAGATGAGCCGCTGCCCGCCTCTCGTGGCGCTTCCGGCAAGGATCCGGCCCGCCTTTTTCGTGTACCCGGTCTTCACACCGTCGGCTCCCTCGACGCGCCAGAGAAGCTTGTTGTGATTCGTAAAGCTCCGGCTGTGCTCCGTAAAGCTTTTGCTGGAAACGACCGTGCGGAAGGTTTCGTTTTCCATGGCATGCACGCAGAGCTTCGATAAGTCCCGCGCGGTCGAGAAGTGCTCTTCCCCGTCCAGTCCGTTCGGATTTTCAAAGTGCGTGTGTTCCATTCCAAGTGCCTGCGCCTTTTCGTTCATCCGCGAGACGAACGCGTCAACGCTCCCGGCTGTCGCGATTGCAAGCGCCACCGCTGCGTCGTTTCCCGAGCGAAGCATCAGGCCATAGAGAAGCTCTTTCACCGTGATGCGCTCGCCCGATTTTAAATACAGGCTCGAGCCCTCTACACCCGCAGCCTCCGGTGGAACGGAAACCTCCCGCTCCAAACCCCCAGCCTCGCAGACGAGAAGTCCTGTCATGATCTTCGTCGTGCTGGCAATGAGGCTCCGCTCGTCCGCGTTTTTCTCAAACAGCACTCTGCCGGATTCCGCATCGACCAGAATGGCGCTTTTCGCGCTGACGCTGCCTTGGAACTGCGCCGCATTGGCGCTTCCCGCGCAAAGGAAAGCGGCAGCGACCACAGCCGCCGCCGCTTGGATAAAGCCGTGTTTCATTGTTATCACCCGGCGCTAGCTTTCCCGCCCCGGGCGATTTTCATACGCGCTTACTCGATGCCTTCCTCTTTGGCAAGCCGCTTCTGCTTCATGAGGGACTCTGCCTTATCCAAAAGATCCGGCAGCTGCTCAATGAGCCTGTCCATAGACGTAGACGCAGGCTCCGCCACCGGCAGCATCCGCACAGACTCGCCCCGCACGACCAAAAACGCCACCGGCGTAATATTCACGCCCGCGCCTGCGCCGCCGCCGAAGGCATTGTCCCGGTTGGCCGGATAATTTTTCGTTGCAAAATCGCTTCCGCCCGCGCCGTAGCCGATGGAGACCTTCGTCACGGGGATGATCGTCACGTCGCCAGCGGAAATCGGGTCACCGATCACTGTGTTCACATCGATCATGTCGCGGATTTTTCCCATTGAGGACGTCATCATATCAGAAAGAGGATGATTCATGTCGTTTGCACCGCCTTTTTCTTATTGAGCCAGAGCTTCAAGAACCGCACGCCTGCGCGCGCCGCGAGCGAGACCGCCCGCCCGATCGTGATCGTCAGCGCCAGATGCGCGTCTACCTTCATTTCCTTCTCATTATAATCGAGAACCGGCTGAATGTCACGCTTTTTTATCACAAAAAGCTGCTCGAGCTTCGGGTTCAGCATCCCAATGAGCGCCCACGCCCGGCCATATAAAATCGCCGCCTTCGCGGGGTCAGAGCCACCCAGCGTCACGTGCAGCACCAGAACCTCGACGCGCAGCTTGCGCCGGAGGTTTCCGAGCGTGTCGCACGCAAGATCCGCAAGCGCCAGAATATCCTGCAAGGTAAGCTTCGGCATCTGGAACTGCTTTTTTGGCTTCGCGGGCTTTGCGTCCTGCTTTTTTGCCGCAGGCTTCTTCTTTTTTGCTTCCGCCTTCTTCTTTTTGGGCTTCGGGGGCAGCACCTGCATGGTAAAAAAGCCGATTTTCAGCCGCAGCGCGAGCGCGTTTTCGTGGTAGCTCGCGTCCACCCCGACCGGGATGCAGCCTATGAGCACAAAGACCAGGACAATGATCCCGAGGACAAACCAGCCGCTCATTGCGCCGTCTCCTTCTGTTCGTTCTCTGCCTGCGGCTCCAGAGAAATCTCGAGCTGCGCCTGATTCGTGCTCAGCTCGACCTTCTCAATGGGCGGCAGATCAGCAAGGGATTGCAGCCCAAACACCCGCAGAAAATCCGGCGTCGTCTCATACTGAAACGGTCTTCCCGGGACGTTGAGCCGTCCCGCCTCGCGGATGAGCTTTTTCGTCAGCAGCGCGCTGATGGAGTACCCGCTGTCAACGCCTCGAATCTGCTCGACATAGGCCTTTGTCGCGGGCTGGTAATAGGCGATGACGCTGAGCGTCTCGAGCTGCGAACTTGACAGCTTCGGCGGCTTTCTCGTCTCGAGCGTCCGGGTCACAAACTCCGCCTGCTCCGCCGCCGAGCACATCTGATACGCATCCTCCAGCCGCACAATGCGGATGCCGCTGCGGTGGTAGGACAGCTCGTTCATGAGATATTTCAGCTCCTCGTGAATCTGCGCCACATCGACTGCCAGCGTTTCCGATAAGCGCGAGGCCGCCACGGGCTCTCCCGCCGCGAATAAAATCGCCATCAGCGTCCGCTGCAACTCATTTTGTTCCATCTTAACCTCCGTTACCTCGTAGAGTTTCGCCCCGCAGGGCGAAATAAAATGGAAATCCATTTTATCCGGTGGCTCTGCCAGCCGGAAAAATACTTCTCGCCTTGCAAGTGTGAGCTTTTCGCGCGACGCGCGAAAAGCTTGCGCGCAGTCAAGGCGCATCCTTTTTGTCAGGTTTACTCCTCCCAGCTGAGGTCTTTTTCATCCGGCTTTTTTACGAAAGCGATTTCCTGCTCCGCGTCCGTGTCTTCAATGCGCACCGAGTGGAGCCTGCAAAGCTCCAGAACCGACAAAAATGTCGCCACGATCTCCGACCGACTGCGGCTGCCCTTGAAGAGGGACAAAAATTTCATCACGCCGTGCCCAATGAGCCGCCTGAGAACCTCCGCCGCTTTTTTTGCGACCGGATACGGCTCCGCGCCGACAATGCCGACAAAATTCGAGACTGGAGGCGGAAGCTTCCGCTGCGACCTATCCTGCATCGCAGCGAGCGCGTCCAGCAGGTCCTCCCTGTCGTGCTGATAGCGGTAGGTCTGGTCGCGGCGCAAAGGCTCGGGCGGCTTGGGGAACATGCCAAGACCAATATCGTTTCGAAGCGCAAGCGCCTGAACCGCGATTTTGATCTGCTCGTACGCGTCTTTCCGCTGCCGCTGCTGGAGCGAGGCAATGAGTTCCTGCATCTCGCTCTCGGCCTCGGCCTTTTCCGCCTCGGAAAGAAGCATCCGCGTCTTGATATACATCAGGTGCGAGGCCATCGCGATAAACTCGCTCGCGACCTCCATATCCATCCGCTTGCGCTCGTCGAGCCAGGCAAGATACTGCTCCAGAATCGACGAGATGCTCACGTCCTGAATTTCAATTTTGTTTTTGCTCAGCAACAGCAGGATGACGTCCAGCGGCCCGTCGAAATCCTCGAGGCTCTCCTTCGCGTGCACCACGCTTTGCAGATGATATTGCGGCTGCTCCATGCAGACCTCCGTATGTTTTAAAATAGCATGCTCGGCAGCGTATAGCCCCACGTGCCAAGGGAATTGAGCAGCTGCAAAAGTCCGTCGCGCATTGCGCCGAGCGGCGTGTCGATGAGCCCCGTGATAAGAAGCAACATCAAAAGTCCCATACCGTATCGTTCGTAGCGCATGAGCTTGTCATACGCCCGGTCGGAAAGAAGCGCAAAGAGCACCTTCGACCCGTCGAGCGGCGGGATCGGAAAGACGTTAAAGACGGCAAGCCCCGCGCTGATGATCTCCACATAGATGAAAAACTGCACAAGGCCCATCAGGAGCCAGCCGCCGCCGAAATTATCCAGCCAGAAAAACAGGAAATTGAGAATCACCACCGCAATATAGGCCAGCAGCACATTCGATACCGGACCCGCGAGCGCCGTCAGCGCCATACCCTGCTTTGGATTTTTGAAGTTCCGCATATCGACCGGAACGGGCTTCGCCCAGCCGAACCGGAACAGCGCCATCATAAGAAGGCCCGCAACATCGGCGTGCTTGAGAGGGTTCAGCGTCAGCCGCCCCATCCGCTTTGCCGTGGGGTCCCCGAGCTTATATGCGACCCAGCCGTGGCACGTCTCATGGAACGTGATGCAAAGCAGCGACGCGGCCACTAAAACCACCGTCTGCCATACGCCGTCAAATTGCAGCTGCCCCAGCCACGCGCGAAATGCGTCCATAGAAGTTCCTCCCGGATTTACAATACAGTTTATTCTATCACAACCCACGCCATAGCGCAAGAAAAACGCGGCAGAGCCGCGTTCGCCTGTCAAAAAAGCTATCGCTTTCTTGACAGAAGGGATTGCACCTCGACTGCGCGCATAATTTGTGCGCCAGAGGCGCACAAATTCTACACTTGCGAGATGAGCGGTATTTTTCCGGTCAGCAAAGCCGCCGGATAAAATGAATCTACACTTTATTTCGCCCTGCGGGGCGAAACTCTACGAGGTTTTTGACGTGCGAAGAAAAACGCGGCAGAGCCGCGTTTTTCCGGAGGTGTTCCTTATTCCCCGACTGCTTTCAGAACGAACGAAAGAAGTACCTCGCGCCCGTCGCCCTTTTCGGCGGAGAACGGAATGACCGTGACCTCCTCCGGAAGCCCGAGCGTTTCTCGGATGCAGGCGAGGTTCGGCCCCACTTCACTCTTCTTGAGTTTGTCGAGCTTGTTTGCCACGACGATGAACGGCTTTCCCGATTGCAGGAAGAAGTCTGCCATCGTCACGTCGTTGGCCGTCGGCTTGTGCCGCGCGTCGACGATCATCACGCCGTAATCGAGCGTCCCCTCCGCGCGGAAATAGGCCTCCATCAGCTTCCCCCATCGCTCTTTTTCCTGCGCGGAGACCTTCGCGTAGCCGTAGCCCGGGAGGTCGACAAGGTAGAGCTTTTTGTCGATGCAGAAAAAGTTGATGTGCGTCGTCTTGCCGGGCGCCTGCCCGACTCTTGCAAAGTTCTTGCGAAGAAGAAGCTTATTGATGACCGACGATTTTCCGACGTTCGACTTTCCAGCGAACGCGATCTGGACGAGTCCGTCCTTCGGGCAGTCGGCGACCGATGTGACCGAGCGGATGAACTCCGCATTATGAAGATTCATGCGCCCTCCTTACTGCCGAAGGCCCGTCTTGCGGCGCGGCTTCGTCTGCGGCACCGGCATAGCGGGAAGCTGCGGCTGCGCGCTTACGCTTTCCTTGTGCGCCTCCACCGGGTCAAGCGCCGCGGCGAGCACGCTGTCTACATGGTGCGCGGTGATAAATTGCAGGCTATTGCGGACTGTCTGGTCGATTTCCGCGAGGTCCTTTTCGTTGGCTGCCGGGATGATGACGGTCTTCACGCCGTGGCGCAGCGCCGCCATCGTCTTTTCCTTGAGCCCGCCGATGGGAAGCACGCGCCCGCGAATCGAAATTTCACCCGTCATCGCGATATCGCGCCTTACCGCGCGCCCGGTCAGCGCCGAGACGATCGCCGTGCAGATCGTAATGCCCGCCGAAGGCCCGTCCTTGGGGACCGCGCCCTCCGGGAAGTGGACATGGATGTCCTTCGTCTTGTAAAAATCAGGCTCGAGCCCCAGCTCATTTGCCCGCGAGCGGATATAGCTCATAGCGGCAAAGACAGATTCTTTCATCACGTTTCCGAGATTGCCCGTCAGCTCCAGCTTGCCCGTGCCTTCTACGACGTTCGCCTCGACCTCCAGCGTCGTTCCGCCCACGCTTGTCCAGGCAAGACCCGTCACAAGGCCGACCTGGTCGCTCTTCGGCATTTCATCGGGCAGGAAGCGGCGCGGCCCCAAGAACTTCTCCAAGTTCGCAGCCGTAATGACCAGCTTCCTGGGCGCGTCGTCTTCTACAAAGCGCATCGCGCACTTGCGGCAGACGGCGGCAAGCTCCCGCTCAAGCGTCCGCACGCCGGACTCTCTCGTATAGCAGGCGATAATCTCGCGAATCGCGTCGTCTGTGAGCCGGACGCGGGATTTTGCGATGCCGTGCTTTGTGAGCTGCTTCGGAAGCAGGTGCCGCTTCGCGATTTGCAGCTTTTCTTCGTCCGTGTAGGAGCCAAGCTCAATGACCTCCATGCGGTCAAGAAGCGCCCGCGGAATCGTATCCGTCGTATTGGCTGTCGTGATGAACATGCACTCACTTAAATCAAACGGAACCTCGATATAGTGGTCGCGGAAGCTCAAATTCTGCGCGGAATCGAGAACCTCCAGAAGCGCGGACGAGGGGTCGCCCTTATAGTCGCCGCCGAGCTTGTCGATCTCGTCGAGCAGCAGCAGGGCATTTTTGCTCTTTGCCTGCGAAAGACCGGTCATGATTCGACCGGGCATGGCTCCGATGTAGGTCTTGCGGTGGCCGCGGATCTCCGCCTCATCATGCACACCGCCGAGCGAAATGCGCGCAAGCTTTCGGTTGAGCGCTCTTGCGATCGAGATGGCAATCGACGTTTTGCCAACGCCGGGAGGGCCGACCAGGCAGAGAATCTGCCCCGGAAGCTCGGGCGCCAGCTGCCGCACGGCGAGCGTCTCCAGAATCCGCTTTTTGACCTGTTCAAGGCCAAAGTGATCTTCGTCGAGAATTTTTGCCGCTGCCTTCACGTCCAGCCGCTCTTTTGTCCGCTTGTTCCACGGAAGCTCCAGCACAAGGTCCAGATAGTTCCGGATGACGGCGGCCTCGGCGGAGTTCTGCTGCTGCTTGGCAAGCCGCCGCGCTTCCTTTAAAAGCTTCGCCTCCGTCTCCTCTGGGAGCATCAACGCACGGATTTTCTCCTGATAGCCCTCGCTGTCTGCTTCGTCGTCCTCTTCGCCGAGCTCCTCGCGGATCACGTGCATCTGCTCGCGCAGATAGTAGTCCCGCTGGCCCTTGTTGACGTTCTGCTGGACCTTCTCGGAAATTTCATTCTCGAGTTCCAGAATCTCCAGCTCTTTGGCAAGCAGCTTCACTGCCAGCTCCAGCCGCTTCACGGGGTGCGCCTGCTCGAGAAGCTTCTGCTTATCCGGATACGGAATCGAGCTGTTCTGCCCGATGAAGTCCGCAACGAAACCTGCGTCGTCGGACGAAATGACCTGCAGGAGCCCGTCCTGCAAGTTTTTAGCAGCCAAGTCTACAAACTGCTCATACGCCCCGTGCGCCTGCCGCAAAAGCGCCTGCACTCTGGGGTGCGCTTTGTTGTACGCGGGCACCTCGATTTCTTCCACGCGCGCAAAAAGATAGGGCTCGGACTGGATGCAGTCGACCAGCTCCGCGCGCGACTGACCTTCAACGAGGATGCGCATATTATCGCCCGGCAGGCGAAGGATCTGCTTGATAACTGCGATGGTACCGACGGCGTAGAGGTCGCTTCTCTTGGGGTCGTCTACGCTTAGGTCCTTCTGCGCGGTCAGGAAAATGCGCTGATCGGCGCGCATGGCTTCGTCGACCGCCTTGGCGGATTTCAGCCGCCCGACGTCAAAATGCGTCACGATCCCGGGGAACACCACAAGCCCCCGCAGCGGCAGCACCGGCAGGCAGATCAAAGGTCTATACTCACTCATTTGTTACGCTCCTTTCCATGGAGGGATTTGGCCACGGCGTTTCAAGGCAGCGCCGCACGATTCGACTGCGCAATGCTGCCTCAGGCTCGCCATGACACAAAAGGGGGAAGCGAACCGCATCCCCCTTCCGGCGAGCTGCACGTCTCGCTCACGTCCGCCCGAAGGCGGCCTGATATGTTTGGGAAAACTTCCGTAAGAAGCGTTCCGGGTTTTATAAGGTAATGCCGGCGTTCTTGATCGGCTGGCGCGGATGCGCTTCGTCGCGCGTCACCTGCGGCTCGGTGCCGTTTCGGACGCAGTCCTCGGTGATGAGCACGCTCTGAATCGCGGGGTCGGACGGAATTTTGTACATGATGTCCGTCATGACAGACTCCATGATCGCACGAAGGCCGCGCGCGCCGATCTGGCGCTCGATCGCCTTTTCCGCGATGGCCTCCAGCGCGCCCTGCTCGAAGCTGAGCGTCACGCCGTCGTACTCCAGAAGCTTATGGTACTGCTTGCAAAGCGCGTTCTTGGGCTCGGTCAAAATCTTCACAAGGTCTTCTTTTTTAAGACTCTGCAAGGATGTGATGACCGGAAGTCTTCCGACGAGCTCGGGGATGATGCCGAACTTTAAAAGATCGTGCGGCTGCACGAGCTCGAAGAGCTTGCCGACGTCGCGCTTATTCTTGCTCTGGATTTCACTTCCGAAGCCGAGCGAGGACTTGTCCGTGCGGTGCTCGATGATCTTATCGAGCCCGTCGAACGCGCCGCCGCAGATGAACAGGATATTCGTCGTATCGATCTGGATAAACTCCTGCTGCGGATGCTTGCGCCCGCCCTGGGGCGGAACGTTTGCGATCGTACCCTCAAGGATTTTGAGTAACGCCTGCTGCACGCCCTCGCCGGATACGTCGCGCGTGATGGACGTATTTTCCGACTTTCTCGCGATTTTATCCATTTCGTCGATGTAGATGATACCGCGCTCGGCAAGCTCCACATCAAAGTCTGCCGCCTGCAAAAGCCGCAGCAGAATATTTTCCACATCCTCGCCCACATAGCCGGCCTCGGTCAGCGTCGTCGCGTCGGCGATGGCAAACGGCACATTCAAAATTTTGGCGAGCGTCTGCGCAAAGAGCGTTTTGCCGGAGCCCGTGGGGCCGATCATCAGAATGTTGCTCTTCTGGAGCTCCACGTCCGTCTCCTGCGAAAAGTAGATGCGCTTATAATGATTGTAAACCGCCACGGACAGCGCGACCTTTGCCTCGTCCTGTCCGATGATATAGCGGTCCATGTACGTTTTGATTTCCTGCGGGGTCGGGAGGGTATCGGGAAGCTCCAAGTCCTGTGTTTCCCCGTTTTTCATTTCGTCTCGCAGGATGCTCGAGCACAAATCGATGCACTCGTTGCAGATGTAAACATTCGGGCCGGCAATAATCCGGTTGACCTGTTCCTGCCGCTTGCCGCAGAACGAGCAGCGGATGGAATCTCTTGCCATGGGCCTTCTCCTTTAACTCACATTCATTTTCGCGAGAATGGCGCGAAACCTTCTGGCAAGGAAGGCATTTCCTCCCTTGCCAGAACCTGTTATCTCTTTTACCGCTTGTAGATGACCTTGTCAATGAGGCCGTAGGCCTGCGCTTCCTCGGCGGTCAGGAAGTTGTCGCGCTCGGTATCGGCGCAGATGGTCTCATACGGCTTTCCTGTGTTGGCCGCGAGAATTTCGTTGAGGCGCTGCTTAATCTTCAGCATCCGCGCCACATGAATCTGCATGTCAGTCGTCTGACCCTGCGTGCCGCCGAGCGGCTGGTGAATCATGATTTCAGCGTTGGGAAGCGCGATGCGCTTGCCCTTCGTGCCGGAGGACAGCAGGAACGCGCCCATGGACGCGGCCATGCCAACGCAGATGGTGGAAACGTCGCACTTGATGTACTGCATGGTGTCGTAAATCGCCATGCCGTCGGTGACGCTGCCGCCGGGGCTATTGATATAGAACTGGATGTCCTTATCGGGGTCCTGCGCCTCGAGATAGAGCATCTGCGCGACGATCAAAGACGCGGTCGTGCTGTTGACCTCTTCGGACAGGATAATGATACGGTCGTTGAGCAGGCGCGAAAAAATGTCATAGGACCGCTCGCCGCGGCTCGTCTGCTCGACAACATAGGGAACGAGACTCATAAGAATTGCTCCTTTCTTCGGATGTAACATTCTAACCATCCGAGGCAGGAATTATTCCTTCTCAGCCGGTGCACGGCAAAAGTACCTTCTGCCGCGCATCGGTGTGAATGCTTCTGGGAATGAATTACTCCTTCTCGGAGGTCGCGTCGTCTTCCTTCTTCTCCTCGGTGGGAGCGACGGCGACGGCGCTGTCGGTGATAAGCTTGGCAGCCTTGCGGCCCATGAGGTCAGACTTCACAGCAGCGGTATCGACAGCGGCCTTGACCTTGTCAAGCTCCATCTGATACTGCTCGGCGAGCTTCTTCAGCTCTTCTTCGACCTCTTCGTCGGTCACTTCCAGGTTCTCGGCGTGGGCGATTTCGCTCAGGAGAATATCGGAGCGGACGGTCTGCTCGGCCATCGGGCGCATGGAAGCGCGCAGGCTCGAAAGGTCGCCGCCGACCATCTTGACGTAGTCTTCCATCTTCATACCCTGAGACTGCAGCTGATAGGCAAACTGCTCAATCTGATGGTCGACCTGCTCGTCGATCATGCAGGCGGGGATATTGCAGGTCATGTTGGCTGCTGCCATCTGCACGGCGGCAGACTCAAACGCGCGCTCGTTCTGCTCCGTACGGGACTTCGTGAAGCGGGTACGGATGTCATCTTTCAGCGCGTCCAGCGTATCGAACTCGGAGACGTCCTTTGCGAACTCGTCGTCGAGCTCGGGCTTGATGGACTCCTTGACCTCGTGCACCTTGCACTTGAAGACGGCGGGCTTGCCGGCCAGCTCCTTGGCGCTGTAGTCCTCGGGGAACGTGACGTTCACGTCGCGCTCCTCACCGGCGACTGCGCCGACCAGTGCGTCTTCAAAGCCAGGGATGAACGAGCCGGAGCCGAGCGTGAGGGAATAGTCCTCCGCCTTGCCGCCCTGGAACGGCTTATCGTCTACGAAGCCTTCAAAGTCGATGACGACGGTGTCGCCGTTGGCTGCTGCGCGGTCGACGGTCTCGATGCGCGCGTTGCGCTCTGCCATACGGTTCACTTCCGCGTCAACTTCACTCTCTTCGACCTTCACCTCGCGCTTGGGCACCTCAAGGCCCTTGTACTGGCCGAGGGTGACCTCAGGGTAGAGCTCGGTCTCGATGGTCAGGACAACGCCGCCCTTGTCGGGGGTGTCCATGTTGGAAACGGACGGGGAGCCGACGGCCTTGAGCTCCTGCTCAACGATGGCCTTCGTGTAGATGTCCGGGAAAATTTCGTTCACGGCGTCCTCATAGAAAACGGTCGCGCCATACATGCTCTCAACCATTTTCCGCGGAGCCTTGCCCTTGCGGAAGCCGGGAAGCATGATGTCTTTTCTGCACTTGGCGTACGCCTTGTTCAGCGCCTGCTCAAATTCGGCCTTGTCGATCTCGACGACAACCTTGGCCTTGCCGTTTTCTTTTTCTACGCTCTTTACATTCATGTTGGTTTTCCTCCTATACGGTGCGGCCGGTTTTAGCCGTCATTCACCATTCTATATTGAATCCGCTCTATTCTATCAGAGTTTTTTCAATATTTCTACTGTTTTTTATATTTTCTTTTCAATCCAGCAGTTTTTGCGGTTTGAAGTTTACATAATCAGAAGACAACAGCCGGAACTCGCACCCGTCGACGCTTCCCTGGATCGCAAGGCGCATCGACTCCGCGTGCAGGTGGCCGTAGAAGCAGTGCTTCACGCCGTAGCGCGCGAGCAGCTCCAGAATCTCCGGGCATTCGTAGCCGCGGTACCGCGGCGGATAGTGGAGAAAGCACATCTTTTCATGCTCTCCTGCCGCCTTAAAGCTGGCCTCCAACCTCCCTAGCTCCCGGCGGAAGATTTTTTCGTCGTGCGTCCCCTCCTGCTCCTGCTCATAGAACCAGCCGCGTGTTCCGCAGAGCGCGGTGTCGCCATAATAATAGCAGTTGTTGTTCAGGATGAACATGTCGTCCCAGCCATGCGCGGCGCAGAACTTATAGAACTTCGCCGCCGTGGTCCACCAGTAGTCGTGGTTCCCCTTGAGAATGATCTTCCGGCCGGGGATCTCGTGGATGAAGGCAAAGTCCTTTTCCGCCTGCTCGATGCCGAGCGCCCAGCTGAGGTCCCCCAGAAGAACCGTCGTGTCGCCGGACTGGATCACGGAAAGCCCCTCGCGGAGCTTGTCCATGTATCCCTCCCAGCGGCCGCCGAACACGTCCATGGGCTTATACGCGCCGAGGCAAAGGTGCAGATCACCGATGGCGTATAAGCTCATGCGCGCAGAAACTCCGTGACCTTGCTTTCCATCTCGTCCTTGCCCGTCACATCGGTAAAGCGAACGGCCTTTCCGGCAAGGCCTGCCAGCGGTGCGGGCGCTGTCTTTCCGGTCTTTTCCGCGAGCTGCGCGATGATGTCCGTTCCGGAAGCAAGCTTCGTCTCGCCCAATGCTTCAAGCACGCTCTGGCAGAATTTAAACGGGCTCGCCGTGGATACGACGATCAGGGGGCGTTCTGCGCCGGTCTTTGTCCGGTATTCTTCCGCCACATTCCACGCGACTGCCGTGTGCGTATCAAGAAGATAGTCCTGCTCGGAAAACAGCTTCGCGATTGTCTGCTTCGTACCCTCGTCGTCGCAGAAGCCGCAGGCAAACTCCGCGGCGATCTTCTGCGCCGTTTCCGGCCGGACGGTATATTTCCCGTGCGCAGCCAGCTCGTTCATGTAATTTGCCACCGACTCGCCAGCGCCCTCCATAAGTGCAAGCAGCCGCTCGAGGTTCGAGGAGATGAGGATATCCATCGACGGAGACGCCGTCTGATAAAACGGGCGGTTGCGGTCGTACGTGCCGGTGGACAAAAAGTCCGTCAGCACGTTATTCGCGTTCGACGCGCACACGAGCGTTCCCACGGGAAGCCCCATGTGCTTGGCGTAATAGCCCGCCAGAATATTGCCGAAGTTTCCCGTCGGGACGCAGAAATCGATCTTGTCGCCAAGCGCGATTTTGCCGCTCTCCAGCAGGTCGCAGTAGGCCGAGATATAATACACGATCTGCGGCAGGACTCTTCCCCAGTTGATGGAGTTTGCCGACGAGAGGAAATAGCCCTTGTCCGCCAAATCCTCGCGCAAAATGGGATCGGAGAAGATGCGCTTCACGCCGCTCTGCGCGTCGTCGAAGTTTCCCCGTACGGCGCACACGCCGACGTTCTGTCCTTCCTGGCTGACCATTTGCAGCTTCTGGATATCCGATACGCCGCCGTCTGGGTAGAACACAAGAATTTTTGTATGCTCCACATCGCGGAAGCCCTCGAGCGCGGCCTTGCCGGTATCGCCGGATGTCGCGACCAGAATGCAGACCGTCTTGTCCTCTCCGGTCTTTTTGAGGCTCGCCGTGAGCAGATACGGAAGCATCTGAAGCGCCATGTCCTTGAACGCGCACGTCGGGCCGTGCCAGAGCTCCATGATATACCGGCCGTCTCCCAGATCCTTCACGGGCGCGGCCTTCGGGTCGTCGAATTTCTTTGCGCCATACGCCTTTTCAGCAAAGCCAAGCAGCTCTTCCTCGGTAAATTCTTCGAGATACCGCTTCATGATCTTCGCCGCGCGCTCAGGGTACGGCAGCTTCGAGAGCGCCTTGATTTCTTCTAACGGGATCTGCGGAATTTCCTCCGGCAAGAACAGGCCGCCATCGCGGCTGAGCCCCTGAACGATCGCCTGCGCCGCGGAAAGGCGTATTTCTGGATTTCTGGTGCTTACATAGTGCATTGTTTCACAACCTTTAATAAAGACTCACTGAATATATTTTCTATTGTACTGCTTGGCAGCTTCCTGTCTTCCAGCCACTGCGCAAGCATTGCATAGCTGTCCACACCGGCAAAGCCCTCCGGCAGCACGCTGCATCCGTCCAGATCGCCGCCGAGCGCGATATGTCCGTCTCCCCCGAGCTCCAAAAAATGCCCGATATGACGCCAGACGTCTTCCAGTGTCGGCCTGCCCTCATCGCGTAAAAATGCGCCGTAGAGATTCAGCCCCGCCGTACCGCCCGCCTCGCACAACGCTTTAAACTGCTCGTCGGTGAGATTGCGAACATGCTTGCAGATGGCGCGCGAATTGGAATGGCTCGCCACAAACGGCTTTTCTGTGATGTCGCAAAGATCCCAGAACGCTTTCTCCGAGATATGGCTGACATCTAGGATCATGCCAAGCTTCTGCGCCCGGCGCACGAATTCTTTGCCCTGTGCCGTCAGACCTCCGCCTGTCATGCAGCTTCCGGTCAGCGCATTCTGCGCGTTCCACGCCGGTGCGATCATGCGCACGCCCTGCGCGCAGGCAAGCTCTAATTTTCCGGGGTCGCAGGAAATGGCCTCCGCGCCCTCGATCGACAAGAACGCACCGCATTTTCCGCTCCCGATGGCCGCGCGCGCATCCGCTTCGTTTTTGCAGCGGACGATCTGGTCTTTGTTCTCGTCCAGCTGGCGGTTAAAATGCTCCAAAGCGGCCGCGTAGTGCGCTTCAAAGCTCCCGTCCTGTTCGAGCCACACCGTACAGAATGCATAAAACTGCACGTAACCCGAAAGCTTTTTGGCCCGTTCGAGCGATACCTGACAGGTATTGCTCCGCAGGTTCTCCTGCCGCAGCCAAAGCTCCATCGGCGTGTCGCAGTGGCCGTCTACTACTGTATATTTCATATAAACGCATCCTCTATCTGCCGGATCTGCGGGCGCTTCGTCTGCATCCCGTCCGGCGCATAAATTTCGATCACATCAAACCGCGGCTGTAGGCTCGTCTCATGCTCCTCGAGCCACATAGAAGCCGTCGCGCGGAGCCGTTCCTGCTTGCGCAAATCCACAAACTCGCGCGCCGCGCCGAAATACGCGCTCTTGCGGAGCTTGACCTCGGCAAAGACCAGATACTCCCGGTTTTCTGCGATGATATCGATCTCGCCGTAGCGCGACCTGTAGTTCCGCTCGACAACTGTGAAGCCCCGGGATCGTAACGCCTCCGCCGCGATCGCCTCGCCCCACGTGCCAAGCTCTGTTTTATTCGCCATAGAGCTTTTTGAGAAAGGTTCTCCGATGTATCGGGCATGGGCCGTATTCGCGCAGCGCTTCATAGTGCCGCTTCGTGCCGTAGCCCTTGTGGACGGTAAAGTCGTATTGGGGATACGCTTCGTCCAGCTCCTCCATGAGCCGGTCCCGCGTGACCTTCGCCAGAATCGAGGCTGCTGCGATGGAGGCAGACAAGCTGTCGCCCTTCACGATTGTCCGCACCGGGAGGCCAAAATCCTTCGCGCGGTTTCCGTCGATGAGCGCCAGATCGGGCCGGACATCCAGCTTGTCGATCGCCCTCTGCATGGCAAGAAACGTCGCCTGCAGGATATTGATCTCGTCAATCTCCCGCTCCGACGCCATCGCAATTCCGTAGCTCACGGCGTTTTGCGTGATCACGTCATAGAGTTCGCGCCGCTTTTTGTCGGTCAGCTTCTTGGAGTCGTTGAGTCCGTCAATGACGAGTCCCGCCGGCAAAATCACTGCCGCCGCGCACACCGGCCCCGCCAGAGGGCCACGTCCCGCTTCGTCTACGCCGCAGACCGCTTGGTACCCTTCCGCGAACGCTTCTCGCTCATAGAGCCATAAATCCTTCGGTTCTTCTCTCATGCCAGCTCCTCCGGCCGTTCCAGCGTGAATGTTCCAAGCTTGCAGCTGCGGTACTCGTCCAGCAGCACCTTCGCCATCCGCTCCGTGTCGACCTCGCCGCCGGAGACAAGAAAGCCGCGCTTTCTGCCTGCCGCCTGCAAAAGCTCCCAGCCGTCGATCTTCGTCGGGATTTCAATCTTGTAGCGCTCTGTGAGCGCCCCGGGATATTCCCGCGCCAGAAGCTCCATCAGATGGCAGCCCAGCGTCTCGGTGTCTAAGATGTCGTCCTTCACCGCGCCCGTGTAGGCAAGGCGCATGCCGACCTCGGGGTCGTCAAATTTCGGCCAGAGGATGCCGGGGGTGTCCAAAAGCAGTAAGCCTCCGTCCACATTCACCCATTGCTTGCCGCGCGTCACGCCGGGGCGGTTCTCCGCCTTCGCGCCCTTCCGACCTGCGATCTGATTGATAAACGTCGATTTTCCGACGTTCGGGATGCCCACGACCATGAGCTTGAGCGGCCGCCCGACCTGCCCCTTCTCCGCGTATCGCTGGAGTTTTTCTGCCAGCAGCTGCCGCACGGCGGGAGCAAAGGTGTTGATGCCCTTTCGCGACTTGCAGTCCGTGCGGATGACGGCCATGCCCTTGCCTTTAAAGTAATTGCTCCACCGGCTGACTAAGTCAGCATCCGCCATATCGATGCGGTTCAAAATCACCATCCGGGGCTTTTTGCCGCAGATCGCGTCGATATCGGGGTTCCGGCTGGAGATCGGGATGCGCGCGTCTAAAATCTCGCACACCGCGTCGACCAGCTTCAAATCCTCTTCCATCATCCGGCGGGTCTTGGTCATATGACCGGGATACCACTGGATGTTCATGCTGTTTTTCTGTTCTTCCATTTATGCTACCGCGCCGATACGCCGGAAGTTCCGGCCGCCGACGATATCTCCTTGTTCATTGGTCTGTCTGCCCGGGATAATCCGCAGCAGCACGCGGCCTAAAATCCGCGATTCGTCCACACAGCCGAGCCCCGCGTACCGGCTGTCCGCCGAGTGGTTTCGGTTGTCGCCCAGCACGAAGACGCTTCCCTCCGGGACGGTTACGGGGTAGTCAAGCCCATCGCCTACCTCTCGGAAGCTCCGGTAGGTCGGCTCAAAGACATAGCTCTCCTCGAGCGCTTCGCCGTCGACGTACACAACGCCCGCGTCGAAGTCAATGTCCACTGTCTGGCCCCCGGTTGCAATCACACGCTTGACGATCGGGCCGCTGAAGCCTGCCTCCTCCGGCGGGTCGATGACAACAATGTCTCCCGCGTGGACGCTCCGGTAGAGGAAATTGCTCTCCAGGACCAGATAGTCGTGGTCAACGAGCGTCGGGTACATCGAGCTTCCGTCCACGCCAACCAGCCGGAAGAAGAACACGAACACCAGCGTGATGCCCGCCAGAATGTACACGAGGTCATGCAGCATCGTAAACGTCTCATACTGCTTTTCCCGCCGCGCCGCCTCATTCTGCTGTGTTTCCTGCGCGGTTCCCTCGTCCTGTGTCTGTTCTATATTCTCTTCCAACGGCACATCCTGCGCCGGTCTGTTTTCTTCAAAATCCATACTCTGCACCTCACATGCGTATTCTAAGACATTATACACAATTTCCGCCCAGAAAGAAAGTGCCATTCCCGAAAATCAGAGTAAAAAGCCTCGCAGAGTTTCGCCATCCGCAGATGGCGAAATAAATTTGAAATCCATTTTATCCGGCGGCTCCGCTGACCGGAAAAATACTTTACGGTTTGCAAGTGTGGAATTTTTGCCCCTTATACCAAGTCAAAACCTATGGTTTTGACTTGGAGAGGAGAAGCAACGGAATGTATGAACTCTGCCGCTTGCGGCGGAGTGAAGGATATGAAGTTTGCTTTGATGAGCGCGCA
>ENA-USUG01003011-USUG01003011.1-human-gut-metagenome-genome-assembly--contig:-NODE-3011-length-24023-cov-17.652301_pt1 | contig 24023 bp, 17 predicted proteins | sample MGYA00250059_ERZ773394 | MGnify/ENA primary metagenome ERZ773394 (study PRJEB29103, sample SAMN06111957) | human gut metagenome | biome: human gut; feature: ankylosing spondylitis patient; material... | reverse complement strand
TATTCCGCCGCGGAGTTGAAAACGATGGGAACGCAGAACATCCTGCAGGGGTTGAAGACGCTGGACCCGGCTTTCGCGATACTGGAGGATAACCAGTTCGGATCGGACCCGAACCGCTTGCCGAACATGGAGATCCGTGGCAAGTCGAGCATGCTGGGCTTGAGGGACGAGCTGGACGCCGACCCGAACCAGCCGCTTTTTATCCTGGATGGTTTCGAGTCGACGTTGGCGGCGATTAACGACTTGGATATTAACCGGGTGGCCTCGATCACGATATTGAAGGATGCAGCCTCGACGGCCATTTACGGTTCGAAGGCGGCCAACGGGGTAATCGTGGTGGAGACGGTGAAACCGGAGGCGGGCAAGTTGCAGGTGAGTTACACGGGAAACATGAATCTCTCGATACCGGATTTGTCGAGTTATAACTTGATGAACGCGAGGGAGAAATTGGAGTTCGAGCGGTTGGCGGGGAGGTACGAACCTGTGAACTGGTCCACGACAAACGAGATAGAATTGACAAACCTGTATAACGAGAAGTTGAAGGTGATCGAGAGCGGGGTGGACACGTATTGGTTGGCGGAACCTTTGCGGGTGGGTGTGAACCAGAAACATTCGCTTTATGTGCAAGGTGGAGAGGGTAATTTTTTGTTCGGTTTGGGTGCCGGTTATAACGGGATTTCCGGGGTGATGGAAGAATCTGATCGAGCGGTAATGAGTGGTAATATCGATTTGATTTACCGGGTGTCGAAGTTCCAGTTCTCGAACAAGTTCTCGTTTTCATCTACCGACTACAAGAACCCGATCGTGGCCTTTAACGAGTACGCGCGGGCGAACCCGTACTACAAGAAACACGGTGCCGACGGTACGATCGAGAAATGGCTGGAGAAGAACGATTTCTTCGAGGCTTCCAACCCGTTGTGGAATGCAAGCCAGAACAGCCGGGACGAGGGAAAGAATCTTGCTTTGAGTAATTATTTTATCGCGGAGTATTTCCCGACACAAGAATGGCGAGTGCGGGCCCGAATAGGTTTGACCTATGGAAACGATGACACGGAGAAATTTTATTCCCCGAATGATACCCGGTACGAGAACGTGGAGATGATCAAGAAAGGGCAATACACTTCGACAAACACACGTTCGAATCAAGTAGAGGGAGAGTTGAGCGTGACGTACGCGAAAGTGCTTGGTAAACATCGAATTAATTTGGTCGCCGGGGGAAACGTGTTTAGTAACAAATCGCTCACGCAAGGATATTCCGCGGTCGGGTTCCCGGAAGGAGATTTCACGTATCCCTCTTTCTCAAACGGTTACCCGGAGAACGGGACCCCGACTTATTACGAGTCCGTGTCTCGATCCGTGAACGGCTATTTCAACACGGGCTACTCTTTCGACGATCGTTACCTGATGGATTTCAGCTTGCGGACGAGCGGTTCGTCTGTTTTCGGAACTTCTCGTAAGTATAACACGACATGGTCGGTGGGATTGGGATGGAACTTGCACAAGGAAAAGTTTATCATGGACAATCTCGGGTGGATCGACTTGCTGAAGTTGAGGGCCTCGATCGGTAATCCGGGAAACCAGAGTTTCGATTCGGCGCAAACGTTGCTGACTTACGCTTTCCAGTACGGTTCGATGAACTATTTCGGGTTGGGTGCCGTGTTGTCGCAGATCGGGAACGCGGACTTGAAATGGCAGGTAACCTTGGACAAGAATATCGGGTTGGACGTGACGTTGTTCAACAAACGTTTCGCGTTGACCCTTGATTATTATTACAAGATAACAGACCCGTTATTGATAAAAGTGAGTACCCCGTTGTCCTCTGGAACCTCGACCTACATGACTAACGCTGGGGAACAAGTGTCACAAGGTCTCACGGCGTCCGTGTCGTATTACATTTTTCAAAATTTCGAAGAACGTTTCTCCTGGATGGTGCGAGCGAATCTCCGCACGCAGAAAAACCGAATAGATAAAATCGGGGACAAGCTTTCCACGTTGAACGCTAGCGGGAAAGGAACTAACACGGTAAGGTATTATGACGGGGCGGACCCGGATGATATCTGGGCGGTGAGGTCCGCGGGGATTGACCCGTCGAATGGTAAAGAGTTGTTCTACGCCAAGGATGGCAGTTACACGTATGACTTCACGTACGACGACGAGGTGATTTGTGGAAACACGAGGCCGGATTTGGAAGGCGTGATCGGTTCGTCGTTGAACTGGAAAGGTTTCTCCGTGAGTTTGAACTTCCGTTATCAACTGGGTGCCGACGTGTTTAACGAAGCCTTGTACAGTAAAGTCGAGAACATTTCCAGGAGTGATTTGAACAGGAATCAAGATAAGCGGGCTTTGTACGAGCGTTGGCAACAGGCGGGTGATATGGTGCGATTCAAGGATATTGCCAACGCGGCAACCACCCCGATGTCCTCTCGTTTCGTGCAGGAGGAAAACGTGTTCACGTTGGAGTCCGTTTATCTAGGGTATGAATTCTATGACGGTTGGATCAAAAAGTTGAATCTAAGTAGTTTAAAATTCCAGATTTCCATGCGAGATGTCTTCCGCGCATCAACCATACGCTCGGAAAGGGGAATTGCGTATCCGTTCGCTCGAAGTATAGAGGCGGGTTTATCGTTTAATTTTTAAATGTTGAGAATAGTATGAAATTACGAAATATAATTTTGTCCGGGTTAGTTCTGGCAAGCTTTGTCGGGTGTGCTGATTTTCTGGACGTGCAGCCGAAAGACAAGCAATCCGAGGAACAGTTGTTCGCCACGAGAGGTGGATTTTACACCGCGGTGAACGGTATCTATAATAAGATGGCATCCACTTCTCTTTACGGGAAGTCGCTTTCTTACGAGTTGGTAGACGTGATTTCCAAGCGTTATTTGCCGTTGTCCGTGAACACCTACCTGACGGCTTTGAGCACGTTCGCTTACACGAACAGCACGGTGGAGACGGTACTGGCAAACACGTGGACGGCAGCGTATAACACGGTGCTGAATTGTAACGTGGTGTTGAATAATATTGACAAGAGCGTGGGTGTTCTGCCGGAAGCGGAAAGCCGGATGTTGAGAGGGGAAATGTTGGCCGTTCGAGCGTACTTGCATTTTGACATGCTGCGCCTGTTCGGACCGGTTTACAAGCTGAACCCGGATGCGGCTGCCATTCCCTACAATGAATCGGAAAAAGTGATGGCGTAGCCCCTGTTAAGTGCCGATTCGGTAATTCATGAAAAGATTTTACGGGATTTGGATGAGGCCGAGTCCTTGTTGGCGGATAGCGACCCGGTGATCGCGAACGGTCCGATGGCTTCCTTGGAAGATGATCAAGATGTTTACGTGCGCTATCGCCAGTTGCGGATGAATTACTACGCCGTTGTGGCCTTGAAAGCGAGGGTGTACCTGTACGCGGGAGAACAGGTGAATGCATTGGCTGCAGCTCGTAAATTGTTGGAAGATCCGAAAGTGAACGAGCATTTCCCCGCCGTGGATCCCAATACACTTTTGGCGAACCAGAGAAATCCGGATCGAGTTTTCTCCACGGAAGTTTTAGCTGGTATCTATAAAAAGGATCGGGAGGAGATTTATACCGGTTATTTTGACTCGGAACAGGCGGGAAACAATTACCTGCATCCCCGGAAGGATTTCGTGAACACGAGTTTGTTTGCCGGTGAGACACAAGATTATCGCTTCCAAACATGGTGGCAGGTATCTTCCGGCGTGGGAGAGACGGGACACATGTTCATCAAGTACAAGGGAATTGAAAAACCGAATGGGACAACCGATGCCGAGTATTTCTATGCCGTTTTCATGTCGTTGATTCGTTTAAGCGAGGTGTATTATATTGCTGCAGAGTGTGAACCCGTGTTAGAGGATAAATACGAGTGGTTGAACGAGATTCGTACCCGGAGAGGGTTGCCTGTCTTGACTGCCTTCTCGGAAGATGATTTCATGGCTCGTTTACGGATGGAATACGTGCGGGAATTTTGGGGCGAAGGACAGGTGTTTTTCATGTATAAACGGCTCTTTGTCAATATAAATAGCAATGAGAATGGTTATGACACGAATACTTACGGGGCTAGGGAAGAACGCTATGTTTTGCCTATGCCTGCTGATGAAATTGCTAATCGTTAAATGATAGAATTATGAAGTGGAAAAATATGTTATTGACGGTGGGGTCAGTTTTTATCTTGGCCGCTTGCGAGAAACAAGATATTCCGGTGTTTACCTCGGATGATCACGGGATCTATTTCCAGCGGGTATCGAGTTACATTTACGGGAGCCCGACAGAATATTACGGGGATTCAACAGCCTTTTCCTTTGCGTCAACAGCGGGATCTGTTACGAACGCGGTTCTTTCTGCGACAGCCCGAACGATGGGGAAGGTGGTGGATTACGATCGTCCGTTTAAAGTGGTTGTCGATAAAGAGAAATCGACAGCTGTTGAGGGTGTGCATTACGAGGCGAATCTTGACACGGTGAAAATGCCGGCAGGAGCAAGCTCCGTGTACGTTCGTGTACGTTTTTTCCGGGCAGCTGATTTGACGGAAAAAACAGTACGGTTAGTTTTGAAATTGGAAGATAACGAATATTTTAAATGTTATTTGCCGGAGTATAAGAACACGAATGCCTATACGGCCACGGGAGCGATGATTCGCGGAGATCAATACGTGTTCTCGTTGAGTGAAATGTACACGGCTCCGAGTTATTGGAATTCGTTTGGAGATGATTATTTCGGAAGTTGGACTCCTCGAAAATATGTTATTGTTAATACGGCGTGTGGTTTAACAGCGGCAGACTGGGCTAATGCCGGGTATGCCGGTGCGAAAGTATCTCTTGGACGTTTCAGTTTTTTTGCCGTTGCCGTGCAAAAGTATTTGCAAGAACAGGCTGACGCGGGTGAACCGGTATTGGATTCGGACGGGAGTTACATGCAATTAGCTCCGGCTTACGCGGTGGATTATTCCCAGTATGAATGATGTAAAATATAGATGTTATGAAGATAAATGTAATTATACTGCTTTTATTCGTTTTTTCTCTTGGGGCTTGTTTCGATGATAAGGGAAATTATGATTACCGGGAAGTGGCGGAGATCACGATAGAAAATATACCGGAGGTGATTGAAGTTCTGGGAAGTGCGGATCACATTGTCGTGAAACCGAAGATCACCTCTTCGCTGGAAGGAGAAATATTGGGAGATAATGTCAATTTCGAGTTCGATTATAAAATAGAGCTAAAAGGAGGGGGTACGATTGTAACCGATCAAAGATGGGTGAACCTGAACCCGGCGGGAACGTTGGATTTGGATACGTTGGCGGCGTTTGTCGCGAACACGTATATCGGTTGGTTTACCGTGACCGATAAGCGTTCTGGAGTTCAGACTTCAACCTCGTTCGACATAAAAGTGTCTTCCCCGACTTACGAGGGGTGGATGATTCTTTGTGACGAGGGTGATGAAAAGCGTGTGCGAATGGATATGATTTCAGTGATCTCTGCAGAACGGGTGATCCCGGCTTATGATTTGTTGTCTCCTCTTGGTTTGCCTGAATTGAAAAATGCGAGGGGTATCGGTTTTTACCCGAATCGTTTTGCCAATCCTTCGGACGTGATTTACGTGATGTCCGGGGAGGGAACATACAAGTTGGATAAAGAGACGTTTAAAACGGACGAGTCGTGGAATATAAATAATGTCGATTTTATTATTCCACCTGTAAATGAAAATGTGATTTATTATACTTCAGTAAATAGTTCTTCAACAGCAGGTGCTTTAGCTAGTATTTGCGTGACGGATGTAGGAAATGCTTACATTCAGGTTTTTGATGCGTCAGGAGCGGCGTTTGAGTATCCCGTGAATACTTCGGTTCGGGGTAAGACTCCGGAATTTCGAGTAGCCCCGTATGTCGGTGTAAGCATGGCTCGCCCGGGGAATGGGTCCACGGCTTTGTTTTATGATATAGATAACCGGCAGTTCATGGGATGGAGGTACGGGACGGGTGCCGATGTCATGCAAACATTGACACCCGTGCCAGACCCGGAAAACGGGTTGTTTAGTTTCAAGACGGGGATGGAGTTGGTGTACATGGAGAGTACCCGTTATTCGAATGGTTTGGTTTATGCCATTTTTAAAGATAACGCGGGGAAACGTTGTATTTACGGGATTAACATGTCGGGCCGGGGTTTTACCCAAGAAACGAAATATGAAGACTTGAACGCCCCGGATTTTGACAAGGCAACGAGTTTTGCCTTTCATTCCCAGTTCCCTTACATGTTCTACGCCGTGGGCAACAAGGTGTACTTGCATAACTTGGGAACGAACGCGACGTACGTGATGAATAATATCGTGTTGGGAGATAACGAGGAGGTGACAATGTTGAAGTTTAACTTGTACAGGCAGTGTTCATTGAATGACTTGAGCAACCAGTCGGATGAGTTTATGGCCCGGCAGTACGAGTTGATGGTAGGTTCCTATAATAATTCAGCATCGGATAACAATGGCGGGAAGTTGGGGTTCTATCCAGTGGACGGGGTGAATAACAGCGTGACGAAAAGGACGGAATACGAGGGATTCGCTAGAATAAAGGATGTGTTGTACCGGGAGAGGCGGTAAATAGTATGGTAATTCAAATTGTAAAAATAAGTCCGGTATTATTCCGGACTTATTTTTTATCGTGAGTTATTTGTCCTACATTTGCACCCGCTAATTGCATTCGATAGGCAAAATATGGTGAAACAAATCACGGAATCCGTGATTCTTAAAGTGCTAGTACGATAAATGAAAGAGTTGGATTTGACACAAGGCCGAGTGCCAAAAGTATTACTTCAGTTTGCCGTACCGTTTTTAATCGCGAACGTTCTTCAGGCATTATATGGTGGTGCGGATTTATTCGTTGTTGGACAATATGACGATGCGGCCAGTGTCGCCGCGGTAGCCATTGGTAGTCAGGTGATGCAGACTATCACTGGAATCATTCTCGGGCTCACGACGGGGACAACCGTGCTGATTGCCATTGCAACAGGGGCGAAAGATGATCGTCAGGTAGCTTCGACGATCGGTTCGTCGATTTGGTTATTCGCATTGGTGGGGATATTTCTCACGTTGGTTATGACGTTGTGTCATAATTCGATCGCTTCACTGATGCATACTCCGGAAGAAGCGATGCGTGACACGCGGCATTACATATTGATCTGTTCCATCGGAATTCCTTTTATCATGGGGTATAATGTTGTTTGTGGTATTCTTCGCGGATTGGGAGATTCGAAAACGCCGCTCTATTTCGTGGGATTAGCCTGCGTGATTAATATTGTGCTTGATTTCCTTCTTGTCGGTTTCTTCCATATGCGGGCAGCCGGGGCAGCGATAGCGACCATCTCGTCACAGGGTATCAGTTTTGCCATGGCGTTATGGTTTCTTTATCGGAGAGGGTTTCATTTCGAATTTTCACGCCATGATATTCGTTTGGATCGTATCCTTTCGAAAAAGATCATGATCTTAGGGGCTCCCATTGCCTTGCAGGATGCTTTGATCAATGTTTCCTTCTTGCTGATCACGGTTATCGTGAATCAAATGGGGGTGATCGCGTCGGCGTCTTTAGGTGTTGTTGAGAAAATCATTGTATTTGCCATGTTACCCCCGATGGCAATATCTTCGGCGGTGGCCACGATGACCGCTCAGAATTACGGGGCGAAATTGATCTCCCGAATGAATCGTTGTCTTTACGCGGGTATCGGGATGGCGTTGGTTTTTGGGTTTGCGGTTTGCGTGTACTCGCAATTCCTGCCGGAGACGTTGACGGGAATATTCACGAATGATCCGGCGGTTGTTGCCGTAGCGGCTGATTATTTGCGCGGGTATAGTATTGACTGTGTGATGGTGAGTTTTGTGTTTTGCATCAACTCTTATTTCAGCGGACAGGGTAATTCCGTGTTTCCCATGATTCATAGTATGATTGCCACTTTTTTGGTGCGAATACCCCTTTCGTACCTGTTCAGTCTGATAGATCCTTCTTCTTTGTTTTTCATGGGGTTTGCTTCGCCCATTTCAACTTTTGTATCCTTGCTGATCTGCATTTGGTATATGCGCTACACGAGGAATAAAAATCGAATGGCTGTGAACGCGGAAACACCGTGCTAACCGCTTGGAATATCTGTGAGCTTGGGGTATGGGAACATATGACTGTTCGTTAGCTGTAAACTTGTATATAAGTTTTTAATTATTTGGGGTATTCCGATAAAAAAGCAAGTAGACTTCTTGATATAGTATTCACGTAAGCATTCTTTCTCAGTATACCTTGGGCACACAGACGCTTCTCTTTCGCTCACGAGCGGAGGTGCACCGAAGTTGTTCCGAAAAAGTACCGGAATTGTCACTTGTTTTCATCGAAATGGCAATGGTTGATCTCCGCATGATGTTATAAGAAACGAATCACGTGGAAATTAGATGGAGTACCGGTTCTTCTTTTTAAAATGACCATAAAAACGAAGGTAATTATATACCATTTTATAGTAAATGAGCATAAGCTTTGTTTTACCTTAAACTTCTCCGTCCTACCCCCTCCAACTCCCCCTATTCTTATGATTTATGCAAATATTTCATGAATAAACAGGGGTATAAAATTGATCTTTTTTGATGACAGCAAACATTCTCGCGATCAGCTTTGCCCTGATCGCGTTAATGACCGTCATCTTGTTCTTTCCTTCCTTAACCTTTCTCTCGTAATACGCCTTTAACTCACCAGACTTCCTTCCCGTGATCGACAAGGCAGCCACAGGGGGAGAGTTGGTACTTCTTCCCGAAGATGGTGAGTTACTAATTGAATTTCTTTTAGTATAAATATAAGATTTCTTTCAGTATGATGAAAGAAGTTGTAGGTAATGAATTTTGAGGGGTAAAAAAGAAAGGAGAAGGTTACGATGTTAGTCCCTTGAATAAGGTCTTTGCGATTTTGCATCGTTTCACATAGTTTTTGTGATTTGGATTCAATTCCGAATGTAAATACAGAGGTTAATAGGGTTATTTCAAATAATATCCTCCTATTTTAGGTGCTCCCCTAAATTCAATCAAGTCTAATTTGGATAAAGTACTTAAATACCGCTTTACTGTTGGTATGCTCTTTTTTAGCTCTTGTGCTATCTCTGTAGCATTTAATCCTCCTTGTTGCCTTAGTAAGTTAAGAACTTCCCGCTCCTTCTCATTTACTGTATCATTTACTGTATCACTCATGATGCCGTGTTTCCTTTTGAATACTACCGTAAACATCCCCTCCGTATGAAATTTCGGTTCGGGCAGATTTGCTTCTCTCATGGCTTCCTGCATACGAGGAATACCGGATGCGACTCTTTCAACCAAGTGCATGCGGGTAAATAATCCAAAGATTAACGGGTTACGTGTCATACTCTTGTGCCCGAAATCTTTAGCCACAACAGGCAGAAGTCCTCCGGGATTGGAAATCTCTACCCGGTCGTCAAACATTTCTATCATAATGTTTGCACCTTGTTCGTAGTAGTCACGGTGTGACAGGGCGTTTATAATGGCTTCTTTAAATACGGTCAGAGGTATTTCCCAAATTTCTTCTCTTGGTCCTGCTCCCTCTATTTTATAAGCTACCTGCAGTTTGCTTTCCAACCAAGACATAGCCTGTAGATATTGCTGGTACAGTGAACCTCCGAAAGTTTTATCATCTATAATATAGACTTTATTCGTTCCCTTGAAAAGAACACATCTTGTATTTTAGGTTTATTACAAAAGTAGTGATTTTAATTAGTAATGGAGATAAAAAAGTTGTAAATAATAAATTCGATAAGGGGAATTATAAACTTATTTGAGTTGACAAATTGGTTTAAACATGGTTTAAACATCAAGCCTAAAACACCTAAAAATGACCATAAAATGAAAGAGAGTCACTTTCGTAACTCTCTTTGTTTCAGTGGTGCCACCAGGAATCGTAACATATCCACAAGTAGCTGTATATCATTACTTTTCAGAATCACATTAACAGCAATCTCCTCCTATTGCTCCACCGTCAGACTTCCGCGTTCTGCGCATCGTGAAAGCGGATGATTTCTTGCTGGCAAAGATACTGATTTTGGGTGAGAAATTATCTATATCCCCTTTGTAAGTTTAAGCATTCAACAAAAATTGCCGAATTTTATCATTTATGGTTGATGATCTAATATCATTATATTTGATACCCAATTCGGATGCCATTCGATCTGTATTAACAAAGTACATTATTTCTTTGGAATATATTATACCCTTATTTAATAAGGCGTTAATCACTCTTTTTCCAATATCACTATTTCCAATTCTATTGTCAATTTTTTCTTTTAATCTTGCTAAATCCCCTTTACTATGTGAACGAAACATTAAGATTGTTCTTCGCATTTTTTGATATTTCTCTAAGATATCTATAGGGACATCTTGCTGTTTATTTTCTTGTCGGAAATCAACAAAAGGATAAGATAAGTTATTTTCACATAATATTTTAAGTTGATTTCTATCCATATTTCCCTTGTTTGATAACAAGGGAAGGCAACCTTTTTCATCACAACTTACTAAAAATTCCTTGCATTCAAGAACAACGCTATCATCTTTCTCTGTTCCTAAATTAAGCAAAATATCAGAAGCAGAACATAATATTTTATCACATTTAATATATGCAGGAGGTGTACAATCAATTTTATTTGATGACAATTTTATTGTTACTGGCAAATCAATAATCAAATTAGATATATCTGGACCGATTGAAATGGTATCAGACTTGCTTATTGCAACTACATAAGAGTAGTCATCTTCAGTGCTGTCAGCTTTAAAGAAAACAATCTCACCTTGTATTTGACCAGAAGTATCATCTATGGATTGTACAGTAAGCTCCATAGACGAATAATGCCCTTTCTTATCTAATGCCTTTAACGAGTCAAATAAATATGAAATAAAATCTTTATCAACAAGTCTATCTGCTCCAACAAGTTCGTCAAAAATATAGAAAAGCATGTATGCATTTCTAAAACATTTTTTCAAATAAAGATAGACATACTCTTTATATTCCTCTTTCCCGATCAATTTGGCTATTATATAGCTTTCGAAAACTACATTTTGAATTTTTCCATTGGAGAGGAATGGATGTTCATCTAACCAAGATTGTATTTGGTTATTATATTCTATGTCAAAATAGTTGTCTCCCGTAACAGGAATTGAGAATTCTACATTCAATCGTTTACAAAGTAAACGAACGCACTGCTCCTCAATCGTATATACATTTTCTATAGCAAGTTTCCTAAACGACTCATCTCTATCTTTTGTCAATGTTGGTAGCAATAGTTTATCAATTTTTTCTTCCTTATCACGTTTAAGTATTCTTTCAATAATATCTATTACCAACTGGATGTTTCGTCTATTGCTTGATTTCAAGTCCTCCAATAAAGCATGATAATTATTGTTGTCATTTAACAATGTGGAGATAGCAAGTAACACGGGAGCATACCCGATGAACTGTAAATATTGTTTGTGGTTTATTTCTGATTGATTTTTGAAAAATCCACCTATTGCATTTATAATATAGTCTCTAACTGTTTTATACTGCTCTTCAAATTTCGTTTTTCCTTCAGATTCAACATGCTTATCAATAAACACTTTAGCGGATTCTACGGTAAAAGGTTCTATTTGCAATAGCACGACTTTTACGTTCTTAGATTCAAGATACAATGTTACAAGTTCAACTATATTAGTTCTACCCAACATAATGAACGGAACACCTTTTGCTCCATTTGACATTTTGGCAACATCATCAAGAAATGAATAGAAGCCATCTATTGTCGTTTTCAAAAAACCCTCATCCAATGCATCAATAATCATGGAAGATTTTCCTTCTTTCAATTTCATTGAGAATTGGGCAAAATCCTGCAGTTCCATATTGTTGTAAAGTAATCCCGTCAAAGAATTACTTGCAACAGGGTCATGTTTACTAAGATCAAAGATAGGTATGCTTAATTCATTTGACAAATGTTCGGTCAAAGAGGTTTTGCCAGTAGCTCCTGCTGCAGATATAAGTATAATTGTAGCATCCTCAAATGATGTTTGATCCATACTTGATTGCTGAATAGAGAATATGGGCTCTACATATTTAGGATTTGAAGAATTAGCTAATTTGAAAGACTCTGTTTGGTTTATTACATAATTAAACTTATCTAATAAACATGCGTTAATCTTATTACGGAGTTTGTATAAACTAATAGTATTATCTGCCATGATTATTTAAATTAGTGATTTAAATTATTCTTGTTATTGTCCTTTAATCTTTTGATTTCTCTGTCAAAATCGCTTTCAAGCAGTTCCATTTCGCGCTTGCCGTAGATTTCAAACTCCTTTTCTGCCTTCTCAATCGCTTGCTTGTGCGAAATGTTGCCCTTGCCAATCAAGACCTTCCGTTTATGAGCGATAATCTGATTGTCCAATGCTTCTATCCAATCTTTCATCGTCATAGGATTCATTTCCAATGCTTGGAACTCGGCAAAGTCCAAGAAACCGGAAACAAGCAGGTTAAGACGTTGCAGTTCAATCTCTGAGAGATAGTTCTTGGCAATCTTCACATCGTCTTTGGTTACATAGTTGCCTTTGAAGTTCGTCATACCTACAAACGGCTTCTCATTATCCACACGATTGTAGATAACCTCCGCTGCCGTGTTCTCATGGACGGCGTAGTGCAGCTTGTTCTGTACGGTTGCAAAGAACATCTTTGTCATCTCGTCCCGTGGGTCATAATCTGTGGCTGTGGCATAGATGTCCGTCACCTGTTGATAGAAGTTACGCTCGCTACTACGAATATCTCTGATACGCTGCAGCAACTCACGGAAATACCGATTACCTCCTTGCTTCAACCGCTCATCATCCATCGCAAATCCCTTTTGGATATACTCATGAAGCCGCTGAGTAGCCCAGCGACGGAAACGGGTAGCCACCTGCGACTGCACACGATAGCCCAAGGCGATAACCATATCAAGATTATAGTGCAAAACACTGCGCTGCACTTGGCGTTTACCTTCTTGCCGAACTGTCAAGAAATCCTTTACAGTTCGATTTGGGTCTAATTCTCCATCATTTAGGATGTTGTCTATGTGCTGACTGATATTCTGCTTTGTCGTACAATATATCTCCGCCAACTGATTTTGTGTCAACCACAAATCTTCATCGGTAAAACGCACAGACACACGAGTTATCTCATCATCGTCCTGATAGAGTATTATTTTGTTTTCTACTGTCATAGTTACATCTTTTAGTTGTCATCTTCAAGGAACTCAAATTCTCGCTTTAATAATCTAAAGAATACATCATTTCTACTTTTAGCTAAATTGTAAATGTCCTCAAAAGAATACAATTCAATTCTTATTGGTATTTTGTTCTTAGGACTATTATTTATTGAAAAATCATCATCACCGTACCAAGAATCTTCTAAAAACGGAATCTGATAATATCCACGACTCACATTGTTGGAACTTAATTCTTTATCTATATCAGTCTTTCTTGCCAATATAATACCTGTATACTGTACTCGCTGTGTCTCTACCTTCCAATTGATAACCTTTTCGGGATTATTATAAAAATCTTGCGCATATCTTTTTACTTGCGCTATCATGCCTTCCTCTTTATCGCCGGCGTTATGGGCTTTGGTAGTTGATTTTAATTCAAATATCAAAATTTGTTTTGTCTTTTCTGGATCATCTGCCCAAATATACACATCGGATAAGGCTTGTCCTGATTTAGTACTTTTCGCCTTAAAATTATTTGAGAAAGTTGTAAATTTATCGTCAAGAATCCACAAATTATGCAAATGGTTAATGTTAGAAGAATCACTTAAAGTTGTTCCTCTATTAATAAATAACTCGTGAACGGTACTTTCTAATTCTGGTTTGCTTTCACCATTTTTATCAAATTTTTGAATTAGTGAATGTAATCGCTTAAGTACGCTTTCGCGATGTTTTACATAGATGTGCAAACTTGAATTTAAAAGTTTATGGCATTCATCCGAATCACTAAATCGCTCGTCTTCTTCGTTTATTGGAGATTTATCAATTTGATTCCAAAACTTTTTTTCAATTCTGCTTTTTTCATCTATCGCCGATTGTATAATTTCTCGTTCATTTACAATATTTTTATCTCCAATAATACTGTCCTCGGTGACAAATGCTTCAAGTGAAGGATATTTCTTTTGGAATGCTTTTAAATTCTTCTTAGATACTTTTTGATTGTTCGCGATTACAATTTTGAATTGTTCATTCAGAATTTCATTTATCTTATTCTGGATACTTGTAATATCATCGCATGAGACATCTATTCTTTCCCCTTTTGTATCAACATACTCATCAAAAAAATCAGATGTTAAATACAACGTATAACCCTCTCTATTATCTATAGAATAGTTCAATTTGCCTATAGATAAGTTTGCCCTTAGATTTCTAGCAAAACATGTAATCGGATTGTCACCATGCATTATTCCATCATTCTTAATCAACCATAATGAAAAAGAATGCCTATTATCATCTGATAGTGTTAATTCAAATGGCTTCCTTATTGTTTCTGCTACTATATTACTTTTCCTAATAGTAACCTCATCTCCATTTAAGGAGATGTTTACAACAAGTGTTTCATTGTTTATTATGAAAGGGAAAAATGTTTCTATAAACCATTGTTTAAACGATTTAGAATCTGAATAATTTTTAAAGAAAGTTTTAGCTCTACCAAATGTTTGTTGTTTATTAATTAGAATTGTCAATTTTGTATAGGTACTATTACCCGATTTTTCTTCCTCAAATTCAGAAAAACTAAAAAGACCTTCTGATGTACTTGGGTACGGTATAGTTCTCTTGTTAAATTTACCATTTTCATCTTTATACACAGTTTCGTATTCAGCAGAATCAGCAAAAAAAATAATCGCTAAACGTCCTTGCCCTAAAGGATGAAAGTTAAGTTTTTCCTTTTCTGGATTCCTTCGATCTAACTCTTCAAAGTATTTTCGATTCTTTTCGTTGAACCCTTCGCCATTATCTGATAACTCAATTTTACATTGAGAATCATCAAATGTTATGTTTAAATTCAGTTTGGGAATATAATCTTCCTCTTTAGTTTTTCTAATTAATACAGCATGTATAGCATTTGAGATAATCTCACGCAGCAAAAGAAAGAACTTTTCACGGCTGTTCTTGTATTCTTTTTCTGCTCTATATTGTACATTAGACTTTTGTTCCATATCTAATATTCTTATTGTAGTATATTTTGTGAATTTAATAGTTTATGCTATATAACCCTTTAACATAAGTATTTATGTCCTTTGAGTCTTGTAACGAAAGCAAACTTACACGTTGTTTGCTGCTCAGTACAGGTATTCCAAACCCTTTTACATAATTTTTTGCATAGGAATAGTATCCTGTGGCATAGGGTTTGGCGGTGTGTTGCATATAGTAGTCAAAAATTGAAGACTCGAGAATGCGTTTCAGCACAAGGAGCTCTTCTTCGTTTTCGCTGAAAATGGCATAGCCACAATAAATGAGCATATTCTCGTTATCAGTATAGACAAAACGCGGATGGTCGGTCATGTAAGGAAACAATAGCTTACGGCCACGGTCACAAGTAGCTTGCGAACGTCCGAAAGCATACCATGCCTCGTAGGTCTTTTCTCCTTTATCACGCTGCGACAATTTTATTTTATTAAGTGACAGATACTTGTACGCTTCCGGGTATTTGCTCATAAATACTGCTTCGGCTATAACTTTATTATTCTCATCGTATGGAAATATCACCTTTTCTATGATGTCGGGTATTTCTTCTTCTGTGTGCAGAATGTTCGGTTTTATGATGTCTCGGCAAATTCCTCTTTCAATAGGAAACTCCATATCTCCAACCTGTAGATAGAAAAACATCTCGTCCTCGTGCGTAGGACGGAATATATAAACATTGTTGGCGAGGGTTGCAATGCCGTTCTTTATTTGGAATAATTCGCCGAGCGGACGCCCCACACTCTCTATCCTGCGAATGTTTTGCAGGATTTCAGCGTTGTTAAGATTCCAACCTTTATGGTCATCAAGGTCGCTGTATGGTATGAGGTTGAAGTGTGCCGGTGTTTCAGCAAAGTCATTAACGTTTATCTGTCCTTTTGTATAGCATACTCCAGGCTCACCCAGTTTGTCAATTAAAACAATGCAGGTATAGGCAAGCGTTTTGCCAAAGATGAGTTGGTCTCCGAAATCAACGACTTCAAGAGCTGCGTTCGTACTGCGAAAATAACCACGCAATAGTCTTGCGTTCACACTTTTGAAGAACGAATTGAGCGTGATGTAGCCCAATACCCCGTCCTCTCGAAGAATGTTGCAAGCAATCTCGAAAAACGGCAGATAGAGGTCTGCGTTTCCACACCGAGCCACTTGCCAACGAGAAAGCAACACCTTTGACTCTGCGTCAATATGCTTTGCACGGACATACGGCGGATTACCTACAACGATGTCAAAACCACCGTTTTCTGCCACTCCCGGCATTGCCGCAAAATCAAAATCAAGTGAATTGCCCTGACAGATGCAAAAATCCTCATCCGTCAGTATCTCGTCATTCTGCAACGCAGCCAACGAAAGAAGAATTTTGCAGCGCGTTACACTTAATTCACTTACGTCCACACCGTAAAGACGATGTACTGCTTCACGATATGACAATTCGCAATGGGTGTGCAGATAGTCGGCAAGTGAAAATAGGAATGAGCCGCAACCGCAAGCAATATCGATTGCAAGACAGTCTTGCAATGGTTTTCTATGTGTGGCTACAACTCTCTCCAGAATGTAATTGCGAATGTATTTCGGAGTATAAACCGCACCGTTTTTTGTTTTCTCTTCTTTGGGGATTGCCAACTCGAACACGTTGATAACATCCTCTATCGACTTGATGCCAACGCTCGGCACATCGTTGCGATAGTAATTGGCAAGCAATCCGCCACGGACAATCAAAGCATTATTCTTGACGAAAGACGAAACAACAATACTGTCCAAGCAAAGTTGTTGCTCGGTATAGCGTGAGATTATGTTTTGCAGTTCTTTATTCATAGTGATGGTCGGTACGAGGGGTTGACATGATGATTTCTTTCTCAGAATCGTTCAATCCGTAGAGCTCACAACACAGACAATCAACCTCGTTCCAAAGGTTGTTCAATAACGGATATAGGCGAGAGGCGGAAGAAATGTTGGTTGTGATTGCCGTATTAGTTTCTTCAATACGTCGTGCCACTCTTGCGAGTTGCTGCATTCGTTCTCTGAACATGATAAATTCCATGCGCGGAAATGGAACTGGAGCGAGGAACTGTTTATTGAACTTATAGAAACCTCCTTGCTGTGGATTGGCTATTGACTTGGCAAAATAGGCAAACGGTGTAGAGTTGATTACAGCCGCCATTGCGTACAGTTTATCGTCTGTCACTTCCGGTATCTGCACAAAGAACATATTGGCATTGTCACAATAAGCATCCTCTTGCATTACGACCGCTGCTTGTGGGTTCTGCGTGGTCATGGGTATGCAAAGCTTCTTGTAAACAGCGTTGTGGTTATTGGCGCGGGTGAACAAATGCCAGTTTTCATCGCGGTCTAATGTCGGGAAACGGTCAGGTACGGTTTGCACATTCTCTTCAATCAGAGTGCGGTTCTCTCGCAGATAACGACCAGCCAAAGGATAGCGGCGTTCGTAATCAGAGAACAGGACAGGCTGGACATTGCCATCCGTCACATCATACGGAAACAATATGCAGGTCGTGTTTTCACGAACAGACAACGGCACAAAGTGTTCGTTGCAAAGCAACACCCTGCAAGCTCCACGCTCCACTTGCAGTTTCCCGCAAAGTGCTGTACTTCCGTAGATATAATTCTCATCAATGTGGTCAACTGCTATGTGGAAAGCCTCGTCCCATAACACTTGCACACCAACCTTGATGTTGCAGACCTCTCCTAACGTTCCCAGTTCGTTTGCGAGTCTTACCCGCAGTGCCGTGGTCTGGTAGTTTTCAAACGACCATGGAGTTTCTGTAATCGTCTCTTTGGCTATTTCAATACATTCGCTATTGGTGCTGTTAATGTACTTAATCATATCGTTGTCTGTAGCAGACTTGTCGCACACAACAATGGCAATGTAGGTTATTCTGTCCTCAAACAAATCTGTTTCCGCGTAGTCATAGACTGTGCGGAGCAAACGTCTTTCGCTCAACAGTTTGCGAATACCCTTGCCGTAATCTGTCTTGAAGAATCGCTTTTGTACAATGTAGCCAAGACTACCATGAGCATTCAGCAATTCTATTCCACGTTCAATAAATGGAATGGCAAGGTCTATTTTCCCATTCCTACTCGAAGCATAACGCTGCTTGATGTATGCGGACATACAAGGCAAAGCGACATTGTAATTTTTTACTTCAACGTATGGAGGATTGCCGATAACGTAGTCAAAACCACCGCGATTGAAAACATTGCTAAAAGCCGCCTGATAGTCGAAAACATTAGTTGCTACTAATTCTTCAAGATTTTCTGCTATATCAGAAACGCGCTCCAGAATATCAGGCTCAACGAGTGAATTGCCACACTTAATGTTCACCCCCACTCCGTGCAGAATCTGTGAACCATAAAGACCGGCATTGCCGAAATCGCTCGGTTCGAAGCCATCAATTATTTTCAGTGATAGCGAGAGCTTTGCCACTTCAACGCACTCCTGATTAATGTCAACTCCATATAAACATTGGTTTACTATCAGTTTTCGTCCTTCTATATTCAAGTATTTCCTTCCGTCCTTTTCATAAAGATATTGATTTGGTAAAACATCTTTTCGTCCTTCTATGTTGTTTTCTATCTGCGTTGCCAAATAATCGTAAAGGTTCACAAGGAACACGCCACTGCCACAAGCAGGGTCTAAGAATTTCAAGTCAAGAACTTGCTTATTGGTAAGCGATTGCAGATATTCGGGGGGAATAGTGCAATCTATCGTGTTATGGACGATAGACTCGGGAGTTGTTACCGCTCCATTACTTTTTCTGAACTCCGACTTCAATACATTCTTAAGCATTCCATTGCCATCATATTCCAGATGATAACCAAGAAAAAGGTCGTAAATGTCACTGATGCTTCTCAACGGAATCACATCAAAGCAATAAGGCGATGGATAGTAAAAATAAGACAACAGCTCATCAAAGACAGCATTGTCAATAATTAAATCTTGAATCTGCCTAATCCGAGTAAACATCGGGCCATCATAATGCTCGCAAAAATCGATATAAGACGATTTTTTGAACTGTAACCAAAAGTCTGTTGCGGCAAAATCCCTCAATAGCCCGTCATGTTCCAACCCGCGAGCCTCACAGACACGGATGAACAATATGCGATTCAGAATTATCTGAGTCCAAAGGTTAATGTCGACAATACTGATTGTGCGGTGGTTACCATCAATGATTGCCTGTGCAAGTTTGAGCCGCACGCCATTCAAAGCCTTGGAAAAATTTTTGTCGATGGAATCCTTACCGACAAATCTCATACGAAGCCTATTGTTTATCGTTTCCTCACGCCCCAAAAAGCGATTGAAACAATCAAAATTATCCGTATAGTTTTCCGCTTTCAGGTAAACCAAACGAGCAAAATCGGCATTATCCGTGTGGCGAGGCATGGTCGTACAATCGTAAATCGCCAGTTCGTCCATGTTTGTCACCACTGAATAACTTGCACCGATAGACCAGCCATATGAACGAATCTGGAAAGCAACGCTCTTGTCTTCTTTTATATTGACAGTTCGTTTTTTCGCATCAAGGAAAAACAAGCGAACTCGCCCGTTCATTAGCGTATAGTCAGGACGTGTATTTGTAGAACCGATATCATTTAATGCCGCTCGCTCCATAATCTCAAGTGGAACTTCTTGCAATACTTGATTGGTATTTCTTACATCCCAGCCAAACACAGCAAGCATTTGGTTAATCCAAGCACGTGTGGTTTCTTCCGAAGCCATTTCAAGCTCCCCACGTTCACAAGCCTCTTTATAGCTTGCTACGAATGCCTTAAAATCTTCAATCCTTGCCATATTTATTCTCTATTTTTGTAGGATGATTGCCATATTCCCCCATTTCTTCTGCTACCATATAAAGGATGCCGTTTGCGTCTTTCTCCTCCTCAACAAGGCTATAGACTTTCCCCGCAAGCCAGTAACGACGTAACTCTTCATATGGAATACCATAGAAAAGAGCCAGTTGACGCACCTGTTCTTCTCGTGCTTGTCTGTCACCCTTCTCAATCTTGCAATATACGGCAGTATCCATATTTATTCCTGCTGCAACCTGTCGTTGCAGCAGATTATGTGATTCTCGCAGTTCTTTCAGTTTATCTTGGAAAAGCATGGTAGAATAATTTTATGGTGCAAAGTTACTTCTAATATTTCATTCAGACAATAAAATTGACAAAAAATGTCAAGACGCACATACACAAAATGCCATTATTTCTTATCACATATAAAAAACGAACGGTTTACATGATTATGCTGTATTTTCAAAAATCTGCGATAATGATTATATGAGAATACTTGCAGGGCACAAGGAGTGGATGCACCCACTTGGGCTTCTGATGGCGGTTTCGTGACCGTCACCTTCAAGCGACCTTACTTCAAGACAAACACTCTTAAAACTGACAGAGAGGATAACAGGACAAGTAAACAGGACAAGTACCGCTCAAGTTCAAGAAATAATTTTTTCAATGAGTGAAGACTATCTAACGATGAATGAAATAATGTCAAATATGGGATTCAAACATCGTACATCATTCCGAGAAAATTATTTCCTCCCTGCGTTGGAGGACGGTGCAATTGAACTGCAGTATCCAGAACAGCCAAAGCACCCAAAGCAAAAATATAGGCTCACGGAAGCGGCTAAAGAGTGGTTAAAGAATAATACCGATTCATCTAAATCGTAAAAGCAGCACCGCAGGTTTGAAAAGTTTTCCGACTTCGGAGGAAAACTCAGCCTCCTGCAAGGGCAAGGCGTTTTGAGCTGCTCGAAGTATTTTGAGCTGCCCAAAACATACCTTGCTGTGTTCAAGTGAACACAAGAATCCGTAAGAAACGGATTGATAAAAAAGCTTTCATAAGAGAACTACACCTTACAAAGTCGTCTTTGAGTTTAGATGATAACACGTATGTATGGTCATACGTTAATACAACTGACCATAATAATATGTGACCAGTAATATGCTTTATCAGACGTATGTATAATCGATATGACGTATGACTGATAAGATTGATATATACATTTTAATACACAAAGTTGTCGAACCATTCAAATGCGATATAGGACAATGACTACAACATCAGCGCAATATGCTGCCACTTTTGGAAAATCCATTGTCGGATAACGGATTATATATTCCTTTGCGGCAAAAGAAACAATAACAGTAAAGAATGATGTATATGGAAATCGTATCTATCGAAAGAAAGACATTTGAGGCGATGGTCGCCAAGTTCGACCGCTTCGTCCACCGTATGGAAGCCATCTGCCAGCGGCACGGCGAAAAGAAAATGAGTGAGTGGATGGACAATCAAGATGTGTGCCAGATGCTCAACATCAGTCCCCGCACATTGCAAACACTGCGGGATAACGGTACGCTTGCCTACTCGCGGATAAACCACAAGATATTTTACCGTCCCGAAGATGTGCAACGTATCGTTTCCGTTGTGGAGGACAGACGTAAGGAGGCGAAGTTCAAGGGCAAGACAAATTAACCACCATCTATAGTAATCCCACTAAATCCAAGTAACATGAATGAGTTAATCAATAAAGACAACGAGTGGATAATCCACTTCATGGGCAGTCTTGACCGACTGCTGGACAGCTACGAGCGTCTGACCGCCAACTATCGTCAGACATTGGGCGGTGAGCGTTTCTTTACTGACAAGGAAGTGTCAGCACGGTTGAAGGTAAGCCGAAGAACGCTTCAATACTACCGCAACGAAGGAAGGATAGCCTATATTCAGTTGGGCGGCAAAATCCTTTACCGTGAATCGGACATCGAACGGATGTTGAATGACGGCTACCGCTCCGCCTTCCGACAGAGGGCAACTTGATTAGCTATCTGATTTTCTTGAAGGAGCGCAGTTTGCCGTCTGCCCTATAATTTGCGGCAGCAATGGACTTACAACAAAAAGAAAAAGGAACGGCTTACGGATGAAGCATCAAGATTCCGCTTCGTCTGTAAGCTGTTCCTTTTCTCGTTCTTCTGATTTCCCGTCAGTCGCTTGTTTCCGTTGCTGGATGCCCTTTCTGCGTATGGTTGGCAGAGGCAAGGTTTTCGGGCTGAATACGCTCCGCAGGAGGAAGATTCTGCCCGAAACGGCTCTGCCGCTTGACCTTGTCGCTACCATCTGAACCATGCGCTACCTTTGCATCCGAGCATCGGGAACAAGTGCCTGACGGGATGAACCTCAACTATACCATCGGTTGTTACCTCTGCCACAGGGAAGAAACAATGTTATCGAAGCCTCTTTCTTGGTGATGCAGATTTCATTTACTACAAACTTTCTGAACAGGATACTTTCTCGACTGCATATCCTGAACGCAACGGCGACAACCATTTCAAGGTTGTAAACATCATAACTGATGCCGTCCGGTTGCCTAATATACTTCTGCGTTTCAACCTCATTCAGTTCCTTGTTCTTGTAGATTGACTGAATCGCCTTGCGAACAACACTTGAAAATACTCCGAAAAAGTCGGCTATCTCGAATTGGGTCATCCATATAGGTGCAGAGGGAGCACCCACCACTCCGTTTTTACTGATTGTGATTATTCCTCTTTCCATACTCATCCCATTACTTTAGCCATTATGTTTTTTACATTATTCATATCGCGCAGGATGGAGGAATCCAATACACGTGCATAGTGTTGGGTCATCTTGATATTAGAGTGACCGAGCATCTTGGCCACATTCTCAATGCTCACACCGTTGGCGAGGCAGACAGAGGTTGCATACGAATGCCGAGCCGTATGTGTGGTCAAGGTCTTGTTTATCATGCATAAATCAGCAATCTCTTTCAGATAACTGTTCATTTTCTGATTGCAGGGAACAGGTAGCAACACATTTTTCTTTTGGCAAGTAGGATGTGTTGCGTATTTACGGAGAATGGCCATCGGGATGTCAAGCAGTGGGATGTTGCACATGTTCTTTGTTTTCTGGCGAGGCTTGCGAATCCAAAGATTCCCGTTTTGGTCTTCCACGATGTGTTCGGGAGCCAGTTGCTGCACATCTATGAAAGCTAACCCGGTGAAAGCGGCGAAAATAAAAACATCACGAACAACGGTGATGCGCTCCAATGAGAACTTCTTGTTGTATATGGTGAGTAGTTCATCCATTGTCAGGAACTCACGGATGACCTCCTTCTCGTGGAACTTGATGCCGATGAACGGGTCTTTGGTTATCCATTCGTTGGCAAGTGCGAGGTTGGTAATCTTCTTCAAACACTTCATGTAGCGGATAACGGTATTCTGCTGGCACTCTTTTTCTGTCTTGAGGTAAAACTCAAAGGCACGTATCAGTTCGCCATTGACTTCCGACAAAGGCAAATCCTCCTTGTCGTATTTCAGTTTGATAAGTTCAGCAAGGTAACGCTTGCAGCTCTCATAACGGCGGACGGTAATCAGGGCATAGTCCTTTCCGACAAGTTCACGGCATTGGTCGTTATGTTCTTGGATGGTTTGGATAAGTGTACGGATAACTTCGGGTGCTTGGTCTTGTCCGAAAAACTTTTCTTGTAATAGGCGAGCGGTGATGAACTGTCCTTGTTCCTCCAGTTCCTTGAAAGTCTGGTGGAGTTTGATTCTTGCATCCTCGATATAAGCATTCAAGTCGCAGGATTTGCGGCTCTTGCCTTTGGCGCACTCCTTCGCCTGATTCCACAAGGCTGGTTCAATGCTTTTGCGGATATTGTTTTCCACTCGCGCACCGTTCACGGTGATACGCATACATACGGAGGCTTCCCCGTTTTTCAGCAACTTGGCTTT
>ENA-USUG01002997-USUG01002997.1-human-gut-metagenome-genome-assembly--contig:-NODE-2997-length-24131-cov-10.051093_pt1 | contig 24131 bp, 25 predicted proteins | sample MGYA00250059_ERZ773394 | MGnify/ENA primary metagenome ERZ773394 (study PRJEB29103, sample SAMN06111957) | human gut metagenome | biome: human gut; feature: ankylosing spondylitis patient; material... | reverse complement strand
ACGGCGTACCGGGTGTACGTCTAGCAGGCACACGGGTAAAAGCGCGAAAAATCCGCCATTGCGGTAATCGGTAATGACAATCGTTGAGCTTGAAAAAAGTCGCCGGGACACTATCGACTGTGTCCCGGACCCCGCAACTCCTTTAAGGTCGGGAACAGGGTGTAGTAACCACACCGCGTGGCAAACGCAGATATGGTGGGAAATCGAATTAAAAACAAACGCGCACTCTCCGTTTTCCCCGTCATTCAGAGGAGCGAACAGAGCCCTCTCACATGGGCGATGTTCGCGACGTGGAATCCAAGACATGGAACAAGTAATCTAACCTTTTAAAGCCTCCTTTGTGTAAAGGGAGGTGGCACGCGTTAGCGTGACGGAAGGATTGTTAAAAATACACGTACACTCTCCGTCTAAAACGAAATCTACACGTTTATTTTAACTAAACATTTAACGGCTCACACTTTCACAAAGCTTTCCTCTACTTACTCTTATATCCCCAAACGACAGTAGCGGTGCAATTACCTTTCCAAGCATCCGACCACCCGTCGGGCTTATTGCTTTCTTCACACTTACAGTAAATGGTTTTAAGACTGCTGCAATTAGAGAACGCATAGTCTCCGATACTCGTTACGCTATCAGGTATCGTTATGCTCGTTAAGCTAGTGCAATTATAGAACGCATAATCTCCGATACTTGTTACAGGTTTGCCGTTATAAGTCGACGGAATGTTGATTTCGGTTGCAGTACCATCGTATCCCGTTACTTCATAAGTATCGTCATCAAGCAATTCATATTTTAGCCCTTCGGTCGGCGGCTTTTCGGGGTTGTTGTTATCGTCGGTATCATCCTGCTTGCCCGAATCTGTATTTGCTACCTCTATTTCAAAAACAATGTTCGGCGTGTTCCCCATTCTCTTTAGCGTCCAAATTTCGTTATTGTAAGGGTTGCTGACCGTGTAATCTACGGATTGAAACTCTGAGAACATCAAGCCGTAGTTGAAATAAGCAGGTTCGTTTACTATTTCGCCGGTTGAACGCCGCTTTATTGTCAGTTTCACGAAAATGCCGCCGACTATTTTATTACCATCGAGTGCAGGCGTAAAAGTATAAAAGTTTCGGTTGACGACAATATTGACGGTTTGTTCTTTATCAAGAATAACGCACTCGAACTCGGCTGAAAGAATTTCGTCCGGAATGAAAAATCTCGAAGCGTTGGCAATGCACTTGTCGCCGTACAGCGCGATAATGCCGTTTAAGTCCGCTTCCGTTCCCATTCTGTCCTTTTCTGTTTGTCCGCCACCGTTCCCCGTGTCGCCGCCGGGAGTGACTACGGTCGAATTACCGTTATTACCGCCGTTGCCGTCGACGCTCGTTTCACCGCAGGCAGTGAAGGCAAACGCGCACATCAACGCGAGCAGTACGCATGCTAGTTTTCTCATTGCTCTCTCCTATTTTTATTTTCGGCAAATCTGGCTTTACGAACATTATACGGAACATTTTGTTCCGCGTCAAGTATTTTGGAACGGAATGTTCTAAACTCTATATATATGAACAAATTTGCGGAAAGACTGAATTATTTGAGGGAGCAAAACGGAATATCGAGGCGGCAGCTCGCCGAACGGCTGAACGTTTCCGTAAGGCTTATAAGTTATTGGGAGAACGGACAGCGCGAATGCGATTTCGACACTCTGTTGCGTTTGTCGGATATTTTCGACGCGAGCGTCGATTATCTTTTGGGAAAAACGGAATACTGAAACGCTTAAAGCGTTTATAATATATAAAACATATCGTAACGCTCGCGCGGCGGCACAGGCGCAAAAAAGCAACCGATATTTCACGGTTGCTTTTTGCGTTGCTTATATTGTGGTGTGCGGACGACTTACTTCTCGTCCTTGTTCTTTTCGGCAAGCTTTTCTTCTTCGGCTTTGCGCTGGTAGTAATTCTTATAGCCGACGTTCTGGTTGTCGCCCTGGTCCCACTTCTTGCCGCCGACGGCGACGAAGCCGAGGAGCAGCGCAACGGTGACTACCACCGCGATAATGGGAATAACGAGGCTTTGTTTATCTTCAATCGCGAGCTCGCCAATCATCGACAGCACCGCGACGAGGACAAAGCCTGCGCCGAAATAGATATTCAGCTTTTTAAGCGGACCTGCGCTCTTCCCGAAAAGACCGCGGAAAATGAACGCGAGTCCGAACACGCCTGCAATAATGGTGATTGCCCAGCCGAGCGTGAACCACCCCATAGCGTCTTTGGTGCCGGGAATGACGGACAGCAGCCACATGACGGCCACCACGACCGCGACGAGTCCCAGCGCGAATCTGAACATAAATTTCTTGCTCATTGTTTAATCCTCCTATCTTAAAACAATCGTATGCGAAACGGCGGTAATTTCGTCGCCGTCCGCGAGCACTATCGTATCTCCGTGGTGAAATTCGCGGACAAAGCCGCCCACGCGCACGTTAAACGCTTCCGCGCCGTCCGCGCCTGCAAGCACGGTGTACTGCCCGGGCAAAAGTTCGCCGTCCTTTTCGGCTTTGGCGGTTTTGCCGACGGCGAGCACAAAATCGCCCTCGCGATGCGAAACCTTTTTCACCGAAGGCTCTTCGGCGTAGCGCACGCCGTCGACGACCTTGATTTTCTCTTCTTTTTCCTCTTCTTTCTGCACGGGCGCGGACTTGGCTTTTTTGGCAATCACGAGTATCGCGACCGCAAACGCCAGCAGAACCGCCGCCACGACCAGCAGCACGACGGACAGAATCATCGTCGTTTCAGCCATAAACAAAACGTTTTTCATAATTTTCTCCTTTGCTCAGCCGCTGACGGCTAAGCCGCATGACCTGCGGTGGCTAACCGCCCAGATACTTGTACAAAAAGTACAGCCCGACTATCGCCGCGACGCCGATGAGCACGGCTATGCCCACCCGAAGCGGCGAAACGGGGGTTTTGCCCGTCACCTTGCCGTTGAAGCCGTTGACGAAAAAGTTGTAGATTTTCGCTTTCCAGCTGCAATGTCCGACGTACACGGGGAGCAGCAGGTACTTGTAGGTAATGTCGTTGCACTCGACGGAAACGTTGAACGACGACACTATGTCGTAGTCGTAACCGGCGAGTATCGAAGCCTTGACCTTGTTGTAAATCAGGCTTTTCGCCTCGTCCCAGCACTTCAAGCCGTCTTTCGTGAACTGATTGGCGGTGAAGCCGCTGAGGTATTCCTGCGAGTACTCCATGCTGTTATTGGTATCGAACGGCTGCATTTTGTCGAGCGACTTCTGCGCGATTGCCGTCGAAGCCTGAATCAGAATGTCGTCGAAGAACATGTCGTAGTCGCCGCCGATGTCGAAATATTTGACGTAACGCTCGCGCACCGTCTTGCCGTTTACCTGTTTGGTCTTGTAGTAGTACTTGCCGAGCACTCCCGAGTACCGCGAATGCGTGGCGGTGTCGAAGGAAAAAGCCGGGTTATACACGCCCTTTACGTCCTCGGGGTTTGCGCTCTTTTTGAATTTACGCGGCGCGAACAGTTTTTTCTTCGCCCACTTCTTCACGTTGTCGCAAGCCTCTTCCTTGCCGAGTCTGAACGGCACTACGGCATTGGGCTTTACTCCGGACAGCTCGTCGGTTTCCACGATGTTGGTGGTGCCGCAGAACGGGCACTGCTTGGCAATCTCGCGCTTGTCGAGTACCTCTTTCGCGCCGCAGTTTTCGCAGCGGAAAACGTGCGTTTCGTCCGACCAGTTGTTGTTCTCGTTCAGCAGCCGCTCGAAAGCCATTTCCTCGCTTCCGCGCTCCTTAATCGCCTGCTTCGTGCCGCAATGCTCGCAGTACAAGCACCCGTCTTCGGGGTCGAAAACCATGTTCGCTCCGCAAGCCGGGCACTTGGTAACGGTGGTATCGTTCTCTATTTCGCTACGGCTGTATTCGTTTTCCTCGCCGTAGGGATTTACGTTATTCTCGCTCATCTGAGTTCTTGTCCGAAAGCCCTTTTGAAATTAAAGCTTGTTGCCGCACTCGGGGCAGAACTTTGCGCCGGGCTTAACTTCCGCGCCGCACTTCGGGCACACGGCTGCGAGCTTTGCTCCGCACTCGGGGCAGAACTTTGCGCCCTTCTTGACCGCCGCGCCGCACTTCGGGCACACCTCGCCCATGGTAGCGCCGCACTCGGAGCAGAACTTTGCGCCTTTCTTGACCGCCGCGCCGCACTTCGGGCAGGTTTCCTTTTCCTCGGTAGTCTTTTGCGCCGCGGCGTTCGCGTTAGCCGCGTACATGCCTCCGAACATATTGCCCATGCCGAAGCCCATGCCGGCTCCCATCGCGGTGCCTGCCATGCCGGGATTCTTTGCCGCCTCTTTAAGCGCGTCTGCCTGCGCCATTGCCATATAGGTATCCATATTGCCGCGCATCATGCCGAGCGAAGTATTTTTGTCGAGCGCTTCCTCGAGCTCCTTGGGCAGCGAGAAATTCTCGAACACGAGCTTGGTGAGCTCAAGTCCGATATTATTGAACGAGGGCTGCATCGACTCGCGCACCTTTTCGCCCAGCTCGATGAGGTTGCCTGCCATGTCAAGCACGGAAATCTTGCTCTCGCCTATCGCGTCGCTGATGCCGGTGACGACTATGCTTTTCAGCCAATCGGTGATTTCCTGCGTCTTGAACGACGAGTTGGTGCCCGAAAGCTCCTGCATGAACACGAACGGGTCTTTTACTCTGAACGCGTAGGAGCCGTAGCCGCGCACGCGCACCGCGCCGTAATCCTTGTCGCGGATGATAATCGGGTTAGCCGTGCCCCATTTGAGGTTGGTGAACTGCTTTGTGCTGACGAAGTACACGTCCGAGCGGAAGGGGTTCTGGAAACCGTACTTCCAGCTCATGAGCGTCGTTATGATAGGTATCGAGTCGGTGTCGAGCTTGTAAAAGCCGGGCAGAAAGACGTCCGCCATTTTGCCCTTGTGCGCGAAAATCGCCGCCTGCGAATCGCGGACGGTGAGCACCGAGCCCTTGCTGATATAGTCGTTCTTCATGTCGACTTTGTAAACGATAGTGTTTTTGCTGTCGTCCGTCCATTCGATGTTCTTTAAAAGTCCCATTTTTTACCTCGCTTGTATTTGAAAAGCCGCTTTTTCGCAGGCTTTCTCCCTTTTATGTCTATATTATACAATAACCTTTCGTCCGTTGTCAACGGCGATAAGATTAGAATATGATTAAACCTTGACTCCGCGGCTGCGAAATCAAGGTTTTTTCGGTTATTTCCTTATGCGTATCGATTAAATCTCGTCCTTTTTTCTTATGGCGGTGAGCTTCAGTCCATCGACGGCGATTTTCGCGACGCGCGCGGTGCGATTGTCCGAGCCGGCGACGTTCGTGCCCCAATTCCTGCCGTGATAGACGCAGTACCATTCGCCCTTGTACTCTATCATGCTGTTGTGCCCCGTGCCTTCCTCCCACTCGTTCTTGCGGATGAGCGGCGCGTAGACGTCGGGCGACGGGTATTTCGTAAACTTGACCTTTGTCAAATCGTTCTCGGGCGTTTCGGCGGTTGCGTAGCCTAAGTAATAGTACTCGTTCTCATAGCAGTTGCCGCTGTAGACGAGGAAGTGGCGGTCGCCAATACGGAAATAGAACGCACCCTCGAGCGTGTGCCAATGCTGACCTTTTCTGAAACGGTCACGCTGAAAAATCTCCTCGTCGAGCGTGGGACGGACGACGGCTACGGGCTTGCCCTCCATGGTGAAAGGGTCCGTCATTCTGTCCACGACGATATACGTCCCGACGCGTTCGGCTTCGTAGTCGTTGGTCGAATAGAACATGAACAGCCCGGCTTCGTTTTTGACGACGTGCGAGTCGATTGCAAACGGCTCGATTATCTTTTTCGCGTCCGTGAACGGTCCTTCGGGGCTGTCGGCGGTGAAAACGTACATCGTCTGGAGGTGCGTGTCCGTTTCGCCCTCGTTCATGCACGAAACGTACATGTAGTACTTCCCGTCAATCTCGATGACGGACGGTGCCCAGAATTCCTTTTTGCCCGGTATCCCGGCGCAAATTCCTAAACTCTCCCATTTGCCGAAGAGGTCGTCCGCGCGGTACAGCGCGACGCCCTTTCTGCCCGTGGCGTAGACGTAAAATTTACCGTTCGCCTCGAAAATAAACGGGTCCGCCTGACTTTCGTTTTTAATGTCTATGAGTTTCATTATTCTATCCCTCGCTCTTTTGGGTTTATATATGTATTTTAGCATTTATTCCGCCCTGCGTCAACCGAAAAAGCGTCGGTTAAGCTTCGGCGCGAAAAATCGCGAACGGGCTCGGGTTTTGTCATAACCGCCGCGCCCTGTACATAAGAATAAAGTACCAAGGCTGCGCGCGGCAACCTCTTGCGTTTGCCTCGCCGAAGTCAAATAATATAAGGAAGCGGTGCAATGAAAGAAAGCATTATTAAAAGAACGCTTACCGAAGCCGAATATATTTTAAACACGAAAGCTACCGTGCGCGACTGCGCGAAAAAGTTCGACGTGAGCAAGAGCACGGTGCACAAGGACGTTTCCGAAAGACTGAAATACATAGACGCTTCGCTCTACTGCAGAGTCAAGCGCGTGCTGGAATTCAATCTTTCCGAGCGGCACCTGCGCGGCGGCAACGCCACAAAGGAGAAATACCTGAAGCTGCACGGAAGCATTTAGCCGAAAGCAAAAAATCGACACCGAACGTGCCGATTTTTTATTTATGCGATAATGTCCGAAAATAAGCCGTCAGTCTTTTTTCGGCTGACCGTAGTAGGCGTTTTTGCCGTGCTTGCGGAGAAAATGCTTGTCGAGCAAAAAGTCGTCGGCGCGCTGGACGTCGGGGTTGATAAGCTCGGTAAGCAGCGCCATTTTCGCCACTTCCTCCAATACCACCGCGTTTTTAACCGATTGCTCCGCGTTTTCACCGAAAGTGAACGCGCCGTGGGACTTGACGAGCACCGCCGGCGTTTCCAGCGGATTGCAGCCCTCGAGGCTCTCGATAATCGCAAAGCCGGTGTTCTGCTCGTACTCGCCGTTTACCTCTTCCTCGGTGAGCGCGCGGACGCACGGAATGTCGCCGTAGAAGCAGTCGGCGTGCGTGGTGCCGTAGAACGGAACGTCCCTGCCTGCCTGTGCGAACGACGTGGCGTAGGTCGAGTGGGTGTGCGTGATTCCGCCTATTTCCTCGAACGCGCGATAAAGCTCGACGTGCGTGGGCGTGTCGGACGACGGGCGAAGATTGCCCTCGACTACCTCTCCGTTGAGGTCGACGACAACCATGTCTTTTATCGTCATGGTATCGTAGGGCACTCCCGAGGGCTTGATGACGACCAGCCCCGACTCGCGGTCGATTTCGCTCACGTTGCCCCAATTCAGCATGACGAGTCCTCTGCTCACGAGCGATTTATTTGCTTGTAATACTCTGAATTTGACGTCCTCTAGCATCGGTTTTCTCCGCGTTGAGATTTAATTTATAAGATTATATACTACGTCGGCGCGTCGTGTCAATGCTTTAGGCGTAATTTCTGCGCCGCAATCGGGTAAAATCGCCGTTTCACGCCCCTGTTTCGTGAGTTTCGGGCGTTTTGTCCGCGCTTTTCGCCCTCGTCCGACGATAAATTATGACGTAGTAGGCAATCACGAGGTAAATCGTCGCGCCCAGCCATGCCGCAGGGTTGGACACGCAAACGCCGAGATAACCCCACCATTTGACGAACAGCAGCACGGCAATAAAGCGCATAGCGACTTCGGTGACGCCTGCGATAATCGTGAGCACGCTGCAACCCATGCCCTGAAGCGTGTTGCGATACAAATTCACGGTGCCGAGTATAAAATAGAACGCCGCCTGAAAGACGAGGTAGGTTTTAGAATAGTAAAGCATTTCGTCGGTGGGCGATTCGATAAACAGCTTCAGCAGCAACTCGTTGAACGCGAGCACGAGCGCAAGCCCAGCCGCCGAAAATATGAGGTCGACGAGTAGCCCTGCCCTCACGCCCTGTCTTATGCGGTCGTGCCTGCCGGCGCCGTAGTTCTGCCCTGCATAAGTCGCCATTGCCGTGCCGAGCGCGGCGAGCGATTGGTTGGCGAGGTTGTCGATTTTGAAAGCCGCCGAGCAAGCCGCCACCGCCACGTCGCCGAAGCCGTTGAGCGCGGTCTGTTGCGCCATTACGCCGATTGCGGTTATGGAAAATTGCAGCGCCATGGGAAGCCCTACCCACAGCTCCTTTACCGAAACTCTGCCTATTCCCTTAAAGTCCTTTTTGCCTATTCTCAGCTGCGGATATTTAATCAGCATGTAGATAAGGCAGGCTATGCCGGAAATTACCTGACTGACGACGGTCGCCCAGCCTGCTCCGGCTACGCCCATGTGAAAGACGAGAATGAACAAAAAGTCGAGTCCGACGTTGAGCGCCGAAGTAATGATGAGGAACACGAGCGGCGTCCGCGAGTCGCCCACCGCGCGCAGTATGGACGCGAGTATGTTGTAAAACACCGTGGCGAACATGCCGATAAACAGCGAAATAAGGTAGTCGTAGGCATAACCGATGACCGATTCGGGCGTGTTCATCAGTCGAAGAAGCGGCATCGCGCACAGACAGCTAACGGCCGTGAGCAGCGCGGTAAGAAGTACGCACAGCACGAACGCCGCCGCGACGCTGCGCTTGACGCCGCTCTCGTCGTTTCCTCCGAAGTATTGGCTGGTGATTATCGCAAAGCCTGCTGTAAGCCCCTGCGCGAAGCCGAAAATAAGAAACGTAAGCGGTCCCGTCACTCCAACGCCGCCAAGTGCCAATTCGCCCAGCGTTCTGCCCACTATCACCGCGTCGACCATGCTGTAAAGTTGCTGAAAAACGTTGCCGACGAATATCGGCAAAAGAAATTTCAGTATCAGCTTGAGCGGCTTGCCCTCGGTGAGCGAATTAACCATAAAAAATACCTTTTTCTCGCGTGATTTTTGACTAGTGATATTATACTACCGCGCGCGTAAAACGCAAGCGTTTGAGTAAAATTTGTTTATGAAATTATTGTGAAACGCAGGATTCATCGGCGGCAAAAGAAAAACGCGGCGATTACTCGCCGCGCAATCCGTATTGCGTGTCCGTTTCAGTTCTCCGCCGCAGCCTGCGCGCGGACCTTTTCAAATTCGTCGAGAACGGTTTTTTTCAGCATTTCGCGCGTTTCCGTGTTGAGCGGATGCACGATGTCCTTATACTCGCCGTCGGGCGTTTTTTTGCTGGGCATTGCGATAAAAAAGTCGTCGGTGCCCTCGAGAATCTTCACGTCGTGGACGACAAAGCAATCGTCGATGGTAACCGACGCCACGGCTTTAAGTTTGCCCTCATCCTTCTTGACCAGTCTTACGCGTACTTCGCTGATGTTCATTTTGAGTCCCCTTTTGATTTAGCGATTTTCATAGGTTGTCCCTATCAATTTAGTTATATTTTACTATAATAATCGGATTTTTGCAAGTATTTTACGCAATTTTTTTATATTCTGCGCATAAAAACCCGATTTTTTGCCAGAAATCGCATAGAAAACCGCCGAATACGCACAATAACCGCGTTATGAAATGCGTTAAATGCGGAAAAACCATTACTCCCGACGTCGCGCGGCGCTGCCATAGCTGCGGCTCGGACTACTGCGACGAGTGCGCGGCGAAGGCGATTTTATGCGATTGCCGCGGCGAGCTCGGCTATTATTCGTAACGGATACGGGCGATTGCCGTTACTCCTCCACGGGCGGCAGGTTACTTTTTAAGGTTGATGATGAGGACGTTGACGTCGGAGGGGGTTACGCCCGAAATGCGCGAAGCCTGCCCTATCGACAGCGGCTTGACCCGATTCAGCTTTTCGGCGGCTTCGAGTCTTAGTCCGCTTATCTCGCGATAGTCGGTATCGGGACTGAGAGAGGCGTTTTCCAGCCGTTTCTGCTCGGCGCGAGCCTTTTCCGCGCGCGCGAGGTAACCCTCGTACTTTATCTCGATGAACGCCTGTTCGGTGGCGGCGGAGTCGATACCGTCGAACGCGTGCAGGTATTCGTTGAGAATCCTCGGCGTTGCGAACGCGCGGCGAGCGACGGAAGCGAGCGTCAAGCCGGACTTCGGAAGCGGCTCGCCGTATGCCTCGAACAGCGGCTGCAATTCGAGCGGCGTATACGATTTGTTCATTTGTTCGCGGGCTTTAACCAGCTCGGCGAGCTTTTTTTCGTATGCTTTGCGGCGTTTTTTCGTGACCAAACCCACCTTTTCGCCTATCGGAGTGAGACGGAGGTCGGCGTTGTCCTGCCGAAGCGACAGTCGGAACTCTGCTCGCGAGGTCATCATGCGGTAGGGCTCGTCGGTGCCCACCGTCACGAGGTCGTCGATAAGCACGCCGATATACGAGTTGTCGCGCGTGAGCACCATCGGTTCGCGGTTTCTAAGGTACAGCGCGCCGTTTATGCCGGCGACTATGCCCTGCGCGGCGGCTTCTTCATAGCCGCTGGTGCCGTTTATTTGCCCGGCAAAAAACAAGCCCTTGTACTTTTTGTGCATCAGCGTGGGGTAAAGCTCGAGCGGATTTATGCAGTCGTATTCTATCGCGTAGGCGTCGCGCATGATTTCGACGTGCTCGAAGCCGCGGATACTGCGGTACATATCGTTCTGCACAAAAGCCGGCAGCGACGTGGAAATGCCCTGAACGTACATTTCCTCGGTGCCGTCGCCCTCGGGCTCGAGGAAGAATTGGTGACGGGACTTGTCGGCGAAGCGCACGATTTTGTCCTCGATTGACGGGCAGTACCTCGCCCCCGTGCCGTGAATAAGCCCCGAATACTTGGGCGACAGCGACAGATTGTCGCGAATAACCGCATGCGTATTCTCGTTTGTGTAACCGAGATAGCAACGGCGTTTCTTGGCGTTGACCTTTTTGCTCAGCGCGGAGAACGAGTAAATATCGTCGTCGCCCTCCTGCACCTCGAGCGCGGAAAAATCCACGGTGCTGCCCTTGATTCTCGCCGGCGTACCCGTCTTGAATCTGCGGAGTTCGATACCCATGCCGCGGAGACTGTCCGACAGGTGATTGGCACGGTTGAAGCACACGGGTCCCTTGTCCTCCATCACGTCGCCCACAATAATCGTCGACTTTAAGTACACGCCGCAGGCGAGCACCACGACGGGCGCGAGGTAAGTCATTTTGTACACGGTGCGGACGCCCGTAACCCTGTCGCCGTCGTAAAGGATTTCGGCGGCTTCGCCCTGACGAAGGTGCAGCCGAGGCTGACGCTCGAGCGTGCGTTTCATGTACTCGTGGTATTTATACTTATCTACCTGCGCGCGCAGCGACTGCACCGCCGCGCCTTTGCTTCTGTTGAGCATTCTCAGTTGCGTGAGCGTTTTGTCGGCGGCAATGCCCATTTCGCCGCCGAGCGCATCCACTTCGCGGACGAGGTGACCTTTTGCCGTACCGCCGATGCTGGGGTTGCAGGCAAGATAGCCCACGTTGTCGAGCGTAATCGACAGCACGAGCGTACTGAGCCCCATACGAGCAAGGGCGAGCCCTGCCTCTACTCCGGCATGACCCGCTCCCACTACTATTGCGTCGTAATTAACCGTATCGTTCATACTTTAGTTGTAATTCTAGCCGCGAACGTTGTTCCACTGCGTGCTGACGTAGGCGTCGCGGTCGCCGAAGTCGCGCATCGTTCCGCACCTGGCTATCGTAGTCGCCGAGGGGAACAGCATGTCCAGGTACATTTCTCTCCAGCCTTCCGCCGCGCCCGCGCCTATCGTCGCATCGGCGGAATACTCGGCGTAAAGTTCGTCGTAAGCGGCGGTCACGGGGCTGATTGCGCCGGCGTACTCGCTGTTCTTCATCGCCACGTCCTTGGTGCAGACGTACTCGAGGAAGTAGTTTGCCGCCTCGACGTTCTTGGCGTACTTGGAAATCACGAAGCAGTCGAGGTAAATGTTGCCGCCCTCTTTGGGCACCGCGTACCAGATGTTACGGTTGCCGTCGTGCTCGTTTCCGTCGTCGTCCTCATAGTCGTTCATGATGTAACCGGCGTCGCACGACCACATCAGCGCGACCTCGACGTCGGTGTTACCCGAAGCCATGTTGAACTTCAAGTCCTCGCCGCCCCACAGCGCGGAATTCTGCTTCATCGCCTTCAGTTCTTCTACCGCGCCCTCGATTGCGCCTTCGGTGAAGTCGCCGTAAATCGATTGAAGCTTTGCCTTATAGTCATCGCCGTAATTCGTAAAGCCGTCGGAAGCCGCGGCGAGCTCGTCGCGCTTGTTCCAGATTGCCGCGGAAGTGATTGCCTCGCGCAGCGAATCTTTGTTCGCGCTCTTGCCCTTGTATTCGTCGGTGAAGATTGCCGACCAGCTGTCGATGTGCTTGCCGGTCTTTTGATAGTCGTACATGATGCCGAAAGTGCCGTACATATAGGGCACGGAGTATTCGAGAGTCGGGTCGGAAACCTTGGCGAGCGTGACGTACTCGGGCTTAATCACCTTTTCCGCGTCCACTTTTTCCTTGTCGACTTTGAGCAGCAAGTCCTTTTTAATCAGCTGCTCGACGGCGTAGTCGGAAGGCATCAGCAAGTCGTAGTCGGCGTTGTCGCGCTCGACGGCGGTGATAATCTCCTCCACCGTGTCGAAAGTCGTGACCACCACGTCCACGCTCTTGCCCGTCTTTTCCTTGTAAAACTCCTTGAAACCGTCGAAAATATCCTCGTCGACGTACTCGCCGGGAACGTACATTTTCAGCTGTTCCTCGCGCGAGCCGCAGCCCGTGAGCATAACGCACGGCATAACCATCACCAGCGCGCACAAAAGCGCAACGATTTTTTTCATAGCTTTTTCTCCTTGTACTAAAATTTTCGCTAATGTAGCGCGATTTCTCTCGCTACCGCGTTTTTTTGATTTTCTTAGCCTTGTTTCTTAGCCTTGCTCTTTTTCACTATATTGACGATAATCAGCACGGCGAGCACGGACACGAACAGTATCGTCGACAGCGCGCGGATTGCAGGGTCGAGGTTTCGCCTCAGACTTGCGTAGACATAGGTCGACACGGTATTCACGCCGTTGGTGCCCTTGTTGAGGTTGGTGACGACGAAATCGTCGAGCGACAGCGTGAACGCGAGCGCAAAGCCCGAAATCATGCCGCCCACGAGCTGGGGAACGATTACCGTAAACAGCGTGCGCATCGGTCCCGCGCCGAGGTCGAGCCCGGCTTCGTAAAGATTGGGGTTGAGCTGCGCCAGCCTGGGACTTACGGTGAGTATGACGTAGGGAGTGGTCATTACGGTGTGCGCGACTATCAGCCAGCCCACGCCGCGCTGAAGCGGAAGCTTCAATACGTCGCGGAGGAATATCGACAAGAGGAAGAAACCTACCGCCGTGACGATTTCGGCGTTTACCACCGTTATCTGCGAAACGAAGTTGACGGCTTTTTTGCCGCGCTTCATATAATACAACCCCACCGAAGTGAGCGTGCCGATTACGGTCGCGAGCAGCGCGGAAACAAGCCCGATTATCAGCGTGTTTATCGTCGCCGACATCAGCTGTTTGTTGGTGAACAGCCGCGCGTACAGCGAGAACGTGAACGTGCCGAAGCTGTTGCCGATATTCTTCTCGGACGAGAACGAATACACGATAATCAGCGCGATAGGCATGTAGATTACGACGAGCACCAGAATAAGGAATATCCAGCGGAGCGCCAGAGAGAGCTTTTTGTTCATTGCGCTTCCCCTCCTTTCGCGCCGGGTTTAGCCTTGGGCGTGCGGCGCGTCGCGATACCGCTGATAAACATCGACAGGAACACGAGAAGCAACAGCACGAACGACAGCGCGGAGCCCACTCCCCATGTGCTGGTGGTGGTAAACAGTCCGTTGATTTTGCCGCCGATAACATTCGAAGTGGCGTTGCCCATCATGCCGGTGATTGCGTAAGCGCTGAACACGGGCATGAAAACCATGGTGATGCCGCTGACTATGCCGCCCGAGGACAGCGGAAGCGTTACCTTGACGAAAGTGACGAAGCCGTTGCCGCCGAGGTCCGCGCTCGCTTCGGCATAGCTTTTATCCATGTCGGTGAGCACCGTGTAGATGGGCAGCAGCATGAACGGAAAAAAGTCGTACACCATGCCGAATATCATCGAAAAGAAGCCGTTGCTTATTCCGAAAAGGTACAGAAGCGATTTCAGCGCGATTACTCTCAGCACGAAGTTCATCCACATAGGGATTATGAACAGCAGCGCAAGCACTGCGTAGCGGTTGAACGGCGCGCTCGCCAGAATCATTGCCGTGGGATAGGCAACGACGAGGCAGATGACCGTCGTCAGCGCGGCTATGCCTATAGTTTTGAGTAGCAGCATAAGGTTGCCGCTGCCGGGCGAAAACACCTCGGCGAAATTGGCGAAAGTAAAGCTGCCGTCCGCTCCGATGAACGCGTAAACGAGCACCAGAATAAGCGGAAAAACCACGAATATCGCGCAGATTACCACATAGGGAAGCGCGAAAAACGCCGGACGGAAGCTATGCGTTTTCTTCATTCTCGTTCTCCTCCACAGCGTTTTCCTCGTCGGATTTTTCCTCGTCGCTCTCTTCCGTGACGGGCTCGACGGTTATCTTCGAGGAGTCCACCTTCACGCCCACGCGGTCGTCCATATCCCATTCGTCGGCGGTGTCGGTGTAAAAGTCCTCGTCGGTGTCGGTGTAGACCTGCACCTGATAGTAGGTGCCCTTGTAAAGCGTCTGCGTGACGTTGGCGCCCACGGTGCCGTCGTCCTCGTCGTCGAGAAGCTCCACCGCGTCGAACGGCACCGTGACCTTGACGGGCGTGCCCTTTTCGAGGTTATCCTTGTTGTCGAACTCGAACGTGCCGCCGCAGAAGTCGACGGTGTTCTCGCCGCTGATTTCGCCGCAGAATTCGTTGACGGTACGGCGTTTTTTCATGATGTGTATGCCGTCGGGCTTGATGCCGAGCCGTACTTTTTGCCCGGGCTTTGCCTCGGACGTGGACTGCACAGTGAACTCGTAGCCGTTGGACTCGATTTCCATTTCGTACCAGGTGCCCTTGAACACGGCGGAGAGCACCGTACCCTCGAGCTGACCTTTCTCCGAGCCCTCGGGGTAAATCTTGATGTCCTCGGGGCGCACCACGAGGTCGACAGGCTCGTTTTTGTCGAAGCCCTTGTCCTCGCACTCGAAGCCCGTGCCGAGGAACTTGACGAGCTTGTCCTTGACCATTATGCCGGAGAGAATGTTGCTCTCGCCTATAAAGTCGGCGACGAAAGCGTTTGCCGGCTCGTCGTAAATCTTCTTGGGCGCGCCGATTTGCTGGATTTCACCGTCGCTCATGACGACTACCGCGTCGGACATGGTGAGCGCTTCTTCCTGGTCGTGGGTGACGTACACGAAAGTTATCCCGAGCTCGCGGTGCATTTTCATCAGCTCGACCTGCATTTCCTTGCGCATTTTGAGGTCGAGCGCGCCCAGCGGCTCGTCGAGGAGCAGCACCTGCGGCTCGCACACGAGCGCGCGCGCAATCGCCACGCGCTGCTGCTGACCGCCCGACAGCGAGTTTACGTCGCGGTGCCCGTAGTCCTCGAGCCCCACCATTTTAAGCGCGTTGTTCACTTTTTCCTCGATTTCGGCTTTGGTGAATTTGCGCGTTTTTCTTATCTCTTTGCCGTCCTTGCCAAGGGCGGGCTTGCCGCTCTTATCGAGCGCCGCGCCGTCGTCCACGCGCTTTAATTTCAGTCCGAATGCGACGTTTTTGAAGACGTTGAGGTGCGGAAAAAGCGCGTACTTCTGGAACACGGTGTTGACGGGGCGCTTGTAGGGCGGCATGTCGGTCACGTCATGACCGCCGATGTAAATTCTGCCCGACGTGGGCGTCATAAACCCGGCAATCATGCGCAGCAACGTGGTTTTACCGCAGCCGCTGGGTCCCAAAAGCGTCAGAAACTGTCCTTTCCTTATCGACAGGTTAAGGTCGTCGATGACCGTCACGTCGTCGAAAACCTTGGTTACGTTCTTGACCTCGATAATCTTTTCGATTTTCTCTTTTTCTTTCATCTTCTGTCGATTCCTCTATCAAAAATTGGGCGGACAGGACAGCCATATCACAACGGCTTCCGTTTTGCCTGCGTTCTCTATGTAATGCGTTTTCGCGGCGCGGTAGTAAAAGCTCTCGCCTGCCGAAGCGTCCGAGGCGCGTTTGCCGACGTGCACTCGTATTCTGCCCTTTAACACATAGCCGAATTCCTCGCCCTCGTGCGGCATGTCGTGTTCGGTTTCCGCCCCCGGGTCGAGCTCCAGCCGTATCGGCTCCATCTCGTTCTTCTGCGCGGTGGGCACCAGCCAGATAACCTTATAGCCCTCGCTCTCCTTGACGAAATAGTCGTTCTCGCCGTACACCAGACTTTCGTCCTCGTCGTCCGCGAAAAAGTCCGCAAGCGACGTGCCCAGCGAGGTCAGTATATCCCTGAGCGTCGCTATCGACGGACTGGTAAGGTCGTTTTCGAGCTGGGAAATATATCCTTTCGTCAGCTCGCACCTGTCGCCCAGCTCCTCCTGCGTAAGCCCGTTTTTCAGCCTGAGCTCTTTGATTTTACAGCCGATTTCCATAAGCCGTTTTCTCCTTTGTCCGCGATTAGTATAACTTTACTCCGCGTTTACAAGGTCTTAGTATAATAAACTTCGGGTTTATTTTTGCTAAACCTCGACTAGTGTAAATGTTTCTGCGGCTATTGTCAATCGTTTTGACGCGGTTTTTCGGGAAAATTCGCAATTTTTTGTGTAGCGGCGGCAAACGGGAGGGCGAAAACTGGATTTTTTTCGGGTAAGCCGTCAAAAAAGTTGTCTTGACGGAAAAAATATGCTAGAATACTCGGTAGCCGCGGAGCGCCGAAAGGCTTTGCCGCGAAACGGAGAACGACATGGAAAAGAACAAGATAGTAAGAATAATAACGGTGGCGGCGGTGATTTTCATCGTCCTTCTGTTGATTGCGCTCGTCATGAATCTCGTCACGCTGACGAGGCTGAACAACCGCAAGGCTGAGCTCGCGAGCAAGCTGACGGAAATCCGCGAGCAAATCGAGGCGAACAACGCGGAAATCGACTATATTTCGTCCGACGAGTACATCGACGCTTACGCGCGCGAGTACCTGAACATGAAGGGCAAGGACGAAGAAGCCTTTACGGGTAAAGAAAAGTAATGGACGCGGTAATAGACGTGGGCAGTAATTCCGTGCGGCTCGCGCTGGACCGCGGAATGAAGGTCAATCAAAAGCAGATAAACACCACCTGTCTTGCCGAGGGGCTGGCGAACACCGGGCGGCTCGGCGGCGAGGCTATGGAGCGGACGAAAGCCGCGATAGCCGACTTCGTGCGTGCGGCTCGGCTCGAAAAAGCGGACAATATCTATATTTTCGCGACCGAAGCGGTGCGCTCGGCACAAAACGGCGAGGAGTTTCGCCGCGACGTGGAAAACGCCGTTGCCCTGCCCGTGCGCGTGATTTCGGGCGACAGCGAAGCTAAGCTCGGGCTTTTGGGCGCAATCGACGGCAATCACGGCGAGATAACCGTCGTGGACATCGGCGGCGCAAGCGTGGAAGTCGTGCGCGGCGACCGCAAAAAGCTTACTTACGCGCGCTCGCTGCCGCTGGGCGTAGTCAGGCTTCGCGACCTGACGGGCGACAGGCGCGAAGACATAGAAAAATACGTCGAAAGTCACGTCGCCGACTTCGGCTTCGTGAGTGGATTCGAAGGCGTGGCAATCGGCGGCACAGCCACCACTCTAGCCGCGATGGATTTGCGGCAGACGCGCTATGACGCCTCCGCCGTCCACGGACACGTTCTGTCGGTGCGAGCAATCGACAACCTCGTCGAGGAAATATTTGCCTCGACCGACCGCCGCCGGGACTTCCCCGTGCTGTCGGAGCGTCGAGCAAAAGTAATCGGACACGGCGCGATAATGCTGCGCGCGCTCGTCGAGTACCTGGGGCTGGAGGACGGCGTGACGGTGTCCGAGCACGACAATATCGAGGGGCTGCTCTACTGCGTGCGGAACGGCATTGAAATTTAACGAAACGCTTTGACAAAAGACCTCGCTGCGGCGAGGCTTTTTCTTTTCCCGAAATTTGGAAACGCGGCGATTGCATAAAGGCAGGCGGCTTGCAGATAATAAAAACAAGCAAGGGAGCTTGTCGCCTTTCATTCTGCGGATAGCGAGAAGTAACCTCGCTAATCCACGGAAAAAGGAGATGAAAGCAATGGCAACCACGAAAACCAACGGTACGAAAAGCGTCAAGTCTTCGGCGAAGAAGACTGCGGCGAAAGCCAAGACCGCCAAAAGCTGCAAGTAAGCTTCGGGCAGAAAAAAACGCGGCGTTGCTGCCGCCGTTTAACGACGACGGCATTACTTAAAAACGATTAAACGCCGCAACGAAAAAAACGCTTCGTAAGTTTTTTACGAAGCGTTTTTTTCGTTATTCAAAATTTATTTAAGCCGGACTAAGCCGCGGTTTCGATTTTCTCCCAGCGCGCGTAAAGCGTGTTATGATACCGGATATCTTCGCCGTATTTCACCCAGAACGCCCAGTCGCAATCCAGGGTGAGGCTGTCGCCCTCGCTGACTTTTATGAAAGTTTCGCCGAAATCGGTGCTTAAATGCCAGCCTGTAAACGTATAACCGTCCTTAGGCACCGCCGTAACCGTCATCGTTTCGCCGTAGTAGTACGTCGCGGTTTCCTGCGACTCAAGGCTGTTCGCTCCGCCGCCCTCTTTGTTGTAACTCAAAGAACCCGCCGCGGTATTGGTATTTTTAAGATACCAGAAGTAATATCCGAGTTCCCACCTTGCGTACACGGTGATATTTTCGCCGAGGTCGCCTCTTCTGAATTTGCCGTCTTCGTCGGTGAACTTATCGGCGTTCTCGTCGGTGCCGTAGTACCAGCCGCGGAAATAATAGCCGTAACGCGTGGGCGCCGGCAGTTCTCCATACGTTTCGTAATTGAAACTCATCGTGAGTTCGTGGACCTTGTTGCCGTCCTTATCGGTTATTTCGCCGTCGTTGTCTATCATCGTGACCGTGTAAACGTCGGGTTCCATAATCGCGCGTGCGGTAAACTTTCCGTCCTTCACCATATCGGGATTGAGGATCGTTTCGGAATTGACTGCGATATAATATTTGCCGCATTCGCTCTCGGAGTGCAGATACTCCCAGCCTGTGATCGTGTAATGATCGGGTTTAATATCCGAGGGACACGGAATCGGCTCGTAAGTCTTGCACTTGACCGTTCTTAAAACACTCTCGTCGAGCGAAGAAACGAACGTTACGTCGACGAACTCCTTTCTGTAGATATTCATTCTGTATGTTTCGCCCACTTTGCCCTCGGTCGAAACGGTGTATATAAATACTCTGTTGAACCCATAACCGAGGTTTTCGGCGGTCTTATTCACGATTTCATTGTCGTCGCGGTCAATAAGTTTCCACGTCCAGCCGTCCTTTATATGTACTTTGTCGGTAAAGTCGAACGAGGTCACGTCGGTATCGACGTAAATATCGACGGTTTCGTCCTCCGGGTCGAAGTCGGTCGAGCCGTCGATTCCGGTTATCGGCATTTCGATCGCAACGTTCCACTTTGCGTACAGCGTGAAACTCTTTCTCACAAGCGCGTTTTTATCGTAACGTACCTTAAGTTCGGGAGTCGTGTACCAACCGGCGAACCAGTAACCGTCTTTTTTCGGTGCCTCGGGCATCGTGAGTTTTTCGCCGAAAGTCGCGGCTACGTCCGCTATTTCGCCGCCGCCGTTCGTGATGAACTTGACCGAATACGAGCGGGCTTTCAGTACCGATTCTTTTAGATAAGTAACGCCGCCCGCGCTGATCTTGTTATCCTTTATCGCGGCGGTTTCGGAGTCGGTTCCGTTCGACATCGTTATGGTTTCGCCGTTTATCGAATAAGTACCGGTGTAACCGCCGTACACTTCGAACGTGCCGTCGGCTTTGAGCGTCATGTAATACTTCTCGTCCACGAACTCGCCGTTTTCGTCCACGGCGTAATAAGTGCCGGTATGATCGACGACTTCGGGCGTTTCGACCGTCGTGCCGCCGTTATTGCCGCCGTCGCCCGTGCCGCCGTTACCGCCGTTATTGCCGCCGTCGGGCGTTTCGACCTCGCCGCAGGCAAACGCCGCAAACGCCGTAACCAGCGCAAGCAAAATCGCGAGCATTTTCTTGGCTTTCACTTTCATTGCATATTCTCCTTTTGGATATTATTCCGATAACTATTATAGTGAACGAACCGCCAACGAAGCGTGAATATCGAGGCTTTGAGCAAAAATATCCGAATAAATATTTATGCCGCGATTTTCCTCGCCGCGACGGCAAACAAAAAGCCGAAGCGTTTTTGATTCGACTTTTTTGCTGTTTTACCCGTTATCAATGCTTGTTGTACTTGTTTTTGAGCGCGGCGAGCATATCGTCGAGCGATTTTTCCTCTCTTTTCGGGCGGTTGTCGCGATTGAAATTGCGGTTATCTCGATTGCCGCCGCGGTTGTCGCGGTTGAAGTTACGGTTATCGCGGCTATGGTTGTCGGCTTTTTCTCTCGAAGCGCCGCCCGCGGGCTTTTGCGACACGAAGCCGCTCGCCTGCTTGATGGACAAGTTGATGCGCTGTTTTACGGGGTCGACGCCGATGACTTTGACCTTCACCACCTGACCGACGGACAACGCCTCGCTGGGGTGCTTTATAAAGCGGTCGGAGATTTCGGAAACGTGGACGAGCCCGTCGTGGTGCACGCCGATGTCGACGAACGCGCCGAAGTCGATGACGTTTCTCACCGTGCCGGTAAGCTCCATGCCCTCTTTCAAATCCTTCATGTCCATAAGGTCGGCGCGAAGAACGGGAGCCGGGAGGTCGGCGCGAATGTCCCTGCCGGGCTTCAGAATTTCCTCCACGATGTCGTGAAGCGTAAGCGCGCCCACGCCGATTTCCTCCGCGACCTTTTCCTCGCCGTCGGCTTTTACCTTGGCTTTGAGGTCGCCGAGTCCGCCGCTCTTGACGTCGTCGTCGGTGTAGCCGTATTTTTTAAGCAGCTTTTCCGCCGCCTCGTAGCTCTCGGGGTGAACGCCCGTGTTGTCGAGCACGCTGTCGCCGCCTTGGATTCGCAAAAAGCCTGCGCACTGCTGGAACGCCTTAGGTCCGAGCTTGCCGACTTCCAGCAGCTGGCGGCGGTCGGTGAACGGCGTTTTCGCGCGGTAGGCGACTATGTTTTTCGCAATCGAAGTGTTAAGCCCCGAAACGTAGGCGAGCAGGCTGTATGAAGCGGTGTTGAGGTCGACGCCCACGCTGTTCACGCAGTCCTCGACTACGCCCTCAAGCACTTCGGTGAGCCGTTTTTGCGGCATGTCGTGCTGATACTGCCCTACGCCTATTGACTTGACGTCGATTTTGATGAGCTCCGCCAGAGGGTCCATGAGGCGGCGAGCAATCGACACCGCGCTTCTCACCGTCACGTCCTCGTTCGGGAACTCTTCGGTGCCCAGCTTGCTTGCCGAATAGACCGACGCGCCGGCTTCGTTCACCACCATGTACTGCACTTTTCTCGGGCAGTCCTTGATAAGGTCGGCAACGAAAATCTCGGATTCTTTGGAAGCCGTGCCGTTGCCTATCGAAATGACGTCGGCGTTGTATTTCTTTATCAGTCCCAGCATCACGCGCTTTGCCTCTTCGGTCTTATTCTGCGGCGGCGTGGGGAAAATGACCGTGTGGTCGAGCATGTTTCCGCTCTGGTCGATGACGGCAATCTTGCAACCCGTGCGGTACGCCGGGTCGAGTCCGATGATTACCTTGCCCTTGAGCGGCGGCTGCATGAGAAGCGGTTTGAGGTTGACCTCGAACATCTTTATCGCCTGCTCGTTGGCTTTGTCGGTGAGCTCGTTTCGCACTTCGCGCTCGATGGACGGGAAAATCAGGCGGTCGTAGCTGTCCTCTATCGCCTCGCTCATTTCCTTGTCGAACGCGCTCGGCTTCATGAATTTAGCCTTGATTTTCTCCACCGCTCTGTCGTTGTCGCAAGCAACGGTAACTTTCAGGCACTCGTCCTTTTCGCCGCGGTTGAGCGCGAGTATGCGGTGCGACGGCAGCGTCTTGATTTTCTCGGAGAACTCCTTGTACATTTCGTACACGTTTAATTTCTCCTTATCCTCCTGCTTATCGTTGAACGCGGAAGAAACCGTGCCCTCCTCCATGATAAACTCGCGCAGAGCCTTGCGGATTTCCGCGTCGTCGGAAACGCGCTCGGCGATTATGTCTTTCGCGCCGTTGATCGCGTCCTCGGCGGAAGCGACGCCCTTTTCCTCGTCGATATATTCCGAGGCAAGCGCGGCAAGGTCGCACTCTTTCATCTCCTGCGCGAAAATAATATCGGCAAGCGGCTCGAGTCCGCGCTCGACAGCCACCGACGCGCGCGTCTTTTTCTTCTGCTTATACGGGCGGTAAACGTCCTCCACCTCGGTGAGCGTGACCGCCTTGTCGAGAGCGACGGCGAGCTCGTCCGTCCACTTGCCCTGCCCCTCGATTGATGCGCGCACCTCGTCCTTACGCGCGGTAAGGTTTTTGAGATAGGTAAGTCTGTCCGAAAAATCGCGCAGCAGCTCGTCGGACTGACCGCCGTGCATTTCCTTGCGGTAACGCGCGATAAACGGTATGGTGTTGCCCTCCTCTATGAGGTCGACGATGTTCGCGGCGTAGGCAGGCTTGAGGTTAAATTCTTCGCTGAGTTTTGCTTTGATGTCCATTGGCTTTTCCTTTCGGGTTATTTGCGCGGCGTTGGGTTTACTTAAAATCCGCGACTGCTCTATTGTACTCCATTTTGTAAATAAAAGCAAACGTTTTTTTGCAATCGGGCATAATCCCGAGGCTATGGTAATAGATTGTTATACGGAGGTGCGCCGATGGAAAACGCAAAACCCGAAGTTAGTCATTCTCTTACGCTCGAAAACCGCTCGAAGTGTGCCATGACGGGCATTCGCGAGGTGCTGTCCTATTCGCCGCGCGAAGTCGCGCTCTCGTCCTCGAACGGGCGGCTGACGATTACGGGCGAGGGGCTTAAAATCGTCAGATTCAACGAGCTCGACGGCTCGCTCTCGCTGTCGGGCAAGGTGAACGCCGTCCGCTACGACGAGCAAAAGCCGCCTATTCTCAAGCGCATTTTCAAATGAGCGAAATAGGCGTATTCTGCCTGTGCATAGCCTCGGGGATTGTCGCGCGGCTGGCGTTCTTGCCGGCGAGCGCGGTGGCAAAACGCGGCGGAGCTTTGGCAATTTTTCTCGCCGACTTCGCCTGCGCGGTAATCGGCGGCATACCGTTCTCGCTGGTGCTCGGGTACTTTAACTACGGCATTGCGGCGGCTTACACCGTGCTCGGCTTCGACGTGGGGCTTCTGCTGCCCTCGCTAGTAAAGCTAATCCCCTCGCGCCTGAGGAAAAAAAGAAAATCCGAAAAACCCGAAAAAGTCGCGGAAAAACGTTTGTAAATTCCGCGGCTTTTAATGTACAATAGCTGTGTGGCACCCGAGAGCTTACCTGCCGCAAAAGGAGCATAAGATGAAGACAGGCGTAATTTCCGAAGATTTTCAGCGCGCGTTCGGCGACGAAGGGCGCTTCGGCAATAAAAAGATTTTCGACGGCATCAAAGCAATCGGCTTTGACGGCGTGGACTACACGATAGGCTATACCGGGCATTGCCAAGACCCGATTTTCTCCGAGGCACGCGGAGTCTGGGTAAAGAAATTCGGCAATGTTGCGGCTGCGCTTCGCTCGAGCGGACTTACGGCGTTTCAGACCCACGCGACGTTCCCCACCGACCGCTTCGCCCCGGGCGAGTTCGACGAAAAGTGTCTCGACCTGTTCAGAAAGGAAATCGAGGTCACGGCTATGCTTGGCGCGCCCTATATCGTCATTCACCCCATCAATATCGCCGTAAACCGCCGCCGCAAGGACGAGGATTTTGCCGCGAACATGCGAGCTTTTGAAATGCTTGACCTCGTGCTGTCCGAATTCGGCGTAAAGCTCGGCGTGGAAAACATGTTTGTGTGGGACAGCGTGCGCCACCGCAACTGCCCGACGGGCTGCTCCGCTCCCGAG
>ENA-USUG01002983-USUG01002983.1-human-gut-metagenome-genome-assembly--contig:-NODE-2983-length-24197-cov-11.970191_pt1 | contig 24197 bp, 13 predicted proteins | sample MGYA00250059_ERZ773394 | MGnify/ENA primary metagenome ERZ773394 (study PRJEB29103, sample SAMN06111957) | human gut metagenome | biome: human gut; feature: ankylosing spondylitis patient; material... | reverse complement strand
TGACCCAGAGCTGGAGATTGACTTTTTCTTCGAGCATATCCTCGATATCACGGCGTGCCTGTGAACCGATCCTGCGGAGCATCTGTCCGCCTTTTCCGATGATGATTCCTTTGTGAGAATCCCGCTCGCAGATAATCGTCGCCTCGATATCACAGATGCTGCCGCCTTTGCTTTTGCGTTCTGTCATTTTTTCAATAGAAACGGCAATACCGTGCGGGATCTCCTCTTCCAGAGAGCGAAGTGCCTTTTCGCGGATCATCTCTGCCACGATCTGTCTCTGCGGCTGGTCTGTCACCGTATCTTCATCATAAAACTGCGGTCCGTACGGCAGATATTTGAAAATACTCTCGATCACAGTATCCATATTGACACTGCGAAGTGCCGACACCGGGATGATCTCCGCAAAATCATAGACTTTGCGGTAAGCATCCATATATTTTATGATCTCTTTTTTATCTACTTTATCAATCTTGTTGATGATCAGGATGACCGGTGTCTTTGTTTTTTTGAGCTGATCCACAATGTGACGCTCGCCGGCTCCGATAAAGGTACTCGGCTCCACCAGCCAGAGGATCACATCGACCTCATTGAGAGTACGTTCTGCCACATTGACCATGTATTCACCCAGTTTGTTTTTCGCCTTGTGGATACCCGGTGTGTCCAGAAATACAATCTGTCCTTTTTCGTCTGTATAGACGGTCTGGATCCGGTTTCTCGTTGTCTGCGGTTTGTTGGACGTGATCGCGATCTTCTGCCCGATAAGGTGGTTCATGAGTGTGGATTTTCCTACGTTTGGTCTGCCGATCAGGGTCGCAAAACCGGATTTGTAACTTTTCTCTGCCATCTGTATATGATTCCTCCTTAAAGTGGTCCGAGATTTCTAAACATCTCTTTCTCTTTTTCCAGTGCATCTTCGTTTCCGAGCACGCAGATGCAGTCTTCTGCCAGGATTGCACGCATCAGCGGTGCCAGGGCACGGATATCTTCCTGTGTCGCATAGAGTACCTGGTCACGCTCTTTCTGAAGGTCGCTTTCAGTCACATGTCCGAAATAAGCAGCATCAGAACGTGCTCCCTGTGCTCTTGCTGTAAGTGGCGTATCCATCTCACTGATTGTTCCGATCACGTATTTTGTCATATCACGCTCTTCGACGTTGAAATCTTCCACGTATTCCGGCACGCCTTCGTAGATCTCGTTGGTCTGACGCAGGTTCGGATCACGGTAAGAAGCAAAATAGGAATTGCCATTTCTGCCGAATCCACTCATACAGCCATACGCCCCGCCTTTGACACGCACATTCACCCAGAGATATTCATAGCTCATGATCACCTTCAGGATCCGCAGTGCCCCGGTATAATCATAGCCTGCCTCGCGGTAATTTCCGGCACGTGTCACATACTGGATCTTGGCGGAGGTCTGGAAGCCTTCGTTCAGCTTTCCGTATGCAAGGGTTTCTTCTGAAGGTGTTCTCTTATCCAACGAAAGTTTTTCGCATAATCCCGTCACTTTCTCTTCCAGTCCGGCAAGCCCCTTCTCTTCCGCTGTTACGGAAAATACCATGGCATTCTGTCGGAAAATCACGTTCATCAGCTCTTTCAATTTACTCTTCAGATTCTCTTTTTTCGTTTCAAAATTTGCATCGAGGTCATCGAGCATGCGATAGTAGTCAATCCCGCTGCTGCGATCACTGAACGCAGCTGTCCCGGAGAAATAAGCCATGGCACGGGTTGCCGCTGCCGAATGTCCCGCCGTTGTCAGCCGCATCTGTGTCCTTGATTTCTGCTCGGAAACGATCTCTTTTAAGCGTTTCTCATCGTCCAGTTTGGATGTGAATAAAATCTCCTCGATCACATCAAACACAAAGTCGATTTTATCATAAAGTGTGCGGGCTGATACGGTAAACATCGGATACATCTTCTGTGTGTCCTTTTCTGGAAATACGACCATCCCGGTACCGATACCTCCGGTCTGCATATTGATCTCATTGAACAGATCTCCGTAAGCATAATGCTCGGTGTCGATCATGCCCAGCACATTTTTCAGAAGGCCGACATAAGGCAGATCCTCTTTTCTGACAACGGACAGATCAAAATAAAGGGTCAGATAAGCGATGCCGTTCGTGTTCACATCATGCCACAGAACTTTGGTGTTGCCAAAAGAAAGCTCTCTGTTGCAGATCGGTCTGCATTTCTTTGTGATATCCTCCCTGGTAAGCATCGGGATTTTCTCCAGCTCTTCCTGTGTGGACGGTGTCTCCTGGAATTCCTGCAGTTTTGCTGTTTTTTCTACCAGCTCCTTTACCTGTTCTTCACTGAGACCTGCCTTAAAATCTGCCAGTTTCTTTGCCGTCTCTGCCTCCAGTTTTGCAGTCAGTCCCTTTTCCGGTGCAACGACAACAACCGCCACATGTGTGTTATCCAGCAGATATTTCTGCACCAGTTTCTCGTAATAATCACTCTCTACTGCATCACGGAGTTCCTTATAAATATCCAGCTGTTTGACATAGGCAAACGGATCACCCTCGCCGTACAGCCAGCTGTCCATAATGTCGATTCCGTACATCAGGCCCTTCGGATAAGAGCCGTAATCTGCCTCACGAAAACGGAACTCGGAAGAATTGATACCTGCCAGCAGTGCTTTTTTATCGATGCCGTTTTTCACCTGCTCTTCCAGTACCTTGCGGATCACTGCCAGGAACTTTTCTTTGTCACCGACATTTGCATTTTTAGCGACTACCGAAAGGGATGGCTGCTGAATGCCGCTCTCAAAAGAGCCTAGGATATCTTTTCCAATCCCGGCATCCAAAAGAGCCTGTTTAAGCGGTGCCCCAGGTGCTGACAAAAGTGCATATTCCAGGATTGCCACGGCAGTCACAAGACGTACATCGCTGCTTGTGCCAACGGACACATTCCAGGAAAGATAGGTGTTGTCTTCTTCCGATTCGGATGTGGAAATAGAATATTTTTTATAGATCTCATGCGGAGCATCGAACGCTTTCTGCATACTGATCTTTGAATCTACCTCTTTTTCTCCGTATTTAGAGAGATATTCCTGATCCAGCCAGGTAAGGCGTTCCTCAACATCCATATTTCCATAGAGATAGATGTAGGCATTGGACGGATGATAATATTTTCCATGGAAAGCCAGAAAATCTTCGTATTTCAGATCCGGGATACACTGCGGATCTCCTCCGGACTCAAATCCATACGGTGTATCCGGATAAAGTGCATTTAAAATTTCGCGATCAAGCACATCTTCCGGTGAAGAATAAGCTCCTTTCATCTCGTTGTATACCACACCATTGTAGGTGATCTCATCCTCCGGATTTTCCAGATGATAATTCCAGCCTTCCTGACGGAAAATCTCTTCTTTTTTATAAATATTGGTATGAAAAACCGCATCCATATAGACATCCATCAGGTTTGCAAAATCTTTGTCATTGCAGCTTGCAACCGGATACATGGTCTTATCCGGATAGGTCATCGCATTCAGAAAGGTATTGAGCGAACCTTTTACCAGCTCCACAAACGGATCTTTGGACGGAAACTTTTCGCTTCCACACAGCGAACAGTGTTCCAGAATATGTGCTACCCCGGTGCTGTCTACCGGAGGTGTACGAAATGTAATATGAAATACTTTATTATCGTCATCGTTTGCAATGACCATGATGCGTGCACCGCTTTTTCTGTGACGCAGCAGATAGCCGACTGACTGAATATCGGAAAGCCCCTCTTCCCTTAAAAGTTCGTACGCCTGTAATTCTTTTATTGCCATGAAAAAACCTCTTTTCTTTTTATTTATTCATAAAAACTGCAGCCCTTTCTGCCATGTTCTTTTACATAATAGAGTGCCTGGTCTGCATCTTTAAAAATACTCTCTCCTTTATTCGGGCGGTCTGAGTTTCTGTCCCGTCAAAATATCTTTTCAAAATATCCAGAGCTTTCTCTCTGCTCTGTTTTGTTTCTGCTTCTTCAAAATAAGCATCCATATATTTACTTTGCCCGGTCATCGCATAAAGCCTGACCTGCTCCGTCAGATAATCGGATCTGTTCTGCAGCTGCTTCGCTGCATTTCCACAAATATACTGGTTTGTCGTCGTCTGAAGTACATGAAACTCCTTTCGGCCAATAAAGGAAATTATCTTCTGAATTCTCTCATGTACAAACCCCTGTTATATCAACGGAAAAAGTGCGATCCCATACGTGACACCGCACTTTCCCTGTTGGATTACCTGTTATTTATTTACGCACAGTTTTCTGACCATATCTGCCGGAATCATTGTACATGCCAGCAGAACAACTGCAATCCAGCCTTTGATTCCAAACGGAACACAGCTGAACATTTCTCCAATCCACTGGAACGGGGCCAGCGGAACGATCGCCGCATTTACGAGCAATGCCTGCACGATTATAATAATCAGAAATACTTTCATAAAATCTTTATTCTCATTCAGACCGGAAAAAATTGCAAATCCATCGTCACGCACATTAAAGCCGTTGAACAAAGCTGCCACAATAAACAGTACAAAATAACCCGTCAGGTGCTGTTCCTCATTTGCAAACAGATTTACAAAGAACGGCACTTTCAGATAGATAAAGCTTACCACGGTAAGCCAGATTCCCATTGTGAGGATCTGTCCCATCATTTTTTTGCTTACAATACTTTCATCACGTTTTCGCGGTGCTTCTGCCATATATTCTTCTTTTGCCGGTTCATTGCCAAGCATCATCGCTCCCAGTCCGTCCATGACCAGATTTACAAAGAGAAGATGTGTTACTTTCAGTGGTTCATCCACACCGAAAAACGGTGCGATCGCACTGACCACAACGGCTGCCACGTTGATCACCAGCTGGAATTTACAGAATTTCAGGATGTTATGATAGATGGTTCTTCCATAGAGGATGGCATCTTTGATGGATTTAAAATTATCATCCAGAATAACGATCTTACCTGCTTCTTTTGCTGCTTCGGTTCCGCTTCCCATGGCAAAACCAACATCTGCACGTTTCAGTGCCGGTGAATCGTTGACACCGTCACCTGTCATGCCGACTACCAGATTCATCTCCTGGCACAGGCGTACCATACGGGACTTGTCGGTCGGCAGTGCTCTTGCGATCACACGGATATTCGGTATGATCTTCTTCACTTCTTCATCACTCATCTCATTGAGCTGTGCGGAGGAAAGTGCACGGTCGCTGCCTCCTTTTAACAGTCCTGCATCTTTTGCGATCGCTACCGCTGTCTCAAGGCGGTCACCTGTGATCATAACGACCTGAATACCGGCTCCCTGTACTTCGCGGATCGCTTCTTTTGCTTCCGGACGTACATCGTCACGAATGCCCACCAGACCAATGATCACGATATCATCATTGATTGAATTTTCAACCATGTCTTTTTCTGAATAACCAAAGGCCAGCACACGCATTGCTTTTGCTGCCAGTTCATCGATCTTGCGGTTCAGGATGGCGTTGTCCATGGTACAGATATTGCCGTCTGCATCCAGATATTTCACTGCATTTGCCAGAAGTTTTTCCGGTGCCCCTTTATAGAAAGTTTTACCGGTGCTGTCGATGCGTGCCTGACTGAATTTATTTGCAGAGTTGAAAGACTGCTGTTTTGTTATTTTATATTCGCTGCTGTTCTCCAGCGTCTTGAATGTCTCCTCACCCAAAAACTTCATCAGTGCCTGATCGGTTGCATTTCCGCCGATGACTTTATGGGATGCGTCAAACATGGACTGTGTATTCTTACCGATGGCAAGATCCACAAGACCTTTCACCTTGCTGTGTTTACTCAGCTGTGCAATATCAATGGAATTGCCGTCGCCGGTAAAGAAATCGACCACTTCAAGCATACCTTTTGTGATCGTTCCTGTCTTATCACTGAAGAGAATGTTTAAAGAACCTGCTGTCTCGATACCTTCTGCTTTTCTTACCAGGACATTGTGGTCAAGCATTTTGCTTGTATTTTGCATCAGTACGAGGGAGATCATCAGCGGAAGTCCTTCCGGAACTGCACAGACGATGATGACAATTGCCAGAGAAAGAGCCCTTACAACATCTTTGACAACCGGTTCAATCCCCATTGCAAAGTACTGGGAAACTCCGCCCGCCTGCATAACAAAGTAGACCAGGTAAAGTACGGCGATCAATACCGCACCGATATAACCAAACGTGGAAATCTGTTTTGCAAGTTTGGCAAGTTTTACTTTCAAAGGAGAATCCGGCTCGTCTTCCTGCATCTCTTCTGCCATTTTTCCCATCATGGTCTTCAGTCCGACCTTGCGTACATCAAGAATACCTTCGCCGTCAAATATCACTGCTCCGCGGAACAGGGAGTGTGCATCGACAAAGGTATCGCCTGTGATGTCATCTTCCAGCTGAAAATCTTCTGATGCCGCTGTTTTTTTACATTCTTCTGCCTCGCCGTTCAGTGCGGAGTTGTCCACACGCAGTGCCCCGTCGATCAGTACACCGTCTGCCGGGATTTTATCACCGGACTGCAGCAGGACTTTGTCACCGACTACAACATCATCAACATCGATCACCGTGATCACGCCGTTCCTGTGAACTTTACACTTGTCTTTCTCTGTATTGTCTTTCAGTTCACGGTACTTGGTATCGCTTGCAACACCGGTCTTTGCAGATACGGTTGCCACGATCAGCACTGCAACGATCGTTCCGAGCGGCTCGTAAATCTCCGCATACCCAAAGAAGAACATCACGATCATCAGTGCTGCGATCGCCAGCAGGATCTTGATCATCGGATCACTGAACGTCTCTTTGAATTCTTCCCAGAACGTGGTCGGCTCGGAGTCCGGGATCTCGTTGGAACCAAATTTACTTCTGGACTCTTCGACCTGTTTGTCTGTCAAACCATTATACTTCATCTTTTTGTCTCCTGTTTTTATTTTTCTGCTTATAAGCAGGGAGAAACTATATGAATCATTTCATCTCAGATATAGTCTCTCCCATATCGCACCATGTCATACCGGTACGCTCTTATTTCTGAAATCTTGCTGCCATCTCACCGATGCCGCCGTCCCTTGTTCCCTGTCCGATGGCACCGAATTTCCACTCACCGTTGTAGCGATAGATCTCACCGAAGATCATCGCCGTCATTCCGGAGTAGTCCTCTGTCAGGTTGTACTTTAAGATCTCCTGGTCATTTTTTCCGTCTACCAGGCGGATAAACGCATTCTCGATCAGTCCGAAATGCTGCTTTCTCTGCTGTGCCTGATAGATCGTTACAACGATCACGATCTTGTCATACTCAGACGGCACACGGTCCAGGTCGATCACGATCTGCTCGTCATCGCCTTCTCCTTCGCCGGTCAGGTTATCACCCATGTGACGGACGGTTCCGGATTTGTGTGTCAGATTGTTATAGTATACCAGATCATCTCTTCCTGCCATTCTGCCGTTCTGCAGTAAGATTGCAGAAGCATCGCAGTCGATCGGTGCCGGTTTCGGTGCAAAAAATCCTCTGGATCTTTTGACTTCATCCCATCCAAGTCCTACTACGACTCTGGATAACCCCTTTTTCTCTTTGGACAGATTCACTTTCTGTCCTTTCTGTAAACTGATAGACATAATCATGCCCCCTTTTCCAGGTTTTTAAGCATTGCTCAAATTCATTTTATCTGCCTGTACTACTTATGCGACTTCGATTCCATAATGTCCGCACAGTGCTGCCAGACCGCCCTGGAATCCGCTGCCGATGGCGTTGAATTTCCATTCTCCGTTGTGCTTGTACAGCTCGCCTACCACAACGGCTGTCTCAATGGAGAAATCCTCTCCGAGGTCAAAATGGATCAGTTCTTTTCCGGTTGCATCATCCACGATACGGATAAATGCGTTGGATACCTGTCCGAAATTCTGTCTTCTGACATCTGCATCGTAGATCGTTACGGTAAATGCGATACGTTCGATGTTGGATGGAACCTGTGTCAGATCGACCATGATCTGTTCGTCATCGCCTTCTCCGGAACCGGTCAGATTGTCGCCCATATGTTTGACACATCCGGTCGGATGTTCCAGATTTCCGTAAAAGATAAATTCTTTTTCGGTCGGGCATTTTCCGTTGGAACCGCACATAAATGCTGCTGCATCCAGGTCAAAATCTGCTCCTGTATCAAATGCGTTCACATCCCATCCGAGTCCTACCATAATGCTTTTCAGTCCCGGATTTCCTTTTGTCAGATCTACTTTCTGTCCTTTTGATAAATTAATAGGCATAATGTTTCCTCCTTTATGGATTTATATTAAGGTGAAGATTCACCCTGTTTGCTCTCAGTATCTCTTTGTCGGCATGTGGTACATCTGGTTGAATTCCTGCTTGATGTTCTCAAGTCTTGCCTGATCTTCATGCCGCTGTTTTCTTGCATTTTCCTGGATCTGTCTTGTCTCATCGATACCGTTTACGATCGTTTTCCAGGTCGTCTCCAGCGTCTCAATCTTGATCGAACTGCCGGATGCCAGCTGTGCCGTCATCTTGGACTGCTGCACGGTATTCTGTGCATTTTTAATAAGCATCTCATTTGTTTTCTGGTCCAGTGCAGAAATGGCTTCTGCCTGGATCTTCTGGCGTTTCAGCATGATCGCCTGTGCCAGTGCCTGCTTAAATACCGGAAGTGTGATGATAAATGCGGAATTGATCTTGCGGACCAGGTTCATGTTGCTGAATGCCATCGTCTTGATCATCGGGATCGACTGCATGGCAATGTTTTCTGCGGTACGCAGATCCTGTGTCCTCTGCTCCAGCATCATCAGTGCCTGATTTAAGCTGGTAAGCTCAAACTGGATCGACTGATCTCCGGTAGCCTCCATATCTGCCTGACGCTGTGCGATATAGGCTTCCAGCTCCTGACAGCCTTGTTCTCCGGCAAGAATGTATTTCACCAGCTCGTGGTAATAATTTACATTTGCCTCAAACATCGTCTCTAATTTGCGGTTGGACTGCTTGATCTCTGTCTCATACTGTTTGAGCTGAACATAGATCTGATCTACTTCTTCGCCCATTGTATGATATTTGGCAAGAATCTTGTCCATCTGTTTACGAAGCCCGCCGAACAGTTTGTCAAACAGACCTTTGTTTTCTTTTAATTCATCCGGATCAAACTTCTCCATGATCTTTGCAAGCGTGTTCAGCATCTGACTGGACTCATCCAGCTGTTTCATATCCATGCTGTTTAACACCACATCCGATGCTTTGGAGATCTCTTCTGCGACCTCTGCCCCAAACGATACGATCGTCTCCAGATTGTTGACCTCGATCGTGCTGACGATATCGTCCACTTCTTTGGAACCAACCAGCTCTGCACTCATCTGCTTTCTGTCCACAACGATATCATAAGACTTCACCTGTTCCAGTTCCGCCTGTGCGGCCGGAGCTGTCTGCGTTGGAGCATCTGGTCTGTTAAAATTAAGTCCCATCTTTTACTCCCTCCTGAATAGTATGTCCCGCCAGGATTTCTGGCGTGCCTTTGGTAATGGAACCCTCGTCAGATCCGGGACATTTAAATCATATAAATACTCCCCGATCTGATGCTCTTCCATCTGTTTTCTGTTGTAAAAGTTCTCTATATTCTGATATCCGGTCGGTATGAAAAACAGAATGTCAAAACCGGCCAGATTCAAAAACGCGGTAAGGATCGCATCCTCCAGTGAGATTACTTTCTCACCGGGATTGATATAAATCAGTTTCGGATTTTTCTTTGTAAAATCAAATTTCTGAAGCATCCGCAGGATTTCTTTCGGCAGGTTCAGTATCGTCGAAAGGATCGTGTACTCCGTGCCGTTTTCAAAGGTGCCGCGGATCAGCTTCTGCTCGATCAGGATCTGCAGCTTGTCCAGAATGTGCTCCTGGATCTCTTCTCTTAAAAAGCCATAGGCATACGCCGGATGGTTTTTGATCTTTGCCTTCTGCAGTCTGCCGTTTTTGTAAAATTCAGTCACATAAGGCTTGATCGGATTGGCTGCAAGCGGCTGAATATAAGGAAAGCTTTTAATCACCATGGTATCTTCTGTGATCAGCTCCCGGATCGATGACCAGTACTCGGATACTTTTCCGTCTTTTACGCCGGAAACTTTTGCAAAAATGACCGGGATATTGACAGTGCTTTCCGTCGTACTGAAATTCGGCCGGTATTTCACTTCTTCGTTCCATAAAAGCCGGATCTCCTCGTACATCGTCTGGAGATTGATGATATCCGCCCTCTGATACTGCTGGTTGCGGTACAGTCCACTATCCTGATACATCAAAGTATCCAGTTCCCGCTCCGCATGATAGGCAGCCGTCCCCATCCGGACTTCGGTATTTTCCTGCGGAAAACGCTGTAAATGCAGCGTCTCCGTAAAATTCATCTGATAGAGCAGCTGATCTTCCAGTGCAAACGCAGCACTGCGATCCGGATCGAGGATCAGTACATCCACCGGAAGTCTGCCCAGCATTTTCAGAAACAACGCTTCAAAACGATTTTTGCATCCGCCCATATAAAAAAAACATCCAATCTGCGGCATACGCCAGCTTTTGAATAACTCCGGCAGATAACGCATCATCCAGCAGATCAGATAGACTGCCTTGTTGGTCAGTTTGTTGCGGTTCTCATCCAGTGCTTTTTCCTCCTCCAGAAGCACATCAAGAAATGCTTTGATCATCAGGCTCTGAAGCTCCCGGTTCGCCGGATACTGAAGATTGCGTTTCAGATCCAGAAGCATCTCATCGGTTTTGCTGTAATTTTTTCTGGAAACTTTTGCGATCTCCTCCGGAGTCGGCGGCTCGATCTGCCCGTTTACGATCACAATGTTTCGCTTCCGGGCTTTTAATTCCTGGTAAAGCTGGTAAAGCTCGTTAGTATAAGAGATTTTATCTTCTACACCATTTATCTGGCAATAACAATTATAATAAAATTCAGGATCACTGCCCCGCACGCTTGGCGGCTTTGCAATATCCAGAAGAGGCTTTCCCTCAATCCATGCATTGGTGCAGTTTCTGACATCCGGAAGTCTGCCGTAAAGGCGGCTTCGCTCGATCTCCTGTTGCTGCTGCATGCGAAGATTCTTCAGACTGAAATCCCCCGGAAATGCCTGCATATCCGGCAAGGTCAGCGGCATAGAATATGCATTCGCCGCATCCAGTCTCTGATAATTCTGATCTCCGTGGTACTGCAAAAGTACAATATCGCAGCCCGCATGGCACAATATAGACAAAAGCATCAGCTCATAATGGCTGATGTCTCCCTCGTACAGAATCTTCGGGACGGAATTTTCACCGAGCAGATTGACGATCCGCTCGAACTTATAATACAGCCAGCACATGAACTTGATGTAGGCATTTTTCAGCATACCCTCTGTCTTGCCTGCCCTTTGCATAGAAGCAAAAAAATCATACATGGACATCGCCATATTTTTCCGCTGGTACGGATTCATCCGCGGAAGCCATTTCTGTAAACGACTTTCGATAAAACCAGGAGCCATCTGAAAATCCATGCCCATCATCTCTTCATAATAAGAAAGATTCTGCCCGGCAGGATTGGGAATCCTGCCTTCGATCACAACGCCGCGAAGCCTCGCCTCCTCATAATATTTCCGGATAAAGGCCGCGACCTGCGGTGTATAACCGCTGATGCGGTAAAAGTATACTTCTTCTCTTGTCGTTCTGACCGAAAGCTCTTTAAAATAATCGTCAAGTATGCTTAATTTCTGTTGTCTGAACATAGGTGAAATGCGAATGCCGCCCTCTCTTTTTCTGTAAAATTACATATAAATCACTATATCATTTTTTGCGTTTCTTTTCAAGCATTTTAAGAAACGACAGGCAATCGTTTCTCTTTGCATACTGTCGCCGTACAAATACCTGAAAAATCGGATCCAGACGTGACAATTTCTGCTTTTTAGCGTATACTCAAAGCAGATAAAAGAAAAGGAGGTCATTTTATGCTTGTTCTTCCAAAAAAGACTTCGCACCCCCTTCACACAGATTCGATCCTTGAGATCAACCGTGTCACCTCCAGAGCTGAGGACTATACAGGCATACACAACATAAATCGCGTGACGCAAAGTGAATCTCTCTCCTCTGCAGAAGCCGCGCTATTCACTGTATCCAGGGCATCGGAAACTCCTATGTCATCCCGTGTTTCGAATCCATCGCCGTCTTATCGGAGATCCTCACAGCAGAATACATTCACGTCATCTGCTCCTTCCGGCATTTCACACCAGATCATGCCTGCTCTGATAAATCAAACGAGGAAAGGACAGAAAACACTACTTGGAGATGCAATTTCTCTTGGAAAGATCAAGGCCTGCCTTGGCTGGAATGTCAAAAATCCGGCCTGTGATGTGGATGTTTCCGCATTTCTTCTTGGCCGTGACGGAAAAGTTTCAGGCGATGACTGGTTTGTATTTTACGGTCAAAAAGAAAGTCCGGATTGCAGTGTGATTTTTTCTGATCGGGAAAATACGGACCGCGAGTCCGTTGCGATCGATCTTTCCAGACTGAATCCATCGATCACCCGGATCGTCTTTGTGCTGACGATCAATGATGCCTTTTCCAAACGCCTGAATTTCGGCATGATCGAGGATGCCTATGTGCGGATTTTAGATGCCGCTTCTGACCGGGAGCTGGTCAGCTTTGTGATGGATGAATATTATTCCAATGTCATCTCCATGATGATCGGAGAAGTCTATTTACATAACGGAAACTGGAAATTCAATGCCATCGGAAACGGGGTCGCCAAAGACCTGGAAGGCTTATGCGGTCTGTATGGTGTGCAGGTTAAACATACTTGAACACCGTTTCTTTTCGCATTTTTAAGGAGGAAATCATTTTATGTTAAATTTTGAAGTGATCAATGAACTGAGTCTGAAAGTTACCTGCACCGGAAGTGATGTATTGTTCACAAAGGCCGGTGCTTTTATCGCCGGTGAAAGCCAGGGCGGAAAAAATTATCGTTTTGAAAAACTGCTGCTCGGTCCACAGAGCAACCTGATGCAGGCAGCCCTCGGTTCCCTGACAAGACGCGTCACCCGTGAAAATCTGCCTCTGATGAAAGTCACTATGAATGGCGATTCTGTCACTTATTATGCAAATCATGGACAGCATGTAGTTGTGTATAAACTTGCCCAGGGTGAAATCCTTTCGGTAGAGTCCGAGAATATTCTCGCTTTTACACAGGACTGTGATTACAGCGTCCGCTTTATCGGCTGCGGTATCTTTTCCCAGAAAGGTCTGGCAACCTCAACGCTGACCGGAGCCGGTCCGAATGCCTATGTCGCTGTGCTCTCGGACGGCAACCCAATCGCCATGGACAACACCGACAGCCATGCTACAATTTCTGTAGACCCGGATGCCGTGATCTGCTGGATGAGCCGCCGCGGATATGGCGATCCGCAGATCCGCAGTGATCTTTCCTGGAAAAACCTGATCGGGCAGGCTTCCGGAGAATCCTATGCCTATGAATGGTCCGGCAACGAACCGGTCTGCGTACTTTTGCAGCCATGTGAACGCTCCGGCGGTATCCGCATCGGCATCGATTAAATGCAATTTTATTATTCAAAATTCACGTAAAAGACCGCAGGGCATTTCGCTCTGCGGTCTCTTTTATATGATCAGCAAATGCTGATCTTCTCATTATTCTTCTGTTTTATCTGCACCATACAGTGTGATCAGTTTGTTCAGGTATTCATAACGAGCTTTTGCTTCTGCTTCATTCTTAGCGAACAGTTTCTTAGCCTTTTCAGGGTTAGAACGCATCAGAGAGTTGTAACGAACTTCGCCGTTCAGGAATTCCTGATATTCTCCTGTCGGAGCCTTGCTGTCCAGAGTGAATGCATCTTTTCCTTCTGCTTTTGCAGCCGGATTGTAACGGAAGCAGTGCCAGTAACCAGCTTTTACTGCCAGTTCTTCTTCTGTCTGAGCTTTTGCCATACCTTTCTTGATACCATGGTTGATACATGGAGCATATGCGATGATCAGGGATGGTCCCGGATATGCTTCTGCTTCTGCGATTGCTTTTACCGTCTGGTTGAAGTCAGCACCCATGGAGATCTGTGCTACATATACATAGCCATAGCTCATTGCAATGCTTGCCATATCTTTTTTCTTCACTTCTTTACCGCCTGCTGCGAACTGTGCTACTGCACCGGTCGGAGTAGATTTGGAAGCCTGTCCACCTGTATTGGAGTAAACTTCGGTGTCGAATACCATGATGTTGATATCTTTGCCGCTTGCCAGTACATGGTCAACGCCGCCGAATCCGATATCATAAGCCCATCCGTCACCTCCGAAGATCCACTGGGATTTCTTAGCCAGGAAATCTTTGTTCTTGACGATGTCTTTACATGTATCACAGTCGATGCCTTCCAGAGCTGCTACCAGTTTGTCTGTAGCTGTTCCGTTTGTAGCACCTACGCTGTAAGTATCCAGCCATTCCTGGCAGGCTGCTTTCACTTCATCAGAAGCTTTTTCGTTTGCAGCAACAGCTTCTACTTTTGCTTTCAGTCCTTCACGGATTGCTTTCTGAGCTAACAGCATACCATAACCGAACTCTGCGTTATCTTCGAACAGTGAGTTGCTCCATGCAGGACCCTGTCCTTTTTCGTTTACGGTGTACGGTGTGGACGGTGAAGAGTTACCCCAGATAGAGGAGCATCCTGTTGCGTTTGCAATGTACATTCTGTCACCAAACAGCTGTGTAACCAGTTTTGCATACGGTGTCTCACCACAACCTGCACAGGCACCTGAGAACTCAAGCAGCGGCTGTTTGAACTGAGAACCTTTTACCGTATTTTCTTTGAATTTTTCTACTACATCTGCTTTTGCAGGCAGTTTTGTTGCATAGTCGAAGTATTTCTGTTCGCCGGCATTTGCTTCCATGTTTTCCATAGCCAGTGCTTTTGCACCTTTCTTGCCCGGGCAGACGTTTGCACAGGAACCACATCCGGTACAGTCGTAAGCGGATACAGTCATTGTGAATTTATATTCTTTCATACCGGTCATCGGCAGAGTCTTCAGTCCTTCCGGAGCTGCAGCAACCTCTTCGTCAGTCAGTGCTACCGGACGGATAACAGCGTGCGGACAAACGTATGCACAGCGGTTACACTGGATACAGTTTTCCGGATTCCATACAGGAACGTTTACTGCGATACCACGTTTTTCGAATGCAGCTGCACCGGATGGTGTCGTACCGTCCACATAATCTTTGAATGCAGATACAGGCAGTGTATTACCTTCCTGAGCGTTTACTTTGTTCTGGATGTTGTTTACGAAATCTACTACGTCCTGACGGTCGCCTGTTGCAACTTTGGTATCCAGACCTTCGTCCTGTGCGTCTTTCCAGCTTTCCGGAACGTTTACTTCAACGATCTGTTTTGCACCTTCATCGATAGCTGCCCAGTTCTTCTGAACGACATCATCACCTTTACGTCCGTAAGTTGCTTTTGCTGCTGCTTTCATCAGCTCGATCGCTCTTTCTTCCGGAATGATGTTTGCCAGTTTAAAGAATGCAGACTGCAGGATGGTATTGATACGAGTCGGACCCATGCCTGTCTCAATACCGATCTTAACACCATCAATGATGTAGAATTTGATGTTGTGCTTTGCGATGTATGCTTTTACCTGACCCGGCAGATGTTTTTCCAGACCTTCCATATCCCATGGGCAGTTCAGCAGGAATGTACCGCCGTCAACCAGTTCCTGAACCATGTTGTATTTACGAACATAGGAAGGATTGTGGCATGCTACAAAGTTTGCTTTTTTGATCAGGTAGGTAGATTTGATCGGTTTCTTACCGAAACGCAGGTGAGACATGGTAACACCGCCGGATTTCTTTGAATCATAGTCAAAGTAAGCCTGAGCGTACATATCTGTGTTGTCACCGATGATCTTGATGGAGTTCTTGTTTGCTCCAACGGTACCGTCTGCTCCCAGTCCCCAGAACTTGCAGTTGATGGTTCCTTCCGGAGTTGTGATCAGCTGCTCGCCCAGCGGCAGAGACAGATTGGTAACGTCATCTTCGATACCGATCGTGAATACTTTCTTTTCTGTGTTGTTGTATACAGCAACGATCTGAGTAGGTGTTGTATCTTTGGAACCAAGTCCGTAACGTCCTGAATATACAGGAACTGCATCGAATTTGGAACCTTTCAGAGCTGCTACTACATCCAGGTACAGCGGTTCACCCATAGCACCCGGCTCTTTTGTTCTGTCAAGAACCGTGATCTGTTTTACAGATTCCGGAATTGCATCGATCAGTGCTTCTGCACAGAACGGTCTGTACAGACGAACTTTTACGACACCGACTTTTTCGCCGGCAGCCATCAGGTAATCGATGGTCTCTTCGATGGTATCATTTACAGATCCCATAGCTACGATTACTTTTTCTGCATCAGCAGCACCGTAGTAGTTGAACAGTTTGTAGTTTGTACCGATCTTTGCATTTACTTTGTCCATGTATTCCTGAACGATAGCCGGCATTGCATCGTAGTAAGGGTTGCAAGCCTCTCTTGCCTGGAAAAAGATGTCCGGGTTCTGTGCAGAACCTCTCTGGCAAGGATGGTTCGGGTTCAGTGCATGTTTACGGAATGCATCGATTGCATCCATATCTGCCATATCTTTCAAATCTTCGTAATCCCATGTTTCAATCTTCTGGATCTCGTGAGATGTACGGAAACCATCGAAGAAGTTGATGAACGGGATACGTCCTTTGATTGCTGCCAGATGAGCAACCGGAGTCAGGTCCATAACTTCCTGTACACTGGATTCGCAGAGCATTGCACATCCAGTCTGACGACAGGCATAGATATCGGAATGATCACCGAAGATTGACAGTGCGTGGCTTGCCAGTGCACGTGCAGAAACGTTGAATACGCCCGGCAGCTGCTCGCCTGCGATCTTGTACAGGTTCGGGATCATCAGAAGAAGACCCTGAGAAGCTGTGTAAGTAGTTGTCAGAGCACCTGCTGCCAGAGATCCGTGTACAGTACCTGCTGCACCTGCCTCAGACTGCATCTCTGTTACCTGAACTTCCTGTCCGAAAATATTTTTTCTTCCCTGAGTTGCCCATTCATCTGTTGCCTCCGCCATAACAGATGAAGGTGTGATAGGATAGATAGCTGCAACATCTGTATATGCATAAGAAGCATGAGCTGCTGCATGGTTACCATCCATGGTCTTCATTTTTCTAGCCATTTTATTATACCTCCTTAAAATGATGCTGGATAAAAAGATTCCTTTTGCGGAATTCAATTAGTATCCTTATTGAAAAAAATTACTAATCTGTTGTTACCCATATATTTTTACTATAGCACAACAAAAAGAAAATGTCCATTTCCGAAACGACGGAAACAGACTCTTTTCTTGTATTTTTTGCTGTACATGCCAGCTCTTTTTTCAGTTTTATTATACTCTTTTTACAATTTTCAGTCCAATTTCATCAATACGTTTACTTGACTGTAAGTTTCAGTCTTGCTTTCTTTCCATTGTAAAGTTTCACAGTGATCACTGTACTTCCTTTCCGGATGGCTTTCACGTTTCCCTTTGCATCCACCGTGGCAATTTTTTTCCTGCTGCTATTGTATCGGATGCCGAATGCGGCACTTCCGGACGGAAGTTTCACCCTGAGCCGGAGGGTTTTTCCTTTTTTCAGTGTCCTGTTTTTTGCACCGATCGTAACCTTCTTTGGTGCCTGTCTGACCGTCACTTTGATGCGGCAGGTCTTCTGGTTTGCAGTTGTGACCGTGATCACGGCATTTCCTTTTTTCTTTGCCCGGATCACACCGCCCTGTGTGACACTTGCCACTTTGTTGTTGCTGCTTTTGTAAGTCACACGTTGATCTGCGGCATCAGCAGGTGTGATCACTGGATTTAAACGGACACTTTCTCTGACTCCGATCACGATTTTGGCACCGTTCTTTTCCTGACCGGAAAAAGCAGAACGGCTGACAAGAGAAATACTCTGCACTTCCTTTTTCTCCGTGCTTTCTGTATGATTTCCGGCCGGATCTTTCTTTTCGGTTTCTTTTCCGGTATTCGGATTCGGTGCTTCCGTAGACGGCTGCTGCGTTTCTGTTTCGGATTCGCTATCCGTTTCGGTTTCCGAACTTCCGCCCTCTGCAAGTTTTACTTTCTTTTCCAGTGTTTTGCTGCCTGATGCATCTTCTGCCGTTACCACTGCAGTGTAAGTACCTGCTTTCACTTTATTGCCCTTTTCATCACGGCAGTCCCACCAGAAATAAGCACGGCACTGATACTCTCCCGTGCCGTCCGGCTGCACGATCTCTGCCATTTCCTGATCCGCAAGCACACGCACGGTATTTCCGTCTGCATCTAGGATCCTGCAGCTCATAAGCGGTATCGGAAATTCCGGTACGGCATCGCTGCCTTCTTTGGAAACATAAAATCCAAAATCTGCCAGAAGTTCCCATTCCTCTTCAGAAGAAAGTGCATGTTCTTCCGCTGCCGACAGCGTCATATCATTGATAAGAGAAGTATCCTCTGCGGAAGCCGCAAATGGTATGATATAAGAAAAATCCGAGCCTTCTGTGCGGATCATGCAGGCAAAATAACCCGAATAATATCTGGTCTGCTCATCTCCGACTGCTATTTCAAAACTGCCTTTTCCCTGTTTCAGTGAAATTCCGGATTTTCCATCCACTTTCTCCACACCGGCATCTTTCTCAAAATCAGGAAGTCCTTCCGGATCGGAAACGGTAAACAAAAGCTGCTGCAGGCCCCATGCAGACCCTGCATAATACCAGGCAACCTCTGCATTCAGCGTTTCTCTTGCCTGATAAGATATCTGAAGTTTCGGCGTTCCATCTTCTGCATAATGCAGAACTGCTTTCTCAAAAGATGCCTTCTCTGCTTTCTGTGCCGCCGGCAGGAACACCTCCTGATTGTCTGACGGATACATCCGCATATGGTTTGCGACACAGTGGTTCTGCGTGAAACGTCTGATCTCGTTAAAGGTGATCTCTCCGTCCCCGTCATAATCCGCCGGTGCCGTGCCGATCGTGGCATGCTCAAAATCAACGTCCGTCTCTGCAAGTTCTGCATGGATGCCATTTCCATAGACCAGCGATCCGGTAAACACACCGTAGGCGGATGCCTGTTTCGGTTCTGTACGTTCTGCAGATGCTTCCTCATTTTCGCTTCCGCCGTCTCCGATATCGCTGTTATCACCTCGGATCACCTGATTGGAAAGTTCGTCATCTGCCGCTGCCATCAGAAGACGGAAACGGCTGCTGTTTAACACCGTCCGACTCTGAAATCCCTGATTTTCTTTTTCTGCCTGTGCAAAACCTTCCGTAAACTGATCGACAAAAGTTTCTGCTGCCTCATCCCGGCTGACTGTGTTTTTAAGAAGACTCTGCAGCCCAATGCTCCTGGTCTGCGAACCCATCGTGCCGCTGTAACAGCAGTCCATGATCAGCACATTTTTTCCTTCGATACCTGCAAAACAGTCATAGAGATCCTGCGGCGTCACAACATTCTCACGGCTTCTTCCCATTTCCAGACAGAGTCCATCCTGCTGTCCGTGCCCGGAATAATAAAAATAATTGACATCATCCGCATCCGAATCTGCAAATGCAGTCTGAATCGCCTTCTTTAATTCACTTTTTGTTTTCGTTTTCTCTTCCGTGGTAATGGAAATATTCTGTCCGCCATATGCATTCTGTAACATACGGCTTACATTCACTCCGTCATTCTGCGGTCCCGGTGTCAGATCATGCTCCGTTCCTTCGTAGTCACCGCGTGTGACCAGCAACGCTCTTGACTGCACCTGGGATGCGGCATCTGCTGCATGGCTCTGCATTTCAAATGCTCCCAGTGCCAGAAACAGGCATCCTGCTCCCAGTGCCACTTTTTTTAATCTTTCTTCTGTACTTTTCATTTCTGCCTCCCTCATCGCTTTGTCGGATAAACATACATTTTGATTGGTTTAACCTGGTATTACAAAAAAGGAGAAATTTCCCTATTTCGCTGAAAATTTCTCCTTTTTTTGACTATTTCACCACGAAACCCTTCGTAATTTTATTATATAAAGTTTTTCCCGTTTGGTCAACCAGAATAACGCAGTGCGTCGATCAGATGTTTTCTGGCGGCTTTCCACGCCGGATAAATACCGAAGACAATACCGATAAATGCTGAGAATCCAACTGCCAGTGCCGTTACCTGCGGTGATATGGAAAAGCTCATGTCACTGACAAACATGCCGGCCACTTTCAGGATGCCGATTCCGCCGACCACTAGGGAAATCGCCGCAATGCCACCAAGCATCCACGCCAGAGTATTCGTCACGCTCTCCATCGTTTCCATAACAGCTGACTGGTTGACGATCGTAAAGGCATCTTCGTCATTTCCGAATCGCTCCAGCATTTTCTGCGTCAGATAACTTTCTGCCGCATCCATACTGTTCTCATCTGCCGATGCCGCATAAAATGTGGTGACATAAAGTACACTGTCCGAAAGCCTTGTCAGTGAAGTGTAGGGAATATATGCCTCCATCCGCTCACTCTGTGTCGAGGATATGCCGCTTTGTTCATCCTGCAGTACACCGATGATCTGATATTTTTTGCCGTCCAGAGAAATACTCTCACCCACGCAGTTCGTACGTCCGATCAGCTGCGTTGCCGCATAGGCATTTAAGATCACTACATACGTGCGATTATCTACATCGGCTTTGTTCATCCAGCGGCCGTTCTGAAGGCTCAGGCCCTGGATATCATAATAGGCTCCCGTTGTACCGTAAACGGTCATGGCATCACTTGTGTAACCGCTCTTTGCCGTCACCGAAGTCTGTGCATAAGGTGCTGCCATACGAATGGTCTCTTCATCCACAAAATCCGAAAGTTCCGAAAGCCTCAACGGATTTTCCTTGTCATCCTGGATCGATACGGTCAGCAGATTGGTGCCCATCGAAGAAATGCTATCCGTGACCGATCCGGTCGCTCCGTCTGCGATTGACACCAGTACGATCAGAGACGCCACACCGATGATGATGCCAAGCATCGTCAGAAAGGAACGCATCTTGTTCGATGTGATGGAATTCCATGCCATTTTTATTGACTGAGAGATCATTCCATCACCTCCCGGACATGCCCGTCAAAAATCGCAATGCGGCGTTCTGCCTGAAGTGCCACACCCTCATCGTGCGTGATCAGAACGATCGTGTTGCCTTGATCGTGCAGCTCATGGAACAGCCGCATAATCTCTTCTCCTGTTTTTGAGTCCAAATTTCCGGTCGGCTCATCTGCCAGAAACAGCGACGGTCTTGTCACGATTGCCCTTGCGATCGCCACCCTCTGCTGCTGTCCTCCGGATAGTTCGGTCGATCTGTGCGTCCGTCTTTTCCCAAGTGCCACGCGATCCAGTGCCTCTTTCACCCGCCTTTTGCGTTCTGGTGCCGAAACGCCCTGATAAATCAGAGGCAGTTCCACATTCTCCTCAGCAGACATTTTCTGTATCAGATTAAAATTCCGAAAAATAAATCCGATCTTGTGATTGCGTATCTTTGCCAGCTCCCTCTCTGAATAATGCTCGATCGGCTGGCCGTCGAGGATATATTCTCCTTCATCCGCCACATCCAGGCAGCCCATGATATTCATGAGCGTAGATTTGCCGGAACCGGACGGTCCGATGATACCGACAAATTCTCCCTGTTCGATCTGCATGGAAGCATGGTCGAGTGCTCTTACCTCCTCGCCTCCGATATGATAAATCTTAGAAACATCCCGAAATGTAATCATCGTCATCACCGCCTTACTGATTTGGATGTGTTCCGCCAGGACCTCTGCCCTGTCCGTTTCCGCCGGAAGGACCGCCCTGCATATCGGACGGCATGGACGGCATCTGACCGTCACCAAATCCTCCGAATCCCTGCATAGCACCGCTCTGGCTGTCACTTATCGTTCTTGTATAGTAAACCGTGTCGCCTTCGGAAAGTCCGCTTGTGATCTCAACATTGCTGCCGTCGGAAAGACCGGTTTCGACTTCCACTTCATCCGTCAGTGTGCCATCTTCGCTCTGTCCGGTATAGACAAAGGCGGAATCTCCCCGCTCCTGCAGTGCCGCAGACGGGATCAGAAGAATATCTTCGGCATCTTCTACCTTGATCGTCGCAGATGCATTCATGCCAATCCTCATATTGTCATCTTTTTCCATCTCGATCTCAACCGTATATTTTGCCACACCGCCGTTGACGGATGCAGTACCGGAAACAGATGTCACCGTTCCGGTAAAGGTCTGGTTCTCTAGAGCATCAAAGGTAATGTCTGCATTCTGTCCTTCTGCGATAGAAAGAATATCCAGCTCATCCACACTGATCGACAGGTTCATCGTCTCATCCGGTGACAGCGTGAATGCAGTCACATCACTGATATTGCTGTCCGAATCCTGGGTGGAAGAAGCGGTCGATGCAGAAGTGGCACTTGCACTCTGCGTATCTGTTCCGGAAGCGGCAGAACTGCCGCCCGCACTTCCCGATACACTCACACTGCCGGAAGTTCCTGCATTCCCTGTATTCTGCGTACCGCCTGTGCTTCCATTGCTACTGTTATTGTTCTGCGTGCTGTTTGCATCATTGCTCTGCGTACCGTTCGCACCTGCCGGCAGATTGTTCTGTGTACCGCTCTGGCTGATCACTACATTTTCCGGGAATACATACTGTTTTTCGCTGTCACTTTTTGCAGTCAATGTCACTTTTGCCGTATAAACGGTATCTGCTGCGGCCGTCTGATCTGTACTCTCCCAGACGATCGTTCCGGTATAATGATCGGTTTCTTTGATCTCCCTTTGCAGTGTCTGACCGGTCACCGGTACCGTCACAAGATCCTTGATACTTTCCACGGAAATCTTCTGGATTTCATTCTGTGACTCCTTTTCACTGTCACTTTCCGTCTCGGTCTTGCTCTTTTCCGTCTGTCCCTTGCTGCTTTCAGTTGCTGTCGCACTGGTTTTCACAGCCGCCGTGCACAGTACCATGCCAGAGGATGCTTTTGCACTGTTTTTACAGGCCGCAGTACTTACTGCCAATGCGGATGTCACTGTTTTCGATGATGTCGTCGCAGATGACACGGACGCGGATGTCGGCACCACGGACACACTGCTTCCGGAACTGCCTGAACTTCCAGATGTGCTGCTCGCCGTCACATTGACATCCTGCACGGTTCCCTCAAAGTCGGCCGTGATCTTATTTTTTGTTGAAAGTTCCGATAGCTCCTGCATATATTCTGCGAGTTCTTTTCGCCCGGAAACCAGCCTGAGATACTCTGAGCTTTCACCGGTGTCGGCAAGATACAGCAGTTTGTCACCGGCACTGACGTTATCACCCTCAGAAACGTAGATTTTGCTGACGGTTCCGACTGCTGCGGTCACTGCTACTTCTGTTTTGTTCTCGTCATCCATCCGGATGATCATCAGGGCACCTTTTCTTGCCATATATTTGCTGACGCCTTTGCCTTTTTTCGCATAGATTTTCGTGACCGTTCCGGATACTTTGGCCGTAACATAAGACGATGTGCTGTCATCTTTTGTTTCTTCGATCTCTTCATCCAGCTCGTCGATCTCTTCCTGCACATCGAGCATTGCCTGTTTTACCGAATCGGCATCTACGGTTGCCAGCGTATCTCCTTTCTGAACACTGTCGCCGCTCTCTACCAGAACTTTATCCACTTTTACGCCGGTCGGCATCGTCACATCCTGTGCACTGCTGCCCTCCAGATTTCCGGTTCCGACTATGGTCGTTGAAATATCACCCTTTTCCACCGTTGCTGTCTGTACGGACGCTGTTTCTGCCTTTGCCTGAAACGAACGGTGATGCGTGTTAAAATAAATACCGCTGGCTGCTCCGCCGACTAAAACCACGGACATTCCTGCCGCGATCCATTTCTTCTTTTTGGAATATTTTTTCATATTGACCTCCCGCCCTGCTTAAGCCTTTTGCTTTCCGTTTCTGGTTTCCATATTAGCAGGGGGATGTGTCAGGAATTTGGTAAAAGGCTGAAATTAAGCTGAAAGTTCTGCCGGAACCCCCAAAAAAACTGCTGCTTGCGACTTTTTCCTGTCAGTGAACTACTCGGCAACTGAGTTACCAGAGCATCTGAAATCTGGCGGGATACCGCCTTTTTCAGGGTGCGTCCATGACACCAATACTGCTTGCCTTTCGGCTATGCAGCTACTTTTATTATATCTGGTTTTTT
>ENA-USUG01002977-USUG01002977.1-human-gut-metagenome-genome-assembly--contig:-NODE-2977-length-24284-cov-64.948816_pt1 | contig 24284 bp, 30 predicted proteins | sample MGYA00250059_ERZ773394 | MGnify/ENA primary metagenome ERZ773394 (study PRJEB29103, sample SAMN06111957) | human gut metagenome | biome: human gut; feature: ankylosing spondylitis patient; material... | reverse complement strand
GTTGATTCAATGGGAACGATATTCCCTGAGTGGGATAACAATCGAACCATTGGTATCGTTCCCGGTGAGGACTCATTTAGAAAGCTTACGCAGGAAGAAATCAAAGCAGAAAACCAATCCATGTCAGAAGTTGAAGATTATACTTCCTGATTTGAAAGCAGAAGAAATCATTGAATTGTATATAAAAATGAAACAGGATTATGACTTGCGCAGAGCAGTAATGTTTCTGAAACTTTTGCGATACAGCTATTCAAGCGGCGGAAAATTCTTTGCCTGTCAGCCATTTTCAGTAGTGAGTCTTTTTCAACTTATAGAGCAAGTCGGCAAATGGCTTGTATCATACAACGATTGCACTGAAATCAGAGGGTTATATGACGGTTATTCATTCTTTGATTTCACAAGACTTCACAATATGAAACAGCGAATCAACGCAGGCGAACAATTCCCCGAACTGCTAATCAGCAACTACGATATGTATGAAAGGCAGAGAAATAAACCGTTGCAGTTAAGTCTGCTTGACTTGACAACCGAACAACAAATTGATTTAGAACAAATTTTGAAGGAGTGTATACTTAGGAAGCACTGACCAAATCTCTTCACACATCTTGTTTGCATATTTTCCGCCGTTCAGCCCAAAAAATTCTCGCAATACGACAGTATTACTGTGGTTTTTTGTACTGAACGGCAAAAAATCTGACTAAACAATCTGTGCAAATAATTTAATCAGTGCTTCCTAAACCATGGAAAATAGAATTTATGTAAGCATACCGCTTGACGCACTTATTGTATCAGGAATCACATCCGACTCTGCTGTGCAGATTTCAGCTATGGACGGAGCAATTCTGATTGAGAGGTGTAATGATGATTGCGAAAATTTTGATGACGAGTGTAATTGTTGCGACTGCATCTGCGATGAATGCAGAGCAGAGCTTGCGGAAAGCGAGGATGATTAATGCTTAAAATATACAGAGTCCTCGGTAAAAAAGGAAGGATTACAATCCCTTTTGAAATCCGTCAGCAAATCGGATTCAGATACAACGATGTTTTATCATTCAACCAGCAGGATGACGGTTCGGTACTTGTCAGGCGAGAAAAAATATGCGACAACTGCAAGAAGTTAGCAGAAGAATATGAGAAAAATTACACCCTTGAAGATTTCCTCGACAGCCTGTCCGAGGAAGAACAGAGAGACGCACTTATTCACCTTTCTCTGCTGTTGGCAGAAAAACAGAAACACTAAATCGGAGGTAAATTTATAATGGAACAAAATACTAATTTCAAAGAAAACAACAATCAGAAAAGGAAACTACCGTATATCAAGGTAAGGATTGATAAGCTCGTTGATGTAGATGACTGCAACACAAAGGCATTTGCAAGCGTTACTGTCAGCGGGGCGGTGACAATTCACGGAATCAGAGTGATGAATTCTAGAAAAGGCTTATTTGTTGCAATGCCTGCAAGTAACTATGTTGACGAAAACGGTGAAACAAAATTCAGCGAGATTGCTCACCCGATTTCAAAGGTGTCAAGAGATATGCTAAACAGCAAGGTTATGGAAGCGTATGATCAGGCACTTGATGAACAGCAGAGCGAAGAAGAAATCGAGGATATGTCGGAAAATGAATCGGAATGCTTTACGCAGAGTATGTGATTTTGCCTTGACTTTTACTCTAGACTTATGTATAATATCTTTCAATTTGAATGGTATTTTCGGGAGATAAATAAAATGAAAGTTTTAGTAATGAATTGTAGTCCAGTAAGAAATGGCGCAACTGCTGAAATAGTAAATATTGTTTCAGATTGTTTGAAAGAAAAATATGATGTCAGAAGTATTTGTATTGATGATTTTGATATAAGTTTTTGTAAAGGGTGTAGAAATTGTCATAATACAGCTAAATGTATTCAAGATGATGATGTAGTCAAAATAATTCAACAGTATGAATGGGCAGATATTATTATATCAGTGTCTCCTTCATATTGGGCTGACATTCCGGGACAATTTAAGGCTTTTATTGATAGGTGCACACCTTGGTGTAACACTCATGACCCTCATGCTACCATAAGTAGCGGAAAGAAAGGATATTCAATAGCTTTAAGAACTGGTCCAAGTATGAGAGAATGTAGCCGAGTTATTGAAAGCATCGAACACTTCTATGGACATTTGGAGATTGAGTGTTGCGATAGTTTAGGCTTGTGTTCAGTAGAGTATAAGGAGGCAGTGGAACAAAGAAAGAATGAAATTATAAAGTTTTGCGATAAAATTTAAGAATATGCTCTGGACATTTGAAATTCTTTGGATATACTTGTTGCTTGAAAGGAGCGATGAGCATATGAAAAAGAAAATTGCAATAATGCTGACATTGATTTTAGCGACAGGAACATTTACGGCTTGTACTGCAGAAGAAAAAGTGAATAACAGTTCTTTATCACCCACGGCTTCAACTACCGTGGGTGTTTCTGTATATACGGAATCTTCTGCAACGGCAACAACAGAAAAAGCGACTGAAACCACAACCCCCAAAAAAGCCACAGTTTCAAAAGAAACAGAGCTTTCGGAAGAGAATACCAAAGCCAAAGAAAAAGCCGACAGTGGGCAAAATTCGGCGGTTGCTTCGGCAACGGATAGAACCGAGCAAAATTATATGTTACAGCGAACCTTTTCCTGAAATGCAAGGTGACATAATTTATGTTGATTATGAACTTAGCGGTTGGAAATATCTCAATAAAGAATCATTGGAGTTGCCATTGCATAATAAAAAGGGTATAATTGTTAACAAAACAATGCTTCAGCCAGAGAACTTCAATAAAATGTATTCACTGAAAGGTTCAGGTAGTGCCTACGGCGGTAAGTGGAAACAAAAAAAGACTGAAGATGAACGATTTTTAGGAAAACCGGGCGAAATCAAGGAAACATTTGATAAGAATGGCGAACGAAGGTTAACGAAAATTGGTGATGATGCACGTGCAACCAAGGAAAGACATTTCAGTTTCCATAATCGACCTGATAAACATACAAATCCGCATGATCATATGATAAATTGGGATCCTAATCGTGGTAATCCATTGCCACAGAGACCTATAAATTATCCTGATGTAGTTCCAGAATTTAAGTATTATAGGGAAGTGAACACACAGATGAAAGTAAATAAAAATATTGTAAAAAACGAAGAAGATCAATTTAAAACAATTAGCGAGTTTAAATGGTGTGTAGATTGTGGTGGAGAAGTTGAATTTCAATGGAAAGGCAAATCTTATTCTATCACACATCCTGACGGGAGAATTAACATTGGCGAGGGCTACTATATAAAAGATGGAAAAAATTATAATGTTCTCAGCAATGAACCATGCATTGACATAGAAGGAATGTGGGGAGATACGGCAGATGATATATTGGAATATATTGTCGGTGGTGACAGGCTTCGTGATGTAATAACTCAAGTTGAGGTCGTTGTAAGGACAATTTAAAATTTTATAATGACAGCACTCTTAATCGGGTGCTGTTATTTTTTTGAAAGGACTGATCTCAATGAAAATAAACCAAATAACTTTAACAGATCTACGCCGTATGAACGGCAAGGAAGGACTCATCTTGCAGGGGTGTGGCGGTGAAACACAGGAATGGGTGGACGGCATCAATAAAATGCTCACGGACAAAGGAATACTTCTTGACAACACAAAGTTTGAGAATGTTTCGGTGTTCAAGAGTGACGGCGTAACCTGTATTCTCTATCCCCTTGCCGATGTGGAGATTACAGTCCTACACAGCCTTTGCAGGAATGTGGCTATCCTACTATGTGGACAACAGGCTTGGTGGCTTTGAACCTGAGCAGAGCAAAGAAGAAAAGCTCAAACCTGATTGTGCATTGATAGGTCAGGACGGCAATATATTCAATCTTATGGGCATTGCAAGCCGTACACTAAAACAAAACGGTATGGCTCCGTTCATACCGCATTTTTATGCGCTGATTTTGGATGACAGCAACAAAGAAGAAAGAAACCTCGGTATGCTTGCTGGACTGTCTATGCTGTGGGTTTGTGATGCGGTTTGGGTTTTCGGAGATGAAATAACTGAGAGTATGAAAACAGAGATTCGCTTTGCCGAAAAGTTGAAGATCAAAGTCAGGTATATATCGGAGAATGAGTTAAGAAAATCGGAGGTAAAAAATGATAAAATCAAGAAAAATTAAGTTATTGAAGTGGTTGGCAGGAATATCAGTAATACTGTTAATGCTCGGAATTTCAGGAATAACGGTCTTTGCCGCAGGAGATGTATCATCAGCAATTCAAAGCACTTGGAATTGCGCACAAACGCAGATTAAAAATGTTGTAAACAATGTTGTCTTTCCTGCGGTTGATATGATTCTTGCTATACTTTTCTTTGTTAAAATGGCCCTCGCATATATGGACTATCGAAAGCATGGACAGTTTGAATTTGTTGCGCCGGCAATTCTTTTCGGTTGTCTTGTGTTCTCTCTGATAGTACCACTGTACATTTGGACAATACTTTAAAATTGAGAATTGAAAATGTAAAATGGAAAATTTCGGACGAGCAGATGGTTCAAAATGATAAAAAGCCTTGTTGCCCGAATTTATTTAAAATTGCGGCGAAGCAGCACAGCTTAATTTTCAACTTTCCATTTGACAGGGGGTGATTTATATTTTTGACTGGTTAGGAGATTTTATCGGTGGTATCGGCAGTGCCATAGGCGGTGTGTTTGATTACCTCGGTGAGCAAATCTCAAACGCTATATGGAACACGATGTTACAGTGGTTCTATGAAACGATTTACAACGCTGTCGCAGACTTTTTCACTATGATGGGAAATATGGGCGCAGATGTGTTTGACCTTGAATGGGTGCAGGCGACAATAAACCTGTTTACGCTGTTTGGCTGGGCATTGTTCGTCGCAGGCACGGTCGTCGCCGTGTTTGATGTTGCAAAAGAATATCAGAACGGCAGAGCGAACATAAAGACAACTGCAATTAATGTCTTAAAAGGTTTCTTTGCCTGTTCGCTGTTCGGCGTTGTGCCTGTGGAACTGTATAAATTTTGCATCAGCCTGCAAAACACATTCTCAAAGGATTTGTCATCTATAATGGCAGGGCAACAAAGCATTGATTTAGCCGGACAAAGCACAAGTGTTTTAGAGGGCAGTTTTGCAGTAGCAACACAGACAACATTCGGCTTGCTGAATCTGTTATGCATGATAGCCTTTGCCTATTGCGTAATAAAGATCTTCTTTGCTAACATAAAGCGTGGAGGAATCTTGCTTATTCAGATGGCAGTAGGTGCACTGTATATGTTCAGCGTTCCGAGAGGTTATCAGGACGGCTTCAATCAGTGGATGAAGCAGATAGCGGCACTGTGCCTGACGGCATTTATGCAGACTACTCTGCTGTTCCTCGGTTTGCTGACCTTCCCCGGCAATATGCTTTTAGGACTTGGAATAATGCTTGCATCAAACGAAGTTCCGAGAATTGCACAGCAGTTCGGTCTTGATTCAAGCGTTAAGGAATATACCAAGCCGTTGTTCTCAATCCCGACTCATCACTTCTTATTTTTCCACGGCAACATCAATCCGAAGGACTTTGAAGATGCGCTAATGGTTGAGCCAAACGAGTATGCCTTAATAAAATTCGGTGAGCGTGGCACTTGTCTGTATATGTGCGCTAATGAACGCTATCTTCTACTTGTTCAGGCTCCCGAATATAAAGCAGAGATTTTCGGTAGTGCTGGTGGGAGATAATCGCTTTACAGGATAGATAAGATTTGCTATAATAAAACTTATAAAGATTTATTGCTTGATATGGTGCTTTTTTTAAAAGGAGGGCTATTCTTATGAGTGCATTATATGTTATAGGAAATGGTTTTGATTCTGCTCATAATTTAAAAACATCATATTGGTTCTTTAGAGAATACTTAAAAAAGTATGCAGAGAATTTTTATATTAGGCTCGAAGAGAATTATGGATTCTATCAGATTGATATTGACGACTATCATAACGGTCCTAATCCTCAAAAAGCATTAAAAAGAAGAGACGAATATGTGTATGATGTTTTTTGGAAAACTATTGAAGAAAAATTAGGATATGTAAATGAAACCTCTATGCTAGATTTTTCACAATCCATTGTAGATGCTCTTGATTTAGAAAGTGGGCCAGTAGGAATACAAGATACACTTGATGATTATTGGGAAGAACAATATTCATTTATCAATGAGTTGCAGAATTATGTTTTTAAATGGGCAAAACAAATACGATTAAATAAATGCATCCCATTGTGTAATGAGTTAGTTGAGAATAAAGACGATATTTTTTTAAACTTTAATTATACTAATACGCTAGAAAAAGTTTATAATATTCCACCATCTAATGTTTTGCATATTCACGGTGGATTACCACCTTATTGTGGTATAAAGCCGATTTTAGGACACGGTAACTATGATGCGATAAAGAAATGTAAAAAACAAATTGAAAATGCTGAAAGAGTATTTGATGAGGCATCTATTAGTATTTATAATGCTATAGCTGACTTTTATAAAAGCACTTTAAAGGATACGAAAAAAATATTATTGTTTAATAGCGGATTTTTTAATAGGTTGGCTAACATTGATACAGTAAAGGTAATAGGTCATTCGCTTGGAAAAGTTGACCATCCTTATTTTAAAAAAATTTTAGATGGCATAGATAAGAATTCGGAATGGTTTGTATATTATTATAAAAGCGAAGAAGAATATATCTTTGAAAAAGAAATGCTTGAACTTGGTGTGAATAAAGATAAATTACATGTTTTACATTCAAATGAATTTTGGAAAGTCTAGTATCTATAGTGAACATTAAATATCTTATTTGAATTAGCCAACTAATCATAACAATGTGTTATGTACAGTTGGCTTTTTTCGTTTGGAGGTGATTTTGTGAGTGCTACCATAGGTGCGGCACTGAAGAAAATAGCAGTTGCTCTGCTCACAGATAAAAAGGTAATAAAAACAATAGGCGGTATAATAATCGGCATAATCATAATTGTGGTTATGCCGATTGTTGCTGTTGTGTCAATTTTCAACGGCAGTATGAATATTGATACCGACAAGCTCAACCAGTCCATACAAGAAAACATCTCAGCAGAGCAGATGGAAAATCTACAGCTTATCAACAACACGATGACAGAGGTTGAAAACCAACTGAAAAATAAAAAGTTGTCCGACTATAACACACGGGCAGAGGTTATCTATCTGTTTTCTCTGTCCGATAAATCAGAGGATGAGGACTTTGTAAAAAACTTTGTATCCTGTTTCAAGAAGAATCAGTCTGATGAGGATTTGATAAAAACCGTCAATCAGAAATTCGGAACGGAGATAAAGTATGACGAGTTCCAAAAGATGATGCAGTCAATCAAGGGGGCAGAAATCAGCACCGCAGGCTTTACCGACAAGACAACGAAAAATAACCTCGACCTTGTCAAGTGGTGTGAAAACGCATACAAAAACGGCTGGGGTTATGTGTATGGCGGTTACGGACAAGTTTGTACAAAGCAGTATCTCAATCAACAGGCAATTCTGTTTCCCGGCAACAATGAGGCTGGCGGTGAAATGCGACAGATAGGTGAAAAGTGGCTCGGCAAGAGAGTTTGTGATTGCATAGGTTTGATAAAATCATATGCTTGGTACAACTCTGACAGCGGAGAAATTGTAGCAGGTTCAAACGGGTTTACGGATTGCGGTGCAAATTCTATTTGGAACAATGTTACAGAAAGCGGCTCGATTTCAAGTATGCCCGACACACCCGGACTTGCTGTCTGGATGGACGGACACATCTGAGTGTATATCGGCAACGGAGAAGTCATCGAGGCACAAGGCACAGCCTACGGCGTTGTCAAAACAGAGCTTAACGGTCGAGGTTGGACGAAGTGGCTTAAAATACCGAATATCAAATATATAAAATAAAAATGTCTTCGAAAACGAAGACATTAGTAAGTTGTTTATATGTTTTTTGGATCAAAATCGATTATATGGTTTGGATTTTCGTTGCAAACAAGTTTAATTCGTTTATTTTCCTTTATAAAAGACATTCTACCTTTTTCACCATTTAAACACAATGGACAATGGCAACCAATTATTTTGTATAGTTTGCCATTGCTATTCCTAATGATAGTTCCTGGAATCTCATTGCATATTGTGTTTGAAAACAGCTCAATTATATATAAAATGATTTTGCGAAAAGGCATCAATATTATTACATTCTCATTGATGCTTGCCTTTTTTATAATTAAATAAAGATTATTTATCATGTTTAAAGTTATTATTACGGAAAAAAGAAGCAACATCCAAAATAATATTTTAGTTAACAGAAGAAATATATTATCAATAGCATTGTTGTTTTCAAAGTGCATTTTAAAGATAAAGTCTATAAGTGTTAATAAATAAGGGATTGCTGCTTTAACAATTTCTGCTCTTATCAAATTGTCTTTGTTAACCTCTTTTTCAATGTAGTTAATATCTTGCCTATTAGATTCATTATTTTGATTAATATTATAAGTGTTGTTTACATTAATATTATTGCCAATTACATTTGTAGTATTATTGATTTGATTATTGTTCATAAAATCACCTTTTAAAATGAATGTCCTATTAAGATTATATTGGAGTTAAAATAAAATGTCAAGAAAAATTATATCGGAGGTAAATATAATGAAAAAAGTCGGAGTAAGCATAATGTATGATGACGAAAAGCTGAATGCAATCAGGCTGTATATGTCACAGCGTGATTTGGATTTCAAGGAAGAGCTTGAAAAATCTGTGGACGCCCTGTACGCAAAATATGTCCCTGCAAATGTCAGGGAGTTCATTGATATGAAAGGTTCACAGGTAAAAACACCCAAGCCTAAAAAGCCAAAGCCACAGGAAGAAAATACCGAGGTGGTAACTTGAAAAATCAGAATTTCGGAATAGAAATTGAAATGACCGGCATCACTCGCAGTACTGCTGCGAAAGTGATTGCCGGTTATTTTCATACTACAGCAACACATATAGGAGGCAGTTACGATTCATATGTGGTGCGTGATGATGAGAACAGACAATGGGAAATTATGCGTGATGCAAGTGTTCGCTGTGAAAATCGTTCAGGGCAGAATGCAAGCTCTCTGTACTCGGTTGAATTTGTCACTCCCATTTGTAAGTATGATGATATTGAAACCATACAGGAACTTGTCAGAAAGCTTCGTGGTGCAGGAGCGAGAGTCAACTCAAGCTGTGGTCTGCATTGTCATATTAATGCGGCTCCGCATACACCGAAAACACTTCGCAACAATCGCACCTTGTATTGGCAAGTCAGTTCCCGTTGCTTTATGGGAACTTCAGCCGAGAGATGAAAAACTCCTTGACCGCTACGAGGGTTATCCGTCACACTACTTCAAACAGGAATTACCTGTGAAACTGAATAACGGTTCAGAGATAACTGCAATGGTTTACATTATGAATCTGAAACAGCAGTTCGGCTTGCCAAGTGCAAGCTATTACGATACAGTATCGTAAGGTTATAAGGACTGCGGTTTTGATATGAAAGTTTTAAACGAAGCCGTGAATGACAGTGCCGAAAAATTCTATGAAAATCTTGAACAGAACAATCTGTTTGATTCACCTGATGAAGATGATGATATGGGAATGGGAGGTATGAGTTTATGAACGAGAGAAAGAAATTGAAAAAGCAACTCGGTAATAAATATATTTTTAAAATGTATTTGTCGGTAAACGAAGTTAAGAAATTACTTTCCGAAAATCCAAGGGACAAGCACGATACCCTCTTTGCTTCACTTACAGTCGGCTGTGTGAAAATCAACGCTCGTCATTTGCAAAAGATATTTTTCAGCAAGATTTATTGTGCATCTATGAAAAGCAAACCGAACACAGGGATAAGCTTCGTGCTGAGGCTCGTGACATTGTAGAGGATTTGGTTTCGAAAATAAACTCGGAAATATATATCAGCGCATCAATTCAGCATAAGCTGTTGGAACTTGACGACAGGCTTTCAAATACAACCGGCAAAAAGGTTTATGGTTATCTCAAACCCGATGTAAAAGCACTTGTGGATTCTATTGTTGATGAGCTTGCAAATGATGGTAGAATCAAAAAGTTGTATGACCTGTGGTATGAGCAAAAGGAAAATACAATCCGCACCTACACTGATGAAATGCCTGACAGGATTCCACTTGCCCAAAACAAGGAATTCAAGTCTATCAAGAATGCAATAATCAAGGAAGCTTTGAAATTAAGTACCTCTGAAGATGAAGCGGAAGAAAGCGAGAATGCAGGCGAAGAACCTGTTTCAAATCCCTTTGAATATGAAGAAAACACCTATGCCGAACCAGTCTTTGATTCAGACAGAGGTGTTCTGTATCCTCGTTATTCAATTAAAACAAACCGAAACAGCGTTGCAGTTTCTTCTCTTTATCTCCTGCATTACCTTTGCAACATAATCCAAAATCAACTCCGCTTTGAAGAAAAGCAGAAAGCGCAAAGGACGGATAAAAAGCTACAGCAGAAGATTAATGATAAAAAGCAGGCTCAGGGGTTAAAAATGTAAGTTCAATAAACTGGAATTTGTGATTCCTCTTAACGATAACTGGACTTTGAAACTCTAACAATTGGTTCCGTACCCAGTAATGCCTTTGAAATAGTTAATATATCATTTTTATTTAACAAACATTTCGGTCCTATGCATATTTCTACAATAGAATCAGGATTAAATTTTAATCTTACAAACTCCGTAATATCACAATTTCCAATAGTTCTAAAATCATGCTTCAATGTTTTGGATTCCCATTTTTCTTGAAATGCACCATAACAATTTATTATCTTTTCAAATTTCATATCATCACAATAAATTAAGCGAACTTCCGCTTCCTCCTCAAAAGCTGGATTTTTGTATTTTGCAAGTACTGGAATTAGTTCATGTAAAAATACTTCTATTTGTATTTTCTTATCAGTAATATTATTTTTACGAATTACTGTCCCTATTGTATCAGCTACAATTTCGACATCACTTTCTCTTTCATTTTCAACTATATTATTGGTATATTCTATGTTTTCAATCCAAAAGTTGTCCGCAATCACTAACTTGTTTAAATCAAAACCAATCGAAACTCCTCTTCCATCATCTGCATATGCTCTCCACTGGCTTAATAAATCTTGCTTTTTAGAGAAACATGAAATATAAACACTCCTCTGTCCTTTGAAATTAAGACAATTTAATAAATCATCAAAAGAAAACTTTAATCCTGAACGTATCCTCATTCTTTCAAAGACTGAGTCAAAAGCATCTTCTTTATTATCATCATTCAACCTGTCCAAATACCACCTTATTTCTAATTTATCATTCATTTTCAATGGATCAGAAAGATATATTTCTTTATTTTTTAAGATGGTCAAAAAAGTGTCCAATGAGCAATAATAATATCCTATCATCAAATACCTCACTAGCGACTACAAATTCCGATTTATCAATCGGTTATTTTACAATTATCATAGCACACACGAATAAAATTGTCTATCAAAAAATCATCACACCACCAAGAAGCAACAGCACCCAAACGCTGATAGGTGCCACCTGTCACAGTGATAAGAGAAGAAGTATCCAATCTAAGATATTACAGCAGAAAGAAAAAATATATACAAGGAAGTGATTAAAATATCAACCTACGTTCATTTTACAAAAGAACAGCGAGAACAGGCAAGGCGAACTGACCTTGCAAATTTTTTAATCGGTCAAGGCGAGAAAGTCAGGAAATCAGGTTCAGAATACGAATGGCTTGACGGCTCTCGCAAAAGGTAACTATCAGAGGTCACCTCTGGTATCATCAGTACGAACAGAAAGGCGGTGATGCGATTGATTTTGTCCGCAGATTTTACAACAAGGACTATGCCGAAGCGGTTCAAATGCTTTTGAATAACGGTGGCGGTCAAATCATAACCTCACCGCCCATAGAAAAAAGTCATAAACCCTTTGAATTGTCACCGAGAAATGACAGAATGAGCAGATTTTTTTCTTATCTGCTGTTGACCCGTGGAATTGATAAAGATGTGCTTTTTGAGTTTGTGCGGAGAAAAATGATTTATGAATCAGCGGATTATCACAACGCTGTCTTTGTCGGCTACGATTCAAACGGTAAACCTCGCCACGCCCACAAGCGAGGAACTGTAACGAATAATCCGTACAAAGGAAATGTTGCAGGCAGTCAGCCCGAGTACAGCTTTCACTTTAACGGCACAAGCGACAAGATATTTTTATTCGAAGCACCGATTGATATGCTTTCCTACATTTCAATGCATAAGAAAAATTGGAAAGAACACAGCTATGCGGCATCCTGCTCCGTTTCGGATAGGGTGCTTTTTCAATGTCTTAATGACAATCCGAATATCAAAAATGTTTTTCTTTGCTTTGACAATGACGAGGCGGGACAGACCGCCAACAAACGCATAGCCGACAAACTGAATATTCAAAATGAAATCCTCATTCCAACTCATAAAGACTGGAATGAGGATTTAACTTTATCAGAAAAAGGAGATGAACGAATATGCCATCAGGTATTGTAACTTTGATAATTGTAACAGGTTCAATGTTGGCTTTGTTTGTGATTATTACAACAGTTGGTAATAACTATTCTCTTAACCAAATAAAAAACAAAACTGTCGGACAAGGTCAGCACGGAACTGCTCGTTGGGCGACCAAAAAGGAAATCAAGAAAACTTACAAGCAAATTGATTTTCAGCCTAACGAGTGGAGAAATAATCCTGAAAGCAGACCAACTGAACAAGGAATAGTTGTTGGCTGTAAGAACAGCAGGAAAGGAACAACCGCATTGATTGATACAGGAGATGTCCACGCTCTGATGATTGGTGCGGCAGGTGTCGGCAAGACCGCCTATTGGTTATATCCCTGCATTGAATATGCCTGCGCATCGGGTATGTCATTTTTATCAACCGACACTAAGGGCGACATTGTTCGAAACTATGGAACAATCGCAGAAAAGTATTACGGCTACAAAATTTCAGTCATAGATTTGCGTAATCCAACACGCTCACACGGCAATAATCTTCTGCACCTCGTAAATAAATATATGGACTTATACAAAGCAAATACCAAACAGCTTGTTTACAAGGCAAGAGCAGAAAAATACGCAAAAATCATTTCAAAAACGATTATTCTTTCCGGTATGGACTCGGCTTCATTCGGACAAAATGCTTACTTCTATGATGCAGCAGAGGGACTTTTAACAGCAACTATTCTGCTTGTTTCAGAATTCTGCGAACCCGAAGAAAGGCATATTGTTTCGGTATTCAAAATCATTCAGGAGTTACTTGCTCCGACCAATAAGAAAGGTAAAAATCAATTTCAACTTTTAATGGAATATCTTCCCGACGATCACAAAGCAAAATGGTTTGCAGGGGCGGCTCTCAACACAGCCGAGCAGAGTATGTCAAGCGTTATGAGTACGGCATTGTCAAGGCTCAACGCTTTTCTTGACAGTGAGTTTGAACAGCTTTTGTGTTTTGATACAGAAATAGACGCTGAAAAATTCTGCAATGAAAAGTGTGCAATCTTCATTGTAATGCCGGAGGAAAACCCCAACACTTTCTTTATGGTTTCGCTTATAATCCAACAGCTTTACCGTGAGATACTGTCGGTCGCAGACGAAAACGGCGGTGTACTGAAAAATCGCTGTGTGTTCTTCTGTGATGAATTTGGAACTTTGCCGAAGATTGATTCGGCAGAGATGATGTTCTCCGCATCTCGTTCAAGGCGTTTGCAGATAGTTCCAATCATTCAATCCTTTGCACAGTTGGAGAAGAATTACGGCAAAGAGGGTGCTGATGTTATTATAGACAACACGCAGTTGACCATCTTCGGCGGCTTTGCTCCAAACAGCACAAGTGCGGAAGTCCTATCAAAAGCACTCGGTTCAAGAACTGTTATGTCAGGCTCTGTAAGCAGAAGCAAAAATGATCCGTCACAATCCTTGCAGATGATAGAAAGACCTTTGATGACTCCCGATGAGTTGAAGTCACTTCCAAAAGGCACATTTGTTGTTATGAAAACAGGCTTTTATCCTATGAAAGTCAAGCTGAAATTGTTTTTCAAATGGGGTATTAAATTTGAGGAAAAGCATGAGGTAATGGAAAACGGCAACCGTGAAGTTCACTATGCCAACCGTTCTGAGTTGTTCAACAACATAATCCAAACATACTGCCATCACTATCTTGAACAGACTGTTACTGATTCGGATTTTGATGAAGCAAGCGGTGAAAAAAAGAAGAAAAATGAAAATCTTAAAACCTCGCCAAATGCAGAACAGACTGAGTGTGAAGATATTGTTGATGCGGATGAACCAACATCAGCACAGCAAGATGAGCCAACAAAAGAACCCGAAAATTTAATTGGTGAACAGGATGCAAACAAGCAGGGAAAAGTAGTCGTCAGAATCGAACGACCACCACAGGGGGATAACAGCAATGAGTAGATTAACTTTTCTGTATCAAATGGACTTACCTCACCGAGCCGTAGCCGTATATACCTACCTCCACGACCGAGCAAACAAAAACGGTGAATGCTGGCCCTCAGTAAACAAAATAGCAGGCGACATAAAGCTGTCGCCTGCTACAGTCCGCAGAGCTATTAAAGATTTAAAGAAAGTAGGTTTAATAGAAACTAAACAACGTTATCGTGAACAGGGCGGTAAGAGCAGTTTATTGTTTCAAATAAGTAAATAACGAAAAAATATATGGAAGAAAAATAAGAGATTATATTCGTTCGTAATTTTGTGTATTAGAGTTTATTCCAATAGTAGAAGTGAATGTATTTGTATTGCTATCAAATTTCATTTCTAAATTTCCATTGTATTTTTCAACTACTCGTTTAATACTTCTAGTGCCAATTCCGTGCATACCGGATGTGCTTTTAGAAGATACGAGAGTTCCATCAATGTATTTAGGTTTTTTATTGCAAGAATTTGAAATTTTAATGATTACAAAATTGGAATTTCTTGTACTAATAGAAAAATCAATAAATTTTTCATTTGTCATTAACGCTGACTCAACTGCATTTTCTAAAAGGTTGTCAAGTAAGGCAGTTATATCATGTTCTTTAATAAAATCAATATTTGCGTTTTTTATACTGATTGTAAAGTTGATGTTATTTTTCTTGCATATCTCATAATACCTATGAGTAATTAAATTGACTGTAGGGTTATTACAGTAGTCAATAGGATTCATAATATTAAAATCATCAACAATTTCAGATATATATTGAGTTATATTTGAATCTTTATTTTCTGATAATTGTTTAATTGTATTTAAGTGTTTAGTTATGTCGTGAATCAACACTTTTGAATTTTCATTCTGTTCGCTTAACAGCTTATAGTAATCTATCGTATCCTTTTCTTGCTGCTTATCTAAAAGTATTTGTGTGTATTTATGATTAACTTTTATTGTTAGTTCGTTTATATAGAAAACAATAATATTTGAAAACAATAGAAGTAAGTTTCCTATAACTAAAGATAATTTAAAATTATTATTTACTGAATAGATAATACAAAGATATACAGTAGTGTGCATTAAAATAATAGAAGCGATTGGCAGAATGCAAAGAATAAGAGCAAATTTAGAATTCGTTTCCATGCTTTCTTTTTGTGATATTTTTATAATTAAATGTATTGATAAGAAATAAAGCAATTTACAAATTGTAGCTTGAATAATTAATACAAAATCATCATTATAGCTTTCAAATAAATCTATCCTGAAAATGATTGAAGAAAAATAAAATACCATTAATTCAGTGACGATCATAAGAAATAAAAGAATTAAGTTATTAAATAAAGCGGATTTTAATTTTGTATTATAACATAATATTGAAATTAGAAAATTACAGAAAAAGAATCCCAAAAGATTTATAATGGGGATTTCACAAAAATGAAGTATGTATAAAATAATAAAATTTCCTAGTGCAAATAAAAATATGAATTTTTTAGCAATTTTTCTTTTGAATTTAAAATCAAAATAATAAAGAGATATTAGAGATTCGATAAAATATACCACAGCATAACATATATTTGAAGTCATATTGTACCTCCCATATATTCATAAAAAGCTTTTTTGAATGATGCATAGAAACTACGGGATATAGGTACTGTTGCTTTTTTAGAATTAAATGATAATGTGATTTCATTTTTATTAAAGTCTGTTACATTCTTTAAATTAACTATGTAACTATAGTGTGATTGGGCAAAATACTCGTATTTGGATAACTGCTTTTTCCAATAATCAAACTTTTTATTTGAAATGAACTCTTGCGTTTTTGTAACTAGTTTAGTTTTGCGATTTTCTATAGTTAAATACAAGATGTCAATTGTAAATATATTGTGACATTCATCAAAATAGTCTAAGATAATTTTTTCTGTGCTTTGTTTATACAGATTTAAAGCAATCTCCATGCTCCTAAAAAATCTATTTTCGTCAATGGGTTTAGATAAAAATCTAAAAACCTTTAAATCCATTGCATCATCAAGATATCCTTGAAAAGATGTAACTATAAAAACAATAATATTCGGATTTAGTGTTTGAAGATGTTTTGTAACAGAAAGTCCATTAACACCGGGCATTTCTATATCAATAAACGCAAAATCAGTTTTAATTTGTTTATCCAATATAGAATCCCCATTTGAAAAGCAGGTAATATCAAAATTATAGGTTGACTGTTTTGATAATTTAAGGAGAAAATTTTTGATTTGCTGAACGATTTTCAAATCATCATCACATATCAGTATATTCATAGAGCTATACCTCCTTAATTAGGATTATAACTCAAAAATGTAAATTTGTCATCTGTTTTATTCTTGTTCAGATAAAACTATGTCTATTATTTTTGATATTAGGCTTAACGATTTGTCGTTGCAGAGATTTAATTTGTCAACAATATTTTGAGGAATGTTATTAATTTTTAAAGTACCTAATAAGAGGTAGTCAGGTGTGATATTTAATGCATTGCAAATTTTCGCAAATGTTTCGATACTTGGTACAGAGTAACCATTTTCAATATTTGATATGTGGTTATTTGAAAGGTTTGTTTTTTTTGCTAAAACATTTTGCTTCATTTTTATTTCTTTTCTACGCTGTGCTATACGAATTCCTATTTTTTTGTAGTCTACATACATTAATATCAACCAATAAAATGTTATCAATCATCGGCAATATTGTTAATAAATTTTAAAAAAAGATAATATTCTTATATGATTGTAATATTTAAAAGTTTTTATATAGTTGTAAGATGAAGGGGTATAATAGATTAAAAGTGCATTTTTTGTCGAATTTATTACCATTTTTGTAAAATTCAATATTTACAAGCATTTTTTTGATAAATTTATAATAAGGAGGTTGATTACAATGAAAAACGAAAAAAGATTATCAAACAAGATGAAAAACGGAATCAAAAAAGTATTGTTTGTTGCGTTAAAATCGAATGCAAATTCTTCAGGATGTTATGTAATTTATCAGCCGAAAGTACCGAAGGATTTAGAGAAATTTAAGAAGTTCAAATGATAAAGTTAATTTCTGATAAATTTGCTTGCTTTTTATGCAAAGATGAAGGACAAAAAAATAATTTTGATTTATATGAATATGCTGTATATATTATTTTATCATCAGCATTCCATGTTATTACTGTTATTACTTTAGGATTGTGCTTTAATTTATTAGTTGAAAGTTTAGTGTTTTATTTCTCTTTTATAGCTATTCGTAAGTTTGCGGGTGGATATCATGCAAAAACGCCAGTAAGGTGTTATCTGTTCTCTTTTGCTTCAAACATAATAATATTGTGTTTAGTTAAGTGGCTTAGCAGTATTAACACTTTATTTATTTTTATATTTATAATATTTGAATTGCTTTGTGTTGTTTTGATATTATTGATATCCCCTCTTGATACAGAAAACAATCCCTTAACTGGACAAGAGAAAAAAATGTACAGAATGTTAACTTCCATTATTACTATTCTTATATTCATAATATCATCATTGTGTTTTTTTAAGGGGTATATAAATATAGGAAGTTCTATGATATGCGGAGTTGTAATGAGCGCATTGGTATTATTAATGAGAAAAATTCAAATTATCAATATGAGGATTAAAAAGTGAGTAGAATATGAAGTTAAAAGTATCTGTTTTTGAATATCTGAATCAAAAAGTTATGTATATCCAAGATGTCAATTACTATTTTGGAATAAAAAATGATTTTAATATAAAGCTTGGGGATTATGAACTTAGTGAAGATCAGATTTTAGCTATTGCAAAAGAAAATGATCCTGAAGAGTATGAAGTATTTGTAAGCACAAGTATAGAAGAACGCTTGAATAAGATAAAAACTTATGATATTGAAGAGATAAAAGAACAATCATCTTATGGGCAATTTACTTTATGTTTGCATCCGTCTCGAAAATGTAACTTAAATTGCAAATATTGTTTTAGGGAATCAGAATATCTTGGAGAACAACAACTTACCTTTGAGGTTGCTAAAGATGCAATAGATTTTCTTGTTGATAAATATGCTCCTTGTGCAAGTAAATATGTTGTCGATCTGTCGGGCTCGGGCGAGCCTCTGTTACAGATTGATTTAATAAAACAAATTGTAGAATATTGTAAAAAGAAGCGTAACGAGATTTGCAAAAACATTGAAGTAATGTTCTGTACAAACCTTACTCTGCTTACACCGGAAATAGTTGAGTATTTGGATAATGAGCCTGCTATCATTCTTGGAACAAGCATTGACGGTGATCGGATTACTAATGATAATAATCGAGTATATGCAAATGATAAGGGGACATATGATGATATAGTTAAAGGTCTCAAAATGTTTAAAAATAAGAAATTAGGACTTGCTGTTACTATTACTCCTTTAAATCAGGATGTTGATTTGATTTATGACTGTCTTTATCATTTACCAAATGTTGATTGTGTTAGCATGAAATTTATTAGGTGCTATGACGGATCAAAGTATGATTTTGATAATTTTGACATTTCATATTTAATTAGTAGATATGATAGGTTGTGCTGCAATATCCTTGTAGAGTTAGAAAAAGGCAATTTTGAATATTTAGAAAAGCTTATGAAGGGCGGGGACTATTTTGGTGGACTGATTTATAGAAATCTTTTTAAAGGTATATATAAAATTTACAGATGTGATGCAGGAAAGAGTCGTATTGCTGTCGACAATAAAGGAGATATTTTTGCTTGCAGCGTTATGAATGGAAACAATGATTATAGGATTGGCAACATATATAACGGTATAAATAAAGAAAATCAGTCAAAATTTGAATGTGTTACTATTGAAAGTGTAACGCAGTGTAAAAATTGTGAGATTAAAAGTATTTGCGGTGGAGAATGTTATGTAAATGCATATCTGAAAAACAGTGATTTTTATAATCCAATTGATAAAATGTGCAAAATAAAGCTTGAGTTAAACAAGTTAAGTATGTCATTTATTGATAAGATAAAAAACAAATCCAGCGTGGTGTATAGCAAACTTATTGATTTAGCTTTTGAAATTAATAGTTATGAAAATACACCTACGGCTGTGTGGGCTGTCATGAGCTTTTTAAATACAAGAAATGTAATTGTTAATTATTCTGAAGTGAACAATTGTATTGCGAAATATGACAATATGGTAGAAGGTATATTGAACTATCTTAAAAAATTTGATGACAATATATCTTTATACAAAATACATAATGGAAAAGACATGAAAACACCCGCAATTGCTATAATTAAAAATACGCAACCAAATGCACTTGATTTTTTACATATAGTAAGTATTAATGATGGTAATGTTATTTTCAAAGTTTTCGAATTAGGTAACGCAGATGTAATAAGTTTACCAATATATGAATTTACAAGAACTGTTTCTTGTATAGTTATTTGTTAGGATAGAAACACCTAATAATTTATATAGGTTTTTCTATATATTATTCATACGGATAAGTTTATTAAGCAAAAAGGAGATGTTTTTATGAATAAGATAGATATTAACAAATTTATTTCAGAAAATGGTATTATCGAATCTTCAATTGATAAACTCAAAGAAATTAATGGAGGTTGCGAAGGAACATGTGTAATACAAATCGGTCGCTGTCTAAACGGTGGATATTATTTTAGAAAAGTAGTAAATCCATGTTACCGTGTCAGTCAACATAGAACCAATGCACTGGCGAAAGCAAAAGCTGAGAATAATGGCAATGGTTTAAAAAAGGGTACATATAAGGCATATTATTATTAATTGGTATTATTATAGTTATTGGTATAACATAACTGATAATGTCCCCGCCTTTATAAGCGGTGTATCTTATCTAAATACAGCAGTGAGATACATTCTCCTGCTATATTTGCAGTGTAAACGCTACTTGCTTTGGTAAAAGCAAAGCTTTGAAGCAGAAATAATATTTATGTCTTTAACACTTATCCGTATGATTTAACTACATTAAAGGGTGCAATTATGAAAAAAATATTTAGATGTTCTGCTTTATTAACTGTATTATTAATGATACTAATATTTTCGGCTTCATGCACTGATACTAATAATGGCAGTGACGGTGAAAAATTGAAATATTATACCCCATATCAGAGTACCGATATAACAGAGATTATTGAAAGGTATAATAAGTATTGTAAAAACAACCTCGATGAGTCCTATCAAATAGAAATTGTAGAGTATGATTCGTTAGAAGAAATGTACACAATAATGGCAACGGAAATTATGTCAGGCGATGGACCGGATATTATTTCGTTAGATCAACCATTGCCATTTGAAAAACTTATTGAAAATCACGCATTTGCGGATGTTGACGAGCTTATAAATACATATGGTTCTAATATCGACTTTAATGATTATAACACAAAAGTAATGGAATCGGGAATAGTTAACAGAAAACGGTATTTTGTGCCTTTTTTCTATTGTCCCAATATATTTATTTCTACTCAAGAAAAATTAAAAGAATATGATTTAAATTTTTCTGATTTTTCCTATAAAGAATTATCTAAACAACTTTCACAAGAAAAAGTTTCCTGTTCGCTTTTTGGAAATGAAAGTGATAACTATAGCTTTTTGTATTCATTTATAGATAGCTATGTAAATTTTGATAATAAAACGGCAAACTTTGACACCAATAGCTTTTTGGAAAATATAGATTATATTAAGAAGTTGATAAATAATGATAACACCAACGAGAATGTATATTATAATTTATATAATTCAGAAAACAATGGTTGTATATTGTCTACTCCTAAGTTACTTTTTGGCGGTACAATGGGAGGTGTAAAAACAGCTTATTACAATATTTTTTTGCAAAACAAAACTCCTGCTATTTTGCCAAATTTTAGCTATGAGAACAAAATAACAGCTTATGTTGAGTGCGGAATAGCTATAAATCAAAATTCAGATAAAAAAGATAAGGCATTAAGATTTATTGAATATTGTTTAAGTGAAGATGTTCAAGAATATTGGTGCGGAAGTAGGAGCGATAAGGGATTTTCAGGCACAAATGAAATATCGTTGCCGGTGAATAATAAAGCTTTTGACTATGCTGTTGAAGTTGAAACTGGCGAGGAGTGGGATTACAACGAAGACGGAGAATTTGATGAAGAAGAAAAAGAATTTTCAGAAAATGTGGATTCAATATTTTGGAAAGATTATTTGGGTATAATTGATGATATAAGCGGGTGTACCTTATATAATTATAAAAATTTAAAAACCACCTATTACAACTCGTCAGTAATTGGTGATATTGTAGATAAATATTTAAGCGGAGATATTTCAAAAGAAAAGTTTATTCGTCAGCTCACAGCGGCAACGGAAATTTATTTAACAGAATGAACTGGTATATTATGATTAGATTTAAATGTATATTACAAAACGATGAAACAGATTGCGGTCCGGCTTGTCTGGCCGCAATTTTTGGAAAATACGGTTTAAAAGTATCTATAGCAAAAATTCGCGATATTGCAGGTACAGATCGACAAGGTACAAGTGCATATGGACTTGTAAAGGCGATTGAACACTATGGCTTTCAGCAAAAGGTTGTTAAAGCTGATAAGGAATCATTAACCTCTAAATTACCTATACCTGCTATTGCACATGTAGTGATTGACGATTCCTTATTGCATTATGTAGTTATAACTAAAGTTAAGGGTGATACTGTAGTAGTTTCCGACCCTGCAAAGGGAATTGTAAAGTATAAAAAAGAAAATTTCCTTAAAATTTGGACTAAGATATTAATTCTTATTGCACCAACAAACAACTCTCAAAAAGGAAATAAAAAACAAAGCACATTAATAAGTTTTTTTCGTTTGCTTATTTCCCAAAAATGGCTGTTGTTAAGAATATTTATTCTCTCAATGATTCTGACTTCAATAGGTATTATTACTTCTTTTTATTATCAAGTTTTAATGGATGATATTGTTCCGAGCTCTTCTTTAGAAATGCTGAACTATGTGTCAGTTATTACTTTGTGTTTATTCTTTGTGCAGATAGGACTGAATTTTTTAAGAGGATTTTTAATTGTAAAATTAGAGCAGAATATTGATATTCCTATTATGCTGGGATATTATAACCACGCTTTGATTTTACCCATGAAGTTTTATTCTATGCGTGATACCGGCGAAATCATATCTAGATTTAATGACGCTTCAAGTATAAGAGATATTGTATCGGAAGCGTCATTAACAATTATGATGGATACTATTATGGCAGTTGTAGGTGCAGTAGTTTTATTTAACAGCAACAGGCTATTATTCTTGATATCTGTAGTTATGCTTTTTTTATATGGGATAATAGTTTTTGTATATAATAAACCAATTAAAAAAAACAACAGAAAAATAATGGAAATGAATTCTAAGGTTACCTCTCAATTTATTGAAACTGTAAATGGTATTGAAATTATTAAAGCTTTTAATCAGGAAGATAACGAAAAAGAAAAAACGGACAAATTGTATAGGAAATTTTTAAAAAGGGTATTTAACGGAGGCGTATTATCTCTTAGCCAGCAGACTGTAACTATGTTTGTTGCAGTTGTAGGAGAACTTGTCATCTTATGGATTGGCGCTACTTATGTTATTAAAGGAGAACTGACGATTGGTGAGCTAATAACTTTTAATGCGTTATTAGGATATTTTATCGAACCAATAAAAAATTTAATTAATCTTCAACCGCAAATACAAACGGCAGTTGTAGCGGCCGATAGATTAGGGGAAATTCTTGATATATCTCCGGAATACGAAAACAATGATATGTGCACAGCTTATGATAGTGAAATCAAGTTTGACAATCTTATAATCTCGAATCTGAATTTCCGATATGGAACACGAGACCTTGTATTAAAAGATATTAATTTAGAAATTAATCATGGAGAAAAAATAGCATTTGTTGGCGAAAGCGGTTCAGGAAAAACTACTTTGGCTAAATTATTGGTAAGGTTATATGAGCAGGAAAAAGGAAATATTAAACTTGATTCCGTTGATATAAGGGATTTTCCAATAAGTCAGATAAGAAATAATTTTTCTTACATATCGCAAAATGCTTTTCTTTTTAGCGGAACAATAAAAGAAAATTTGTTGTTTGGTAATTCTGATGCAAGTGATAATGATATATTAAGAGTTTGTAAAATATGTGAACTTGAAGAATATATTAACAGTCTACCGTTAAAGTATAACACCAGAATAGAGGAAAACGGCAAAAATTTGTCAGGCGGTCAAAAACAACGTTTAGCAATAGCAAGAGCTTTATTAAAAAATCCGAAAATTTTAATTATGGATGAGGCTACGAGTAACCTGGATTATATTACTGAAAAAACTATCGAAAATACAATTAATAAGTTTTCGAAAAATATGACAACAATAATCATAGCTCATAGACTTAGCACCATTAAGGATTGTGACAAGATTTTTGTGTTCAAAGACGGTCAGATAGTTGAAACCGGAAATCATAGAGATTTACTAAAGCAAAGGGGGTATTATTATCAACTTTGGAATGGACAAGATAAGAGTATTACATAGGAATGATATTATGAAACGAAAAACACTGACAAGAAAAAGAAAAGAACATATAGCAGCATACCTGTTTATATTACCGTCTTTTTTAGGCATAGCGGTGTTTTATATTGTGCCGTACATAATTTGTTTTATAAAAAGCCTGTATGTCGGCGATACTTTTGTGGGCATAGAAAATTACATACAGCTTTTTCAAAACAACACATTTTTGCT
>ENA-USUG01002967-USUG01002967.1-human-gut-metagenome-genome-assembly--contig:-NODE-2967-length-24331-cov-4.507751_pt1 | contig 24331 bp, 18 predicted proteins | sample MGYA00250059_ERZ773394 | MGnify/ENA primary metagenome ERZ773394 (study PRJEB29103, sample SAMN06111957) | human gut metagenome | biome: human gut; feature: ankylosing spondylitis patient; material... | reverse complement strand
TCAATACCGGGAAGTATTTGATATTTGTGCGGACCGGGCTGCCGTCCGTTTTAAAGATGGCCGGACAGGGGTGGTGGTCCTTAAAACTGTTGTTTGGCCTGTACCGGGGCAGCTACGGATATTTGTTTTTATCCCTGTTGTTTTATGTGATCAAACACTCACCGGCGTGGATTCTTCCTATTATAACGGCAAAGGTTGTGGATATTGCTGCGTCCGGAAATCAGGCGGAATATGGCATGATCGTATGGTATCTGCTGTTTATGGCAGTGATGACCATACAAAATCTTCCAACCAGCCATTTACATGTTCATTTCCGCAGTCTGGCGATCCGACAGGTAGAGGCGGAGCTGCGGGGTGCATTGGTGAGAAAACTGCAGCATTTGTCGATCCTGTATCATAAACAGATGTCCAGCGGACGGCTGCAATCCAAGATCATGCGTGATGTGGAGGCAGTGGAGAATCTGTCCACCCAGCTGTCTATCCAGATGGTTTCCATTCTGTTAAGCGTCGGGATTGCCCTGACGGTGACGCTGGCTCACAGCCGGATCGTGTTTATCATGTTCCTGGTGACGATTCCAATGTCTGCGGCAGCGGTATTTCTTTTCCGCAAACAGATGAAGGAGACGAACCAGCAGTTCCGACAGGAAGTGGAGCATACCTCCGGTCATGTGATGGAGATGATGGAACTGATCCCGATCACCAGAGCCCACGCTCTGGAGGAGGAGGAGATCCAGAAAATGACCGGCTATCTGGAGCATGTGGCAGAAAATGGTTATCGTCTGGATGTGGTTCAGAATCTGTTTGGCGCGACCGGCTGGGTGATTTTCCAGGTTTCCCAGCTGGTGTGCTTAGGATTTACTTCCTATCTGGCAATTCAGGGGAAAGTGACCATCGGCGATGTGGTGCTGTATCAGAGCTATTACACGACCATTATCACTCAGCTGACCAATATCATGAATCTGGTGCCGATCATGGCCAAGGGTTTTGAATCCATTCATTCGATCGGAGAAGTGATGGCTTCTTATGATGAGGAAGATTATACAGGGAAAAATCCGGTGGATCATATAAAAGGAGCAGTGGAATTCCGGCATGTGACCTACCAGTATCCAGAGGCCAGTGAGCCGGTTCTGAAGGATTTTTCCTTAAAAGCAGAGCCGGGAGAGACCATTGCACTGGTCGGTGAGTCCGGAGCCGGAAAAAGTACGGTGTTAAATATGCTGATTGGTTTTATGCGACCGGATTCCGGAGAAATACTTTTAGATGGAGAAAATATGAGAAATCTGGATTTCCGGTCTTTCCGCAGACATCTGGCTGTGGTTCCCCAGGAAACGATCTTATTTTCCGGCACTGTCCGGCAGAATATCACTTATGGAAGCGCGGATGTCACGGAAGAAGAACTGTGGCAGGTGCTGAAAGCTGCCAATTTAGATGAGGTCGTGAAAAATCTGCCCCAGGGTCTGGACACCAATCTTGGAGAACACGGAGGACGCTTATCCGGTGGTCAGCGCCAGCGGATCAGTATTGCCCGTTCTCTCCTGCGCAAACCAGACATCATTCTCTGGGATGAAGCAACCTCTGCTCTGGATAACATCTCCGAACGGAAGGTCCAGCAGGCCTTCGAGAAGCTTTCCAAAGGCAAGACCACATTTATCGTTGCCCATCGTCTTTCTACCATCCGGAACGTGAAAAAGATCATGGTCATGAAAGCCGGACAATGCGTGGAAGAAGGGGATTATGAGACACTGATGGAGAAAAAAGGGGTATTCTGGGAAATGCAGGGCATGAATCTGGGAATTACGTAGAAAATTGAAAAGTGCAAAAATAAAAAGGCTATAGAGTCTGAAAAACAGAACTCTATGGCCTTTTTGAATCTTATAATTTTTACGTCAGGATAGGAAGGTATTCAAACCACTGGAAATCTGTATAGGAGGTTGTGGAATGTCTGTGGGAAGAAGCATACATGCCCAGGTAAGTTCCTGTGAAGCCACCACCATTTTCTTTGTTCAGCATGGTTCCAGAAACAGGTTCGCCCAATGAAATCCAGGATTCTGATGAAGCACGGTATAGGAACTGGATTTTCTGGTGACGGATTTCAGCTTTTAAGAATAATGGATTCTGACTGATGGGCTGTGATTTTAAAACAGTCGATATGCCTTTTTCGCAGCATGTAAGTGTAAGTGAAGTAGTATTGGAATCTTCCATGGTCAAAAGAAGTGTGTAATAGTTTAAGTTATTATAGAAGATCGTCATACCAGCGGATTCTCCTGGCGCGGCTGGCTGGAAGAAAAACTTAGTGGAAATATCACAGTCCATGTGTTGCTGTCTCCGTCCCACAAAAGAAGGGGAAGCGATATCAGACAGCGTTTCTGGCAGCAGAGAAAGCCGCAGATATCCGGGGTTATCCGTTAAACTGTAAAATGGGTGATTCGGCGTTCTCAGAATATTCCAGTGCAGTGGAAGTTCAGGACCGTCAAAATGATCACAGGCAGATGGCTGGGACCATAAGTGAGGCGTCAGATCAGGAGCTGGATAAGAAAACTCTACGCGGCCGGTCTGCGGACTGAACACTGGCCATTCGTCTTCCCAGATCACAGGAACAGCAAAGGTTTCACGTCCAAGGTTCCGGAAATCACCTCCATCTGGCCGGGAAGCTAACAGAACTGCCCACCAGGAACCGTCCGCCAGCTGGATCAGATCTGCGTGTCCCGTACTGTTGATTGGGTAATCATGGCGCAAATTCCGATGAGTGATCAGAGGATTTCTTGGATTACTCTCATAAGGACCTAAGGCGTTGTGGCTGCGGAAGATCGTCGCAGAATGGTTGTGATCTGTTCCTCCCTCCGCAATGATCAGATAGTACCAATTTCCAATGTGGTATAAATGAGGTCCTTCTGGAGCAACAGCGTCATGAAATGCGCCATCTTTTAAAAGAATACTTCGCTCTCCAATCAAGGTACCGTGTTCCAAATCCAGTTCCTGTGCCCAGATATAACGGGCCTCACAGGCTGGCTGGTCTGGGAATGGCCGCATATTTCCCACGTAATAAGCTTTTTCGCCATCAAAAAGAAGTGATGGGTCGATCCCTTCTGCTTCTTTTACAATGATCGGGTCAGACCAGGGGCCTTTTGGATCTTCTGCCCAGATGTAGAAATTGATATTATCTTTGTAAGGCGCGTTGCCAACCAGGGTTGTGCAGATATAAAAACGGTTGCTGGGTTCGTGGAAACGGATGGTGGAAGCAAAAATTCCGCGGGATGGATTGATTTCCGTAAGGTCAACCTGACTTTTCCGTGTTAAGGCATGTCCAATCTGATGCCAATGGACAAAGTCCCTGGAATGGAAAATCGGTACTCCTGGAAAATATTCAAAAGAAGATGTAACCATGTAGTAATCATCTCCTTTTTTACACACCGTAGGGTCTGGATAAAAGCCAGAAAGGAGAGGATTTGTTAAAGTATTCATAAAATATCAACCTCCTGTATTTTGACTGAATAATAGACGGAATGAGGTCTCCTTTGAATTTAGAATATGCTGACGCATGAATTCAGACGCCTGCTCCCAGTTTCCTTTCAGACATTCGCTGAGAATCTGCAGATGGTCGCTCTGCTCATCAACAGCCTTCTCTCTGGAACGGATTCCAGATAAGGTTCGGTAACGCAGGTTCTGGTTGTGAATGGCAACGTAACTGTTTTTAAAGTAGGTATTCGGACAGGAGTTGACGATCCATATATGAAATTCATCATCAGCAGTAGAAGAAAGTTCCTTATCCTCTAACAGTTTATGGTCTGAAAAAAGATGATAATAGTACAGGAGTTTTTCAGAATCAAGGAAAGGACCATAGTGCTGAAGAATGTAAGGTTCCAACATCAGGCGGAATTCATAAGTCATATTCATGTCATTAATGGATAAGTTGGAGATCATAATTCCTTTTTTGGGTAAGATATTGATCAGCCCTTCCTGTTCCAGACGGCTTAAGGCGTCGCGGACAGGGGTACGGCTGACTCCGATTTCCGAACAAAGTAATTCCTCATTAAGAAACATACCAGGTTCGTACTCACAGTGAATGATTTTGTTCTTAATATATTCGTAAGTGCTGTGCTTCAAACTGTTTTTCATGTAAAACCCTCCGGGATGTATACAACAAATTATCTGTTAAATACATCATAAATGAAAAAAAAAGAAAACGCAAGAGGAATCTGGAAAAAATTGAAGCCAAAAGAATGAAAAAAGAGTAAAAATGCTTAAGAAAAAATAGAATAAGAAAAGATAATTGACATATTTCACAAAATATGCTAAATAATAAGTATCCGTTGATGTATACAACACAATCACGAAAGGAGAAGACTATGAAAAAAAGGATCACTGGTTTGTTGGGAGTAGCAATGATGGCGACAATGTTATCTGGCTGCGGCAGCGGGGGACAGAGCCAAGAGACAAAAGCCGCTGAGACAACTGCGGCAGTGAAAGAGGCAGAAAGTGGAAGTGAAGCAAAGACGGAGGCATTGGCAGAAGCTGCAGATTTAAGCTTCTGGTGTATTTCCGCCCATGAGAATTTTTACCGTTCCCGTCTGGAAGCGTGGAACCAGGAACATACAGATAAACAGATCAATATGGATCTGGTAAGTGTTGGCGGCGCAGATCGTCAGAGTAAATTGCTAGTAGCGTTACAGACTGGACAGGGGGCTCCGGATTTCTGCGACGTGAATATTATTCATTTTGGCGTTTACTATGATTTTGATGAAGTGCCATTTGTACCGCTGACAGATCTGGTAGAAGGAGAGAAAGATAAATTTATTACCAGCAAACTGGATATGTATTCTTACAATGGAGAACTTTATGGAGCACCGACACAGGCAGGCGCCAATGTGGTGTTCTATAATACCGATATCATGAATGAAGCAGGTGTGGATATTGATTCCATCGTTACCTGGGCAGACTTTGAAGAAGCTGGAAAGACTGTTGTAGAAAAGACAGGAAAACCGATGACAGCCATTGAGACCACGGATATGTATCCATTCCAGACCATGGTATTAGAGAGAGGTTCTGATTTCTTTGACGCGGACAATAATATCATTATTAATAATGATACCAACGTGGAAGTTCTGGAATACTTAAAGACTTGGATGGATGAAGGTATCGCAGTGGCTATGCCTGGCGGTTCCAACACCTCTGAAACTTTCTATGAGTTCTTTGATCATGATGGAATGGGCGCTCTGATCATGCCTCTCTGGTATATGACCAGATTAGAGGAGTATATGCCTGACTTAAATGGACATCTGGCAGTTCGTTCCCTTCCAGTATGGGAAGAAGGTGCAGAGTATACAAGCGCATGTACAGGCGGAACAGGTACGGTTATCACCAACCAGTGTAAGAATCCAGAACTGGCAAAAGAGTTCTTATATTTCTGCAAATTAAGTTATGACGCAAACAAAGAATGTTATTTGCAGTTGGGATTTGCTCCTTTCCGCAGTGATGTGTGGGAAGACGAGGCTCTTCAGGTTCCAAAGCCATTCTTTAATAATGAAAATGTATTTGGTGAGGTTGGCGCTTCTTTAAAAAAGGCAAACGCAATTCACAACAATTCCATGGTACCAAAGGCTTTTGATATTGTTTCTTCTGATGTTATGTATTCCGTATTTGAAGCTAAAACGTCAACTCCAAAAGAAGCATTAGACCGGGCAGCAGAAAGTTTAAACGCACAGAAGTAAGGAGGCCGCATCAATGAAGTGGACGAAAAAAATTGCATATAGCAGAAAGGTTGCGCCATATATTTTTATATTGCCATTTGTGCTGTCATTTTTGATTTTTAACCTGTATCCGATTTTGAGTTCACTGGTTATGAGTTTCCAGAAATTAAAGGGATTTTCCTCGTATCAGTGGGTCGGATTCAGAAATTATAAAAATCTCTGGAATGAAAATTTTTTCGCGGCAGTAAAAACAACAACATTGGTAACAGCGGTAGAATGCGTTGTGCTTACAGTTTTACCGATGTTTTTGGCAGTGGTGCTGAATAACGGCCTGTTGAAACGGAAAAATGTATTCCGCGCAATTTTTTTCGTCCCAACTCTGGCTTCAACGGTAGTGGCAGGTATCGTTTTCCGGATGCTGTTTTCAGATTCGGAAAATGCAGTCGCGAACAGTATTTTGATCACTCTGGGAATGAAATCCCAGAACTTTATGTTGAATTATAAGTGGAGTATTGTATTGATGGTGGTTTTAAGCGCTTGGAAGAGTGTGGGTCTGTATATGATTTACTTCCTGTCAGGACTTTCCACCATACCGGTGGAACTTTATGAAGCGGCTCAGATGGATGGAGCGGGTGAATGGAAAAAGTTCCGGTATATTACGGTACCGTTATTACGGCCAATTATGATTTATGTATTTACCATCGTGATTTTTGAAGGTTATCGTACTTTCGGTGAAAGCTATGTGTTCTGGAAAGAATCTATGCCAGGTAATTTAGGCCTGACTATGGTTCGGTATCTGTATCAGCAGGCGTTTACTTATGGAGAATTAGGTTTTGGTTCTGCTATCGGTTTTGTTCTGTTGGGAATTGTGCTGCTGATCAATCTGGCACAGTTAAAGGGCTTTGGTCTGTTCCAGGATGAATGATGGGAGGGGTTAGATGAAGAAAAATATTGAAAAAGCAGGACTTTGGATATTTTTGGTATTGATGTCTGTTCTAATGCTGTTTCCCATTTATTTTATGGTGATTGCGTCATTAAAGCCAACATCGGAGCTGTTTCGCAATGGTATTCGCATGGCCTGGCAGTTTGACACCATTTCTCTGGAAAATTACCAATACACATTTTCTGAGAAAAACGGAATCTATCTGACCTGGTACGCCAATAGTATCCTGGTTATGATCATATCCACAGGATTATCGTTATTCTTTTCTTCTATGGCTGGCTATGCGCTGGGTGCCTATCGGTTTAAGGGAAGAAAGTTCCTGTTTGTGCTGACCATGATTGTGATGATGATTCCATTGGAAATCTTATTGATCCCTCTTTACAAGATGATCATTAAGATGAAACTTCTGAATACGAAAACAGGATCCATTCTTCCATTTCTGATCCAGCCGACGGCCATGTTCTTTTTCCAGCAGTTTGCAAGCGGAATCAGCAAAGATTATATGGACGCGGCGAGAGTGGACGGATGTACGGAGTTTGGAATTTATTTTAAAATTATGGCGCCATTAATGCGTCCAGCTTTTGGAGCGATGACTATTCTTCTGGCGCTGCGTAACTGGAATGCGTTTTTATGGCCATTGATTGTATTTACCACAGACCGGGCTTATACATTGCCAGTTGGACTGGCATCTCTGATCAGTTCTTATGGAAATAACTATGAATTTCTGATTCCTGGGGCTGTGTGTGCGCTGATCCCATTGATCATTATTTTCCTGTTGAATCAGAATCAGTTTGTGGAAGGCCTATCGGCTGGAGGTGTAAAAGGGTGAAACAAGGAGAGAAAATACGCGTAGGTGTTGCTGGTTCCCTGGTTCTTGATATTTTGCCGGTACTTGGAGAACAGACAGAAGCAGAAGACATTATGGCAGAAGGAAAACTGACGGAAGCTTCGGGAGTGAAACTGTATCTTGGAGGCGAGGTTGGAAATATGGGGCTGGCTCTGCAGCATCTGGGGGCTGACCCAGTTCTGATCAGTAAGATCGGAGATGACATGATTGGCGATGTGGTTCGCCTTCTGATGGAGAAAGAAGGGGCGGACGCAAGGGTGAAACGGCTGGAAGGATGCAGGTCAACGGTCAGTATCGCATTGGCCATTCCTGGAAGAGATAAAAGTACGATCCACAGCAGAGGTGCATCCCAGCAGTTTGTGGCAGATGATTTATCTGATGAAATCCTGGAAAATTTGGACTGGTTGCATTTCGGATATCCGACAACCATGAAATCCCTGTATGAAAATGACGGGGAAGAACTGTTAAAACTGTTGGAGAAAGCAGAAAAACATGGAGTAAAGGTGTCATTGGATACCAGCCTTCCGGATTTAAAGGCAGAAGCTGGACAGGTAGACTGGAGAAGAATTCTTCCTAAAATATTACCCCATGTGGAGATTTTTCTTCCAAGCGCAGAAGAATCCATGTTCCTATTTCATAGAGAATACTATCAGAAACTGATGAAAGAACACAGGGGACAGGATCTTATGGAGGTTTTGAAAGAGGAAGAGATCGAACAGATCGCAGAACAGTCTCTTGCTTATGGAGTAGGAGCGGTTCTGATCAAATGTGGAAAAAAGGGAATGTATCTGCGGACTAGAGAAACATTCGGCCCGTCAGAAGCGTGGAGAGGACGCAGCTTATGGCAGGAACCATATCCGATAAAACAGCTGATTTCCACTACAGGAGCAGGCGATACGGCCATTGCTGGATTTTTACAATCTTATTTTAAAGAAAGAACGCCGGAACAGGCATTAAAAATGGCAGCTTTCACGGCTTCACTCTGTATAGAATCCTATGATACGGTCAGTAAGATAAAAAAATTCGAAGAAATGGAAAGGATTGCATATTTGCGATAAAAAGGGCTTGATATTTCTAGCAAAATTAGGTAAAATACTAAATGGGTTGATTAGATTTTAACAATCGCATTTAATTTATTCTTTAGGAGGAATGAAAATCATGGCAGTAAAAGTAGCAATCAATGGTTTTGGACGTATTGGACGTCTTGCATTCAGACAGATGTTCGGAGCTGAGGGATACGAAGTAGTTGCAATCAACGACTTAACAGATCCTAAGATGTTAGCTCACTTATTAAAATATGATACCGCTCAGGGCGGATACACTGGAAAAATCGGCGAGAATCTGCACACTGTAGAGGCTGGCGAGGATTCCATCACTGTTGATGGCAAGACTATCAAAATTTATGCTGAGAAAGATGCTGCTAATCTTCCTTGGGGCGAGATCGGTGTTGATGTAGTTCTGGAGTGTACTGGATTCTATACTTCCAAAGCAAAATCCCAGGCTCATATCGATGCAGGCGCTAAGAAAGTTGTTATTTCCGCACCAGCTGGCAACGATCTGCCAACTATCGTTTACAGCGTAAATGAGAAGACTCTGACTGCAGAGGATAAGATCATTTCCGCAGCTTCCTGTACAACAAACTGCTTAGCTCCTATGGCTAAAGCATTAAATGACTATGCACCAATCCAGTCTGGTATCATGAGCACAATTCATGCTTACACTGGTGATCAGATGATCCTTGACGGACCACAGAGAAAAGGCGATTTAAGAAGAGCAAGAGCAGGCGCTGCAAACATCGTTCCTAACTCAACAGGTGCTGCAAAAGCAATCGGTCTGGTTATCCCAGAGTTAAACGGCAAACTGATCGGTTCTGCACAGCGTGTTCCAGTACCAACTGGTTCCACTACTATCTTAACCGCAGTTGTTAAGGGCAAAGATGTAACTAAAGAAGCTATCAACGCAGCTATGAAAGCAGCAGCTAGCGAGTCCTTCGGTTACAACGAGGATCCGATCGTTTCTTCCGACGTTATCGGTATGAGATTTGGTTCCCTGTTCGATGCTACTCAGACTATGGTAGCTCAGATTGCTGACGATCTGTATGAGGTTCAGGTTGTTTCTTGGTACGATAACGAGAACTCCTACACCAGCCAGATGGTTAGAACAATCAAATACTTCGCTGAGTTAGGCTAATTGTTGAATTAAATGTGACTCAAAAAGGGTCCGGTCATGTTTGGGCCGGACCCTTTTTATTTCATAGGAAAGTATGTCTTATGAGATTCATTTATTATCTGTCCATGAAGGGAGAATTATCATGTTAAATAAAAAATCTGTTGATGATTTAAAGAACTTAAAAGGCAGAAGAGTGTTAGTACGCTGTGATTTCAACGTACCGTTAAAGAATGGTGTGATCACAGACGAGACCCGTATCGTTGCAGCTCTTCCTACGATCCAGAAGCTGATCAATGAAGGCGCAAAAGTAATTCTCTGCTCCCACTTAGGAAAAGTAAAAAATGGCCCGAACGAGGGTGAGTCCTTAGCTCCGGTTGCAGCAAGACTGGAAGAGAAATTAGGCAAGAAGGTTGTATTCGTATCCGATTATCACGTAACAGGCGAGGCTGCTACCAAGGCTGTTGCTGAGATGAACGACGGCGATGTTGTTCTGTTACAGAACACCCGTTTCCGTGGCGCAGAAGAGACTAAGAACGGCGAAGAGTTCAGCAAAGAGCTGGCTGATCTGGCTGACGATTATGTATGTGACGCATTTGGTTCCTCCCACAGAGCACATGCTTCTGTTGCAGGCGTAACCAAGTTCATCACTGCAAAGGGCGGCACAAACGCAGTTGGTTATCTGATGCAGAAAGAGATCGACTTCTTAGGTAATGCAGTTGAGAACCCGGTAAGACCTTTCGTTGCAATCTTAGGCGGCGCAAAAGTTGCTGATAAATTAAACGTAATCTCCAACCTGCTTGAGAAATGCGATACCCTGATCATTGGTGGTGGTATGGCTTATACTTTCTTAAAAGCACAGGGCTATGAGATCGGTAAATCCTTAGTAGATGACACGAAGTTAGATTACTGCAAAGAGATGATGGAGAAAGCTGAGAAATTAGGCAAGAAATTACTTCTGCCAGTTGACTCTGTAACCATCGCTGAGTTCCCGAACCCAATCGATGCTCCGGTTGAGACTGAGGTTTATGGTGTTGCTGATATGCCAGCAGACAGAGAAGGCTGCGATATCGGACCTAAGACCGCTCAGATGTATGCAGATGCTGTTAAGACCGCTAAGACCGTTGTTTGGAACGGACCGATGGGCGTATTCGAGAACCCAACCTTAGCAGCAGGTACGATTGCAGTAGCAAAAGCATTAGCTGAGACAGATGCAACTACCATCATCGGTGGCGGTGACTCTGCAGCAGCAGTTAACCAGTTAGGTTTTGCAGATAAGATGAGCCATATCTCTACAGGTGGCGGTGCATCCCTGGAGTTCCTGGAAGGCAAGACTCTGCCAGGCGTAGCAGCAGCTGATGATAAGTAAGTATTTAGTGAATGCGAGCGAAAGCGAAGCATGAACTTCGTACGAACTTACTTCCCCGTACTTAGCGAAAAACGTAACGTCTTGAGCTTAGTAAGGGGAAGTTACATTATAATTTAACTTTGAGGGGATAATATCATGGCAAGAAAGAAAATTATTGCAGGAAACTGGAAAATGAATATGACTCCATCTGAGGCTGTTAAGCTGGTAGAGGAGTTAAAGCCATTAGTAGTAAACGATGAAGTAGATGTTGTATTCTGCGTACCGGCAATCGACATCATTCCGGCTATGGAGGCAGCGAAAGGAACCAACATCCAGATCGGTGCTGAGAATATGTATTTTGAGGAGAAGGGCGCTTACACAGGAGAGATTTCTCCAAATATGTTAGTAGATGCTGGCGTAAAATATGTGATCATCGGACATTCTGAGAGAAGAGAATACTTTGCTGAGACTGATGAGACTGTAAATAAGAAAGTCCTGAAGGCATTTGAGCATGGTTTAACACCGATCATCTGCTGTGGTGAGACTTTGACTCAGAGAGAGCAGGGAATCACCCTTGACTGGATTCGTCAGCAGATCAAGATTGCATTCCAGAATGTAACTGCAGAGCAGGCGAAGACTGCTGTGATCGCATATGAGCCGATCTGGGCAATCGGAACTGGCAAGACTGCTACTTCTGATCAGGCTGAGGAAGTATGTGGTGCGATCCGTGCATGTATCGCTGAGGTATATGACGAGGCAACTGCAGCAGAGATCCGTATCCAGTACGGTGGTTCTGTTAACGCAGGCAACGCAGCAGAGCTGTTTGCAAAACCTGACATCGATGGCGGTCTGGTAGGCGGCGCATCCTTAAAGCCAGATTTTGGTAAGATCGTTAACTACAAATAAGTGATTACGATAGTATTGGAGATTTGATTATGAGTAAAAGACCAACCGTATTAATGATCCTTGATGGATATGGTCTGAATGACAGATGTGACCACAACGCAGTCTGCGAAGGAAAGACTCCGGTGATGGATCAGTTGATGAGCCAGTGTCCATTTGTAAAGGGCAATGCCAGCGGTTTATTTGTAGGACTTCCGGACGGCCAGATGGGTAACTCCGAGGTTGGACATATGAACATGGGCGCAGGCCGTGTCATTTACCAGGAGCTGACCAAGATCACCAAATCCATCCAGGATGGAGATTTTTTCCAGAACCAGGAATTCTTAGCAGCTGTTGAGAACTGCAAGAAGCATGATTCTGCCCTTCATCTGTTTGGCCTGGTATCTACTGGCGGTGTTCACAGCCATTTGACCCATATCTATGGTCTTCTGGAACTGGCTAAGAGAAATGGTCTTGAGAAGGTGTATGTACACTGCTTCTTAGATGGCCGTGACACTCCACCAGAATCTGGTAAAGGCTTTGTAGAAGAACTGGAATCCAAGATGGCAGAGCTTGGCGTAGGCCAGGTAGCGACTGTTATGGGACGTTTCTATGCCATGGACCGTGATAAGAGATGGGATCGTGTAGAAAAAGCATATAACGTGATGACGAAGAGCGAAGGAAAGACGGCAGAAAGTGCAACTGCAGGAATCCAGGCTTCTTACGATGACGGCAAGGCAGATGAGTTCGTAGAGCCATTTGCAGTAGTAAAAGACGGAAAGCCAGTTGCAGCGATCCAGGACAATGATTCTGTGATCTTCTTTAACTTCCGTCCAGACCGTGCAAGAGAGATCACTCACGCATTCCGTGACGCAGAGTTTGATGGATTTGCAAGAGAGAAAAAATTAGATCTTGTCTATGTATGTTTCACCGATTACGATGAGACTATCACAGACAAGCTGGTTGCTTTCAAGAAAGAGGGCATTACCAATACGCTGGGTCAGTACCTGGCAGACCACGGCAAGACTCAGGTGAGAATCGCTGAGACTGAGAAGTACGCTCATGTAACCTTCTTCTTCAACGGCGGTGTTGAGGAGCCAAACCAGGGTGAGGATCGTGTCTTAGTTCCGTCTCCAAAGGATGTGGCAACTTATGATCTGAAGCCTCAGATGAGCGCATATGAGGTATGCGACAAGCTGGTAGATGCCATCAAGTCTGATAAATATGATGTGATCATCATCAACTTCGCAAACCCGGATATGGTAGGTCATACCGGCGTAGAGTCCGCAGCGATCAAGGCCATTGAGGTGGTTGATGAGTGCGTAGGACGTGCTGTTGAGGCATTAAAAGAGGTGGACGGTGTGATGTTCATCTGTGCAGACCACGGCAACGCAGAGCAGTTAGTAGACTACGAGACCGGCGAGCCCTGGACCGCTCATACCACAAACCCAGTTCCCTTTATCCTGGTGAACGCAGATCCTTCTTACAAGCTGAGAGAGGGCGGCGCACTCTGCGATATTGCACCAACTCTGTTAGAGTTAATGGGCATGGAGCAGCCAAAAGAGATGACTGGTAAATCTTTACTGGTGAAATAAGATTCCTCGGATCAGGAATTTACGAATGAGAAAGACAGATACGGAGTGACGTATGTGTAAAAAACTACCGACAGATAAAACCATGAAAAATGGGATATTTGTCGGTAGTTTTTGTTTCGTCCTATGACATAAAAAACGCTCCGCGGGATCCGTTAAGGACGTTTTAGTTTTCTTCGTACAACTTTGTGTAGATTTCCTCACATAACGCGTCCACATAAGCCGGATCTGGAAGATCCTTGTGGGTGATCAGATAATCCTGGATGATCTGGAAGCGTTTTAAGCTGATCTCTTCGTCATTTAACTGGTCGAGATCCAGGATTTCCCGGTCAATGTCCTGGGCGCTCTGTTCCGATAAGAACCACTGGATGAGATCATTGGTTTTCTGCTTTTCTTCTTCAATCTGTGGAAGCAGATCCCTGGCAGATCTGTTTGATTTTATGTAAACTACCATAGAGAAGATTCCCATGGCGGTCAGAGCGGTCTGGATTAGATAGCGGGAAAATCCAGCCATAGGCAGACGGACGATCTGCAACCAGCACAGAGCCGAGAAGATCAGGACTGCGCCGCCGACGATGAGAAAAGCGGAGGCAGAGGAACGAAGATCCTCATATTTCTGACCTTTATCTACATAAGCGGTGGACTGCTGCTTGAAGGAAAGGGCAGATGCTGGATCGGTGGAGCGAGAACCTTTCGCAGAAACATCTGGATCATCAGAATTCGCCAGATTGTGAAGGTCTTCCGAAGCATATCCGGAGAAACTGTCCGCATCGGCGCCGTTCATCTCCATGGAAAGCATCTCCTGGGTCAGATTCTGCTGTTCTTTCTGTCGTTTTAACTGTTCTTCCCGCTTTAACCGGTCTGCTTCCTCCTTGGATGCCAGCAGAGGACCACCGCAGTCAGAGCAGGTGGTGATTCCATCCACGAATTCCATATCACATTTTGGACAATAAGGCATGACGAATACTCCTTTTTCTAAGATTGATTCCATAACTATAACATCTATTATACGCCATGGAGGAAAATTCGTCCACTGCTGGCAGAATATTTTCTCAAACCTGCTGGCAAAACAGTGATAACAAGTCTTTTGGAAAAATGAGTAGAATTTCCTAGAAAAATAAGGTAGAATAAGTGTACACCACGCCATAAGGCGCAGGTAAAATTGGAATAATGGTTCGGCTGGTTGGTGTATTTGTGCGCTGACCGGAAGCGGGCATAGAATAGAAGGAGAGCAGTATGAAAGTAGCGATCATTACAGACAGTAACAGCGGAATTACCCAGGAGGAAGGAAAACAGCTTGGAATCCGGATTGTGCCGATGCCATTTATGATCAATGGCGAGGAGTATTTAGAGGATATTACCCTGACACAGCAGGAGTTCTACGCAAAGCTTGGTGAGGGAAGCGATATTTCTACTTCGCAGCCATCTCCGGAGTCCATCATGGCTCTTTGGGATGAGGTATTGGAAGAATACGATGAGATCGTTCATATTCCTATGTCCAGTGGTTTGAGTGGATCCTGTCAGACTGCCATGATGCTGGCAGAGGATTATGACGGAAAGGTAGAAGTTGTCAATAACCAGCGGATATCCGTGACCCAGCGCCAGTCGGCCCTGGATGCGAAAGAGCTGGCAGCGAAAGGTATGTGCGCAGCGGAGATCAAGGAGAAGCTGGAGGCTGTAAAATTTGATTCCAGCATTTACATTACGCTGGACACTTTAAAATATCTGAAAAAAGGCGGACGTATCACTCCGGCGGCAGCGGCACTTGGTACTTTACTTCGTCTGAAACCGGTTCTGACCGTCCAGGGAGAGAAGCTGGATGCATTTGCCAAGGCAAGAACCATGAAACAGGCTAAGAGTATAATGGTGGCGGCGATCACGAAGGATTTAGAGGAACGTTTCGGTGACCGGACAGGTAAGAATGTCCATCTGGAGGTGGCACATACGGATAATCAGGAGGAAGCAGATGAATTTGCAAAGGAACTGCGGGAACTGTTCCCGGCGACCGGCGAGATCGTGATTGCGCCGTTGTCTTTAAGCGTCAGCTGCCATATCGGACCTGGTTCATTAGCAGTGGCCTGCTCTAAGGTGATCGAATGAAACGGATAAAACTGAATCATATTTTCAGTATGAAAATACCGTTGTTTCTGCTGTTTCTGATCATTGGTTTTTTGCCGGTATTTATCCAGAGCAAATTTATGAACCAGTCTTTCAGCCAGACACAGATCGACGGACGGATGATCGAGGTGCAGAACCAGTGCCTGATCACAGGAGACAGGCTGACCAGAGCCGGGTATCTGTTAAAAGAAACCCATGACCCGCTGATCGATAAAGAATTGGATACCATCGCAGACATTTTCAATGGACGAATCGTGGTGGTCGATCAGAATTTCCGGATCGTGAAGGATACGTTTGGGCTGGCCGATGGGAGGATCAATGTGTCCGAACCGATCGTAAAATGCTTCCGTGGGGAAAATGTGGCGTTTCATGAGGCAGACAAGCACTATGTGGTTACAACGGCGCAGATCTGCGACAGTGAAGATGAGAAGAATGTCATCGGCGTGCTGTTGATGACTGTGTCCACAGAGAATATTGTATCCAATGTATCGAAGGTGGCAGAGAAGATGTCTTTCTACGGGCTGATGATCATTGGAGTATTGATTCTATGCTCTATTTTGTTCGTGGTTGTTCTGATGAAGCCATTTGGACGGCTGCAGGAGATGTTAAATAAGGTAGCGGACGGCAATCTGGACGAGAGTATTTCGGAGAATACCTACAAAGAAACATGGAACATTTCCCAGGCGGTCCAGAGCACCATCACCAAGCTTCGAACCGTGGATCAGTCCAGAGAAGAATTTGTGTCCAATGTGTCTCATGAGTTAAAGACGCCGATCACATCTATCCGGGTTTTGGCAGATTCTCTGATGAGCATGGAGGAGGTTCCGGTAGAATTGTACCGGGAGTTTATGACGGATATTTCTGATGAGATCGACCGGGAGAGCAAGATCATTGATGATCTGCTGTCGCTGGTGAAGATGGACAAGGCGGCAGCAGAGCTGAATATCGCCCAGGTAGATATCAATGCCCTGGTGCAGCAGATCTTAAAGCGACTGCGGCCCATTGCCAAGAAACGGAATGTAGAACTGATCTATGAGAGCATCCGGGAAGTGACGGCGGATGTGGACGAGGTAAAACTCTCCCTGGCGATCAATAACCTGGTGGAAAATGCGGTAAAATATAACATTGAGAATGGCTGGGTGCGGGTGACTCTGGATGCAGATCATAAGTTCTTCTATATTAAAGTGGCGGATTCCGGGATTGGCATTCCGGAGGAGTATCAGGAGCATATCTTTGAACGTTTTTACCGGGTAGATAAAGCCAGATCAAGAGAGACCGGCGGTACGGGTCTGGGCCTGTCCATTACCAGAAATGTGATCCTGATGCATCACGGCGCTATCCGTCTTTCCAGTAAAGAAGGTGAAGGATCTACCTTTACGGTGCGGATCCCGTTAAATTATATTTCTTAGGAGGAGCAGAATGAAAAACTATGTATACAGACTGCTGCTTCTTCTGACAGTCCTGGCCCTTGCAGGGTGCGGGGAAAAGAAAACGGAAGCAGTGGCCGGAGAAGCTTATAAGATTTATTATTTGAATACTTCTGTGACAAAGCTGGCTCCTTATGAATATCATACAGAGACCACCGACACGGAACTGCTGATCCAGGAGCTGATGGAGCAGTTTTTGAAGGTTCCAAATGATGTGGACAGTCAGGCGGCATTATCTGATAAGGTAGGATACCGTGGCTACCGGCTGGAGGAGCGGATCTTGTATCTGTATTTTGACGGCGGTTACAGCCGGGTCAATATGGATGCCACCAGGGAGATCCTATGCCGGGCGGCGCTGACCAAGACCATGACACAGCTTGAGGGAGTCGATTATATCAGTATTTATGTGGCGGACCAGCCGTTACTGGATCTGACGGGAAAACCGGTGGGACTCCTGGCGGATACCGATTTTATTGAAAGTATCAGCGATGTGAATACCTTTGAAAAGATCCAGATCACCTTGTATTTTGCTGACGAGACTGGCGAAAAGCTGGTAGAAGAGGATCGGGAAGTGGTTCACAGTATGAATACGTCTTTGGAGAAACTGGTAGTAGAGGAACTGCTGAAAGGTCCGGAGGTGGAGGGCGGTTATCCGACACTTCCGTCTGATGTGAAGCTGTTAAATGTTTCTGTCAGTGAAAATGTATGTTATGTAAACTTTGATTCGAACTTTTTAAATAATTCCCTGGAAGTGAAGGAGTTAATCCCGATTTATTCAATCGTGAATTCCCTTTGTGCCATTTCCAGTGTGAACAAGGTGCAGTTGACGGTTAATGGCTCTTCGGATGTGATGTTCCGGGATGTGATATCGTTAAATACCCAGTTTGAGCGGAATCTGGATCTCGGTGGAGAGTGATCGTTTCAGAAAAGGAAAATTGAATATGAAAAGACCATTGTTATTTGCGGCGTGGGGATTCGTACTTGGAGAGGTATATCTACGGCTGCCGATGGTCTGGCAGATCCTGACCCTGGTGCTTCTATGCAGCGGGGGAATGGTTCTGTGGATGAAGTGGAATAAGAGCGGCAGAAATCTGGTTGTGTGGATGATGCCGCTCTTTTTTGTGCTTTTTGGAGTGGTGCGTTTGTGGCAGGAGCAGAGGCAGGTGGAAATGTGGGAGAAATTTATGGAAACCTGTGAAGGAGAAGAAAGAGAGATATATGGGAAAATTATGGCGATCCAGTCTGGAAAGGAGAACTGGAGGCTGGATCTGGAGGGGGAAAAGCCGTATCCGAAGCTGGTGGTGTATGTGAAGGCAGAGGAGATGGTGGAGGAGATGGCAGAGGGAGCAGAGGACCAGGCGGCGCTTGTGGAGAAATACGGGATTGGCGAGCGGATCTGTGTGATCGGGGAGTTGAAGCGGTTTCGACATCCGGGAAATCCAGGAGAGTTTGATTATGCCGCGTATTATCATGCTCAGGGCTATGGGGGGCAGATGTATGGGGAGGTAATGCGAAAGGCCGGAGGCAGCGTGTCACCTTATTTCCAGGGAATTTACCGTCTGAAGCGTCGGGCGGCGGATATCCTGGAGAGAATCTGCGGGAAGGAGGATCTGGGGATCTTCCAGTCAGTAGTACTGGGAGATAAAAGCAGTCTGGAAGAAGACACCAGAAAGCTGTACCAGAGAAATGGGATCTCTCATCTGCTGGCGGTCAGCGGATTGCATATTTCTATGATCAGTCTGGCCGTGTATGGGTTTTTCCGGAAACTGGGACTGTCTATCGGTCAGGCGGGAATCGGGGCCGGATTTCTGACCATTTCCTATGGGATTCTTAGTGGAAACTCTGCCAGTGCGATCCGGGCGGTGGTGATGGTCTGTCTGCGACTGACGGCAGACCGGTTTGGACGGACCTATGATCTGCTGTCTGCCATGGCAGTGGCGGCGCTGCTTTTGCTGGTGAAGTTCCCGCTTTTGTTGTTTCAGGCGTCCTTTCAGTTATCGTTTGGGGCGATTATGGGGATTGGGGCGGTACTGCCAATGCTGCAGGCATGGGTGGAAGTGGGACGGATAGGAGCGGGTCATACGGTGAAAATAAAAGGAATGGAGGGGGAGCAGAGAAGGGAAAAGCGATGGAAAGGAATCGAGAATGCGGTACTTTCGGGATGGGCGATTCAGATTGTGACCTTCCCCGTGATCGCATACCATTTCTTTGAGTATCCAGTATACAGTATGCTCTTGAATTTGCTGGTCATTCCATTCATGGGTGGAGTATTGATATCCGGAATTCTTTGCGTGGCAGTGGGTGGATGCAGTCTCTTGTGTGGCCGGGTCGCTATTGGCGGGGGACATTATGTACTGGTACTGTATCGGATTTTATGTGAAAGCTTTCAAAAGCTGCCAGGCGCAGTGTGGGTGCTGGGGAGACCGAAGATGTGGCAGATTGGGGTATATGTATGCCTGTGGGGAGTGGCTTTGGGTGTAAAATGGCTGTTACTGGAAAAGGAGGATGAGGAAGAGGGATTACAAAAATGGAAAAGTGGCAGTATAACAGGTCAGGCAATCAGCCTTGTGATGATATGTGTAGTCAGTGCGTTATTTTTGGCACCACGTCCGGTTTACGGCCTGCAGACCACATTTCTGGATGTTGGTCAGGGCGATGGGATTTTCTTTCGCACCCGCCATGGCGTGATTCTTCTGGACGGAGGCAGTACCGACCAGAAAAAGCTGGGGCAGCAGGTATTAGAGCCATATCTGAAAAGCAATGGAATTTCAAAAGTTTCCTACGCCATCGTCAGTCATGGCGACCAGGATCATATTTCCGGATTGTCATACCTTCTGGAATCCGACAGCGGCATTCAGATCCAGAACTTGATTCTTCCCATTCGAGGAAAAGAAGATCCCATTTACGCAAAACTAGGTCAACAAGCCCGAAATGCCGGGGCAAAGGTGTTCTGGATGAAACAGGGGGATCAGATCCGTGTAGATGGCCTGAACCTTCGATGTCTCTACGATGGAGCAGGAACTGATGAAACGGAGCGGAATAACCATTCCCTGTTGATCCAGGCGTCTTATGGGGATTTTGGGATGTTATTGACCGGGGATATGAGTGCAGATGGGGAGCTGCAGTGGCTGGAACGGAAAGATACCTTGGAAAAGCCAGTCCAGATTCTAAAAATCGCCCACCATGGTTCCGGATATTCCAGTACAGAACCATTCCTAAAAGAGGTTTCTCCAAAACTGGCAGTGATCTCCTGTGGTGAAGGAAACCGCTATGGACATCCTCATGTGGAAACACTGGAAAGACTGGAAAAAGAGGGGATTCCGTGGGTGTGTACCAGGGATTGCGGGGCGGTTCTGGTAGGGATAAAGAAGAGAAATGTACAGGTTCGTACCTATAAAAAGTAGGTGTGGGGCAAGATATTTTTATGAATCGCTTGAGAAAACCAGAAAATCCAGTATAATAATGGATAGTGAAAATGCGTGTAACCGGGAAGACGCTGAACAGTTACAAATGAGTGAAAATGGAAGATCGCACTAAGCGGCGGGTGAGAGGATGCCGGAAACAGGATCATGACAGAAAGGTGGAAATTGCGTGAAGGTATTGGCACAGGACATCAAGACAGGGGAATTTAAACCGGTGTATCTGATCTGCGGGGAAGAGGCATTTTTGAAGAAAAGCTACAAAAACCGCATGAAAGATGCTATGGTGGGGGATGATACCATGAATTTCCACTATTTTGAGGGGAAAGGACTGGATCTGAAGGAGATCATCAGCCTGGCGGACACCATGCCGTTTTTTGGAGACCGCCGTCTGATTCTGATCGAGGACAGCGGTCTTTTTAAGAGCAGCGGTGCGGATGCCCTGGTGGAATATCTGCCGCAGATGCCGGATACCACCTGTATGCTGTTTGTGGAAAATGAGGTGGATAAGCGGAACCGCCTGTATAAAAAGGTGAAAGATCTGGGATATGTGGCGGAGATGGAGCGGCAGGATGCCAGACAGTTAGGCGCCTGGGCTGGTGGAATTCTGGCAAAAGAAGGGAAGAAGATCACTGGCAGAACCATGGAACTGTTTTTAAGCAAGACTGGCGATGACATGGAAAATATCCGCATGGAGCTGGAAAAGCTGATCAGCTATACCTTGGGACGGGACGTGATCACAGATCAGGATGTGGAGGAAATCTGTACGGTACGTGTGACCAATAAGATTTTTGAGATGGTAGCGGCTATTGTAACCCGGAATACCAGGAAGGCTATGGATCTGTATGAGGATCTGATCACGCTGCGGGAGCCGCCTATGCGGATTCTGTTTCTGATCGCACGGCAGTTTAACCAGATCTTGCAGGTAAAAGAACTGATGAACCAGGGCATGGAGAAAAATGGGATCGCATCCAAGCTGAAAATGCAGCCGTTTGTGGTAGGCAAGACCATGCCGCAGGCAAAAAGCTTCAGCAGGGAGCAGATTTTATCTTATGTAAACCTGTGCGTGGATACAGAAGAAGCGGTGAAAACCGGACGGCTGGATGAAAGGCTGGCGGTGGAATTGTTGATCACCAGGCAATATTGATGTTTCTCATAACGATTCAGTACCTTCATAGTTACTGTTTCTCATTGCTATAACAAAAAAAGAAACCGTCACACCAACGGTTTCTTTTTTTATTTGGGTTAAATTATTCTATTGGAATCAGTTGACTGATTAAGCCATAGCGTTAACAGCTTTGCTGATACGGGATACTTTGCGGGATGCAGTATTCTTGTGATATACACCCTTAGAAGTAGCTTTATCAATCTCAGAGATAGCAACTAATAAGCTTGCCTGTGCAGCAGCCTTGTCACCAGCAGCAATAGCAGCCTCTACTTTTTTGATACAAGTTTTAACTTTGGATCTGATCGCTTTGTTGCGAGCAGCTTTAGTTTCAGTAACTAAGATTCTTTTTTTAGCAGATTTAATGTTAGCCAATCTGGGCACCTCCGATTAAATGATTATATGATTTAGATTCTTTGGTTTGCATCAAAGCCTGGACACGGACAGTTCAATGTAAACATTCTATATTATTCTAACGAACTTCCCCCAAAATGTCAATACATATTTCGCTTATTTTTGAGAAAAATAATAACAAAAATAGAAGAAAAAATAAAGGTTTTGTGAGAAAAATGGAGGAATGCTATGTTTGAGATCAGAACGGATCTGGCCATTGAGGAAAAAACAGAAAATAGAGCGGAACAAAGTGTGGCTGGCGTGTCCTGCAGGGAGTGGCGGGAGCCCTCCAGTATGGTGAAAATGACCGAGGTAAAAATCCTGGATGAACATGGAGCCAGGGCTTTACGGAAGCCGGTAGGAACCTATCTGACGCTGGAAGCGAAAACCATGGGGAAGAAGGATGAGGACTATCATCGGGAGGTGTCGGAGGAACTGGCGGCGCAGCTGGTACGGATGATCAGGGAGATCCAGAGAAAGGAGGAGAAAGCGCGAAGTGCAGGAAAAGTAGAAAGTATGGAGTGGTGGAGAAAACAGGAAGAAGAGAAAGAACAGAAAGAACAGAAAGAACAGAAAGAACAGAAAGAACAGAAAGAACAGGAGCAGAGCCTGAAAGGAATCCATCTGTTGGTGGTCGGACTTGGAAATGCACAGGTGACACCGGATGCGCTTGGACCGGAGGTATTGAAGCATTTAAAAATTACGGTTTATGAACCAAAGAAAAAAGAGAATGACCGAACGAATCGTGACACAACAAACGGTGACAGAAAAGAGTGGAATAAGTCCCTGGACGTAGAGAATTGTAGGACCGGGTGGAATGGGGAGTCACAAGATGATGAAAGAACAATCCTCACAGGCATCGTCCCTGGTGTGATGGCCCAGACAGGCATGGAAACGGCCCAGATCATGCGTGGCATTGTCCGAGAGACGAAGCCAGATCTGGTGATCGCCATTGATGCGCTGGCAGCCCGCAGTATCCGCAGGCTTGGGACGACCATTCAGGTGACAGATACCGGGATACATCCAGGTTCTGGTGTGGGTAATCACCGCCATGGGCTGACCAGGGAGAGTCTGGGAGTACCCGTGATCGCCATTGGGGTGCCAACCGTGGTGGGGACAGCGGCCATTGTCCATGATACGGTGTCTGTGCTGATCCAGACGTTGTTGGAACACGCTCAGACCAGGGAGATCGGAGGCTTTTTGGATCAGCTGGATTCGGATGAACAATATCGCCTGATCTGTGAGCTGCTGGAGCCGGAATTTGGCCAGATGTATGTGACACCGCCGGATATTGACCAGACCATTAAGGCAATCAGCTATACCATCTCTGAGGCGATCCATATGGCATTTTTTGGGGGAGTAAAAAAGGATAAGAGGAATGATGCGGCAGGTAAGAAGTGCAGGTAAGAAGTGCAGGTAAGAAGAAATGTGTTGCCATGGGAGGTACTGAACAGTTTCCCTATATCATAAAATGAAAAGAGCTTGAAACGTTGAGGCGGACAGTGATGCGATGGTCGGGACCCTGGAAAACGGGCCGTTTACTGAAGACAGCCATGGTTCTGACCGGGACAGTCCTCGTGCTGGCCCTGGCGAAGCCGTTGGCTGGTGAGACAATGAAGATGATTTCGCAGCATTCAAAAATCCCATGGAAAATGGCGGCGGCGGAGTTTCTGGCGGATTTTTTCAAAAAGAAAGAAGATCCCATGGAAGGATTCTGGAAGCAGGTGCTGGATGGAAGGTCAGAAAGTAAAGGACGAACAGAGGATAGGTCTGATCCTTACCCCGCGGACCCGGCGTATACGGATTATGAACGCCGGAAAAAGATTTTCCATGAGGCGGCCTGGATGTTTCTCATGGGAGATGAGTCTGGTGCAGAGGCCCAGGAAGAAGCAGAACGGCTGGGATTTTGCAAGAACGCCGAAAATGGCAGAGCAGGTTCTGAAAATGACATGGCAGGTGCCGAAAATGAAAATGGAGGCAGTTCTGGCAATAACAGTTCAGGCAATGGCAATGAAAATAGTCAGGCATTCGGGCTGGCAGCAGGCGATGGATATCAGAAAGGTCATACTGGTCATACTGGCGGCCTGTATCAGTTGGCGCAGCTTCAGGATTACGATTTTCTGATCAAGCATTTTTACACGGTCCATTCTTCTACCACAGCCAAACGAGAGGAAATGGACGCAGCAGTTCTCACAGGAATGGATCTGTCCATGAAAAAAGACCCATCCGTACCCCAGATCCTGATCTATCACACCCATTCCCAGGAAGCATTTGCAGATTCTGTGCCGGGAGATGTGAACACAGGCATTGTGGGAGTGGGAGAATATCTGACACAGGTGCTTAC
>ENA-USUG01002959-USUG01002959.1-human-gut-metagenome-genome-assembly--contig:-NODE-2959-length-24373-cov-53.635948_pt1 | contig 24373 bp, 20 predicted proteins | sample MGYA00250059_ERZ773394 | MGnify/ENA primary metagenome ERZ773394 (study PRJEB29103, sample SAMN06111957) | human gut metagenome | biome: human gut; feature: ankylosing spondylitis patient; material... | reverse complement strand
AGGGATCTATCTCCAGCCATAAGGAAAATACCCGTAAGAGTGATAATTCCGCAAAATATCATGTACAGGTCCGCGCTACTCAGGGCGAGATGCCGGAAGGTCTGTCCCGTGTTTTGGATATCCTCAATACGGCGATCAACCCCACAAGTATCCAGAAAACTGCGGCAGCAGGAGCACAGGGGCAAGAACATTATACAGCTGATAATGACGTTGCCTGATGAGGTGTAAAGGCAGGTAACTATGATGACGAAACCATTTGATGTAAGTGCGGTGGGCTATGTAAAACGTGTTGTTATCGGCAATACCGATCCAGAAAAAACAGTAAATGAGGAAGACATTGAAAAGCAGCGTCAGCTGCTAAACCGCTGTCTGTCAGATTCTCCGCGCGGACGGATCATCGGACAGGAGAAGAATTTCTATTTGCTGAATATCGGTGAGCATCAGGTGGTGATGCAGTACATAGTTTACCATGTTGGTTTTGCCAGAAGGCCGGTATGGCTGGAAGATTAAGAAAGCCGCCTGTTATGGGCGGCTTTTTTCAAAGGAGGGAAAATGAAGTGGAAATAGATAATAAGATCAATCTGGGTTTCAGCGGCGGCGGTTTCAGAGCTACGTTTTACTGTCTTGGGGCTTACCGCAGATTAGTAGAGCTGGGACTTGAAAAACATGTCAACGAAATAACCTCTGTATCCGGCGGCAGTATTACTGCAGGTGCTGTCATCAGCGCTTTGGCAGAAGGTGATTTCAGCAGTTTGCTTGATTTTGACAGGCGGGTGACAACGAAACTGATCAATCTGGGGCAGTGCAATTTCCGCAGGCGTATCATGACAAAAGCATCCTGGCTCGCTTATCTGCTGCCATATCTGCCCAAGCTGCAGCAGTTGGCTCTGGCGGCTGCTTTAAGGCCGAAGATGAGTAAAGCTTTTCCACAGGTGTTAGACGAAGAACTGTTTGAAGGCAGAAAAATGAAGCAGGCAGAGGCAGCGACAGAATGGAGCTGCAATGCTACCTGTATCAATACCTTAAAAAGATTCAGGTTTAAAAGTAGTGATATTTACGGTTATCTGCTGGGGCGCAGCAGTGATATCGACGATATCCCCATTGCTTTTGCCGTTGCGGCTTCGGCTGCTTATCCGGTAGGCTTCGCACCTTTGGAACTGGATGTAGAGGCAAGAGAATTCAGGGATCTTTACGGTACGGGAACGCAGAAACCGGAAAATCCGGCCAAGCTCTATCTGACTGATGGCGGCGTTTATGATAATCTGGGCAGTGAAAGTATGTTGAAATCGCCTGTTCCATTACTGATGCTGGATGCATCCGGTGCAAGCCAACCTTTGTGGGATAATTCACACATGAGCAAGTTGGAGCTTGCCAACCGTACTTTGGCAGTAGGGCTGGATCAGGTCGTGTATCTGCGCCGCCGGCTGCTTTTTGAGGTGAAACAGCATCAGCAGCTTATTTTAGGTCGTGGGCTAGGAAAGATTATAGAATATTGGCGCGAGCGTGGAACCAGGGGAATGAATATGGAACAGCTATTGCAGGTGGAACAGCTGTGTGCTGCACTGAGGACCGATATGGACGGCTTCCACGATGTCGAGATAGAGTATCTGATGTGGCTGGGAGCGGTAAAAATAGATTATGCTTTAAGATTGCTGCTGCCCGGCAATGAACAGCTGCAGCAAAGCAAAATGCCGGAGCTGCCAGATTATGACGCAGGTTTTGCAACAGCAGTGCTGGAGCGCGGTGGTAAAATGAGTATTTTTAAGCCGCTGCATCACGATCTGCATTTAAATTAAGGAGCGGAACATATGAAGAAGACTTCATTTTTAGCGATACTTTTGGCTGCGCTGGTGCTTGCAGCCGGCGTTGTTACTAAAGACAGCGAGCTGATAAAAAGTTATGTGCCGGTTTTGCTGGAGCAGTTACAGACGATGGATACTGCAGTACCCGAAGAAATGCCGCCAAAAGCGGAGGCAAAAACACAGGAAGCTGTGAAAACTGCTGACGATATCCTTGCCGTTACAGCTTTGGATATTGGACAGGGAGACAGTATCCTGGTACAAATGCAGGGGAAAAATATCCTGATCGACAGCGGCGACCGCAGCGAAGCTGCCAGGCTGCTGACCAAGCTGGAAGAAAATCATGTCGAGCAGATCGATATGCTGATCGCTACACATCCGCATGCCGACCATATCGGCGGTATGAAAGCGGTGCTGAACAGGTTTCCGGTAAAACATGTTTATGACAGCGGTCAGAATTATAAAACTAAAATGTATAACGACTTTCGTTTGCAGATAGAAAAGGAACAGATTCCTTTTGAAGTACTGCGCGGCGGACAGGAAGTTCCGGTCAATGAAATGGTGAAGCTGAAGGTCCTGAGTCCGCAGACGCTGTATAAGGGGACTCCTTCTGACACCAATAACAACAGTCTGGTGCTGCGGTTGGAGTATAAAGATTTTGCAATGCTGCTGACCGGGGATATTCAGGCCGAAGTAGAACGTGATCTGCTGCAAACTGACCCTGAGGCACTGCAGGCGCAGGTTTTAAAAGTGGCGCATCACGGCAGTAAAACATCATCGATCAATGAATTTTTAGCTGCTGTCAAACCGAAAATAGCGGTCATCAGCAGCGGCGAAGGTAATAAATATAAGCATCCCAGCCCGGAAGTGGTACAAAGACTGTACAATTTACAGGCCGATGTTTTCAATACGGCTTTATGCGGCGATATTATTATAAAAAGCAATGGCAAAACCTGTGATATAACTGTTGAGAAGTTTTATGATGAGCAGCAGGCGCAGGCAGCCTGAGACGGAGGGATAGAAAATGCGTGAAATAACATTGCAGGAATTGGCGGCGCTGGCTGAAAACGCAAAGGGTGAGATCAGAAGGATTTATTTGCACTGGACGGCGGGGCATTATAACAATACTTATGACGACTATCACTTGAATATCACAGGTGATGGTACAGTGTGGAGCAGCTGCGGGAAACTGACAGAATATAAAGAGCATACCTGGCATCGTAACAGCGGCGCAGTTGCGGTAAGCATCTGCTGCTGCGCCGACGCGGTGGCTTATGCCGATGGCGGTGTGGACTTTGGCAGCGTGCCGCCTACACGGCAACAGTTAGAAACCTTGGCGCGGGTAGTAGCGGTTTTGTGCCGGGGACTGGATTTGCCGATCGACGATAATTATGTTATGACTCATGCAGAAGCGGCTGACCTTGATGATTATGGGCCGGCAACGACTTTTGAAAGATGGGATCTGTGGAAGCTGGCATCTGCCGACGGAACTTTGCAAGATGGCGGTGCTTTGATCCGCAGCAAAGCGAAAGCCTGCTGTCAGTGGTAATAAAAAAAGCCGTAACGCTGTTGGATCGGCGTTACGGCTTTCAGGTTTTTATTTAGTTGCTGCTTTAACAGGCAGCTGCGTTAAAAGTTCGATTGTAGAGCCGTCGGCAAAGGACAGACTGCTTAGAGAAGCCTTCCAAGTCACTTTGCTGAAATCGCTGTTCATAACCTTGGCATCATCAGTCAGAAAAGGGTTCAGCTCCCAGTTGAATTTATAAACTGCGGTCTGTTTGGCGGCAAGGTCTTTGCTGCTGGCAAAATTACCACTGTAAAATAATTCATTATCAGCGTTGTAAAGCTCCAGAACACCGGTAAAATACTGCAACTCCCTCATCGCGTTGTTAGTCAGCTGAATATCTGCTTCTAACAGGCATATAACGCCGGAATAAGGAGCCGAAGTTATAAAGATTTTTTGCGGAGAAACGGCAACAGCGTCGCCGATCTGCTTTTGTACAGGAGCGTTAAGTTCAGCCAGTTTGTTTTGTAAGGCCTGATCACGTTTATTGATCAAAGTTTTCAGATTGTTGATCTTGGTTATCTGCCAGGTATCGTCAGTAAGCTGCTGCATAGCAAGTTCTACTAAAAAATGTTTGTCTAATTCGCTGTCGAAAACTTTGATGGTTACGACAGCGACACTGCCATTTTTCTGAATCTTTTCCACACCCTGATACTGCATAGAATTGACGCCTGTCTTGTTTTTCAGATTATTGACAATATCAGTGCCGTTGTTTTGCAGCATCGGCGAGTCAGCATCACTTGGATCTGCTTCTTCCATAGTACCGCCGTTGACGTATTGTCTGGTCTGGTCGATCAGGATCGGGACGGCAACACCTTTGATATTCTGTACTAACGCAGCCAGAATCGGGCTTGACAGGCGTTCGTTACCAAAAGAGGCAACAACGACATCGTCATAAGCACTGCTGTAAAGTGTTTCCATATCGACGTGCTTTTCAAAAGCCGCAAAATCGTGCTTTTGTACTGCGCTGCCAATAAGGCCCAGCGAATACTGCGGCGTTTTGACCCAGTAGGCAAAGTACCATGCCACTGCGGCGGCTATTGCGATAACGGCAAACAGCAGTAGGTATTTTAATTTTTTTGTTTGCATAAGTGCATCCCCTCAAAAACTTTAAATTTATTATAATGCCTATTATACTACGACTTTGAAAGGATGCAACTTTTTTAGTCAACAATATAAATAAATTTTGTTTTAAAACTTAACAAGATAATAAAAAAGCTCAGACGTTGGAAAAGTATCTTTCCAGGCCCGAGCTTTTTTGCGGTTGTACGCTTTGGAATTTGCGGGACGTTTGGTTACCGGGTCAATGTTGCCCCAGTTTTTGCGACGGCTTTTGTTGATCTCCTGCTGCGTCTTTTTCGACAACTTGACGAATGGAATGAATTTTGCCATAAAGTTCACCTCGTTTGTGGTTATTTAAAGGTATTATAACATGGATTTGTTATAAACGCAGGATTTAAGTAACGCTTGTCGAATTTAATAAATACTATTTAGATGTTATGGAGGTTATTGGGATGGAAATCTTTGGAAAAAATATAAAATTATTTTTATTAGATGGTACGCCGACAGGAAGATGGATTTGTGAATTATCTAATTGGACTGGTGTAGCATATAAAATACCTCGTAGTATGATAAAAGTTTGTGAGAATAGGATAGAACTTTTATCATCAGGCGTTTATTTTTTGTTTGGTGAAGATGATAAAGAAAACAAACCTTTAGTATACATTGGCGAAGCTGAAAATATCATGACACGCTTAAAACAACATTTAGACAGTAAAGATTATTGGAATGAGGTTATCGTTTTTATCAGCAAAGACGATAACTTGAATAAGGCATATATAAAGTACTTGGAAAACAGATTTTATGAGTTAGCAATAGCAGCTAAAAGATATGTTGTTAAGAATGCCAATACTCCTACGCGTTCTAACATTTCCGAAGCGGAACAGGCAGAAATGGAAGAATTTTTGTATAATGCTAAATTATTAATCAGTACTTTAGGGCATAAAACTTTTGAACCATTATTGACTGAGAAGCAGATTGAAGATAAAGAAAATTTATTTGTCTTGAATTTTACATGTACAGCCGGTACCGGTGGCAGTGCGCTGGGGAAGGTTACAGATGAAGGTTTTGTAGTATTGCAGGGAAGCTATATTAACCCTATAACACGAAGTTCACTTTATAAAGGTGCAGTTGTTCTGAGAGAGAAATTAAAAAAAGATAACAAAATCAATGATGAAAATAAATTGATGGAGGATGTTTTATTTGGCACACCATCAGGAGCCAGTTGCTTTGTTTTAGGCAGGTCTAGTAATGGATTGACTGAATGGAAAACAAAAGAAGGTAAAACATTAAAAGAAATAGAAAAAGAGGATATTAAAAATGGTTGATAATAAAAAAAGAACAAGAGTGGGCAGAATTACATCGTACTAATTTTATTATATTCTAGTCACAATCTACCCTACATCTCCGCTAAAATCGCCGCTGTTTCGCCTGTTCATAAAAGAATAAAGAAATAAACAATAAAAGATACAAGATAAAAAATAAACGTTTTGTATTTACGTTACAGCATCGTGGTATATTCTGCTAACGTACTATCTACAAAGTAAATTCAGTTTAGAGTTTTAATATACTATTTATCTCAATACTAACACAGTAAGCAGAATATAAAGACAAGTATTACTTGCTAACGTACGTAAGCAGTAGTACACGAAACAAAATTTTAAAATATTTTTAAACTGCCCTTGATACAACAGGGGCAGTTTTCTTTTGCCTCAAAGCAGGGAAGTGATTACAAAACAACGATTGTCGAAATAATTTGTGTAAGCAGCCTGATTTTGGGGAATTTGACTATGTATTTAGTTTGTACAGGGAGGAGATAGTGACAGCAAATACGTTTACAGGTCAGCGGTTTAGCAGAAAATTTGTGTAAGGGCGTATGTTTTTTGGTGGTTGCCTGCCCTTTAGTATATGAGGAGGTAATGCGGCTGGTTATAGATTTTTGTTTGGATAGAAATAATTTTATAATATCTGCAGAAAAAACTGTTTTGTTTGTTCTTGGATAGATGGGAGGCTAAGTATGGAAAATTTATTCAGCGAGGGTTTTATTCAGGTGGGACGCAAGTTATTTAAAGAACATTACTGGGAGGAGGCGACGCCGGAGCAGAAGGTGATTTTGCTGACACTGCTCAGCTTGGCGGTGTATGAGCCGAAGGTTTGGGATGCGTATGGCAAAAAGATCACTCTGCAGCCAGGACAGTTTATAAAAACATTGCCGAAGCTGCAGCAGGATTGTGGACGTGGTATAACTCTCAGTCAGATCAAGACGGCGCTGCACCTGTTTGCAGTGGCCGTTTGGGTGACGAGCGAGCCTGTCAGCAGATCGCCTAAAAGCGGCAAGCTGTTTACAGTAGCTGCAGCGCTGCGTGTAGGGCTGTCGACGAATGAGCTTGAGCAGCAGCGGCTGCGTAAAGGCTGTGATGCAGAAGGATTTCCTTTTTAGCCTGTCCGGAAAAAGAAAAACTCACTGCCGTAGCAGTGAGTAAGTAGTGTACTGAATTTTGCTGTTCAGGTAAATCATGCAGGGCAAGGCGCTTAATGTCCGTGGTGACTATTGCTACCGCAGCCGTGTGCGCCGCCGTGTTCCTGTTCGTGGTGGGCGCATTTTACTGCCGGGTCATAGTTCAGTTTATTATTGAGCAAATCATTTACTGCATCATCGGCCTTGCCGGTAACGCCGCCATAAAGCTTGATGCCTGCTTGTGACAATGCCATTTGGGCGCCGCCGCCGATACCGCCGCAGATCAGAGTATCGACGCTGTGTTCGTGCAGAAATTGTGCCAGCGCGCCATGGCCGCTGCCGTTGGTGCTGACGATTTCTGTTTTGACGATGTCAGTGTTTTCGATGTCGTAAATTTTAAAGAATTCGGTGTGTCCGAAGTGTTGAAAGATGTCGCCGTCCTGATAAGTAACTGCGATTTTCATTGTTATACCGCTCCTTTACTGTGATTGTTATGAGTTTGCGACATATGCCGTAAACATTTTTAGCATAGCACTGTTCGCAGCCTGTGTCAATAAAGTCGGGGATGACATAGTACCTGCTAAAATAAAAAGGCTCGCCGCCGTTGCAGACGCGAGCAGAAGAAGCTTGACTGTGAGAGATATTTTGATCTGTTTGTGCTTAGGTCGCTCATCATCGATATGTCAGCGTAGCGGCTTTCGTTTACGCTGGCGACGCGTAAAATATTTTGCCAGTCGATAGGCGACGGTACGATATTGCGTGGTCAGATAGACGCCGCTGAGAATGAGTACGCCGCCTACGGCTTGTGCGGCGAGAAAGTGTTCATCAAGAAACAGTACGCCGCAGACGATGCCGACCAGCGGCATGATATTCATAAATACGGCTGCCTGACTGGGTCCGACGATGCCGGTGCCTTTGTTCCAGAAGATCATGGCGATCAGCCCGCCGGCAAAAATGACGAACAGATATGAGCCAAGAGCCAGCGGCGAAAGCAGCGAGGGCAGTTCGAAATGGCCAAAATAAGCAGCGCCGGCTGCCGTGGTAAGCGAACCTAACAGACCCGACCAGGCGACGATGGCAAAGGGGGAAACATCGTCGATGATGCGCACGACGATGATAGAATACAGTGCCCAGGCGACCTGACTGGTAAAAAAGAGTACGTCGCCGATATTAAAGCTCAGCGTCAATATGGCCGCAAGCGAACCGTTGCTGAGCAGGTACAGCGCGCCGCACAGGCTGCTGCAGATGCCGAGCCATTGCAGGCGGTGCAGACGTTCATGGATCAGCACAAAGCTGAGCAGAGCCGTCACGATGGGCGTGAGTGTGGCGATAATGGTAAAGTTGGTGACTGTCGAATATTGCAGCCCGGTAAATTGGGTAACGTTATTGATGCAGACGCCAAGGATGCCCATGGTAAATAAAGCCGGCCAGGTCCTGCGTGGTGGCAGCAGCTTTTCGCCGCGCCAGGCAAGCATGGCAAACAGCGTCAGGGCTACGATAGTGTAGCGAATGCTGACCATAGGTATGGGCGACATTTCTCTGACGACGAATTTGGCGAACATAGGTTGAATACCCCAGATGACGCAAGTACAGATCAAAAGTGCCGAGGCGGTAAGCTTGTTCGTTTGCATTGCAGTGCTGACAGACCTTTCGATGATGATTTATAAAGTGCCGGGCATCTGCCCGTAACTTAAAAGCTTAACAGTCGTTCAATGATTTCTGCCGCCGGCGTTTGACCAGATATCTGGCCAGTTTATAGGCCAGCAGGCGGTACTGCGTAGTCAGATACACACCGGCGATGATAAGAGCGCCGCCAACTGCTTCGGAAGTATAGAAGCTTTCTTCGAGAAAGGCGATGCCGCAGATGATGCCTACTAATGGCATCAGATTCATAAACACGGCGGCCTGACTGGGGCCGATAACGCGGATGCCTTTGTTCCAGAACAGCATACCGACCAGGCTGCCGATAAAAATAACGTAAAAATAGGAACCCCAGGCTAAAGCGGAAAGGTCATAGGGCAGTGCAAACTGCCCGGTCAGGATACTGTAAGCAGCCGTAGTCAGAGAGCCAAGCAGCCCGGCCCAGGCTACAGCGCTGTAGGCAGATACATATTTACTGACCTGCGCGACAAGAATGGTATAAAAAGCCCAGGCAACCATACTGACGCAGAACAGGATATCACCGAAATTAAAGTTCAGGTTGATAATCGTTGAAAGCGAACCTTTGCTGATCAGGTAAACGGCGCCGATGATACTGGCGGCGATACCGAGCCATTGCAGCTTGTGCAGCCGTTCATGCAGCAGCACCAGACTTAAGAGTGCGGTCACGGCAGGCGTCAGCGAGGCAATAATAGTAAGGTTGGCTACGGTCGAGTATTGCAGGCCTGTGAATTGCGCAACATTGTTGCCGCCAACGCTGAGGACGCCCATCAAAAACAGCGGCAGCCAGGCTTTGCGTGGTGGCAGCAGTTTTTCGCCGCTGTAAGCCAGCGCTGCCAGCAGCACTACGCCTACTGTAAAATAACGGATACTGACCAGAGGGATCGGGTCGAACTCGCGGACGACAAAAGTGACGAACATCGGCTGTGCGCCCCAAATGATGCAGGCGGATAAAACCATCAGTGTTGCTGCGGAAATATTTTTGGGCATGGAAACGCCTTCTTCGCTGTTTATTTTACCAGCTGCGGTGTAAAACCCTGCGTGTCGCAGCTGACAAGCTTATAGGTTATGCCGTTGCGGATACCTTCAAAAACCATGCTTGCATCGCTGCCGTGGATATGGCCGAAAACGCAGTGCCTGACGCCGTAACGCTCCAGCAGTTCGGCAAAAACAGATTCATTTGCAGCGTCATAAAGAGGCGGATAATGCAGTGCGGCTATGATATCGCTGTAGCCGGCTTGTCTGGCAGCTTCCAGTGAAGCCTCCAGGCGCAGTCCTTCACGGCGGTAGATAGCGGCATCGTCCGCGTTAAAATTGTCGGATGAAGGCAGGAGCCAGCCACGACTGCCGCAGATGGCAGTCGTGCCGCAGGTAAAAAAGTTGTTTTGCAGAAAGCTGAAATTATTTTCTGTCGCAGTCTGCATCTTTTTTAAAGATGCCCACCAGTAGTCATGGTTGCCGCGCAGAATGATTTTGCGCCCGGGCAGGGCGGCGATCCAGTTCAGGTCGGTCAGCGCGTCTTGCAGATCCATGGCCCATGAGGTGTCGCCGCAGATGATGACGGTATCGTCGCTGCGGATAAGTTGATGCCAGTTGGCTGCAACCTTGGCGGCGTGGTCTGTCCAGTGTTTTCCGAAGATTTCCATAGGCTTGGACGGAGGCTTTCCGGAAAGGTGCAGGTCGCCGATAGCGTAAATTTTCATGAATTATGCTCCATTTTTGCTGCTTAATGTTAACTTAATGTTAGCTTATTTTAAGAAGGAATGCAAGGAATTGCTGACAGGGTTGACCTCGGCGCGAGAATAAATGCCTGTGTCTACTACCAAAGTCTGATTAATCCGTTTAATATAGATATGAAGTCTGAATTAGGATGCGAGAATCTTTTTCCTTTCTATCCCTGGTTGCTGTTGCCGCTTTCAGCATTTTTATACAATGAAAGTATCAAAACGCAGGGGAGGGGCAACTATGACAAAGCAGCAGGATTTCAGTATGTGGTCAGTGAATTTTATTTTGTTTTGCCTGGCTAATTTTTTGTATTACGGAGCTTTTTATTTGTATATTCCGGTATTGCCGCAGTATGTGGAGATGTTGGGCGGTACACCTGCCGATATCGGGCTGGTTGGTGGCGCTTTCGGCCTGTCGTCCTTTATTATACGGCCGTATTTGGGTAAACTGGCCAACGAATGGGGTCGTAAGCGTATGATGCTTCTGGGTGCGATTTCTTTTGCACTGTTGTTTCTGCTGTTCGGCAGAGTTACCGGCGTGGTGCCGCTGGTCGTACTCAGGCTTGCGCATGGTGTTTGTCTGGCGATGTATCTGGCGGCATCAGCTGCCTATATAGCCGATTATGCGCCGGTAGACAGGCGCGGCGAGGTGCTGGGGATTTATCAGACCTGCAGTGTGGTTTCTATGGCTGTTTTTCCAGCAGCAGGCATTTGGATCCTTCAGCATACACAAAGTTATCCTTTTTTGTTCAACGTGACTTTTGTTACGGCATTAGTATGCTTTTTCGTGTTACTGCCGCTCAAGGAAACGAATCCTGTTTATGATCAGGAACAAAAACTGGATCTGCTGCCGATTTTCAGGCGGCGGGTAATTTTTATGTCTTCGCTGTGCCTTTTGGGTGCATCACTGGTCTATGGCGCGATTCTTACTTTTTTACCGATTTATGCGCAGCAGCGGAATATAAGTGATTATGGTATTTTTTTCGTAGTCTATGCTTTGGCGACGATGGGCAGCAGGGTCTTTGCCGGTAAGCTGTCCGATCATGTCGACAGGCGTCTGGTGATTTTGCCGTTTTCACTTTTGGTTGCACTGGCGGCTATGTGTTTCTTTATTATGGATAACGTTTGGATGCTTGGGCTGATCGCAATATTATTCGGACTGGGATATGGAGCTTTAGTGCCGGCGCTTACTGCACTGGTCGTTGATGTTACCCGGCCGGAAGAACGTGGACCGGCACTGGGTTTTTTTACTGCTTTTATTGAAGTCGGCATCGTCGTCGGCGCTATGGGTCTGGGGTTTATTACCGAGATATTGGGCTATGCCAATATGTTTGCATGGTCAGGTATCATCGTACTGGTGATCACACTGGCATTTTGGCTGTTGGTGCAGCAGCGTCATACTATTAAGCTGGAGGGAGAGTAAGCAGGCTCCAGATGAGCGCAGAGCATTAAAAGCCGCCTGCAGTGCGTACTAGGCAGATGGGGAAGAAAAGACTTGAAACTCCGCGGATTTGTGATATAATGGTTAAAGTATTTGCAGAATGAACAAATTCGGTGAAGCGGAGTAGTAACCACAGATCCCTGTTGCAGAAAGTTGACGGCAGCTGCGAGTCAATACGGGAGCAAGGTGAACTCGCCGCGGAGGAGCCGCGTCAAAAGCGCGGACGCATAACCGGCGTTACAGGTTTTGAGTGGCCGAGATTTTTTTTCGGCAATCAGGGTGGTACCGCGAAAGCTATTTCGTCCCTGGCCTAACAGCCGGGGACTTTTTTATTTGCCGCGCTGCGGTGGTAAGCAAATTTTAGGAGGTTATGAGAAGAATGATCGAAGAAAAGTATACTCCCCATGCCATAGAAAGCAAATGGCAGAAATATTGGGAAGATAACAAGGCATTTAAAACTGATATTGATGCAGGCAAACCCAAGTCTTATGTGCTGGAAATGTTCCCGTATCCTTCGGGCAACCTGCATATGGGGCACGTACGCAATTATTCCATCGGCGACGTAGTTGCCCGCTTCCGCAGTATGAACGGTTTTAACGTGCTGCATCCGATGGGCTGGGATTCTTTTGGTATGCCGGCTGAGAATGCCGCGATCAAACATGGTATCCACCCTGCTAAATGGACGATGGAAAATATCGCCAACATGACCCGTCAGCAGAAGGAACTGGGACTGTCCTATGATTGGGACCGCGAAGTTGCCACCTGTAAGGAAGATTACTATAAATGGACCCAGTGGTTCTTTGAGCTGTTTTATAAGCGCGGTTTGGCCGTCAAGAAAAAATCTGCTGTCAACTGGTGTGGTGAATGCAACACTGTTTTGGCTAATGAGCAGGTTATCGACGGACGCTGCTGGCGCTGTGACCATGAGGTCGTCAAAAAAGATCTGGAACAATGGTTCTTCAAAATTACCGATTATGCGGAAGAACTTTTGGATGATCTGAAACTTTTGAACGGCTGGCCGGAACGCGTTAAGACGATGCAGAAAAACTGGATCGGGCGCAGTGAAGGTCTGGAATTCAGCTTTGACGTGCCCTGCATCAATGCTAAGCTACCTGTTTACACTACCCGTCCGGATACGGCATTTGGCGTTACCTTCGTGGTCCTGGCTGCCGAGCATCCAATGGTAGAGCAGTTGTGCCGGGATAATCCGAAGGCAGACGAGATCAGGGCTTTCTGCGCCCGTGTGCGCAACCAGTCCGATATTGAACGTACTTCCAGCGAGTCGGAAAAAGAAGGTATCTTTACCGGGAAATATGCTGTCAATCCTTTCAATGGCCGCCAGGTAGAGATCTGGGTCACCAACTATGTCCTGTACGATTATGGCACCGGAGCTGTTATGGGTGTACCTACAGGTGATCAGCGCGACTGGATGTTTGCCGATAAATACGGTCTGGATAAGATCGTTGTCGTTACTCCTAAAGACCAGGAATTAAAAGTTGAAGATATGACTGCCGCCTATGAAGAAAAAGAGGGCGTGCTGGTAAATTCCGGCAAGTTCAGCGGCATGGAGATGCATGCTGCAATCAAAGCTATTATGGATTATGCGGAAGAACAGGGCTTTGGTTCCCGTCATGTCAACTACCGTCTGCGCGACTGGCTCATCAGCCGTCAGCGTTATTGGGGGGCTCCGATCCCGATTATTTACTGTCCTGACTGCGGCGAAGTTCTTGTGCCGGAAGCAGAGCTGCCGGTACGTTTACCGGAAGACGTCAAGTTTGATGCGGGCAGCGTTTCACCGCTGGCAACCAGTGAAAGCTTTGTTAAATGCACCTGCCCCAAATGCGGTAAGCCGGCCCGCCGCGAGACCGATACTATGGACACTTTCCTGTGTTCTTCCTGGTATTATCTGCGGTATACTGATCCGAAAAACGATACTGCTCCATTCAGTAAAGAAGCTGTTGATTACTGGGCTCCGGTCGATCAGTACATCGGGGGTATCGAGCATGCGATCCTGCATTTGCTGTATTCACGTTTCTTTATGAAGGTATTGCGTGACGCAGGCCTTGTAAAATACGACGAACCATTTACCAACCTGCTGACTCAGGGCATGGTCATTAAAGACGGTGCGAAAATGAGTAAATCTTTAGGTAATGTCGTTTCTCCGGAAGAGATCATTTCCAAATACGGTGCCGATACTGCTCGTCTGTTTATTATGTTTGCTGCTCCGCCTGAAAGAGAGTTGGAATGGAGCGATCAGGGCGTGGAGGGTTCCTTCCGTTTTATCAACCGTGTCTGGCGTATCGTCAGCCACTTCCAGGGCGAGCTGGCCCAAAAGGTCACCGGCTATGATACTTCAAAACTGGATGAAGCTGATAAAGAGCTGCGCCGCGTGCTGCATAATACGATCAAAAAAGTTACCGACGATATCGAGCAGCGGTTTAATTTCAATACCGCTATCAGTGCGATGATGGAGTTGGTCAATGCTTTATATGTTTATAAGGAAGCTCAGAAAAATTACAATGCCGGTCTGGTTTATGAAACCGTTTCCGCTTTGCTGCGGTTGCTTGCTCCTTTCGTACCGCACGTAACCGAAGAATTGTGGCATGGCGTCATCGACGCTGACAGCAGTGTGCATGCACAAAGCTGGCCTAAAGCCGAGGCAGAGGCCATGAAGGTCGATAATGTCGAGATCGTGCTGCAAGTCAACGGTAAGGTCAAAGGCCGTCTGGTTGTACCTGCAGAAGCCGGCAGGGAAGAACTGGAAAAACTGGCTTTGGCGGATGAACATATCGCTGCTATGGTCGATGTCGGCAAGATCGTGAAGATCGTCTGCGTACCCGGACGTTTGGTCAATATTGTTGCCAGACCTTAAATCGCAGAAAAAAATTAAATAGCTGGATCAGTAAGATCAAATCATAAAGACGCTATGGCAGAGTTCCTAAGGTATAACGAATTTATTGTTGACCTCAGGAACTCTGCTTTTTTGCGTTTTAAAGGGGCTGGATAGCGATGATGGAACGAGGGCTGAGAGGAAAAGTAGCAGCTTTGGGAGCTGCCGTAGTTTTATGTGCCGGCGGCAGTCTGCTGGGAAGCAGCCCGCAGGATACTGCTGCTGTTGTGCCTGTACCGGCAGCTGGTATCAGTGCGGTACAGACTCGGGGAGTCAAGGTATATGTAAGCGGTGCGGTAGCAAAGCCGGGTTTATATGAAATCCCCGCAGGGAGCAGAGCTACTGCGGCTATCGCCGCTGCCGGAGGAATGACACTGGAAGCTAATCCCGATAAAGTTAATTTGGCAAAGCTGCTGAAAGATGGTATGCAGGTAAATGTGCCGCGGTTAAGTGCCAGGCAATTGTGTGAGCAGACTGCGCCGGTAAATGCAGGTGCAGCTGCTGAGGCAGCAGGCGCAAATACTTTGGTCTCGGTAAAGACTGCTGCTGAGAGTGGCAGGGGCACAGCAAAAGCCGGCGGCAAGGTACATTTGAATACGGCTACGGCTGCCGAACTGACAGCGTTGCCTGGGGTCGGTGATATTACCGCGCAGCGTATACTTGAGTATCGGGCAGCGCATGGGTTTGCCAGTATCGAGGATGTTATGAAGGTCAAAGGGATCGGTAAGGCCAAATTTAGCAAAATGCAGCCTTATCTGGAGCTGTGATGCAGCGTCAGCTGGAACAGATCATTGTCGCCGCCACACTGGCATTTCTGCTTGGCTGCCACGCAGGGCTCAGTAAGCTGTTGCCGTTGATACCAGCATTGATACTGGCGGCACTTTTTCTGCTGCTGCTTGCCTGGTGCTGCCGCCAAAAGGCTGGAGTAAAGTTGTTGGCCGCGGCAGGTATTGGTTTGTGTTTTTGTTGTGGCGCTGCCAGCGGCAGCGGGGCCATGCGTCAGCCGCAGCTGCCTTTGCAGACTTTTACCGGTCAGGAAGTACGTATTTTCGGCAGAGTGGAAGCTGGCAGTGTCAAAGTAACGCCGCAGGGAACCAGTCTGGTGCTTGCCTGTCATAAGCTGCAGCAAGCGGTGCAGACAAATAGTGCGGAACTTGGCAGCTCTTTACCCGATACAGCAATCGCAGTATCTGGTAAAGTACGTGTGTTCGTCCAAGGGCAGGATCTTAGCGAGAAAATAACCGGTGGCGTTATTGTACAGGGAACGCTTAAACCACTGACTGATTTTGCCAATCCGGGTGGTTGGGATGGCGGGCTGTGGAACGAATTGCAGGATTTACAGGGGCGAATGTCTATAAAAGGCAGTGAGCTGTATTTGTCCGGGGACGGACAAAGTATCAGGCAGTATATCGGCGCGGCGGACTGGCTGCAGGGCTGCGTTCAAATCTGCAGCATACTGTACCGGGACAGGCCGGGGCTGTTTTAGCCGGTATGACTTTAGGTGGTTACGACGGTATCAGCGCGCAGACGCGGGAAGATTTTGCTGCTGTGGGATTGGCGCATCTGCTGGCTGTATCTGGTACGCATATAGCAGTGGTGACAGGCTTTCTGCTTGTACTGCTGCGGCGCCGTAACCACTGTACTATGGCGCTGCTGGCAGGGATTTTATTCTTTTATGCGGCTTTGTGCGGGTTCAAACCGCCTGTACTGAGGGCTTTGCTTATGTCGCTGGCACTATTTGGAGCCGGCGTTAGCGGCAGGCTGCCGCAGCGCAGTAATATTTTCTGTGCTGTGGTCATACTGTTGCTCTGCTATGAACCACGCTGGCTTTGGGACGCAGGTTTTCAGTTATCATTTACCACAACAGCGGGGCTGCTGTATTTCTACCCGGTACTGAGCTGCCTGTGTACCCGTTACTTACCTGTGGGGATTGCCGAGATCCTGGCAGTATCTTTAACAGCACAGCTGGCGGCTTTGCCGTTTTTGATCCATTATTTTCATCAGCTTTCACTGAGTGGTCTGGCAGCTAATCTGCTTCTAGTACCGCTGCTGGAACTGGCACTACTGCTGACACTGGCGGGATATGCCCTCCTGCCGGTATTTGGGTTGGGAAAGCTGCTGTTTTTACTGGCAGGGCTTTTACTGCACCCCTTGCTGAATATCATTCACTGGCTGGCATCCGGCGGCTGGGCAACTGTCACTGTTGGCAGCTGGCCGCTTTTATGCGGCGCTGTCTATTATTTACTGTTGTTGCTGCTTTTCGGCAGCAGCGACTGGGATGATTTCACTGCTTGCGAAAGACGGTTGCTGATCGGTTTATGCTGCTGTATGCTGGTGGGGATCGGGCTTTATGATAAATTCAGGCCGCAGCCTCTGACCGTACATTTTATCGACGTGGGACAGGGGGATGCGGCACTGGTCGTAACACCGCAGCGTCAGACGCTGCTGATTGATACCGGTGGTCTGCGTGGTGACTATGATACGGGTAGCCGTATCGTTCTGCCCTATCTGCGTTACCTGGGGATTCGCAGTCTGGATATGCTGCTTTTAAGCCACGGACACCACGACCATGCAGGAGGAGCGGCCGCAGTAGCTAAAAATATACCTATACGCAGGCTCATTCTGCCTCAGGAACAGCCTTCAGCAGATATACAGGCACTGCTGAAGAATACCAAAGCGCAGCTTATATATGCCGAGAGCGGCACAAATTATTCCCTGGGCAATACTGCAATACAGATCATCAGCGCGCCTGTCGGCAGCGCTGACAGCGATGCAAATGAAAGCTCGCTGATCGTGAGAGTTGTATCTGCTGACGGCAGCATTGTTTTTACAGGTGATGCAACAGAAACGGAGGAACTGCTGGCAGCGGGGCAGATTCAGCCCGGTCAGGTATTGAAGGTCAGTCACCATGGCAGTAATGCTTCTTCTTCAATGCCGTTTTTAGCGGCAGTCAGCCCGCAGCTGGCGGTTATCTCAGTCGGTGCGGCCAACAGCTACGGCCATCCTGGCAGTGAAACGCTGCAGCGTCTGGCAGCCTGCGGGGCTCAGGTGCGGCGTACAGATCAGGACGGAGCACTTAAAATCACTTTTGACGGCAGCCAGGTAAAATGTTATAGTTATCGGTATCAGAAGGAATTTTTTTAGTGGCTTGAAGGAGTACAAACATGGAAATCACTGCAGAAAAAATTATGCAGCAATTAAGTGCCGGCACACAGGTAGCTGGTGTAATCGCAGTGTTCGGCGAAGAAGGCTATTATAAAGATAAAATAGCCGCTGCTTTACCGCGGGCTGTTTTTGGCGACGCCGCGCCGGAAGACAGGGAAATAACTGTTTTTGAGTGTGATACGGATATAAAGGAAATATCTGCTGCTGTCAATACCTACCCTTTTTTCTCAGGACGCAGTCTGGTTATCATTAAAGATGAAAAGCTGTGGGGAGGTAAGGATGGCGGCGAAAAACGCAAACAGCAGCAGGAAGAGCTGGCAGAACTGCTGGCTGATGTACCTGAACATTGTCAGGTACTGCTGTTAGGCGAAAAAATCGATAAACGCGGTAAACTTTATAAAAGCCTGCTTAAAACTGCTGCGATGGTGGAATGCAAGTCTCTCAAATCCTATCAGCTGAAGCCCTGGCTGGACGAACAGGCTGCGCTGCGCGGCTGCCGTTTTGATTATGAAGCGTCACAAACGATCATGGAATATCTGTCGGTAACTGACAATGCGCCGCTGCTGCTGCTGGAACAGGAAATCGAAAAACTATCGGTTTACGCCGGTGAACGTAAGATCTGGACCAAAGATGATATCGAGCAGACTTTCGCTGCGTTGCCTGAAGTTTCGCGCTTTGCGCTGCTGAACGCCATTGCCGAAAAGAAGCTGGGGCAGACTTTGGAGCTTTTGGGTGAAGAACGTAAGCACGGTAATACTGTGCTGGCGCTATGCGGCCTGGTTTCGTTCCAATTGCGACGTCTTGGACGTGTCAAAGAACTTCTGGAAGGAAGGGCCTCGCAGGCCGAGATCGCTTCAGAGTTAAAAGCCGCGCCTTTTGCTGTAAAAAAAATGGCGGAGCAGAGCCGCCGCTTTGGCTTGGGTGAACTGGAACGGGCACTTTTGGAACTATCACAGCTCAATATCGAAATCCGCTATGGCGGCCGGCAGTTTGAAAAGCTGGAAGAAATATTAATCCGGCTTTTGAGCAAGTGATATTTGGTGTTTGGTTAAAAAAAGTGCTTAAAGTTTGTTTTAAACACTGGACAAGCCTGACTGTTGTTTGTTATAATGATGGCGATAGATCAATGGGGATCTTTCTATTTTATTGCTTAAAAATAGGAAGGTCCTTTTTATATTTGTATTTCAGCTTCAGCATTGGGAAAGGAGCGCGGCACAGTGCCGCAAGTGATTGCTATGATGAACAAAGAAATGTTGTATTACATTAACCCTGAACAGCAAACCCCGGAGGAACTGAAGGCTTTGCTGGAAATGCACCCGGAAATCAAATTTGTTTCTTTTATGGGTGTGGACTTTGCCGGTAACGATACCGACGAAAAAGTGCCCATCAATTTATTTATCGAAGATATCAACAGCTTCCTGGAAGGTATGGCTGCTCAGACTGATGGTTCTTCCGTTGTTTTGCCGGGCATTGCTACTTTAAATAACGCCCGCGTCGATATGAAGGTCGACAAAAGTGTCAACTGGTATATTGATTATAATTACGAGCATTTTGATGCTCAGACAGGTAAAATGGTCGGAACCCTGCGCATACCCTGTTTCCTGATCCACAACGAAATCTTTGTTGATTCCCGTTCAATCCTGCAAAACAGCCTGGATTATGTGGAAGCACAAATGCTGGAAATGTTCAAAAAACATCCGCAGATAGCAGGTCTTGAGCATGTTGACCTGTCTCAGATCGAAAAACTGGTCTTTACCTGTGCTACCGAGCTGGAATTCTGGGTCAAATCTCCGCGTGAAGATGCACCGATCGAAGCCCTTTCTTCTTCGCAGATGATGCAGGAGCAATACTGGCAGCGTACCCGCGGTAACGTGCGTACCGCTTTAGAACAGACTATAGAAATGATGGAAGCTTATGGTCTGGAACCGGAAATGGGCCATAAAGAATGCGGCGGCGTACGTGGACAGATCGACGGCGCAGGTCATATGACGCATGTTATGGAACAGCTGGAAGTAGACTGGAAATTTAACGTCGGTCTGCAAACTGCTGATAACGAACTGCTGGCCCGCATTATCGTTAAAGAGGTTTTTCGGATGAACGGTCTGGAAGTTTCCTTCCAGGCTAAACCGATCCCCGGCGTTGCAGGAAGCGGCGAACATACCCATGTCGGTATTGCCGCAAAACTCAAAAATGGTAAAATGGTCAATCTGTTTGCGCCCGGCGATATGAAAGCGGATTTTCTGTCCGCTATCGGTTACGGTTCAATGATGGGCCTTTTGAAGAACTATGAGGTAATCAATCCTTTTATTTCAGCTACGATCGATTCATTGAACCGCTTGAAGCCAGGTTTTGAAGCTCCTGTCTGTATCGTTACCTCTTTGGGTATCAGTCCGCAGGTCCCTTCCCGTAACCGTACGATTCTGGCAGGTTTGATCCGCGATATCGATAGTCCGATGGCGACCCGTATAGAAATGCGTTCGCCTAATCCTTATACTAATACCTATATTGCTATCGCTGCTTTCTATCTGGCAATGTGGGATGGAATCAAGGCTTGTGTGGAATCAGGCAAAAAATTGAAGGAACTGGAAGCCGAATTGTCCAAAAAGGCCGGCGTTGAAGGCTTCTATCTGGAAAAAGACCGCGAATACCGCAGCGAAGATGATGTTTTTGAAGACTTCAGCGAGGAAGAACGCAGCCGTCTGTTTGGTAAACCGCCTGCAACTGTGTGGGAAAATATGTGCGGCTTTAATAAATATCCTGAAAAGAAAGCTGCTCTTACCAGCGGCAATATCCTGCGCGCAGAATTTATCGATTCTTTTGCCAAAGGTGCCTTGGTTCGCTGGCAGACCGAGCTCTTAAACAGGATCATCCCCGAATTCCATGCTGAGATCGTGGCAATGAAATGTCTGCATGACACTGGCTTCTATAATAAATGTGACGATGAGCTGTGGGAGAAGATCGCAGCGCTGCGTGTTATGTTGGCTAAAGATTCTGTCGAGGCTCCGTGTATCTTTACTATGATCCGCGATGCTTTTAGCCGCGGCGATTTTGATGCCGCCTCCAAGTTAAAGCTGGAAATGGTAAAAACAATGGAGAAGCTGAGAAGCTGTTATCACGATTACAAGCAAAATATCATCGACTGATAAAGCATATACGTTTTGGATCCGCCGGAAAATATTATCGGCGGGTCCTATTATTTTTCACAAAATGTTTTCTTGACTGGAGCGCAGACCAGACCTATATAATTTAAACAAGGAAAAAGAAGAGGGCGCTGTTGTCGTCCTTTTCCGCAATGATATCAACATTTTTTACGGAACTGCTTTTTATGCGGCAGGTAATTACGGTCTTTTGGGAGCGGTATAGCTTGGCATAAAACAGTATGGTAGCGGGAGAGAGGGGAAAAAATGAGATGGAGTAAAGCTTTTTCAAAAACTGGCCTGCTGGCATTGATGCTTGCCGTGGTCGGGATCGGTATCTTTTTTTATGAACGTCAATATTGCGGCGCCGAACAGCCTGCGCGTTACGAGCCGCAGCAGCTGCGGCAGGTGATTACTGCCGACAGTAAAACCTCGCGGACTATTATGTGGCAGACGCATGCGCCGGAAAGCGATGCCTGGGTGGAATATAAGCTGCAGGGCGAAAATGAGCTTCACAGGGTGCGGGCGCAGGGCAAAGAATTTGCAACAGATTCAGGGACGGTTTATCAGCAAAGTGTGACGCTGACAGCTTTGGAGCCGGGAACTGTTTATGAATACAGGGCTGGCGGCGGCAAAGAATTTTCTGCCTGGCAAACGTTGAAAACAGATACCGGAGGCGCTTTTACGGCTTTGATCTTCGGCGATTCGCAAAGCCTTGATTATAATGTCTGGCGTAAGACTGCCGCTTATGCTTACAGTCACGATCCGGAAGCCGCCTTTTTCATCAATATGGGCGATCTTGTAGATAACGGCGAGCAATACAGCCAGTGGCGCAGTTGGTTCCGTGGAGCGTCCGGGCTGTTGCCGCAGATTCCGGTTGCTCCTATCAGTGGCAACCATGAAAATTATTCGCTGCAATGGAAACCTTACCGCGGCGATTTATATCTTAATTTGTTCGATCTGCCCCTGAATGGGCCGGAGGGTTTGCAGAAGCAGGCTTACAGCTATGATTACGGCGATGTGCATTTTTCTGTAATCGATACGCAGCAGGAGGAATTAAACGAGTGGAAGCCTGAACTGATCGCAAGTCAGGTGAGCTGGCTGGAGCGCGATCTGGCCGCCAGTGATAAGAAATGGAAAATCGTGTTGGTGCACCGTAATCTGTTCCGCTATCAGGACGGCAGACCCAATGAACTGGGCTCGGCACTTTTTCCGGTTATTGACCGTGGCAATGTCGATGTAGTTTTTTCTGCTCATAATCATACCTACGGCCGTTCTGCTCCGTTTAAAAACGGTAATGTGGCATCACAGGGAACGATCTATATTTCTTCGGGCCGCAGTGGTGATAAAACATGGGCCGGTTCGCGTGCCAAGCCGCAGGAGGTCGCTTTTGACGGCGTGCTTGACCAGCCTAATTATATGAAGCTGACTGTTAATGACGGCAAGCTGACAGTGACCAGCCTGAAGCAGGACGGCAAGCTGATCGATACGGTGACGCTGACGAAATGACAAGCTCTCGATTTTTTGATATAATGTTATTATTAACAAATCAATGAATGGAGTGACATCATGGCTAAAGACAGTTCTTTTGACGTTGTATCGCAGGTCGATATGCAGGAAATGGACAATGCGGTCAATCAAACGAAAAAGGAGATCGCCCAGCGTTATGATTTCCGCGGCAGTGATGCCAGCATCGAATTAGAAGAAAAATGTATCAAATTGGCAGCTGAAGACGAATACAAGCTGAACGCTATCATCGATATGCTGCGTGCCCGTATGGCTAAACGTGATATCCCGCTGCGCTGCCTGGAGCTGGGTAAGGTAGAGCCGGCATCCAAAGGCACAGTTCGCCAGACACTTACTATCCTGCAGGGTATACCGAAGGAAAAAGCCAAAGCGATCGTAGCCGCGATCAAAGCGACTAAATTGAAAGTCAATGCTCAGATGCAGGACGATCAGGTACGCGTCAGCGGAGCTAAAAAAGACGATCTGCAGGCTGTTATCCAAACGCTGAAAGCAGGCGACTTCGGCGTAGATTTACAATTCATCAATATGCGCTAAACTGGATTTTGATACTTCCTACGTAACGTAGGAAGTATTTTTTTATTTTATTGTTTTTGCCAGAGTTTGCCTATATAATAAATATAATCCATATTGCAAACTTGCAATAAATTTGGTGACAAGGAGCTGATTTGTTGAATTGGAGAAAGAGGTAAAGAGATTAAAGCTACATGGTTTCAATAATCTGACGAAAAGCCTGAGCTTTAATATGTACGACATTTGCTACACTAAGACGGTAGCAGACAGGGAGGCTTACCTGCAGTATATCGACGAGCAGTATAATGCCGACCGTCTTACGGAAATTTTAACAAATGTTTCCAACATTATCGGAGCAAACATTCTGAACATCGCCAAGCAGGATTATGAGCCGCAGGGCGCCAGTGTCACTATCCTCATTGCCGAAGGCTGTCTGCACAGCGTTGGTGCTGAAGATAACAGTTCCGCTCCGGGCCCTTTACCGGAAACAGTTTTAGCCCATCTAGATAAAAGCCATATCACGGTACATACCTATCCCGAATATAACCCTATCGGTGGTATCAGTACCTTTCGGGCCGATATCGACGTATCTACCTGCGGTGAGATCTCACCGCTGAAAGCGCTTAATTATCTGATCCACAGTTTCGATACCGACATTATGACTATCGATTACCGTGTGCGTGGTTTTACGCGTGATATTACAGGACATAAACTGTTTATAGATCACAATATCACTTCAATTCAAGATTATATTCCTGAGCTGGTAAAGGAACATTACCAGATGATAGACGTGAACGTGTATCAGGAAAATATTTTCCATACCAAGTGTAAGCTCAAAGATTTCGACCTTGATAACTATCTGTTCGGGCTTAGCAAAGAACAGCTGCATTCAGGCGAAGTAAAACGGATTGAGGCCAAGCTGCGTCATGAAATGGACGAGATCTTCTACGGCAAAAATATGGACCGCATCAATCTTTAAGGAGGAGTAAGTATGCTGGATTTATGGTTTTCTGAATTTCACGCTCCCGACGCCAAACTTTCGATTTTGGTCAAAGAGCAATTATATAGCGAGCAGACTCCCTTTCAGAAAATAGACTTTTTTGATTCGGAAACCTTTGGTAAATTTTTTACTTTAGACGGGCTGATTATGATTACCGAAAAGGACGAATTTATTTATCATGAAATGATCAGTAATGTGCCGATGGCAGTTAATCCGGACATCAAAAAGGTCTTGATCATTGGCGGCGGTGACGGTGGTACTGCACGTGAGGTCTGCCGCTTTAAAACAGTAGAGCAGGTAGATATGGTCGAAATCGATGAACGTGTCGTACGTCTGTGCCAGAAATATTTTCCGCAGACTGCTTGTGCGCTGGATAATGATCCGCGGATCAATCTGATTTTTGGCGACGGGTTAAAATTCGTACAAGACGCACCTGAGGG
>ENA-USUG01002955-USUG01002955.1-human-gut-metagenome-genome-assembly--contig:-NODE-2955-length-24384-cov-7.593903_pt1 | contig 24384 bp, 19 predicted proteins | sample MGYA00250059_ERZ773394 | MGnify/ENA primary metagenome ERZ773394 (study PRJEB29103, sample SAMN06111957) | human gut metagenome | biome: human gut; feature: ankylosing spondylitis patient; material... | reverse complement strand
GGTTGGGCGGCGGTATTTTCCTGCTGGTGTATCTCATTCTCGCGCTGACGTTCGGCTTTTCGCTGATGATTACCGAGATTGCCATCGGACGAAAGACCCGTCTGTCTTGTATCGGTGCGTACAAGGCGCTCGATAAGCGGTTCGGATTCCTCGGCTGGCTGGCGGCGTTCGTGCCGTTCATCATCACGCCGTATTACTGTGTTATCGGCGGATGGGTTATGAAATACCTGTTCACCTTTATCAGCGGCAACGCACTGGAGGCGGCCGACAACGGCGGATTTTTCAGCAGTTTCATTGGCTACGATGCGGGTTCGCTGTCCTCGACGATTTTCAGCTTAAATGGACCGACCCCGTGGTTCATCCTGTTCGTGCTGGCGACCACAATTGTCGTTATCTTCGGTGTTGAGAAGGGTATCGAGAAGGCGAGCCGTATCATGATGCCGATTCTCGCCATTCTGGCGATCGTTATCGCAATCTACTCGCTGACCATTCCGGGTGCACTGCAGGGTCTGAAATATTATATTCTGCCTGATTTCTCGCAGTTTTCGGTATCTACCGTGCTTGGCGCGATGGGACAGATGTTCTACTCGATGTCGCTGGCAATGGGTATTATGATCACCTACGGCTCCTATATGCAGAAGGAAAATCTGCTTGAGCACTCTGTTACCCAGATTGAGATTTTCGACACGCTGTTCGCGTTTGTGGCCGGTCTGATGATCATTCCGGCGGTTATCGCGTTTAACGGCGGCGATCCGTCTCAGGTAAACAGCGGTCCGGGTCTGATGTTCATCACTCTGCCGATGGTATTCGACTCCATGAAGTTCGGCACCATTATCGGCGCAGTATTCTTCCTGCTCGTACTGTTTGCGGCGCTGACCTCCTCCATTTCGCTGATGGAAACACTGGTTTCCGTGCTGATGGACAAGGCACACATGAAGCGCAAGACGGCTACCATCGTTATTACGGCAAGCTGCCTGCTCATTGGCATGCTGTCCTGTCTCGGCTATGGTCCGTGGGCAACGATCACCGTTATTGGCATGCAGTTCCTCGATTTCTTTGACTTTATTTCCAATTCCGTGCTCATGCCGATCGTGGCGCTGCTCACCTGCATCTTGATTGGTCATGTAGTCGGCACCAAGGTCATCGCAAACGAGGTAAAGGAAGGCGCCGGTTCGTTCCACCGCGAAAAGCTGCACCGCGTTATGGTGCGCTGGGTGGCTCCGGTGATGCTGGCAGCGATCCTCGCTTCCGAGTTGGCAACCAAGGTATTCCACCTTTTCACTATCTAAAGGCAACACCGCACAATTAAAGCCGCGGCTCCTTGCGCAGGCTCCGGTCGCGCTGCCGCGGCGCTTTGCGGAAATTTTACGCCCTGATTTTGGCTTCGGTTCCTTGCGCGAGTTCCGTCCGCGCTGCCGAGATTTCTTGCAATACGGCAAGTATTGCTGCAAATTCGCGCCTCATCAGTACGCAAAATTTGATCGCAAATCGCTCTTGTTCAATTATGCGGTATTGCCTAACGCTCTCACAGGAGAAAACCAATGAAAACTGTAACCATTTACACGGATGGCGCGTGCTCGGGCAATCCGGGTCCCGGCGGCTGGGGTGCAATCCTGCAGTACGGCAAGGCGGAAAAGGAGCTTTCCGGCTCCGAGCCGTCCACCACGAACAACCGCATGGAGCTGCTCGGTGTAATTACCGCCCTCGAGACCCTCAAGGAGCCGTGCTCGGTCGATCTGTATTCGGACAGCAAATATGTTGTTGACGGCATTACCAAGGGCTGGGCCAAGGGCTGGCGTGCGCGCGGCTGGGTTAAAAGCGATAAGAAACCCGCAAAAAATCCGGAACTCTGGGGTCGTCTGCTCGATTTGCTGGATAAACACGAGGTGCGGTTCCATTGGGTCAAGGGTCACGCGGATAATCCATATAACAACCGCTGTGACGAGCTTGCCGTCGGCGAGTATCAGAAGTATAAGTAAGGCTGTCGCGAAACTACAGTTTCGCCGACAAGCAGGAACGGACCGTGGGCCGTTCCAAAGTCGTCCGAAAGTTCCTATACAGAAACTTTCTCCCTCCAGAAGTGTAAAAACCGAGATACATGCTCCCGGTTTTTACGAATTTGCGAAGCAAATTCTATTTTACGCGCGCTACAGCGCGAATTGGATGGAGCGACAGGAATATCCACTCTTTAGACAAACTGAACACCTTCTTCACATTTGGTGAGGAAGGTGTTATTTTTTGCGTAAAAAGGCCTCTTTTACGCCGATATAGAGTAAAACCACGCCGAAAGCACGCCGCAGCAGATCGGTGTCCACTCTTGCGGCAAGCAGCGCCGCAAGGACCGAGGTCACCACGCCTGCCGGTACGCAGCATTTGACCGCTTCCCTTTCGATGAGTCCGTTTTTGAAGTGTGAAATCAGCGCTGCAGGCGCACACGAGAGAAAATACAGCAGGTTGATGCCGCCCGCCTGATACTGCCCTGTCCCTTCAAAAAGTGTCAGATACAGCAGCAAAAGTGAGCCGCCGCCAATGCCAAAGCCGCTTAAAATACCGGTCAGCAGACCGATTGCGACCGCAAGTACCGCGCTCATAGCAGCAGGACGGCACGGATGCCGCCATAGAGAATCAGCACGCCGAATGCACGGCGCAGCCAGTCCGCCTTTACCCTGCCGAATAGCTTTCCGGCCAGCACGCCGCCTGCCGCGCCGCCGAGCAGATACGGCACCGCCTGCCCAATCGGCAGACCGCCCTTTAGCCAGTAAATCACCGCTGAGACCGCGCACAGCGGGAAAATTACCGCGACTGAGGTCGCAAATGCGCGCTTCTGCTCCATGCCGCACCAGGAAATCAGCAGAGGTACGAGAAATAACCCGCCGCCCGCCCCGAAAAATCCGTTTGCTGCACCGGAAAGTGCACCGGTGACTGCATATTTTACTGAAATTTTCATAAAAGAAACCCTCCGGTGACAGTTTGCACCGAAGGGCTTGCTTTTATGTGTATTATTTGTCGGCTTCGCGCTCGCGTTCCTCTTCCTTTTTGAGCTTCTGCTCGTTGGCGTAAACACGGTTCTGCAGACGGCACAGCTCCTGTGCAAGCGGGTCCGGCAGGTTGACCTGGTCGAGTGCATATGCCGGAGACGGACCGACACGCTGACCGGCAATCTTGACGACGCGCGCTTTGATGCCGACAACCGTGGAATCTGGCGGAACCTCCTGCAGTACGACAGCATTCGCGCCGATACGGCTGTTGTCACCCACCTTGAACGGTCCGAGAACCTTCGCGCCAGTCGAAATGAGCACGTTGTTGCCAATGGTCGGATGACGCTTGCCGGTGTCGTGACCGGTACCGCCAAGCGTTACACCGTGGTAAATCGTGCAGTCATCACCAATCTCGGCGGTTTCACCGATAACGATGCCCATGCCGTGGTCAATAAACAGGCGTTTGCCGATCTTGGCGCCCGGGTGGATTTCAATACCGGTCATATGCCGTGCAAACTGCGACAGTGCACGCGCAAGAAAGAAATGCTTGTGTTTGTACAGCCAGTGCGCCTGACGGTGGTAAAAGAGGGCGTGAAAGCCCTGATAGAGCAAAACAACTTCCAGTGTGGTGCGTGCTGCCGGGTCGCGGTCCCGGATCGAGCGTGCATCCTCAAGCAATCCCTTAAAAATCATAGTATCCCTTCCAAACTTTAGGGGTATAAAGCAGTATATGTAATCGGAAGATAAAAGGTTCCGACAGCCGTTTATGATACTTGCATAAACGAACGATAGTATTATTATAGACTCTTTTCGGTGAAAATTCAAACACTACGTTGAATTCCGTGAAAAAAGTGGTATAATGTAAGAAGATTATGCTGAACGAGGTACGAAAATTATGAAAATTACTGTCATGGGACTGGGTTATATCGGCCTGCCGACGGCGATCACGCTGGCTGAGGCTGGTTTTGAGGTCTGCGGCTTTGACGTAAACAAAAAGACCATCGAAACCCTGCAGGGCGGTCATATCCATATTGTAGAGCCGGGTCTGCAGGAAGCATTTGAAAAGGCTGTTGCACACGGTCATCTGCATTTTTCCGAAGAGCTTGGCAAGTCCGATGTATTTTATATTTCGGTGCCGACGCCGTTCTTCAAGGACGAGAACGGCAGCCACAAGGCCGATCTGCGCTTTGTAGAGTCTGCAGGCCGTATGGCAGGCAAGGTGCTCGAGCCGTCCAATCTGGTCATTCTGGAGTCCACCGTGCCGCCGCACACCTCCGAGATGCTCGCACGCGTACTGAGCGAGGAATCCGGCATCCCGATGAATGAGATTCATGTTGCACATTGTCCGGAGCGCGTTATTCCGGGCAACATGATGTACGAGCTGAAGAACAATGACCGCATCGTCGGCGCCCGCACGCCGGAGGCTGCTGAAATGGCGGCATCCATCTACGAGAAGGTGCTTGAGAAGGGTGTCGTTCACAAGACCGACGACCTGACCGCCGAAATGTGCAAGCTGACCGAGAACACCTTCCGCGATGTCAACATCGCTTACGCAAACGAGCTGTCCGTCATCTGCGACAAGATGGGCATTGACGTTTTTGAGCTGATCAAGCTGGCAAACTGCCATCCGCGCGTTAACATCCTGACCCCGGGTGTCGGCGTTGGCGGCCACTGCATCGCAGTTGACCCGTGGTTTATCTACGAGCAGTTCCCGGCGGAGGCTAAGGTTATCCTTGCGGCACGCGAGCGCAACGAGAACAAGCCGCACTTCGTCGCTGACAAGGTTGTAGCAAAGATGAAGAAGGTAACCGACACGGTCGGCGTGCTTGGCTTGTCCTACAAGCCGGACGTTGACGATCTGCGTGAGTCGCCGTCTATCGAGCTGTGCCACATCCTGCAGGAAAAGGGCGTAAAGGTTATCGCGTGCGAGCCGTTCGCCAAGGACACTGAGGTGCAGAACATCCCGAACGTATCGTTCGAGGAGGTTCTCAAGGCAGATTATCTGGTCATCACACTCGGTCACACACTGTTCAAGGAGAATAAGGACAAAATCGCAGAGAAGCCGTACTTCGACTGCGTTGGTCTGATGGAATAAGTTTGCAAATAAAAAAAGCCGCCCGGTTGGGCGGCTTTCTGTTGTTTGAAGTAGGAATTAGTCGTTAGAAATGAGTGATTATGGGCGTTCTGCCGCTGAAATCCGGTTCATATAATGCGGAACAGGGGAGAGGTGGGATGCCGATGGACAATATCTTACAGGTAAATGAGCGGCTGCGCGGCCTGATATGGGGCGCGCCCATGCTGATTTTGCTGCTCGGCACCGGATTGTACTTCACGGCGGTGACCGGAGTTTTTCAGGTGCGGTACTGCGCGCTCTGGCTGCGGAAAACACTGTTTTCCTGCTTTACCGGTGCTGCAAGACGGACAAGCGGCGGCGTTTCTCCGTTTGCGGCCATGTGCACTGCGCTTGCCGCGACGGTCGGCACGGGCAACATCGCCGGTGTGGCAACCGCGCTGACGCTCGGCGGTCCGGGCGCGGTATTTTGGCTGTGGGTAAGCGCATTTGTCGGCATGATGACCGCGTTCGCAGAGAACACGCTCGGCATGCTCTACCGTGAAAAGGGATGCGACGGCAGCTGGCGCGGAGGAGCCATGCTGTACCTGAAAAACGGTCTGCGCAGTCCGCTATTGGCGGGAGCCTTTGCGCTGTTCTGCGTGCTGGCATCGTTCGGTATCGGCAACATGAGCCAGTGCAACTCAATCGCGCAGGGACTTTCCGGCTCGTTCGGCATACCGAGCGGGATCGTCGGCGTGGTGACAGCGGTTTTGCTCGGCGCGGTGCTTCTCGGCGGCCTCAAACGGCTGTCCCGCGTGACGGAAACACTCGTGCCGTTCATGGCGCTGTTCTACATGGGCGGCGCGGTCGTTGTGCTGTGGGTGCATCGAGCGAATCTGCCGCAGGCGTTCGCGCAGATTTGCTCGATGGCGTTCGATACAAGGGCAGGCACGGGCGGCGTGCTCGGCTACGGCATGACGCAGGCCGTCCGGGCGGGTGTGTCGCGCGGCGTATTTTCAAATGAAGCCGGACTGGGCTCGTCCGTCATGGTGCATGCCGCCGCAGACGCAAGGGAGCCGTGTGAACAGGGGATGTGGGCGGTGTTTGAGGTGTTCTTTGACACGATTGTGATGTGCAGCGTCACCGCGTTCGTCATTCTCACGAGCGGGGTATACGACGTAAGCCGCTACGCGCTCGCGTCCGGAACGCCTTTGCTTTCTCAGCTGACAACCGGTGCACAGCTTACCGCAGAGGCGTTCTCCACCGTATTCGGACGGTTCGGCAGGGGCTTCGTTGCGGTGTCGCTCGCGCTGTTTGCATTCTCGACCCTGCTCGGCTGGTCGTATTACGGGCAGCGTGCAGCGGCCTATTTGATGGGGGAGCGGGTAATTCCGGTCTACAAGGCGGCCTTTCTTTTGGCGGCGGCAGCGGGCTGCATGATGCGGCTTGAGCCGGTGTGGGCGCTCAGCGACACGTTCAACGGCTTGATGGCGCTGCCTAATCTGGCGGGCGTGCTGGCGCTTCGGCGGCAGGTGATTGCGGAATGGTGTCGCTATAAACACGATTTATGACGTTAAACCATTGCAAGTTGCACAAAAATATCTTTTCGGACGGAAAAAACAGGATTAGCACTTGTAAATCCGGTTAAATCCATATAAAATAGAATGGAATTGCGGACACGATTTGTCTGTGTATAAGGGGGAAATAAGGAATGGACGTTACGGCAACTGTTTGGACACTGCTGCCGCCGATCATCGCGATCGCGCTTGCGCTGATCACGAAGGAGGTTTACTCCTCACTGATGATCGGTATTCTTTCGGGTGCGCTGCTCTATACGGGCTTCCATCCGCTGAAAGCCGTCGAAACGACTTTCACCATCATGGGCAGTAAATTGGGAGATAATATCAATATTTGTATCTTCCTCGTACTGCTCGGCATTTTGGTATCGCTCATCACCAAATCGGGCGCATCACGCGCATACGGTGAGTGGGCGGTCAAGACCATCCGCAGCCGGCGCGGCGCGTCGTTTGCGACCTCGTTCCTCGGCATGTTCATCTTCGTTGATGATTATTTCAACTGTCTGACCGTCGGCACGGTCATGCGTCCGGTTACGGACAAGTACAGCATTTCCCGGGCAAAGCTGGCGTACATCATTGATGCTACCGCCGCTCCGGTCTGCATTATCGCTCCGATCTCCTCGTGGGCGGCTGCAGTCGGCTCGTCTCTGCCGGAATCGAGCACGATGGACGGCTTCTCGCTGTTCCTCAAGACCATCCCGTTGAACCTGTACGCGCTGCTCACGCTGGCGTTCCTCATCTGGCTGATGGCTGCTGATTTCGACTTCGGCCCGATGAAAAAGTACGAGCTCGCGCATAAGGATGACGATCTCTCTCTGATTGAGGAGACTCACGTTGTAGCCGGCTCGGGCAAGGTTTACGACCTGATCCTGCCGATCAGCGTACTGATCGTGCTCTGCATTGCAGGCATGCTGTACACCGGCGGCATTCTGGAAGGCGCGAACATCGTTGAGGCGTTCGCAAACTGCGATTCTTCCACTGCGCTGGTGCTCGGCTCGTTCTTTACGTTGCTGTTTACCTTTGTGCTGTACATCCCGCGCAAGGTGCTGTCCTTTGGCCAGTTCTGTGAGGCATTCACCGAGGGCTTCAAGGCGATGGTTCCGGCTATCCTCATCCTGACGCTCGCGTGGACGCTGTCCGGTGTCTGCCGTGAAGAGTACCTCAACATCGGCGGCTTCGTATCCTCTGTGGTGAAGGCGGAATCCACCATCGGTATGTTCATGCCAGCGGTATTCTTCCTCATCGCGCTTGGTCTGGCCTTTGCCACCGGTACCTCCTGGGGCACGTTCAGCATCCTGATCCCGATCGCTATTGCGGTATTCGGCGATGCACCGTCCACCATGCTGATCATGACCGTGGCAGCCTGCCTGTCCGGTGCGGTCTGCGGCGACCACATTTCGCCGATTTCGGATACGACCATCCTCGCATCCGCGGGTGCACAGTGCAACCACATTGATCACGTTTCCACGCAGATGCCGTACGCGCTGATGATCGCGGCGATAAGCTTTGTAGGCTTCCTTGTCGGCGGTGTGACCGGAAACGACATTCTGGCGCTTGGCGTAGGTGTGGTGCTGCTGGTGCTCACCGTTGCGGTTATTACTGCACGCCAGAAGAAAAAGGCGTAACAACGTCAATTAAAGTCGCAAAATTATGCTCTCCCTTCGGGGAGAGCATAAAATTGCAGTAAAATCCATTTTTGTCCGTAAAAACGGGTAAAAGCAGACTCCCGAAAGAAGGTATCCCATTTGACCACTGACCTTACCGTCGGAAAACCGTCGCAGAAGCTGTTCTGGTTCTCGATTCCGCTGTTGCTCAGCGTTGCGTTCCAACAGCTGTACCAGATGGCTGACTCTATCATCGTAGGCCGTTTTGCCGAGACCGTAGAAGCCGGTGAGCTGGCGCTGGCCGCTGTCGGCGCCAGCTATCCGATCACGCAGCTGTTCGTTGCGGTTGCAACCGGTATCAACATCGGTACCGGCGTGCTCGTCTCGCAGCTGTTCGGCGCAAAGCGCTATCTGCGCATGAAGACCGCCATCTCGACCGCACTGCTCACCACCACGACGGTAGCGCTGCTGCTGACGCTGATCGGAGCCATCGGTACGCACGGCATCATGAACGCGCTGTCCACGCCGGAGAATATCTTTGCGGACGGTTCTCTGTATCTGCGCGTGTATGTGTTCGGTCTGCTGTTCCTGTTTATCTATAACGTGTGTACGGGTATCTTCAATGCCATGGGCGACAGCCGAACGCCGCTGATCCTGCTTGTGCTGTCCTCGGTCGGCAATGTCATTCTGGATATGGTATTTGTTGCCGGTCTGCACTGGGGCGTTGCCGGCGTTGCATGGGCGACGTTTATCGCGCAGGGCGCGTCAGGTATTCTGGCGTTTGTGCTGCTGCTGCGCCGCGTGCGTTCGTTTGATACGGGCAACCATTTCGTGCTGTTCGCGCCCGAAATGCTGCGCCGCCTGACAAACTACGCCGTGCCGTCTATCGCACAGCAGAGCTTTGTATCGGTCGGCAATGTGGTCATTCAGTATTACATCAACCTGTGCGGTGCGACCGTTATCGCGGGATTCTCGGCGGCAAACCGCGTCAACCAGTTTGCACTGACCTGCTGCATGTCGTTCGCGTCCGGTTTGTCCAGCTATGTTGCGCAGAATATCGGCGCCCGCAAGCTGGACCGCATCGGTCCGGGTCTCAAATGGGGTGCGGTGTATTCGCTCGGCCTGTCCGTGGTGTTTATGGCGATTTATCTGCCGTTTGCGAACAAGATTATCAGCCTGTTCATTCCGGCAGGCAGTGCCTCCGGCGTTATTGATGTCGCACGAGGCTATCTGTTCACGGTCGTGCCGTTCTATCTGGTCGTCTGCACCAAGTTCGTGTGCGACAGCGTGCTGCGCGGTGCCGGTGCAATGCGTCCGTTCATGGTAACGACGTTCTCCGACCTGATTATCCGCGTGGTGCTGTCCATTGCGCTGTTCTATGTGGTCGGCAACGAGCACGGTATCTGGCTCAGCTGGCCGATCGGCTGGTTCCTCGGCTCGGGTCTGTCGGTGTTCTTCTATAAGTCCGGTGCGTGGAAAAAGAATCTGCCTACATTCTAACCGGTCGTAAAATTGTAAATGAAAGGGTTTCCCATCGGGAAACCTTTTTTCATGCCTGTTTATTAAGAATCTGCATAACGACACGGCTGACAATTTCTCGCTTTAGGGCAGGGCCTTTCTGCATTTCATTCCCCTAAAACTGCATTTCGTGAAAAAGACGTTCCGGCTGATCGAAAATCTGCTATGGTATAAGCACAGCAGACAACGCGGAAGGCGCGGACAGCACCGTCGAGTAACGGCTTCGATACCGGCTGATGAATTGCAGGGTCGCAGCTTCCGCAATATGAAGAACAACTCCTCATAATTGAGATACCCCGCCGGATGGAAAGCGAGTATAATTCCGTTCGGCGGGGTACTGTTTTGCACGGAAAAAACGAGGCGCGCATGCCGTTCACAGGAATGGTGGGTTTTGAAATTGCGTGACGATTGCGGCTCTGTATGGTATGATGGAGAAAAACAGCAGGAGGTGTTTGGGTGAGGATACTTTTTATTTGCCACGGCAATATCTGTAGAAGCATCTGAAAGTTCAGCTATATCTGACGTTTTTGCGATTTGAAATTGCTTACTACACCATTACTACACCACAGAGCAGAAAATTACTACACCATTTGAGCCTGATATGATACGAGGACATACCACCCGACAGGGTGTGTATGTCCTCGTTTTTTATTCGCCGCGCCTGCAGAGGGGAACATCGAAAACAAACAACAAAGTGCTAGTGCAGCTGACGTAAATCTCTTGAAAAAATCGAGTTTTTTCCTCATGTTACATATAACGCTCCTTTCAAAAGAAGATTTATATTATCACACTGGTTAATTTTTGCGGAGCAGTGTCTCCTTTCCACAATCAAATATATACCCCCTCTTTCTGCGTGATCTGTGAAATATTTTGCAAAAGGTGTAAAATGCCTTTCGACCCTAAAACTTACTATAAAAAACTCAGCCAATGCAAGCATTGGCTGAGTAGGTGTTTGTTTTTTTAATTATTCCTAGAACTCGGCACTAAGGTCATTTCCAGGGCAGTGGGATTTTCGGAACGGAAGTCTGATTTAGAGAAGTTAACTGGATCGATCTGATATTCCTGCCCGTTGATCAGTGCTTGGCAATTGTCTCTCTCGATAAACGTACCAAGCACTCGGAATACTCCCGTTTCTCCAGAAAGAGCGCGTTCGTATGTGCTCTTGGGCATTTTTATAGTAATCTCGCCTTCAGGCTTGGAAACGTAATAAGTCATTGCACATACTCTCGTTTCCTTATTCAGACGTTCATCTTTGACCAGAATCTGAATGGGATATCCTGCAAGCACGGACTTTTGATCGGTTTGAGAGCAGTAGGTATAGTAACTTACTGTCTTGGTCACGATTTCCTCACCGCAGGTCTCCAACAGGTTCTGATAGTCTGCGCTATACTTTCCGTAAGACGGATAATAAATATAATGAGGATCATACGCTGACAGAACGACGCTCTTAATTCCCTCATCACCTGCCGCACGATAATCAATATCACTGGGGCCGATTTTATCGCTGGTGGAGGGCGTTGTCGGCGTCGTGGGCTCCGTAGGCGTTACGGGATTTGTCGGCTCAGTCGGCGTCGTGGGTTTCGTCGGTGTCGTGGGTTTCGTGGTATTACCCGCGTTATCCTCTTCACCGTAACCTACAGTCGTCAGAATATCGACTCGATTGGTTGCGAGATCGAACTTGACGCCGATGTTCATATCCTTACAAAGATCACGCAGCTTGTAATAGTTGTTGTCGGAGATGTTATAACCTGTATAATCCGCTTTATTTCCATCCTTAAATACGGATGCCTTCGATTCCTTAGCAGTTTTCACTGCGCTAGAAGGAAGCGCCATTTCGCCGCCAACAACGGTGTATGCCTTGTTGGTCGTGAGATCGATCCGCTTATTCGTCTCATTCCAAGACACTTCAAACTGTTTGGAGCTTCCATTGACCATCGCCGCAACATCCCTGAGTTTGAAGTAATTGTTATCGTTAATCATGTAAGCGGCACCGTTAACCTTTGTGCCGTCAACATAGATTGTATTCTTGGTCGGGGTTGCGTTCACCGCGCCAGCACTCGTGAGAAGCGCAGCGCTAACAACGCCAATCATAAACATAGTGCGTTTGTTCAAATTAATCGTCCTTTCGATTTTACTTCCTTGAAAAAAGGCTTCGTTTCCTATATTGTACCGCGATTGACAGATTTCTACAAGAAAAAATTTTTGAAAGTGCACATTCAAAATCGTTCTTGAATGTGCACTTTCAACTTTGCGGTTACTCGGAGAGTTCCATTTTCAACAGGCAATCGCCGCACAGAATGTTAACCTCGCGCGTTGCACGCACCGACATTTTACAGTTAGGACAGATATATTTGCGGGTGCTGCTGGGCTTCTTGGGCTTTGGCGGTTCGCCGGTGCCGGAGCTAGTTCCGCGCCCCGGTCGGCCGGAAATGTAACCATCCATGCGGCCCATGCGGATATCTTCCCATCCCTGAGTGATAATAAAATCAATCAGCACTTCGGTCGGAAAGGTGATTGACCAGCCGATGCGCGGGTCGTACTCGATGCGAAGGTCGCACGCCTCGGCGGTGGCCTTGAATTTTTTGTTGTGGTAAGTGCCGCCGCGGCTGCAATCCTGAACGCCGGTTTGCAGGTGGTAAAGGTGCACCATCTCATGCAGCAGAGTAGCGGTTACGTCCTCGATCGGGCGGTCAAGCGTGCCAGCGTCGAGGTTCAGTTCGTGGCGCTGCTCGCCATTGCTTTTATGCCATGCCTTGGAAACGGTAACGTGGCCGTATGCGCGTGGTGTAGATTGGATAGTGATAATGGGTTCTTCAATCTCGTTATTGAAATAATGTGCATTGAGTTCGCGGAAGATTTTTTCTAAGTATCCCGCGGTGCGGCTGGTTTTTATAGTCTGTTTCATGAGAAAGGACACCTCCATAATTGATATTGGGCTTTGCCGTGCTCGTTCCGAGTACGGCTTAATTTCGTTTGCAAACGCGCCGGGTTCTGGGTCAAGACTGGCAAGAGCCACTCGCGCAAAAAAACCACCGCACAAGTCGTTTGTGCGGTGTTTTTTTTGCGGTCTTGACGCAGAGGTCGGCGCGTGCCACAGGCGGAGGCAGTGGGGAAAGTTATTTTTTTCTGGGTTTATTGATGCGATAGGCATCATACATCTCTTCAAGCCATGCTGTGTACTCTTCCATGCTTTCTCGCTTCTTTTTCACTTGAACTTTATGGTAATTATTACTAGCTTGAAAGTCGCTACGTGCTTGAATGCTAGCGTCATCGTATCTGTGACCGAGCATGTTGAGAATACGTTTTACTAACTTTTGAGGCTCCGTAAACATTTGCTTATAACCCTTTCTGTGAGATTGTGAACATTTGTCAGAACATGTACGACGGTTTTTCATCGCTTTGTCAACGTGGTAGTACCTGCCGCAGTGAACACACTTCCGTAAGCGTACTTCTGGAGTGTAAGGCTGGGCGATGTACTCGCAGGTAGCAAGGCAGAACTCCCATAGATCGCTTACTATGTAGCTACGCGCAAGCTCGGTGTAAGGCTTCTTTACAGGTGCACTTTTAGAGACCTTATGAAAAGACGTGTCGAGCTCAGCAGAAGGACAGTAAATCGTTTGACCATTTTCAGTAGAAACCTTTGGTAAAAAATCTTCGCTCATCGGAAGCTCAGTACCGCTTTCGGTATCATAGGGGACGCTTGCAGGGAAAGATGTGAAGGGGTAGTCTTGGAAAATCTGATCGCGAAAATATGAAAAATTAGTGATAAAATGATGGCTATCAGTGTCGATACTACTCAAAAACCAGTGCAAAGCGTTCAAATTTTTGCACATCATGCGATACTCTTGTGTGTCACTCCCAGCACGAAAAAAATCATCAGTATCAATCTCGATCTTACCAATGACTTTATGAAGCATGGAAGCGATAGGGCGTCGCTGACCACTGGCAAGAGCATGTAACTCTTCGGCGGTGAAAAAAGGGGTGGCTGTATCACTCTGATCAGCTAAAAGAGATATCTGCTCATAGCAGGCGTCACCATCGCTGCTGAAGACGATACGTAATGGTGGGATGGAATAAAATAACATCTTTTGGAAAACTCCTTTCTGGTATAACTTTTTGCGATAAAAATTATACCAGAAAACCGCTTTTTGTCAAGAGCATATGTGATAAAATAAAATGCGTAAGGAAGGCCAACCCTACAAAAATACAGAAATGCTGGGAAAATTCCCGGGAAGGAGCTTTTTTATGAGCGCACAGGTAAAATTAGATGATCTGGTCGTAGATGCTTACGCGACTTTTGGTCGTCAGCAGATTCTTTGCTCAGCGACTCCGCTGATGCAGTACGATAAGCAGAAACAGAAGCATACGGATGAGCGACTGGGCACAAAGTATACAGTCGCGTGTCCTTCTTTAGGCATGCGGAGCATCACCGTTAAGGTTCTCGGTCCGCAAGAGGTATTCACGGATGGTACCTCGCTCGTCATTGTCGAGTTCGAGGAGCTGGAGCATTACTTTGCATACGACAAAGATAATCGCGCTTACTCGCTCGCAAAAGCGACAGGGATCCATCGGGTAGAGCCTTCTGGCTAAAAGATCATGCCTGTAGGGAGGTGACTAGGGCGTACATTAAGTACGCCCCACCGACCTCAGAGAAAGGAAGTTCTTTATGGAAAAGACTCTTTTAGGTCCATTTCAGGTGCTATTAGCTGCTACGCCTCTGCTTGGTGCAGAGGACACGCAGGTTGGTGCATGGTATAGAGTTGCAGTGCCCGAGTTGGGTATGAAAGTTATACCTGTGTACATTGAGGGAGCACAAGATATGCACATCAGCAGTGAAAAAGTCTATCTCGTGCGTTTTAGCGGCGTAGATGTTCGTTTTGACGCAGAAAGTTCCACTGCACAGTATGCTACTGCCGATTTTATCGAGTGTGTAGGCATCGTTGAAACACAGGAAAGCGAAGGTATATGGTTGCGTCAGCGGCCAGCAGATAAGAAGAGAGAAGGTTTTGAAAGTGCACTTTCAAAAACATAAAAAAGCGTTTTGCGCAATTATCGCCGTGGTTGTAGCGATTGCGGTGTATATAAGCCTCTATACGGCAGTTCTTCCAAGTATCGCAGTAGTAGGCGGCAGCTGTATAGGTGCAGTTACATTTATTGTATTGCACTCTATCACGCAAGGGCGGTTCGGTTCACTGGTTGTACGCAATAATTTAGAGCGTATAGGTCTAGTCAATAGAAAGAGCGAACCACCGTTTCTGCTAAGGCATTATCCTGATCCCACCTATGATAGAGGTATGGTCTATGAGTTCACCAATAGCGGCATTCCATATGAAGATTGGCTGAATGTTCGTGAAAAACTTGAAGCAGTGTTTAACATCTTCATTTACAAAATTGCTCCAGGAAAGAGTCGAAGACGTGTACTTGTATATGCTGTTCCAGCGGATGAAGGTCTTCCCAAGAGGCTTGAGTGGACTCCGATTTACCTTGTCAATGACGATTTTTCGTTGTCGTTAGGTCGCGGTTTGCAGGGCATTGTGACAATAGATTTAGCAGTCGTTCCGCACATTTTGATTGGTGGCAGCACAGGCAGCGGTAAGAGCGTATTACTGAAAAATTTGTTGATGCAATGCGTTTTCAAGGGTAGCGAGATTTACATAGCCGATTTCAAGGGGGGCATAGACTACCCATCGATCTGGCGGGAAAAGACGCAGGTCGTTACGGAGCCATTGGATTTTTTGCAAAAATTGCAGAAAATCGAGCAAGAGATGCGGCATCGTATTGAAGTCTTACGCAAAGCTGATAAGCGTAATATTAAAGATTTCAATCTCACACACAGCGAGTATCGCTATCCTCGTATTATCATTGCATGTGATGAAGCAGCTCAACTTTTGGATAAAACTGGACGATCAAAAGAGGAAAAAGAAGTCATAGAACAGATTATAAAATATTTGGCTCTTTTCGCTCGTCAAGGCCGTGCGGTAGGTATTCATCTCATGCTGGCCACGCAGCGCCCGGATGCAAATGTCATTCCTGGAAGTATTAAATCAGAGTTGGATTGCCGCATTTGCGGTCGTGCAGATTTAATTTTGTCGCAAATTGTGCTCGATAATGGCAGTGCGCACGATCAGATTCCTAAAGATGCGCAAGGTCGTTTTCTATTGGGTGACGGTGGTGACGGCACGTTATTTCAAGGTTTCTGGTTCGATGACTCTAGCTGGTGGTATCCGAAAGGCATGCAGTCATCAGTGTGCCATGTGCCAAAAGAAAAAAAGTAAGCGACACTCCCGGCTCCTGGGCTTGTTGGAGCCGGGAGTTTTTTGTGCCAGTGTGCCAAAAAGATGAGAAAAGAGGTGTGATATGGAAGAAAATGAAAGGATAGATACAAAACAGGTCGAAGAAGAGGAAGAGGAAAAACGGTTCCGTAATTTTATGTTGGTGCAGCAAGTTAAGTACCTCAAGCCGCCGTATGATACATTAGATAAGCTACTCAAGAGAGTGCATGAACTCGGTGCAAAAAAGTATGCAGGGATAGTGCATGATAAGGATGAGGGAGAAGCCACACATATTCATATTTTTGTGCAGTTTGTAAATGGGCACTATATTGACGCACTCGCTAAGAAGCTGAATCCCGAATCTCAATGGCTCGAAGTCTGGGACGAGGGCTTGGACAACGGCTTTGCGTATTTGACCCATCGAACGCCGAAGGCGAAAGACGATTTTCAATATGACTCACATGAGGTGTTAGCTAATTTTGACTACCCGAAGTGGTTGGAAGAGTATGAGGCTAAACATGGAAAGAACAATAAGGCTAAAAAATCGATTAGCAAAATTGATTTATTGCTCAATTCCTTGTACATTGGCGCTATAACCCGTGAAGAAGTGGAAAAAAATCTGTCTGGAAGCGAATATGCCCGACATCACAGGAAAATTGAGGACGTCTGGGCAAAACGCTTGCAAAATCTCGCAGAAGAGCGTATGAAGAAGCGCAAAGCCGAAGGTATAGAAGTGGAAGTCATTTGGATTTACGGAGAGGCAGGTACTGGAAAGACTCGCTTTGCAAAGGAGCAGGCAGCAAAGCGCGACACACCATATTTCATTACCGGAAGTAGTCGTGACCCCTTTCAGCGTTATGGCGGTGAAGATGTAATTATTTATGACGAGGCGCGCCCTAGAGATATGCCTTTTTCAGACTTACTCAAATTATTAGATCCGTACAGCGAAGAGGTATCGGCTCCGAGTCGGTACTTTGATAAGGCCATATGCGCGGCAATATACTATATCACTACTCCGTATTCTCCAATCGACTTTTACCAGAAAATCATGGGCGAAGGTTGGGAAGATAATACTGATGGATTTGGACAGCTGTTGCGCCGCTTGTCGTTGGTGCTCCATGTGACACAAGATAGTATTCAGGCAGTGGAATTTTCAACTGAAAAGCATGAATTCATGTCGATAACAGGTGCAAAACGTAAAAATCCGTATCAAGAACAGAAAAAGCAAAATAACGACCATCTGAAAAAATTTAATGCACTCTTTGCAGATGAAGAGAAAGGTAAGGTATAGTTATGGAAGCAGAATATAGAAAGCTGATAGTTCCAATCTGGGAAAAAGAGCTGCTGTCGGTAAAAGAAGCAGCCGCCTATTTTGGCATCGGAGAAAACAAAATACGTGAGATGACGGACGGACAGACATGCCAATATGTACTTTGGGTTGGCAATAAACGTCTTATTAAGCGGCGTCTGTTTCAGCAGGTACTGGAACAGCAGTATTCAATCTGAAAATAGATGATGAAAAAGATGCCTTGATATGATAAAATACAAGTGTCATATCAAGGCTCTTTCCATTACGGAAAGGAGATTGATCATGTCCGAAAAACGCAAAGATAAAAAGGGACGAGTGCTGCGGACGGGAGAGAGCCAGAGAAAAGACCTGATTTATCAGTATCGATATACTGATATTCACGGAAAACGTCAGACGATATATTCTTCTGATCTAAAAGAACTGCGCGAGAAGGAAAAGGAAATACAGGCATGGGTGGATGAAGGCCTCGATTATGCAGCCGGAAATGTTACTGTTACTCAGCTGGTAGAGCGCTATATCAGCATCAAACAGGGCGTGCGCTATAATACAAAGGTTGGATATAGTTTTGTACTGGGTTTGATTAAGAAGGAGCGATTTGGGTATCGCGTCATTCGAGACATCAAGGTCTCAGATGCGCAGCAGTGGATGATAAAGCTGCAACAGGACGGCAGGGGATATAGCACCTTGACAAGCGTTCGAGGTGTGTTGAAACCAGCGTTTCAAATGGCTTACAACGAGGATGTTATTCGCCGTAATCCGTTCGATTTCAAGCTGACAGATGTAGTTGTCAACAACTCGAAAAAACGTATAGCCATGACGGAAGAGCAGCAGAAACTTTGGATGGGGTATATCAAAGAGGACTCAACCTATGCCAAATACTATGATGAATTTGTTGTATTGCTGGAAACCGGTATGCGCGTAAGTGAATTCTGCGGATTGACCAAGAACGATTTGGATTTTACAAATAAGAAAATCCGAGTAGATCATCAGCTGGTGAGAGAGCGCGGCGGCAAATACTACGTTGAGAAGACGAAAACAGAATGTGGCTGCCGCTATATTCCGATGACGGATAATGTCTATCAGAGTCTGAATAATATTCTCGCTCGCCGCAAGCAGGTCAAAGTGGAGAAGATTGTAGATGGATACAGCGGCTTCATTATGCTGGATAAGAACGATAACCCGAAGGTTGCCCTGCATATCGAAAATGAAATGCGCTGGGCGATGAAGAAGTATCAAAAGCTGTATTCAGATAAGCCGCTGCCGCATATCACGCCACACGTATTCCGTCATACCTTCTGTACCAATATGGCTAATGCAGGTATGGATGCAAAAACGCTGCAATACATCATGGGACATTCGGATGTTGGTGTTACGCTTAATGTTTACACTCACGCGAATTATGACCACGCCGCAGAACAGATGACGAAAATTATTTCGTTCAAGACTGCTTCGGAGAAGAAAAAGTCAATTTGAATGGTTGCGCCACACTACACCATTTACTACACCAGCAGACAGAGAATGTATGTGAAAGTATAATAGGTTACAAGAAGCAGGCGGATGAAAAAAGTTCTAATATAGCGCGGAAATCACGTTATATGAGTTTATAAGAGGATATAATAATGCTGAAAATTTTATTTTTGTGCCACGGCAATATATGCCGCAGTCCGATGGCAGAATATATCATGAAGGAACTGGTAAAGCGAGAAGGCGTCGCGGATGACTGGGAGATTGAATCGGCGGCTGTCAGCCGTGAGGAGATCGGCAATCCGGTGTATCCGCCGGCGCGGCGCAAGCTGCTTGAGCAGGGAATCCCGTGCGGGCAGCATGCGGCGCGGCAGATGACGCGCGCAGATTATGATCGGTTTGATCTGCTGATTGGCATGGACCGGTCCAATCTGCGCACCATGCAGCGCATTTGCGGCGGCGATCCGGACGGAAAGCTGCATTTGCTGCTGGATTTTACCGACCGACAGGGCAAAGAGGTCGCCGACCCGTGGTATACCGGCGATTTTGATGCCGTGTGGGAGGATTTGCTGGAAGGGTGTCAGGCGCTGCTGAGGGAATATAGGTAAGAAAAAAGGAAACCCGAGAGGGTTTCCTTTTTTGTGGGTTACTGAGCCAGCTTGCCGTCTTTTGTGATGGTGAGGGTCAAATCGGTGTAACCGGTTGCGTGGATGGTAATGGTGTTCTTCGTCTCAGTGAAGGCTGTTTCGTTTAAAGAAAGGTCGCCTGTCTTAACTGTAGAAGAATATTGATTATCAGTGTTAAAGCTGCCCGGCTTGTAATCGGTATTATTCACTTTAATGCCGGTGATTGCTTTTACATAATCAGCGTTTTCAGAACCGAAAGTGATCATATAACCGCTGATAAAGCTCTTTTTAACTTCGGTCGGTTGCGGTGCAGTCTTGTCAGCAGAAGGCTGGTCGGTCGCACCCGAATTGCCGGAATCGCCGGAAGTGGTTTCCTTGATGGAAACGATAGGAGGCTGCATAAAGCCGCCAGCAGTAATGGAAAGCGTCAGATTCTTGTTATTTTCTGCGGAAATAACCATATCCTTTGCGGAATAGCCAAGAGAAACATGGAAAGCAATTGTATTGTTTTCGGTGTCGATATAATAGCCATCACCATAACCAAAGTACAGAGAATCTAACGGAGACACTGCCTTATTGTCATAGGTTACACCGGTTACGGTTTTCAGCCATGCTTCTGCATTGTCAAACTTGAGTTCATAGTAGGGATTATAGCCATTATCATATTTAGACGATGCAGTTACAGTAGTCGGCACTGTTACAGTGCTTGGCGTAGTCGGCTTGGTCGTTGTACCGCCGGACGCCTTATTGACCGTAACCGTCAAATCCTTGTAGCCGTCTGCGGAGATTGTAACGGTGTTGTTATCCTCTGTAAAAGCAGATGTACTCAAACACAGAATGCAGTCATTAGAATAGTCTGCAGCATTTTCAGTTGTCCAGCTATACTGAGCGTCATTGAGCGAGTAAATGGGATACATATTATTAAGTTTGTAAGACTGTCCATTTACCGTGATAGAAGTATAGTGATACCATGCAAACGGTACATCTCCAAAGTGAAGTTTATAAACGCCGTCCTTCAGTTCTACAGTCGGATTAGAATTCGGCACAGGATTCTGAACGACTTCGCCCTCAACCGCAAACTCCTTGGTCAGCGCGTTATCATAGTAATTCGCCTTGACGGAAACGCTGTAGCTGCCCGGGTCCTTCACGTTATGCAGGGTAATGGTCGTATAATCATCGCTCAGCGAGTAATAAACCGAATCCGAACCGCCAACGCCCATTGTCCAGACAGAAGAAGTATTACCATCCTTCGTCAGCGTGACAGAGTACAGATTCTTGAGAAAATCGCCGTCTGAGTTTTCGACGGTGAAGGTAACGGTCTGAGCCGCCTTGTCTACAACTGCGTCAGACAGCGCCGCATTCTGCTCGTTTGTCTTTTCGTAAGCAAACGCCACATCCTGCGTCTTATAGCCGCTGGCTTCGATACGGACGGAATTGCTGCCGATATGGAGCAGATCCTGCTTGAGGGTGATGGTATTGCCGTCCATGGCGTAATACTTCTCGTCGAGCGGCTTCCAACCGCCGTTGAGATACAGACCGGTGATTTTGGACAGGTATTCTGCGCTTTCCTCGCCGGTAAAGGTCAGTTTTACGTCCTTGCCCTGCTGATTGTCGGAAACAGCGGGCGTAACCGCTTCGCCGCGTGCGGATTCCGAGCTGTTCTGAATATCGCCCAGCAGACCGTCCTCCAGCACAGCCTTGGTAGCGTGCGGCGGATTGACCGTGCGGTTTGTGTTATCGTTCATCAGCTCGGCATACGACACCCAGAGCGCCTTGTTCATTGCCGTGGTGTATGCCGTGCCGTCATAATACATGGTGTCCTTTACATTGCATACGGCGTCCAGCGTAGAGGTGGTATTCCAGTAGTCGCGCACCAGTGCAGCATAACTGTTCTCAACATTCAGCTGTCCGAGCACGAGCGCATTGGCGATCAGATCGCTGTCAAACAGGAAATCGGTCGAAATCGCGTAGCCGCCGGAGGAATCGCCGGAGCTGCCGCCCGAGGACGAACCGCCGGTGGCACGGCTGATTGCGTCAAAGGTAACGGCGGACTGCGTTACAGGCTCCTCGCCGTTCCATACGGTAAAATCGCAGCTGAAATCCTGGAAACCGTTCGCCTTGATGGTCAGCGTGTATTTGCCCTTGTATTTCAGATGATCGGTCGTGCCGTTTTCGGTATCGTTATACAGAACAAACAGATTCTGGCTGAACAGGAAATAATCTGTGATGTTTTCCAGCTTGATGGTATCCGGTGCGCCGTTTGCACCCACCGGACCGGTCAGCGTGACTTCCTCGATCGGGCTGGTGATACCGTAAACCAGATTATCGACTGCAAAGTGCAGATTGCGCTTGGAAGCAGGATTTTCCTGAATACGGAGGGTCGGCTTCTTGTTCTGCTGTACATGGATGGAGGACAGCGCCACAGAGGGTTTGCCCGCGGAGTCGGTCGAGCGGACACGAACATAGTAACGTCCGTTGTTGGTGAAATTGGTCTGATTAAACGGAATGGTGATCGTTGCGACCTTGCCGCTGCCATGATTGACATTCTTTTCTACCGTGAAGCGCAGATTGCGGTTCCAAGTGCTCTTGTACTGGTCGTAAGCGACAAGCTGCACCGCGCCTTCACTGTCAACCGCGTTGTAGGCTGCAATGTTGTCGAACCATGCCTTTTCCTCGGCGGTGTTGTAGTTGTACATGATGACAACGCTGCCGCTGCCGTCTGCATTCAGCACGGTAGCTTTGGAGTAGCTCGGGTGCTCGTTCGGGATCGCGGCGGTGCCGACGGAAAATGTGGTCTTGGAGGGCAGAACACGCGCCTTGCCTGCGTCGTCGTAGTTGGTGAGGTAGTAATCCCAGTAAGCGAGCGGACCATGCTTGACGTAGTAATCCGGCAGATAGTGCTCGCCGGTGTAAACGGCATTGGCTTCAGCCGTGCCGAGTGCGGTGGTCTGGGTCTTATTGCCGTTTTTCAGCGTTACCGAACCGGGCTGCGCGGTTAGCGGCAGCTTGACGATTTTGCCGTCATCTGTCACCTTGGAGGCGTACCGGGTCACATCCGCGCCGTCTACGATGATGGTGGTGCCGGTCAGAGAGAAATCCTTGCCAAAGGTGAGCGTCAGATACGAGCCGGCTTCGGTGTGCGCGATGACCTTCGCGTCCGCAATTTCAGCCTTAATGGTCGAACCGGAGTCCGCGCTGGACGAACCGCCGCCGGAAGAGGAGCCGCCGCCGGAGGACGAACTGCCGCCGGAAGAGGAACCACCACCGGAAGCTGCCGCGCCGACCGTCTCGGTTTTGCCTGCGGCAACCGATTTATTGCCTGCCTTGACGCCGGAAACGCCGTTTGCGGCAGTAACCTTGGTGCCGGAGGTAGAAACGGTGACGTTATCGGCGTTCGCCTGCACCGCGCCGACCTTGCCCGAGCCGGTGATCTTTGCACCGTCGGCAACAACGGTGATGCTGTCAACCGAGCCGGAAACCGCAATGTCGGTATTGGCGATAATGCCCTTGCCGGCCTTGGTGTCCTTAAAGGTTACACCGCTTCCGCCGCCGCGCAGTACAATGCGGCCGGTGATAGTAACACCCGTCAGGTCGATTCTGCTGACGCCGTCTGCAATGATGAGGTCGCCGTTGATGGTCTTGCCGGACAGGGAAACGTCGTTTTCACGCACAATAACGCTGCCGTCCACCGTGGAAGACAGAGAATCGTCTGCATCGGCGTAGGTGCTGGCCATCTCACTGATGACCTTGGCGAATTCTGCACGGGTGATGCTGTTTTTCGGGTTCAGCTTACCATTTGCACCGTTGACATAGCCGTTTTCAATCAATGCAGCTACACTGCTCCGTGCCCATGCAGAGACAGAAGCACCATCGGTGTAATTGTTCAGAACGGACGTATCGCCGCTTTCAAGTGCAAATGCACGCGCGAGGACAACAAAAGCCTCTTCACGGGTGATTGGCGCTTCGGGATTCAGTTTGCCGTTTGCACCCTGAAATGTGCGCATGGCAACGGCCAGTTCGAGATCGTTATAATACCATGCGGAAGTGTTTGCATCGCTGTAAACCGACAGGTCAGCTGTTTTGCGAGCGGCAAAGGCACGGTTGACGATAGCAGCCATCTGGGCACGGATCAGCAGGCCGGAGCTGTTAATCTGGCCGTTTGAGCCGTTCAGCAGGCCGTTCTGTACAGCGCTGCGCAGGCCGGCTGCGGACCAGTCGGTTGGGAAATCGGTAAAATCTTCAGGCGAGGCAGCGAATGCATTCGCTGGCAGGAGCATAGCTCCTGCCAAAAGCATCGCAAGGGTACGTTTTTTGTTCAAGTATATTTTCCTCCTTGTTGTTAGACTGGGCTAACCATGCCGGTAAAAATTTTCCTTTCCATAGGAAAGGAGCGTGATCACAATGAGTTATCATACACTAACTCATAAGTAGGTAATAAAATATCATAAAGATTTTGTGTTGTCAAATCCTGATATTTACAGGAAAGAACGGTAGTATCACATAAACAACACAAAAAGTACACAAAATTCTGCAATGAGTTAGGAGGAACTAACTCTGGATGTGATTTTTGATAAAGGAAAAATTTTTTGTATGTGCGATACATATTGTTTACAGCGGAAAAGGCACAAAGCAGCACATAATTTCTGTGGAAATGATAAAAATACGGTATAGAAGTTAGCAATATGCGATAAAGATTACAACTGAATATTGAAATATCATAGGGAAGATGGTGCGCTGCATTATTTTCCGTGCTTGTCGGCGTACAGCGTCAGGTGATGTTTTATTTTCAGGGCATTTGTACGGGGGAGACATATTTATATAGGTATGTATAGAGTGTACAAATTTCCTGTAAAATATTTTTTTGAAAAAGTTGAAGAAAAGTGTTGACATTAGGCGTATACTGCGGTATACTAAATAAGCTGTTGATGAGCGGTTAAGAACAACGAAAAGTTGTGAAAACTCTTTGAAAACAGCAGATTGTAC